>Ga0136620_10001189_pt1 | contig 12259 bp, 13 predicted proteins | sample AntDrymUQ4162106_2_FD_104806 | JGI IMG/M metagenome (GOLD analysis project Ga0136620, IMG submission 104806) | Polar desert sand microbial communities from Dry Valleys, Antarctica - metaG UQ416 (21.06) | ecosystem: Environmental > Terrestrial > Soil > Desert | place: Antarctica: Dry Valley... | reverse complement strand
GGGCGCCGTCGCGCCTCGCGAGAGGTGATCGCCGCCGCGGCGGACGACGCCGTCGTATCCGACGTGGCCGAGGCGGTGGTCACTCTCGAGGAGCGCAGCCGCGTGCGCGCGGCGCTCGCCCGCCTACCCCGCAAACAGGCCGTTGCCCTCGTGCTGCGGCACAGCGGCCTGAGCTACGCCGACGTCGCCGCGGCGCTTGACTTGTCCCCCGGAAGCGTCGGCACCACCGTGCGGCGCGCCGAATCCGCCCTACGCAAGGAGTTGAACCGTCATGCGTCATCCGACTGAAGGCGTGCTGCGCCGGCTGCTCGACGAGCCGTCCGGGGTGGCCGACTCCGACCGCCAGCACGTCGCCGGCTGCCCGCAGTGCATCGGCGGGCTGGCCGCCATGCGCCAGGACGCCGTCCTCGTGGACGCGGCGCTGGCGACCCAGGGCGGCGCGGATGTCGACGTCGCCGCCGCGTGGCAGCGGCTGTCGATGGCTGCGTCCGGTACGGGACCGGGGCGGGTGGCGGCGCCGTCCCGTACCGGTCGATCCCGCGCAGTGTTGCGCCGTCCCGTCGTCGCGGCCTTCGCCGTCGCCGTCGTCCTGGCCGGCGCCGGCACCGCCGCCGCCAACGACTGGCTGCAGATCTTCCGGACCGAGCAGATCACTCCGGTCAGCATCAGCACCGCCGATCTCATCGCCCTGCCCGACCTGAGCGCGTACGGCGACGTCGTGGTGACCGGCGACGACGATCTGCACCAGGTCCCCGACGCGGCGGCTGCTGCAGAGGAGACCGGTCTGGACGTGCCGGAGGTGACCACCCTGCCCCGCGGGGTCAGCGGCGAGCCGGTCTACCACGTGGGCGGAGAGCTGACCGTCACCTTCACCTTCTCGGCGGACCGCGCCGCGCGGGCCGCCACCGAGGCCGGGCAGACGTTGCCGGCTCCACCGCCGGGTCTGGACGGGAGTTCGGTGCAGCTGGTCGCCGGGCCAGGCGTGGCTCAGGTCTGGTCGTCCTCCGCCGGGGTGCCCGCCCTCGTCGTAGGTCGTGCCGTCGCGCCGTCGGCATTCTCCTCCGGCGTCCCGTTCGAGACGGTGCGCGACTACCTGCTGTCGCTCCCCGGCCTGCCCGACGACGTCGCGGCGCAGCTGCGCACGTTCACCGCGGACGGCTCGATCCTGCCGCTGCCCGTGCCCGCCAACGAGGTCACCACGTCGTCGGCGCAGGTGAACGGAACGCCGGCCACGGTGCTGGTCACCCGCGACCGGACGCTGGCGGCCGTGGTGTGGGTGGACGACGGCGAGGTGACCGCGGTGCTCGGTTCGCTGGACGCCGACGAGGTCCTGTCGACCGCCCGGGGCCTCCGCTGACCGCGGCCGCCGACCGCACCGTCGTCGGAGACGACGCGGCACTTCGTGCTGCGGCGCACCTGGTCGCCGGCCTGCCGCCGACACCCGCCGTCTGGTGCACGGGGCTGCGCAAGAGATACGGCAAGCGGCCGGCAGTCGAGGACGTGTCGCTGCAGGTCCGTCGCGGTGAGGTGGTCGGGCTGCTCGGTCCGAACGGGGCCGGGAAGAGCACGGTGATCAAGATGCTCCTCGGCCTGGTCCACCCCGATGCGGGAGAGGCGATGCTTCTCGGGCGACCCGCGGGCGACCCGGCTGCGCGCGCCCGCGTCGGTTACCTGCCGGAACTCTTCCGGTACCAGCCGTGGCTGAGCGCGACCGAGGTGCTGGCCCTCCACGTCCGGCTGTCGGGTTTCGGGGTGCCCGCGGAGGAGCAGCGCGACTGCCTGTCCCTCGTGGGCCTGGCCGAACGCGCGGGTGATCGTGTGGGCGGCTTCTCGAAGGGTATGCAGCAGCGCCTCGGGCTGGCGGTCGCCCTGGTCGCCCGGCCGGAGCTCGTGGTCCTGGACGAACCGACCAGCGCGCTGGATCCGCTCGGCCGGGCCGACGTGCGCGACATCGTGCTGGCACTGAGGTCGCGGGGGGTCGCGGTGCTGCTCAACTCGCACCTGATCGGCGAGGTCGAGCGGGTCTGCGACCGGGTGGTCATCCTCGACCGCGGACGGGTCGCCGCATCGGGGACCCTCGCCGAGCTGCTCGGTCAGCGGGAGCTCCGGCTCCAGCTGACCCACCTCTCCCCGGAGGCTGAGGCACGGCTGGCCGCGACCGGGGACGTCGAGCGAGCCGGTGACGTGTTCACCGTGGCGCTTCCGGCCGACAACGACGGAACGGCTGTTCCGGACCTGGTGCGTGACCTGGTGGCCCTGGGTGCACGGGTGCACGCGGTCGAGCCCGCGCGGATCAGCCTGGAGGCGCGCCTGCTCGGCATCCTGCGGGCGGGGTCTGCGGGCCCGTCGGAAGGCGACCAGTGACGATGGCCCGGACGGTCCTGACCATCGCCGCGCTCACCCTGCGCGAGGCGTCGCGCCGGCGCGTGCTGCTGGCCCTCGCCGTACTCACCGTCCTGCTGCTCGGGCTGAGCGGCTGGGGATTCTCCCGGTTGGCGGCGGAGTACGGCTCCGGCGCGCTCACCAGCGGCGAGGCCCGGCTGGTGGCCTCCACGGTTCTCAACCTCGTGATGTTCGGCTTCAGCCTGATCGCGGCGCTCGGTACGGCATTCCTCGCCGGCCCCACGCTGTCGGGTGAGACGGAGTCGGGCATCGCCTTGGCAGTGCTGGCCCGGCCGATCCGTCGCTCCGCCTTTCTGCTGGGCAAGTGGCTGGGGCTGGTGGTGTTTGGCAGCGGTTTCGTCGTGCTCGCCGGGCTGGCCCAGTGCCTCGTCGTCCGGTGGACGGTGGACTACTGGCCACCGCAGCCGGCGGCCGCCCTTGCGCTGCTCGCGGCGCAGACGATCGTGCTGCTCACCCTCGCCGTGATGCTGTCGACGGTCATCTCGCCGATGGCGTCGGGTGTGGTCTCGGTCGGACTGTTCGGTGCCACCTGGGTGGCTGGTGTGGTGGGTGGCATCGGTCAAGCTCTCGGCAACGAGAGCGTCGCTCGTATCGGCACCGTCTCGCGGATGCTCCTGCCCACCGACGGCCTGTGGCGCGGGGCCATGCATGCGTTCCAGGACCCGGCCCTGCTGACGCAGTTCGGCGCCGCGTTCGAAGGCCATCCGTTCCTGAGCGAGGCGCCGCTGACGGCCGCCTACCTGGCATGGGCGGCGGTGTGGGTGTCGATGGTCTGGGCGCTGGCGGCGGCGTCCTTCCTGCGCAAGGACCTGTGACCGCCGATCAGGTTGTCGCCACGCGTGGGATTCTGGCCGCCGGGACGCTGACGGGCGTACCTGCGGGACGATGGTGAGGTGACGACGACTGACAGCCTGACCACGTTCGCCGACCTCGGCCTGCGCGACGAGCTCCTCGAGGCACTGACCAGCCTCGGCTACGAGGAGCCCACCCCGATCCAGCGCGAGGCGATCCCGCCGCTGATCCAGGGCCGGGACCTGCTCGGTCAGGCCGCGACCGGCACCGGGAAGACCGCGGCCTTCGCCCTGCCGATCCTCAACGAGCTGCCGACGGGGAACCGAGGCAGTCACCCGGTGGCGATGGTGCTGGTCCCGACCCGCGAGCTGTGCATGCAGGTGTCCCAAGCGCTGCACCGCTACGGCCGCGGACTCGGCGCACGTGTGCTTCCGGTCTACGGCGGGGCGCCGATCGGGCGGCAGCTGCGCGAGCTCGAGCGCGGAGTCGACATCGTGGTGGCGACCCCGGGCCGGGCGCTGGACCACCTGAACCGCGGGAGCCTGCAGCTCGACCGCATCGGGTGCGTCGTGCTCGACGAGGCCGACGAGATGCTCGACATGGGCTTCGCCGAGGATCTCGAAGCGATCCTTGCCGCCATGCCGTCGACCCGGCAGACGGTGCTGTTCTCGGCGACGATCCCGGCGCGGATCACCGGCATCGCGCGTCGCCACCTGCAGGACCCGGTCCGCATCGAGATCGAGCGCGACGTCCAGCCGTCCGGCGAGGCGCCGCGGGTCCGCCAGACCGCGTACGTCGTCGCCCGCGCGCACAAGGCGGCGGCGCTCGGTCGCATCCTCGACGTCGAGGCGCCGATCGCGGCGCTGGTCTTCTGCCGTACGCGCGAGGAGGTCGACCGGCTGACCGAGACGTTGAACGGCCGCGGCTACCGTGCGGAGGCCCTGCACGGCGGCATGAGCCAGGACCAGCGCGACAAGGTGATGGGTCGCCTGCGCAGCGGGACGGCCGATCTGCTGGTCGCGACGGATGTCGCTGCTCGCGGCCTGGACATCGAGCTGCTCACGCACGTCGTGAACTACGACGTTCCCTCCGCCGCCGAGTCCTACGTGCACCGGATCGGACGGATCGGTCGGGCCGGGCGCGAGGGCGTCGCGATCACCCTCGCCGAGCCACGCGAGCACCGCATGCTCAAGACCATCGAGCGGGTCACGAAGCAGCGCATCCCGGTGGCGAAGGTGCCGACGTCGGCCGACCTCAGGGCGCGTCGGCTGGAGCTCACCCGCGCTGCGCTGCACGAACTGCTGCTGGAGGACGAGCTGGAGCAGTTCCGGGTCGTCGTCGAGGCGCTCTCCGACGACTTCGACGTCATGCAGGTCGCCCTCGCAGCCGTACGGCTCGCGCACGAGGCCACCGGAGGCGGCACCGGCGAGGAGGAGATCCCGGAGGTCCCGGTGCGCGTCCAGCGGGACGAGGCGCCGGGCCAGCGGTTCGAGCGACAAAGCGGCGGGAGAGGCTCCGGCGGGGAGCAACGTGGTCGGCCAGGTGGCGGGGGAGGCAGGAGCGGCAAGGCAGATGCCGGTCCGGGTGGCGGCACCCGGCTCTACATCTCGGCCGGGCGCACCGCAGGCATCCGGCCGCAGGACCTCGTCGGCGCGATCGCGAACGAGACCCGGCTGTCGGGCCGGGACGTCGGAGCGATCGAGATCACCGACCGGTTCTCGCTGGTCGAGGTTCCCGAGGGCGCCGTCGACGAGGTGATCGCCGCGCTGCAGGAGACCCACGTCAAGGGCCGGCGCGTCCAGGTCCGGCGCGACCGGGGACCCAAGCGCTAGTGCTGGCCGACGTCGTGCTGTCCGCGTACGAGCCCGTGCCAGACTCACCGGACGTCGGGAACGACGCCGACCGCAGCGAAAGAGGAGAGTTGGATGGCCGACTTCGAGCTGACGTACGACGGCGGCGCGCTCGCCCTGCCCGAGGTCCCCTCGACCGACGGGCCAGCCGGGCTGGACGCGAAGAAACTGCTCGCCGAGACCGGCCGGGTGAGTCTCGACGTCGGCTTCGTGAACACAGCGTCGTGCACATCGAAGATCACGTTCATCGACGGTGACCAGGGCATCCTGCGGTACCGCGGCTACCCGATCGACCAGCTGGCCGAGAAGACGACGTTCCTCGAGGTGTCCTACCTGCTGATCTACGGCGAGCTGCCGGCCGCCGACGAGCTGGAGCGATTCGCGGCGAAGATCCGGGTGCACACGCTGCTGGACGAGGACCTCCGCCGGTTCTTCGACGGGTTCCCGCGCGACGCGCACCCGATGGCCGTCCTGTCCTCTGCGGTGAGCGCGCTCTCGACGTTCTACCAGGACAGCCTCGACCCGTTCGACGAGCGCCACGTCGAGATGTCCACCATCCGGCTGATGGCCAAGCTGCCGACGATTGCGGCGTACGCGTACAAGAAGTCCGTGGGCCAGCCGCTGCTCTACCCGGACAACTCCCTCGGCTATGTGGAGAACTTCCTGCGCCTCACGTTCGGCGTGCCGGCGGCGTCGTACGAGGTGGATCCGACCATGGCGCGCGTGCTCGACATGCTGTTCGTGCTGCACGCCGACCACGAGCAGAACTGCTCCACCTCGACGGTCCGGCTGGTCGGGTCCAGCCAGGCCAACCTGTTCGCGTCGGTGTCGGCCGGGGTGAACGCCCTCTTCGGCCCGCTGCACGGTGGCGCGAACCAGGCAGTGCTCGAGATGTTGCAGAAGATCCACGACGACGACGACGACGTCGACGCCTTCGTCCGCCGCGTGAAGGACAAGGAGCCGGGCATCAAGCTCATGGGCTTCGGCCACCGGGTGTACAAGCACTACGACCCGCGGGCGGCGATCGTGAAGCAGGCCAGCCGTGAGGTGCTCGACGGGCTCGGTGTCGACGACCCGCTGCTCGACATCGCGATGCGGCTGGAGGAGGTCGCGCTCGCTGACGACTACTTCAAGGAGCGCTCGCTCTACCCCAACGTCGACTTCTACACCGGCGTGATCTACAAGGCGATGGGCTTCCCGACCCGCATGTTCACCGTGCTCTTCGCGATCGGGCGCCTTCCAGGGTGGATCGCGCAGTGGCGCGAGATGATCGACGACCCGACAACGAAGATCGGCCGTCCCCGTCAGGTGTACGTCGGTGAGGTCGAGCGCGAGGTGCCCGACCGCAGGTGATCACGAGCCGGTCGGCAGGCAGCTGCTCAGACCGGTGATCAGCTGTCGTCGTTGCGAGCGAGCCAGAGCGCGAACCCGGTGAGCACGCCCCACCCGCCGGCCACGCCCGCCGCCTTGCGGCGGGCCTCGGCGTCGGGAAGCGCGAGTCCCATGCCGATGGCGTCGCTGAGGTCCGCCCCGATGCGGATCGCCCCGGCCAGCCGCACCCCGGAGGCGCTCGGCGCGAGAGCCATCGCGAGCCCGCTGACGAGGTCGCGGGCCGAGCTCGCCCGCGCGAGCACGGAGATCCCACGGTCGGCCCGGCCGTCGGGCCCGACCAGGCTGGTGGGCTTGGCCAGCACCTCGGGCTTCAGGAGCACCGCCGCGCTGTAGAGGGCTGTCGCCGCCCCGATCACTCGTGCTGGCCAGAGCATTTGTGGCCTCACTCTCCTCGTCGTCGTGATCCATTGTCAGCCACGTCGCCCAGGTCCACCACCGGGAGGTGGAGCACGTACGACCGACCCTCCGGCTCGAACCCGAGCTGGTCGTAGTACGGGCTCACCATTCCGGGCGACCTCGAGCCACACCATCTGCAGGTCATGACGGGTCGGTTCGGGCGGGGGACGAGAACAGTCAGCCGGTGACCGGGGCGCGGTCGGCGGCGAGCTCGAGCAGGCGGGTCCTCGCCTGGTCCGGCGAGATACCGCTCGTGGCGAGGCTGACGACGAACGGCGCGCCTTCCCGCCGCTGCCGGGACTCAAGGAGCTTGATCACGCGGCCGGTGTCCGTCCGTGAGCTGAGCGCCTCGTCGAGGGACACCGGAACCACCCCGACCCGTGCGCTGCCACCGACCCGGTTGGGCATGATCCGCACGCGTTCGATCCGGTCCCAGGGGATGCGACGAGGAGTGAGCGTCGTCTTCACTCCCGCGGCGTCGGCGATGAGCTGGGGCTTGCCGGCCTGCAGGAGGCGGAAGAGCAACGACGACCCAGCCAGTCCGACCGTTGCGGCCGCCACGAGGAGCGCGAAGCGCGTACCCGCACCGGCACCGGACGCGAGCGCGGCCAGGCCCAGCAGCACCAGCACCGCGGCGGCGAGCCCGATCGCGTACGGTGCCTTGCGCGGGATGATCACGAACGCGTCGGGCAGCACATCGGGCCAGTCCCGCCGCGGCTCACTCATGCGGACTCATCCGGCAACGGTAGTCCTGGACGGAGATGTCACCCCCGCGATCGAGTCCCCCGACTGGCGCCGGTCATGGGCCGATCGTGATCGGCACGGCACGCGACATGGGACGCCAGGTACCGCGAGCGAGCAGCACCTCGCGCAGGACGTCCGGCCGATCAGTGATCAGGCCGTCGATGCCGCGGTCGAGAAGCCGGACCATCTGAGCCGGCTCGTCGATCGTCCAGACGATGACCTTCAACCCCTGCGCGTGCGCCAGCTCGATCACCCGTTGCCGCAGGAGTGGCATCCCGGCGAACTTCGGCGGCAGGTGGACGAACTGCCCGCCGAGCCTCGGCGGGCGTACCCCAGCTCGCGCGCACGCGGTCAGGGTCGCGAGCGCGCGCCAGCCGAGCGCCGTCCGGAGCTCGCGGCTGGTCAGCTCGCGCACGGCGGCCAACCATCGGTCCCAACCACCGGCGACGCATACGCGGTGCGCGGATGCCGTACGACGGATCGCCGCGGAGAGCGGGGCGACGACCGATGGCTCCTTGACGTCGACCGAGAAGAGCGCATCGGGGAAGCAGGCGAGCACGTCCTCGATGCGTTCGACCCGGCTCCCGGTGCCGAGCACGCGCAGGCCCCGGACTACGTCCCAGTCCGTGTCCCGAACCCGCGCGTCACGGCCGGTGACCCGGAGCAGCGACTCGTCGTGGAACGCGACGGCCACCCCGTCCCGGGTGACCCGCACATCGGTCTCGAGGTAGCGGAATCCGAGCGCGGTCGAGCGGGCGAACAAGTCGAGGGTGTTCTCCGGGCCGAGCCCGGCGCCACCACGGTGGGCGATGGCGAGCGGTCCGTGATCGTCACCGTAGGAGGGGGAGGAGGCGCAGGATTGGTTGCTGCCGTGCCTGATCGCCAGGCTGCTCACCTCTCGAGGGTGTCTCCCCGTCGCCGCCAGAGCGACCCCAGCGGCAGTACCTCGCAGGTGTTCACCCAGCCTTCACCGCGCCACCGGCAACTGGGCGCCGGCTGGTCGCCTGGGGCGTCGACCCGCCCTGGCGCACGCGCACGCCGCGGACGTGTGAAGGTGATCAGGTGACCAGTCCGGCCGAGACCACCGCCGAGGCCGTCGACGTCGGCCTGTTCGGTCCCGGCTCGGTGACCTGGCGGGTGCAGGCCGAGCCGATCCTGTGGGTGGGCGGGATCCGCGCGCTGTTCCTGCAGGCGCTCCACCCGCTCGCGATGGCCGGCGTGGCTCAGCACTCCAGCTTCCGGGACGACACCTGGGGCCGGCTGCGGCGGACCGCAGAGTTCGTCGGGGTCGTCACGTACGGCACCACCGCCGAAGCCGTCGCGGCCGGCGAGATGGTGCGGCGCGTGCACCGCGGGCTTCGGGGCGTCGAGCCGGAGAGCGGTGACCGGTACGTGGTGTCCGACCCGAGGCTCTTGCTCTGGGTGCACTGCTGCCAGGTCGAGTGCTTCCTCACCACCGTCCAGCGCGCGGGCCTCGGCCTCACCGCCGGCGAGTCCGACCGATACGTCGCGGAGCAGGTGGCCGCCGCCGAGGTCGTCGGGATCCCCCGGCGAATCGTGCCCTCGAGCGTCGCCGAGCTGACTGCGTACTTCGAGGATGTCCGCCCGCAGCTCCGATCGACGGAGGCAGCGCGGACCGCAGCGCGATTCCTTCTCAGGCCGCCGATGCCGGCCAGGATCGCCACGCTCACGCCGGCGCGTCCGGCCTGGGCACTCCTGGCCGCGCTCGCCTTCGCGAGCCTTCCCCGCTGGGCCCGCCGGATGTACGGTCTGCCCGCGATCGCGCCGACCGACCTCGCGATCGGGCTGTCCTGCCGAGTTCTCGCCAGCGCCCTGAACACCCTGCCGGCTACGTGGCGTACGGGGCCGCACCGTCGCGCGGCTCTGGAGCGCCTGGCCCGCAGCCAGCCCTGAGTCGCCTCGGCGACGAGCACTCAGCTGAACACGACGGTGCGGGCGCCGTTGGTGATCACGCGGCGCTCGCAGTGCCACCGCACGGCTCGTGCGAGCACCTGGCACTCGACGTCCCGCCCGGCCGCAGCGAGCGCTGTCGCACCCTGGTCGTGACGCACACGTACGACGTCCTGCTCGATGATCGGTCCGTCGTCGAGCACGGGGGTCACGTAGTGGGCGGTCGCGCCGATGATCTTCACGCCACGGTCGTGCGCCTGGTGGTACGGGCGGGCGCCGGTGAACCCGGGCAGGAACGAGTGGTGGATGTTGATCACTCGTCCGTCGAGCGTCCGGCACAGCTGCGGCGAGAGCACCTGCATGTACCGGGCGAGGACCACCAGCTCGACGTGGAGCTCGTCCACGAGCTGGAGCAGCCGGGCCTCGGCCTCCGGCCTGGCCCCCGACGAGACCGGGAGGTAGTGGTACGGGACGCCGTACGGCTCGACGAGGCCAGCAAGATCCACGTGGTTCGAGACCACGCCGACGACGTCCACCGGCAGCGTGCCCGAGCGCCAGCGGAAGAGCAGGTCGTTCAGGCAGTGCCCCTCGCGTGAGCACATGATCAGCAGGCGGGTCCGGTTCGCCACCGGGACGAGCGTCCAGGTCATCGCGAAAGCCGTCGCCACGTCGGCGAACTCCGTGCCGAGCCGGTCTCCGGTGGCCGCCGGGTCGAGCGGGGCGAGGTGCACCCGCATGAAGTAGCGGCCGGTCTCCGGGTCCCCGTACTGCTGGCTGTCCAGGATGTTGCAGCTGCGCTCGGCCAGGAACCCGGACACGGCGTGCACGATGCCGGGCCGGTCCGGCTCCTCGCCGCCCGCGGGAGCGAACGGGAGCAGGCCGTGGACGAGTGTCCCCTGGGCGTGGCCCGGCGCCGGGTGGACGACGATTCCGGCCGGCTTGTCGACCACCAGCAGGTGCTCGTCCTCCCAGGCGATCCGGAGCGCCATTGGAGCGTGCTCGAGCGGGCCGTCGTCGTGTGCGGGCAGCTCCACGGCGACGGTCTCCCCCGCGAGCAGGCGGTGACTCTTGACGCATCGGGCACCGTCGACGAGCACGGAGCCGGCGTTCAGGAGCCGCTCTGCCGCCCCCCGCGAGCCGACGCCGGGAAGCTCGGCGAGAAAGCGGTCGAGGCGCATCCCCGCCGCCGAAGCCGGAACGGCGTGATCAGTGCTCACCTCAAGATCGGGCCGGCGTCGTAGACCTGCCCCTACCGCCACCCGCGAAGCGGAAACTGCAGTCTGGCGGAGAAGCGACTCGAGCTCCACTCATTCAGCTAGACGATTGATCGACGCCTTTCCGATCAATCGTCAGTCGTTGGCGGAGAGCGGCCGGGGCCCGCGGGGCTGGGTGTCAGCCCCGAGCAGTGCGGCGAGCAGCACACCGACGCCGACCACGATGAACGAGTCCGCGAGATTGAACGCGGGCCAGAAGCCGAGGTCGAGGAAGTCCGTCACGTACCCGAGGCGAACACGGTCGACGAGGTTCGAGAAGCTGCCGCCGACGACGAGGCCGAGCCCGACGGGCAGCAGCGGATGGCGCGCACCGGAGCGCGCGAAGAAGAGGAGCATCCATCCGAGCGCGAGCGACGTCACAACGATGACGAGCGACGTCGCGCCCGCGAACAGGCCGAAGGCGATGCCTGAGTTCTCGACGTGGTGGATGGAGAACGAACCGAGGACGGAGACCTCCTCCCCGAGTCCGAGCCGCGTCGCCACGAGCTGCTTCGTCACCTGGTCGGCGAGGAGGGCCGCCACAGCGACGAGCCCGAGCGCCACCCACTGTGTCGGTCGAGCAGCGAGCGAGCGCCGGGCGACGGAGATGGGCGTGAGCGCATCGGTCGTCGAGCCGACCCTCACGTCGACGAGCCGTCGCGGCGGCGGCTCGCGGGGGGCGGGCTCGCTCAACCGCGCTCCTGGAGGCGCTTGCAGTCGATGCAGAGCGCTGCCCATGGCATCGCCTCCAGCCGTTCCTCGGAGATCGACTTGCCGCACCGCGTGCACACCCCGTACGTTCCCTGGTCGATCCGCTCCAGCGCCGCGTCGATCTCCGCGAGCACCGTCTGGTCGTTCTCCTCGAGCGTGTAGTCGAGCTCGCGATCATAGGTCTCGGTGGCGTTGTCCGCCATGTGCTGGTCGGCGCTGCCCGAGACGAGGTCCCCCGTCTCGTCCTCCATCGAGCCGGGAGTCTCCTTCTCGAGGTAGGCGAGAGCCCCGGCGACGCGTTCTCGCTCCTCCTGCAGCATCGTCCGAAAGCGGTCGACGTCGATCTGGGTCATGGTCGCAGGTCCTTTCTTTCGGCCGCTGCGAGTCGATTCTCGAGCTCGCTCGCGCTGATCCCGGCAAGCTCCACAATCTTGTCACGACCGGTATGGCCCGCGACAACGGCAACGTCGCGGGCGGGGACGCCGGCTGTCTCCGCGAGCAGGCGAACGAGAGCGGCGTTGGCGGCGCCTCCCTCGGGCAACGCCGAGACGCGCACCTTCCACGCCTCGCCGTAGCGCCCGACGACGCCCGAGCGGCGGGCGCCGGGCACGACGCGCAGGCGCAGGCGCAGTGGACCTGCCGTCATGCTCGGAGTGTAATCGTGGCGTGGGTCGGCTCCTGGCTTTCGTCGTCGAGCGCATGTCGGTGCGCGAACCCGAGCCTCGCGAGAACTGACGGGTGCACACCGCTGCACCGGCCGCCAGGCTCGGGCGGCCGGAGCTCGTCGGGCTCCTGCTCGACGCGCTT
>Ga0136620_10001187_pt1 | contig 12271 bp, 12 predicted proteins | sample AntDrymUQ4162106_2_FD_104806 | JGI IMG/M metagenome (GOLD analysis project Ga0136620, IMG submission 104806) | Polar desert sand microbial communities from Dry Valleys, Antarctica - metaG UQ416 (21.06) | ecosystem: Environmental > Terrestrial > Soil > Desert | place: Antarctica: Dry Valley... | reverse complement strand
CCGATGAACATTACGACGACGTCGGGTCGGTCCGAGCTCGCCTGACGGCGCGCGTGCTGAACCCAGTCGAGCAGCGCAGGCTTGCTGATCCCGGTGCTGATGCCGGGTCGAGCATGGCGGCAAGGACGGGCGCTGTACCGATCGCGTGCGCGGGTTCGACTGCGCCGAACAGCGCTCAAATGTGATCGGGACCCGGTACGACGCGCGCGTGAAGTGTCGCAAGGGCTCGGTCAGCGTCACGCACGACTACACGCAGTTCACCTAGCCGCCCGATGACGACGCCCAGCGCGAATCGATCGCGCGCGGCGGCCGCAGTTCTGGTCGCGGCGACCGTGCTCGCGGGTTGCGGCGGCGGCTCTGAGCCGTCAAGCGCAGGGGGCGGGACAGCAGCGGCATCAGCGCCCGCGGCAGATCACATCGAGATCGAATCGCCGCGCGCGGGTGCGGCGGTGCGGGCCACGAGCAGCTTGCCCGGGTCGCACCGGGCGTTGCTGCGGGTGAAGGGCACGGCAAGTCCCGAGCTCACGATCCTGTTGTCGGGCGGCTGCGATTTCCAGGGCTGCGACAGCATCGCGCGTGCTGGAGCCGACGGGCGCTGGAGCGGCCGCGTCTGGGTGCTCGCGCGCTCGGAGAAGCCCACCGCCGCAGTCGAGGCATCGACCTCTACGACGGTCGAGCCGCTCGACCGGCTGCGCATCCGCTTGCGCCCTGCTGCGCAGCGTGAGGCGTCCGCGGAGCCAGAATCGGAGCCGTCGCGGGAGGCCGCCTCTCCCGACCCCGATCCCGAGCAGCCGGTCGCGTCGGCCGCTCCTGAATCTGCATCGCCCACAGGCGCGGTCCGGAGGCTGGTGCTCGTCGGCGACTCGCTTGCCCAGGGCATCGCGCCGCTGCTGCCGTCGTTGCTGCCCGGCTGGGACGTGCAGGCGGACGCCGAGCGCTCACGCCCGCTGGCGGCCGGGATGAGCATCGTCGCCGGATTGAACCTTTCGGCGCCGACTGCGCTCGCGATCAGCCTGTTCACCAACGACGACCCGGGAGATGTCGCCGGGCTCGAAGCTGCGGTGCGGGCCAGCGTCCAGCGTGCGGGCCGTGACGGCTGCGCGATCTGGGCCACGATCGTGCGCCCGCCGCTCAACGGCGTCTCGTACGCAGCGGCGAACGCGCAGCTGATGGATTTGCAGCGCACGCCCGGATTCGCGGGCAGGCTGCTGATCGTCCCTTGGGCGCAGCAGGTCGCACGGAATCCCGGCTGGATCGCCGGCGACGGGGTCCACGCCACGCCCGACGGATACCGCGCCCGCGCGGGCATGTACGCGCAGGCAGCACTCGACTGCGGCGCCTGAACAGGCTGAGCACGTTCGCCGTCAGGGGGGCGAGTTCTGCGCCCGAGCGCCTATCCGCGGCATGGAACCGCCTGCGGAAGCGTTGGAAGCCCTCGCCGGGACGTTGCGCGATCGCCTCGTCGACGGAGCGGGCGAGCCCGGCCGGGGAGATGACCCGGCGTCGCGGATCGGTGCGCTCGTGGAACGCGAGGCAGGCATGCTCGACGCTGCCACGCGCAACGCGCTCGCGGCCCGCGTGGCCGAGCGCGCTCTGGGGCTCGGCCCGCTGGAGCCGCTCTTGCGCGATCGCGGCGTCGACGAGCTCATGGTGTGCGGTACCGCGCCGGTGTGGGTCGAGCGTGGCGGCCGGCTCTCCCGGACGGACGTGCGCTTCGGCAGCGAGGCCGAGTTGCGCCACGCGATCGAGCGCATCCTGGCGCCGCTCGGGCGCCGCGCCGACGAGAGCGAGCCGATCTGCGACGCCCGCCTGCCCGATGGCTCGCGCGTGAATGTCGTATTGCCGCCGCTCGCGCTCGACGGGCCGCTGCTCACGATCCGCCGCTTCCGGCCGCGCGGCTTCGGGCCCGCCGAGCTTGTCGCCCAGGGCACGCTCGCGCCGCCGCTGCTCGACTTCCTCGGCCGCGCGGTGGCAGCACGCTGCACGCTCCTGATCTGCGGCGGCACCGGCTCGGGCAAGACGACGACGCTCGGGGCGCTCGCGGCATTCGTCGATCCGGCCGAGCGCGTCGTGACGATCGAGGACGCCGCCGAGCTGCGGCTGGCGCTACCCCACGTGGTGCGGCTCGAGGCGCGTCCGCCGAACCTCGAGGGTCGGGGGGAGGTCACGATCCGCCGGCTCGTGCGCAACGCGCTGCGGATGCGGTCCGACCGTTTGATCGTGGGCGAGGTTCGCGGTGCCGAGGCCCTCGACCTGCTGATCGCCCTGAGCACCGGTCACGCCGGCTCGCTCTGCACGATCCACGCAGGCAGCGCCGCGGAGGCGCTGCGGCGGCTCGAGACCCTCGCCCTGATGGCCGACGTCGGGCTGCCGCTGGCAGCGATCCGCGACCAGATCGCCGATGCGATCGACATCGTCGTGCGTCACGAGCGCGGCGCCGACGGCGCGCGCCGGATCGTCGAGGTCGCCGAGGTGGTGCGTGTCGCGGGCGGTCCGGGGGTGCGCGAGCTCTTCACGATCCGTGCGGGCCGGCCCGCGTGGCGCGCGCCGCTCGGTGACACGCTGGCCGGGCGGCTCGCCGCGGCCGGCGCCGGCCGAACGGTCGACTTGCCGCCGGTCGCGGGCGCAGCGGTGCTGCCGGGCGTCGCCGTCGCGCCGGTGCGACCCGGCGCAGCGCATGACTTCTTGCCGCCGGACGCAGCGCGATGAGTCGCGCTGCGTGGCTGGCGGCGGGTGCGGCTGGGATCGGCGTGGCAGGTGCCTGGGAGGCGCTGGCCGCAGTCGAGCGCACCAGGGTCGCGGCGGCGGTCGCCCGCCTGGTCGAGCCGCTCGCCCGTGCGGGCAACGAGGGTAGGCAGCCGTCCCGGCCCGAGCGGCGACGGCTGTGGACGGTCACCGCTGCCACGTTGCTCGGCGCCGGCTGGCTGGTCGGCGGCCTGTTGCTCGGGTTGGTCGCGGCGCTCGCCGGGCCGGCTGTCGTCGTCATTGTCACGCGCGCGAGGCGGCGGCGCTGGCGCGAGGAGCTGGGCAGGTCGGCGCCCGCGTGCGCCCGCACGATGGCCGACTCACTGGGCGCCGGGCGCTCGATCCGCGCGGCGATCGCGGACGCCGCTGCCTCGGCGGAGGGAGCGGCCGCGCACGAGTTGCGCACTGCCGTCCGCGCGCTCGCGCTGGGGGAGCCGACCGAGGCGGTCCTCATGGCACTGCGCGTGCGTGCGGGCTCGCACGCGTGGGACACGTTGACCGCCGCTGTGCTGCTGCAGCGCGACGCGGGCGGCGATCTCGCGGCGCTGCTGCGCGAGCTCGCAGCCTCCGGGGAGGCGAGCGACCGCGCCGAGCGCGATGCGCGCGCCGCAACTGCACAGGCGCGCTTCACGGCCTGGGTCGTGCTCGGGCTCCCGCTCGCCGGCGCGCTGCTGGCGGAGCTCGCCTCCCCGGGATTCGCCGTCTCGCTGGTGGCGACGCCGCTCTCGGCCTGGTTCGCGTTCCTCGCCGCGTTGCTTCAGCTCACAGCGCTGGTCTGCATCGGCCGCCTGGCGGGCGGGGCGCGATGACCCGTGCGCGGTCGGGAGCGGCTCGACCGCGGGCGCGATGACGCGCGCCGCGATCCTTGCGGCGCTCGCAGGCGCGCTCGCCGCGGCCGCGATCGTCGAGCTTGCAGCCACGCGCAGGCCGGCGCACCAGCTTGGGCGCATCGCACCTGCCGCACGGGCGCTTGCACGGCGGCTGGGCGCGAAGCGGCCAAACGCGCCCGGCGGGCTCGCCGCGCGCGTGGACGCGGCGGGCGCACAGGTCGGCGTGGGCGAGATCATGGCCGCGAAGCTCGGCGCTGCGCCGGCCGCCGCGCTGGCGGCACTCGCCCTGTTGCCGTCGGCACCCGGCCGCCTCGGCGCGGCGTTGCTCCTCGCCGCGCCCGCCGCCGGCTTCTTTGCTCCCGACCTGTGGTTGCGGGCTCGCGCGCGTGAGCGAGCGCGCGCGATCGAGGCTGAGCAGGCCGACGTGCTCGATCTGCTGCGGGTCGCTACCGGCGCCGGCCTCGGAACCTGGCGCGCGCTCGCCGAGGTGGGCCGCCGCCACCCCGGACTGCTCGCCGGGGAGCTCGGCGCGGCGGCGCGGCGCGTCGCGCTGGGCGTTGCGCCGGCGGAAGCGCTCGACCAGCTCGAGCGGCGCTGCCCCGCAGCCGGCACGCACGCGCTCACCGCTGCGCTGCGGCGCGCTGATCGCCTCGGCTCGCCTCCTGGTCGCGCGCTCGCCGCGCTGGCCGCCGAGGCTCGCGCCCGGCAGGCGCGCCGCGCCGCCGAGCAGGCCGCACGGGCGGCGCCGAAGATCCAGCTCGTGGTCGCGCTGCTGCTCGTGCCGTCGGCGATGCTGCTCGTCGCGGCCGCGCTGGCACCGGCGTTGACCGGTACCTCGCCGTGAGCCGTCCTACTTCAGCGTGACCGCCACGCGCGACTGCACGCGGTCGCCCTCGGCCTTGCCGCCGGAGGTGATCACGCCGAGCGTCTCCAGGTAGGGCCGCGCCTTGTCGAACTCGGCGTCGGTCTCGCCGAGCGCGTCGGCCAGCCCGATCACCTCTGCCATCGAGAGCAGGAACGAAGGCTCCATGCCGTCGCCGAGGATCTCCTTCGCCGCCCCGAAGCTCTCGCCGTCGCCGAGCTTTGACGCGGGGGCGAGCGCCGCGCTCGCAGCCTCCTCCCCGTAGGCCGCGACGACGCGACCCTCGCCGCGGGCGAGCACGATCGGCCGCTCGGCGCCAGGGGCCGCGATCGCGAAGGCCGCGTCGGCGCCCTCGACCTCCACGGGCCGGGGCGCCGCGCCGCTCTGCTTGCCGATCAGCCCGACGATCTTCCCGAAAGCCGCCTCGGCGCGCGCATCGTCGGTCGAGCCGATCACGAGCGCACCGTCCAGGCTCGCCATGTCGGTGCCGCGCGTGAATACGCCGACGTCGCCGATCCACGAGAAGACGTCCTGCTGCAGGTCCAGGCCCGTCGCCTGCTTGACCTGCGCCGCGACGGCGGCGCTCCCGATCGCGCCCGCGAACGTGTTGAACAGCCCTTCGGCCGACTCGCCGAGCGCCGGCGTCGAGAACGCGGCCCAGGCATCGCCGGGCAGGTCGGCCATCAACTCGCTCGCGCTTCCCGACCACAGCTGCGCGAGATCGCGGAAGGGTCCCTCGGGAACACCGGTGAGCACGGTATCGAGCGTCATCCCCGCGCTGTCTGCGCTGAACGAGCCGGTGATCGGCCCGAGCTTGTCGAGCGGGAGCAGCGACTGGAACTGCTCAAAGCTCTGCGCCGCCTCGGGGTCCTGCTTGAGCGCCGCATCGAGCAGCGGCTTCGCGTCGAGGTAGTAGTGCCCGAGCCGCTCTTCCTCGAGCTCGCCGATCGCTTGCTCGTAGCGGTCGGAGTCGACGAGCTTGTCCCCATCGCGCGTATCGGCGGTGCGCTTGAACGCAGCCTCGGTCCCGACCACGACGAAGTCGTCGATGACGCCGTGGGCGATGCCGTCGCCGTCGACCTTGTAGTCGAGACCATCGTGGGAGCGTGCCGTTAGCGCGCTGTCGGAGGTCTTCTCGAACTTCGCCAGCGCGGCCCCGGCCGCCTCGCCGTCCTTGCTTGCGACGATCACCGCGAAGCTGGGCTCGTCGGCCTGCAGGTCCGACGCCCAGACGCCGGCGTCCTCGCCGAGCCATGATGCGAAGTCGCGCTCCCAGGTGAGCCCGTCGCCCTCCTCGGTGAGCTCCGCGTCGATCAGCTCGCGCAGCTTGCCCGCAGGGTCCTCTGTGCGCATGATCTTGCCGGCCGCTGCGAGCGCACCCTCGCGCCGGTCGCCCTCTGGCTGGACCGCCGCCTGCACGTAGAGCGACGCGCTTGAGGGCACCAGTGATGCCGGTTCCCCGGAGCCTGCCGAGCCGGACTCGCCGCAGGCCACGGCGGAGAGCGCCAGAACGGCGCAGATGAGCGAGAGCGCTGAGGCGCGGAGCATGGGTCGAGTCCCTTCGAGAATTTCGGCGTTGCCGTCTGCCACGTCAATCGGCGGAACGGCCCACGAAGCGTAGGACGACCCACAACCAGTGCAAGGGGGCGTGCACGATCCCGCCCTGCACCAGATCGTGCGCGTCCGCGACCGGCTGAAAGCGTGCTCCACTCCACGCGAACTCCCCTGCAAATCGAGCGGATTTGGTCAGGGTTTCGCCATGCAATCAAGTTTGGTGGGACGGATGACGATGAATGTGTTGCAAAGTGGGATGAAGTGGAGTAGAACACCTGACGCATGGCCGGACCGGGGTGGCGGGGCTCCTCCCACTCCGCCACCTCGGTTCGACTCAACTGCAGCCCTGACCTGATGCGATTGGCAATGGGCCTTGACCACCTTTCACGGAACGTTCGACCACACACTCGACGCGAAGAACCGGCTCACGGTGCCGTCGAGGTTCCGTTCGACGCTGGCGGGCACAGTCTTCCTCGTCAAGGGCGCGGAGCCCTGCCTGAGCCTGTATCCGGCCGAGACCTACAACGCGATGGCGCAGGAGGCGCTGGCCGGGATGAACTCGCTCTCGACTCGCAAGCGCGAGTTCTCGCGGCTGTTCTACGCAAACGCAATGAGCGTGGAGCTCGACGGCGCGGGCCGGATCATGCTGCCGTCGCGCTTCATGGAGCACGCCGGAATCGGCTCGCGCGAGGTCGTCGTGGCGGGTGCCGGCGAGTGCCTCGAGCTGTGGGATCGGGCCACCTGGGAGTCCTACGACGCCGACCTCGCGCAGCGCGCGCCTGACCTCACCGCATCACTTGGCCATCCTGCTTGACATGCCTAAGACTCACGTCCCGGTCCTCGCGGGCGAGCTGATAGACGCGCTCGACCCGCAGCCCGGCCAGGTCGCGGTCGACTGCACGCTCGGTGCAGCCGGTCACGCGCGCCTGCTCGCCGACCGGCTCGGGCATTCAGGGCTGCTGATCGGGATCGACCGCGACCCGCTCGCCGAGGAGGCCTTCGCCGAGCTCGCCGCGGACGCGCCGTGCCGCACCCGGTTCGTGCGCGCGGACTTCGCCGCCGGGCTCGATGCGCTGCTCGAGGAAGGCGTGCGCGCCGACATGGTCTACCTCGATCTCGGCATGTCCTCGATGCAGGTCGACACGCGCGAGCGCGGGTTCTCCTACGCCTACGACGCCCCGCTCGACATGCGCATGGACCCCGTTCAGCCGTTGACCGCGGCCGAGATCGTCAACACCTGGGAGCCGCGCCGCCTCGGCCGGGTGCTGCGCGACTTCGGCGAGGAGCGCTACGCCGACCGGATCGCACAGGCGATCGCGCGGCGGCGGCGCGGCGGCGACCTGACCACGACCTTCGAGCTGGTCGATGCGATCACGGCGGCGATCCCGGTCCCCGCGCGGTTCGCCGGCGGCCATCCCGCCAAGCGGACGTTCCAGGCGATCCGGATCGCTGTCAACGACGAGCTGAGCCAGCTCGAAGCTGCACTTCCGCGCGCGTGGGACCTGCTGCACGTTGGCGGCCGTCTCGCCGCGATCTCGTTCCACTCACTCGAGGACCGGCGCGTCAAGCGCTTCATCGCCGACCGCACCCGCGGCTGCATCTGCCCGCCGGACCTGCCCGTCTGCGGCTGCGGCCGCACGCCGCAGGCCGAGCTCATGTTCCGCCGCTCGGTCGCGCCGACGCCGGGGGAGATCGCGGACAACGCGCGCTCGCGCTCCGCCCGCCTGCGTGCCGCGCGCAAGCTCTCCGGCGAGCAGGTGCGTGCGTGACGCCCGTGCCGGAGCGGGTGCGGCCCGAGCGCACGCGCGATCACGGGCGGCCGGTCTCGTCGCTGCGGTCCATGGCGCGGCGGGAGACCGCTGACCCGGCTCCGCTGTCCCCGCGGGTCCCGCGGCGCGTCTCGGGTCCGGTGGCGCGCAACGCCGCCGCCGCGACCGCCGGCGCGGCTCTGCCACGCGGCGCAGCCCGCCCGGTCGCCCCGCGCGCCGTCCCGCGGCGGCTGCGCCTCGGCCCGTTGCGCGCGCTGCCCGAGCACCGTGTGGTGGACAGGCTGCTGCGCAGCCGGTTGTGGATCTGGGCGCTCGGCGCGCTGCTGGGCGGGATCGTGGCGATGCAGGTCTCGCTGCTCAAGCTGAACTCCGGCATCTCGCGCGCCGTCGAGACGACCACGACGCTCGAGCGCCAGAACGCCGACCTCGAGGCTGCGATCGCCCGGCTCTCCTCACCTCACCGGATCGAGTCCGGCGCAGGCACGCTCGACATGCTGATGCCGGCCGCCGGCGATGTGCGCTACCTGACGTCCGGGCAGCAGGACGCGACCAAGGCGGTCCGCCGGATGCAGCCGCCCAGCGACGCGGCAGCCGCTCTGATGGCCAATCGCGGGATCGTCCCCGGCTCGCTCGCGGAGCTCGCCGCGCCGCCGGTGACGCCCGCCACGACGACCGTGACGCCGGCCACGCCTGCCACGGGCGCGACGGTGGGCGCGCCGGAATCCACGACGACCTCCACGGCAGCAGCCGGGGCGGTCGCCGGCCAGGGTTAGAGCCCCTTCGATGCTGATCGAGCGGCGCATCGGCCTGCTCTTCGCCGTCTTCCTCGGCATGCTCGTGCTGGCCGGCGCGCGCGCGGGCTGGCTCGGGATCGTGCGCGCGGATGCGCTGCAGTCGGCGGCCGCGACCCAGCAGAAGGCCGACATCGAAGTTCCCGCCCGGCGCGGCACGATCACCGACGCGAACGGGATCGAGCTCGCGATCTCCAAGCCCGCCCAGACGATCGCGGCCACGCCCTACCTGATCGACGAGCCGGCCGCCGTCGCCGCCAGGCTCGCGCGCATCCTGCGCGAGCCGGAGGACGACCTGCTGCGCAAGCTCGTGAGGCGCGACACAGGCTTCGTCTACCTCGCCCGCGGCGTTCCCACGAGCAGAGCGGAGCGCGCGCAGCGGCTGGAGATCGAAGGGCTCCAGTTCATCCCCGAGTACAGCCGTGAGTACCCGCGCCGGTGGATGGCGTCGCAGCTGCTCGGCAACGTCGGCACGGAGGGCGTCGGGCTGTCGGGACTCGAGTACAGCCTCGATGAGGGCCTTGGCGGCCGCGACGGCAAGCGCCGGCTCGTGCGCGACGCGCTCGGCGACACGATCGAGCTGCGCGAGGACGAACGCACGGTGCCGGGTCAGCACGTGCGGCTGACGCTCGACGCCAACATCCAGGACCGCACGGAGGAAGTGCTTGCCGAGGTCGGTGAGCAGTGGAAGCCGAAGGGCGCCACGGCGTTGGTGATGGACCCGCGCGACGGGGCGATCCTGGCGCTCGCCAACTGGCCCCGGGTCGATGCGAACAAGCTCTACGAGGCGCCCGAGTACGCGCTCACCAACCGCGCGACCGGGGCCACCTACGAGCCCGGCTCGACGTTCAAGGCCTTCACCGTCGCTGCTGCGCTCGAGGACGGCAAGGTGACCCCGTCGACGCCGTTCAACCTGCCACCGGTGCTGCAGGTCGCCGACCGCGAGATCCGCGACTCGCATCCGCGCGGTTGGGAGACCCGCGACGTGGCCGGCATCCTCGCCCAGTCCTCCAACGTGGGCGCGGCGCTGATCGGCCGGCGGCTGGGGGCCAGGCGCTTTGACGAGTGGGTGCGGCGGTTCGGATTCGGCAAGCGCACCGGCGTCGACCTGCCCGGGGAGGAGGCGGGGATCGTGCTCGGCTACGACGACTACTCGGGCTCCACGGCCGGCAACATGGCGATGGGGCAGGGGCTCGCGGTGACGCCGATGCAGATGGGCGCCGCCTACGCGGCGATCGCCAACGGCGGCATCCTGCGCGAACCGCACATCGTCGACTCGATCGGCGGCCACGAGCAACCGCTCCCGGCCGGCGAGCGGATCATCTCCGAGCAGACTGCGGCGTCGGTGCGCAAGATGCTCGAGGGCGTGCTCGGTCCCGGCGGCACGGCCACCGGCGCGGCGATCGAGGGCTACGAGCTGGGCGGCAAGACCGGCACGGCCGAGAAGCCCGACGAGACCGGCGGCTACTCCAAGACGAAGTTCGTGGCCTCGTTCGTCGGCTTCGTGCCCGCGGCGCACCCGCGCCTGCTCGTCGCGGTGATGGTCGACGAGCCGCAAGGCGACATCTACGGCGGCACCGTCGCAGGCCCTGCGTTCAAGCAGATCGCCTCGTTCGCGCTCACGAACCTGCGGATCGCTCCGGACTAAGCGGCCCGCGTCCCGCGCGGCGCCGCGTGAGAGCGGACCGCACACGCCGCCAGAGCAGCACCACGACCGTCGCGCCCGTCGCCAGCAGCGCCAGCGACAGGGCGAGCGCGACCCAGGGCTGGGTGACGATCAGCGCGACGACGCAGACGACCAGCGAGTCCTCGGCGAGGCTCGCAGCCGCGGTCGTGACCGGGTCGGGGGAGACGTTCACGACGAGTCTCAAGCTCGCCTTGATGCCATGGCTCGCGAGTGCGGTTGCGCTCGAGCCGACCGCCGCCAGCGCGTCGTGCAGCCCATCGGCCTGATCGTTGAGCAGCACGCCGATCACCGCGGCGATCGCCGGCCGGACGGCCGTGTGGATCGCGTCCCAGACATTGTCGACGTAAGGGATCTTGTCCGCGACGAACTCGACGGCGAAGAGCACCCCCGCGGCGATCATCACCTCGGTGCGCTCGAGCCCGTCGGGCACGTCGCCGAGGCCGAGTCGTCCGAAGACCCCGAGCAGCAGCACCGTGGCGTAGGCGTTCACGCCCGCGGCCCAACCGCCGGACACCACCAGCGGCAGCGCGTCCATGGGGCCACGGTATCGTCGACCGCGGCGCGGCGATGTCCGTGGCGCGACGCGCGAACCGACATTGCCCGACAGCCGCACCGGGGCTGAGCGGTCGACCGCGTGCGCGACTGCGGTGCGGTTGCGGGCTCCGCCGAGGCGCAGGAGCACGGCCGGCGCGCCGAGCGCAACGCGCCGCGCCTGCGGACGCACGACCGCTACAGCCGGCGCGTCGACCGCGTCGAGTACGACCCGAGTTGGCAGTGGCTGCTGCGCGGAGCGGTCGAGCGCGGGATCCATGCCCTGCCCTGGCGCGAGCCGCGCGCCGGCGCGCACGTCGCGCGCGTGGCACTCGAGTTCCTGTGGACGCAGGCGAACGCCGGCGTGATGTGCCCGATCTCGCTGACCTTCTCCGCGGTGCCGGCCCTGTGCGCCGACGCGGTTCTCGCGGCCGAGTGGGAGCCGCGCCTGACGCTTCCCGATCTCGCGCGCGGTGCACTCTGCGGCATGGCGATGACCGAGAAGCAGGGCGGCTCGGACGTCCGCGCGGGCACCTCGCGCGCCGTGCCCGCCGGGGCGGGCTGCTTCGAGCTGACCGGCCACAAGTGGTTCGGCTCGCATCCGATGTGCGACGTGTCCTCGTGCTCGCGCAGGCACCCGCGGGGCTGTCCTGCTTCGTCGTCGAGCGCGGCGCGGGCTTCGAGATCCAGCGCCTCAAGGACAAGCTCGGCACGCGCTCGCTCGCCTCCGCCGAGATCGAGCTGCGCGGGGCGCAGGGGCGGCTGCTCGGAGACGAGGGCCGCGGCGTGGCGACGATCATCGAGATGGTCACCCACACGCGGCTGGACTGCATCGCCGGCAGCGCGAGCGGGATGCGTCGCGGCGTGGCCGAGGCGGTCCACCATGCGCGCCACCGCAGCGCGTTCGGCGCGCGGCTGGCGCAGCAGCCGCTGATGCTCAGCGTGCTCGCCGACCTCGCGGTCGAGGCCGAGGCGGCCACCGCGTCCGCGCTGCGGCTCGCGCGCGCCTATGACGAGGACGACAAGCCGCTGCGCCGCTTCGGCACCGCGGTGATGTAGTACTGGATCTGCAAGCGCGCGACGCCGCACGCGGCTGAAGCGCTCGAGTGCCTCGGCGGCAACGGCTACGTCGAGGAGTCGCCGCTGCCGCAACTGCTGCGCGACGCGCCGCTGAACGGGATCTGGGAGGGGTCGGGCAACGTGATCTCGCTCGACGTCCTGCGCGCGCTGGTTCGCGAACCGGAGGGACTGCCCGCCTTCCTGGCCGAGTGCGAGCTGGCGCGCGGGGGCGACCGGCGGCTGGACGCGCACCTCGATGCGCTGCCGGCGCTGCTCGCGGACCTGGCGGGCGAGGACCCCCAGTGGCTGGCGCGTCGCGCCGTCGAGGAGCTGGCGCTCGCGTTCCAGGGCTCGCTGCTGGTGCGCCACGCGCCGCCGGCGGTCGCCGACGCGTTCTGCGCCGGTCGGCTGGGCGGCGGGCGCGGCCGCGCGTTCGGCACGCT
>Ga0136620_10001186_pt1 | contig 12279 bp, 8 predicted proteins | sample AntDrymUQ4162106_2_FD_104806 | JGI IMG/M metagenome (GOLD analysis project Ga0136620, IMG submission 104806) | Polar desert sand microbial communities from Dry Valleys, Antarctica - metaG UQ416 (21.06) | ecosystem: Environmental > Terrestrial > Soil > Desert | place: Antarctica: Dry Valley... | reverse complement strand
CGCTACGAAGGCAAGGTCGCGAGCTTCGATGGCGATCAGCTCGTCGAGGCGATGCGCGAGTTTGGGGCGCTGTCCGAGCTCGTCGGGCGCGCGGGCTCCTACGCCGAGCTGCGCTTCTCGACCGACACCGCCGACCCGACCCGCGGAGCTCTGCTCCAGCGCGTGCACGAGCGCGCCACCGCGATCCAGACGACGCTGCTCTTCTTCGAGCTCGAGTGGGCTGCCCTCGAGGACGAGCGCGCCGACGAGCTGCTGAGCGCCGACGGCCTCGACTTCTGTCGCCACCACCTGCGCACGGAGCGTCGCTATCGCGACCATCTGCTCTCCCAGCCCGAGGAGCGCGTGCTGGCCGAGAAGGCGCTCACGGGCCGGAGCGCGTGGGGACGGCTGTTCGCCGAGGTGACCTCGGCGATCAAGGTCGAGCTCGACGGCGAGCCCGAGCCGGCGTCGCTCGAGATCGCCCTCGCCCGCCTGCACTCGCCGGACCGCGAAGTGCGGCGCACGAGCGCCGAGGCGGTCACGGCCGCGCTCGAGCCCGGCCTGCGCACGCGCGCGTACATCTTCAACACGCTGCTGCACGACAAGGCGGTCGACGACCGCCTGCGCGGCTACCCGAACTGGCTCGCGGCGCGCAACCTCTCGAACGAGGTCAGCGACGAGTCGGTCCAAGCGCTGATCGAGGCCGTGCGCGGACGCTACGAGCTCGCGCGGCGCTGGTATCGCCTCAAGGCCGGGCTGCTCGGGATCGAGCGCCTGGCCGACTACGACCGCATGGCCGCGGTCACCGAGGACGAGGAGACCGTCCCTTGGGCGGAGGCACGCGAGCTCGTGCTCGACTCCTACGCGTCGTTCTCGCCCGAGCTCGCGGACCTCGTGGGTCAGTTCTTCGACGGTCGCTGGATCGACGCGCCGGTGCGCCCGGCGAAGCGTGGCGGCGCCTTTTGCGCCTACACCGTGCCCTCGGTCCACCCCTACGTGATGCTCAACTACACCGCGCGGCGACGCGACGTGATGACGCTCGCGCACGAGCTCGGCCACGGCGTGCACGCGGCGCTCGCACGCCGGCAGGGGGTCTTCCACCAGGGCACTCCGCTGACCGTGGCCGAGACGGCTTCGGTGTTCGGCGAGACGGTCACGCTCGGTCGCCTGCTCGAGCGCGCGAGCTCACCCTCGTCGCGCCTGTCGCTCCTCGCCGAGAGCATCGAGAACACGATCGCGACGGTATTTCGCCAGGTGGCGATGAACCGCTTCGAGGACAGCATCCACAGCGCACGGCGAGACGACGGCGAGTTGCCGTCTGAGCGGTTCGGGGAGCTGTGGGCAGAGAGCCAGGTCGAGCTGCTCGGCGACTCTGTCGAGGTGACCGAGGGCTACCGCAGCTGGTGGTCATACGTGCCCCACTTCGTCAACGCGCCCGGCTACGTGTACGCCTACGCCTACGGCGAGCTGCTGGCGCTCGCCGTCTACCGCCGCTACGAGGAGGAGGGCCCGGACTTCGTGTCGGCCTACCTCGAGCTGCTCAGCACGGGCGGCTCACGACCGCCAGAGGAGCTCGCGAGCATCGTCGGGCTCGACCTCACGGACCCCGCGTTCTGGGACGACGGCCTCGCGCTCGTCGAGGCGCAGCTCGAGGCGGCGGAGGCCGCCGCGCGCGAGACGGGCCGCCTCCGGACCTAGTCGGACGGCGTCAAGCCGGTGGCGCGCACCTCACCGCCGAGGTCGCGCAGCCGTGAGCTGAGCGCAAGCACAGTCCGTTCCTCGAATCGTCGCGTCAAGCCAAGGTAGGGGACCTGGCAGACAGAGCCGGGCCGCAGCGGGTATCACTCGGTGGATGGCGGATCGCCTCGCCCGCTACCGCGACATGCGCGACCTCTCCGAGAGCACCGAGCCGGCGGGCGAGCGCGCGCGAGTGGAGACGGGCCCCCCTCGCTTCGTCGTCCAGGAGCACCACGCCACCCGCCTGCACTGGGACCTGCGGCTCGAGCGCGACGGCGTGCTCGTGTCGTGGGCGATACCCAACGGCATCCCCGAGGACCCGCAACAGAACCGCAAGGCGGTGCACACGGAGGATCACCCGCTCGACTACATCAACTTCGAGGGCGAGATCCCCGCCGGCAACTACGGCGCCGGCACGATGCGCGTGTGGGACCGCGGCACCTACGAGTGCGAGAAGTGGGAGCAGCGCAAGGTGATGGTGCGCTTCCACGGCGAGCGGCTGAACGGGCGCTACGCGCTGTTTCAGACCGGCACCGGCAAGGACTGGATGATCCACCGCATGGACCCGCCCGCCGATCCCGACCGCGAGCCGATGCCGGAGCGCCTCGTTCCTATGCTCGCCCGCCTGGCGCCGCTGCCGGCGGACGACAGCGAGTGGGCGTTCGAGATCAAGTGGGACGGGATACGCGCGATCGCCTACTCCGAGCCCGGACGACTACGTCTCGAGAGCCGAAACCTCAACGAGATAACGCCGCGCTGGCCCGAGGTCAGGGCGCTCAACCGGGCGCTCTCTTCCCACTCCGCGGTGCTCGACGGGGAGATCGTCGCCTTCGACGGCGACGGGCGCCCGAGCTTCGAGCGCCTGCAGCAGCGCATGCACCTGTCCTCAGACAGCGCCGTCCGGCGGCGCGCCAAGGACCTGCCGGCCGTCTACGTGCTCTTCGACCTGCTTCATCTCGACGGGCACTCGTTGATGGGCTTGCCCTACGTCGAGCGCCGCGAGCGACTGCGGGAGCTCGATCTCAACGGTCCCGCCTGGCTGACGCCCGAATACCACGCAGGGAGTGGCGCGGCCCTGCTCGCGGCGAGCCGCGAGCGCGGGCTCGAGGGGATCGTCGCGAAGCGGCTGCGCTCGCCGTACGAGCCTGGCCGACGCTCCACGAGCTGGATCAAGGTTAAGAACACGCGCCTCCAGGAGATCGTCATCGGCGGCTGGCTGCCGGGGCAGGGTCGCCGCCGCGAGCGCATCGGAGCGCTCGTGGCCGGCTACTACGACGAGGCGGCGGGCGACGAGCCGCTGCTGCGCTTCGCCGGCAAGGTCGGCACCGGCTTCGACGAGGCGGCGCTCGTCGAGCTCGCGCGGCTGCTCGCCGCCGACGAGCGAGCGACCAGCCCGTTCAGCGGTCGCCAGCCGCCGAAGGGAGCGGTCTTCGTCGAGCCGCGCCACGTAGCCGAGGTCGAGTTCACCGAGTGGACTGCCGAGGGGCTGCTGCGCCACCCCTCCTACAAGGGCCTGCGCGACGACAAGCCGCCGCGCGAGGTCGTGCGCGAGCGCGAGCTCGAGGCCCTCGCGGAACCCGCCGTCGCGGAGACCGGCGAGAGGGCCTCCTCCGAGCCCGCCCTCGGGCTCGAGGCACTGCTCGAGAGCGGCCGGCGGATCGGCGACGGCGCCGAGGTCACCGTCGCCGGTAGGGCGCTCAAGCTCTCGAACCTCGAGAAGGTCCTCTACCCACAGGCAGGCTTCAGCAAGGGCGACGTGATCGACTACTACGCGCGCGTCGCGCCCGCAGTGCTGCCCCACCTGCACGGACGGCCGCTGACGCTCAAGCGCTACCCCAACGGCGTCGAGGCCTCGCACTTCTACGAGAAGCAGTGCCCAAAGCACCGCCCCGACTGGGTGCGCACGGCTTCGCTCTGGAGCCGTCACCGCAAGAGCCAGATCGACTATTGCCTCGTCGAGGAGCTGCCGACGCTCGTCTGGCTGGCGAACCTGGCGGACCTCGAGCTGCATGCCTCGCTGGCGCTCCATGACGCGATCGAGCGCCCGACCGTGCTCGCCTTCGACCTCGACCCCGGCCCGCCGGCCGGCATCGTCGAGTGCTGCCAGGTGGCGCTGTTGCTGCGGGGGATGTTCGCCGGCGTCGGGCTAGAGAGCTACCCGAAGACATCCGGGTCGAAGGGCATCCAGGTCTACGTGCCGCTGAACGCCGAGACGACCTACGAGCAGACGAAGCCGTTCGCGCGCGCCGTCGCCGAGACACTCGAGGGTGGCTACCCCGAGCTCGTGATCTCGCGCATGACGAAGAGCCTGCGCGCGGGCAAGGTGCTCGTCGACTGGAGCCAGAACGACGAGCACAAGACGACCGTCTGCGTCTACTCGCTGCGCGCGATGGAGCGACCGACCGTGTCCACGCCGCTCGGCTGGGATGAGCTCGAGCGCGCGCACGCGAGCGGCGACGCCGCCGCGCTCAGCTTCGACTCCGTGCAGGTGCTCGATCGGATCGAGCGCCACGGCGACCTGTTCGCGCCGGTGCTCAGCACGGTGCAGCAGCTGCCGAGCTTCGGCTGAGGCCCTGTCACCGCGGCCCTTCGATGGGAGTATGTGTGTGAGAGAGACGTCACGGGCGCTCTCGCCGGCCTCGCGCCGGCCACCTATCACGAGGAGAACACCGATGACACCTGCCAACGGCTCGCCGCGCTACCGAACCGACAAGATCCGCGTCGCCATCATCGGCGTGGGCAACTGCGCCTCGTCGTTCGTCCAGGGCGTGCAGTACTACCGCGATGCCGACCCGGGCGCTCAGGTGCCGGGCCTCATGCACGTGGACCTCGGTGGATACCACGTGCGCGACATCGAGTTCAGCGCCGCCTTCGACGTCGACGCCGACAAGGTCGGCAAGGACCTGTCCGAGGCGATCTGGTCGGGCCAGAACAACACGATCAAGTTCGCCGAGGTACCCGAGCTCGGAGTGCCCGTGCAGCGCGGGATGACCCACGACGGGCTCGGCAAGTACCTCTCGCAGCGGATAACCAAGGCTCCCGGGTCGACCGCCGACATCGCCGACATCCTGCGCGCGACGCACACGGACGTCGTCGTGTCCTACCTGCCGGTCGGCTCCGAGCAGGCGACCAAGTGGTACGTCGAGCAGATCCTCGACGCGGGCTGCGCCTTCGTCAACTGCATCCCGGTCTTCATCGCGCGCGAGGAGTACTGGGGCAGGCGCTTCGAGAAGGCCGGGTTGCCGATCATCGGCGATGACATCAAGTCACAGGTGGGAGCGACGATCGTCCACCGCCAGCTCGCGACGTTGTTCGGCGAGCGCGGCGTCAAGCTCCTGCGCACCTCGCAGCTGAACGTCGGCGGCAACATGGACTTCTACAACATGCTCGAGCGCGAACGGCTCGAGTCCAAGAAGGAGTCGAAGACGAACGCCGTAACCTCGATCGTCGGCCATGAGCTTCCGGCAGACGACGTCCACGTCGGCCCGTCTGACTACGTGCCGTGGCTCACCGACCGCAAATGGGCGCACATCCGGCTCGAGGGCCAGGCTTTCGGCGACGTGCCGCTGACCGCCGAGCTGAAGCTCGAGGTGTGGGACTCGCCGAACTCGGCGGGCATCGTGACGGACGCCGTGCGCTGCCTGAAGCTCGCGCTCAACCACGGCCTCTCCGGTCCGCTCACGGCCCCGAGCTCGTACCTGATGAAGTCGCCCCCGGAGCAGGTGCCGGATGACCTCGCCCACCGGCGCACCGAGGAGTTCATCGCCCGCTACGCCGGCGTGCCGACGCTGCCCGGCGATCCGCGGGTCCCCACCGGGACGGCGGGCGGCAGCTAGGACGGGGCCCGGGAGGGCACCCCCTCGACACTCCGCTGGCGAGGTGCGGCGTCTTCCTCGCGCTGCCTGCGGCCGCGCGCGTGGAGGTAGGAGCCAGACGTCGAGATCACCGCCGCGATCGGCACGGCGAAGAGGGCCCCGACGACACCGGCCAGCACCGTGCCGGCGCTCAGCGCCAGCAGGATCGCCAGCGGATGCAGGCTGAGCGAGCGGCCGACGAGCAACGGGTAGAGCACGTTGCCCTCGAGCTGCTGCACTACGACCACGAGACCGAGCACGAGCGCCGCGTCGACGAAGCCGTTGGTCACGAGCGCTACGAGCACCGCGAGAGCACCGCTCGCGATCGCCCCGATCAGCGGGAAGAACGCTCCCATGAACGTCACGATCGCGAGTGGGAGCACGAGCGGCACGCCGATCGCGAGCAGCCCCGCCCCGATCAGGACCGCGTCGATGACCGCGACGGTCACGACGCCGCGCATGTACACGACGATCACCTCGCAGGCCCGCCGCCCAAGCTCGCGCGCATCGGCGCGCCACTCGGCGCGTGGCAGATGGAGGAACCACTCGGCGATGCGGTCGCCGTCCTTGACCATGAAGAAGACGAGGAAGAGCACGAGCAAGAGGCCGGCGAACAGGTTCACCGCGATCAGCGCGCCGCTGACGACTCGACCGGCGAGCCCGCCCAGGTTCTGGCGCACCTGGTCGATCGCCGCCCCGACGCGTTCCTGGATCTCGGCCTCCGAGATCCCGAGTGGTCCCTCCGTGAGCAGCGCCGTGACCTGGGCGAGACCGCTCCGGGCGCCGTCGACCAGCTCGTCGAACTGGCTGGCGGCGGCCGGACCGACGAAGCTGAGCAGGCCGACCACGAGCGCAAGCGCCGCCGCCATCACGGCGACGGTGGCGAGGATCCTCGGCCAGCCGCGCCGACGCAGCCACGCCGCCGGCGGGTAGAGCAGGGCGGTCACGAGGCCCGCCACCAGCACGGGCAGCACGACGCCGCTGAGCTGCACCACCACATATCCGAACACGACCGCGGCGGCCGCCACTAGCAGCAACCGGCGGCTGTAGGCAGCCGCGAACTCGAGCAGCGGTGGGACGGGGCGCTCGTCCACTACCTCGCGCACCCTAGTGCGGGCGACGGAGCCCGGCACGGTGCCGGGCTCCGCAATCCGTCCCGCGCTCGCCGCTAGCGGCGGTCGTGCTGCTCGACGCCCGTGACCTTGAACTGGCGATCGAGCTTGACCTCGACCTCGGTGCCAGGCGATTCCCAGCTTTCGCTGACACCATTGGGCAGTGGCCAACCAGAGACCGGACGCAGCGCGAGTGCTCGTCGTGGACGACGAGCCGAACATCGTCGACGTGATCACGATGGGGCTGACCTTCCAGGGCTTCTCGGTGCTGTCCGCCGGCACGGGCCGCGACGCGATCGAGGCGGTCGAGTCGTTTCGACCGCACCTGATGGTGCTCGACATCATGCCCGACATGGAGGGCTTCGAGGTGGCGAGCCGCCTGGGCGCCGAGCGCGCCGGCCTGCCGATCGTCTTAGAACGCGATGCTCGGTCAGATCGAGCGCGCCTTTGCGGAGCGCCAGGCAAGCGAGGACCGCCTGCGCCGCTTCCTCGCCGACGCCTCGCACGAGCTGCGCACCCCGCTGTCCTCGATTCGCGGCTACGCCGAGACGTTCCGGATCGGCGCCGCGCGCAAGCCCGCCGACACCGAGAAGGCGATGCGCCGGATCGAGTCCGAGGCCGCGCGCATGGGCGTGCTGGTCGAGGACCTGCTCGCGCTCGCTCGGCTCGACGAGCTGCGCGAGCCTGACCGCGAGCCGGTCGACCTGACGCACGTCGCCCGTGACGCCGCCGACGACGCTCGCGCCGCGGCGCCAGAGCGCACGATCGAGCTCGACGCGAACGGGCCGGTGGTCGTCCTCGGCGATCCGCATCAGCTTCGCCAGGTGCTCGCGAACCTGATGCGAAACGCGCTCGTGCACACTCCGGCCGGCACGCCGATCGAGCTGCGCGTGGGCCGTGACGGCGCAGAGGCGATGCTCGAGGTGCGCGACCACGGCCCGGGGCTCCCAACCGCAGACAGCGAGGCGATCTTCGAGCGCTTCTGGCGCGCAGACCCCGGGCGCGGACGCGGTCGCGCGGGCGCCGGCCTCGGGCTCGCGATCGTGTCCGGCGTCGTGGCCGCGCACGGCGGGCGCGTGCCGGCGGCCGACGCGGCCGGCGGGGGCGCGTCGTTCGTCGCCTGGCTGCCGGCCGACGGCAGCGAAAGACCGGTTGCGTGCTAGCTGGGGTGACTGCTAATCTGCAAGCAGAGTGACGGTTGGCAGCATCCAACCGCGCGCCGCATACCGGCACCCGAGAAGGAGCGCCGCCATGACCGCCCAACGCGCACGAGCGTACGCCGAAGTCGTCGAGCTGTTGAATGACATCCCGGAGGATCGCCTGTCAGAGCCGGAGCGTGAACGCGTTCGAACGGCGGCCGACAACCTCGTGCTGTGTCGAGACCTGCACGCCGACGAGACGGCGAGGGCGACGATCGTCGACCTCGAGTCGCTGGCTCGTCAGCTGGCCGACAAAGGCTGGTCTGAGATGCGCGCCGGCGAGCTGGTGTGGGCAGTGATCGCCTGCGCCCCGGTCGACCCGGTCATCCACCGGGCCGCCGCCTAGACCCCACTCGCGTCAGGCGAAGACGGTGCAGCTTGCGGAGATTCGCTCGGCGCGGCCGAGGGTAGGGTCCTCGAGAAGACAACCGGCTCCAATCAGAGAGGCTCAAGAATGTCACGAGAGGCGAACATCGCAGCACAGGAGCACCTGGCCGAGAACATCAACGCCGGCAACATCGACAGCGCGGTCGAATCGTTCGCCGAGGATGCCCTGGACCACGATCCGGCCCCGGGCCAGGGGCCGGGCCGCGAGGGATTCCGGACCTTCTGGGGCTCGCTTTCGAGCGCCTTCCCGGACGCTCACATCGAGCCGGCTCACCTGGTGGCCGACGACGATCACGTCTGCATCGCCTACACGCTGTCGGGCACCCACGACGGGGAGTTCCAGGGCGTACAGGCGACCGGCAAGCGGATCGAGGTGCGTGGCGTCCAGATGGGCCGCTTCGAGAACGGCAAGCTCGTCGAGCGCTGGGGCAGCACGGACGAGCTGGGAATCATGCAGCAGCTCGGCGCCGAGCCGCGGGGGGCCGGCGGGGACGGCATGCTCGACAAGATGAAGGAGAAGCTGAGCTAGGCCGAGATGGCGGTATCCGAGGCACCGCTCACGCCGCTGCGCTTCCTCGAGCGCTCGGCCGGCGTGTTCCCGGACAAGACCGCGATCGTGCACGGGGAGCGTCGCCTCAGCTACCGCGACTTTGCGGGCGAGGCGACGCGCCTCGCCCGCGCCCTGCGGGCGGCCGGGATCGAGCCGGGCGATCGCGTTGCGTACCTGTGCCCGAACATCCCCGAGATGCTGGTCGCGCACTTCGCGGTGCCACTCGCCGGTGCCGTGCTGGTCGCGATCAACACGCGCCTGTCCTCGGAAGAGGTGCACTACGTATGCGATCACTCCGGCGCGAAGCTGATCGTGGTCGACGCACAGCTGCACGCCACGCTCGCGCCGGTCGCGGGCGAGCTCGAGACCGTGCGGGAGGTCGTGACCGTCGTGGATCCGCTGGCCGAGTCCGGCGGCGACGGCGTGATCGAGGGTCCCCGATACGAGGAGCTGCTTCGGCACGGCTCCGACGAGCCGCTCGACTGGTCCGTCGACGACGAGCTGGCGACGATCTCGATCAACTACACGTCCGGTACGACCGGCCGGCCCAAAGGCGTGATGTACAGCCATCGCGGCGCCTACCTGAACGCGCTCGCGGAGGTGATCCACTCCGAGCACACGCCGGCGTCCGTCTACCTGTGGACGCTGCCGATGTTCCACTGCAACGGCTGGTGCACCCCCTGGGGCGTGACGGCGATCGGCGGGCGCCACGTGTGCTTGCGCGCGGTCAGGGGCGATCGGATCTGGGAGCTGTTCGGGAACGAGCAGGTCACGCACCTCAACGGCGCTCCGACGGTCCTGACCACGATCGCGACCGCCGACGAGGCGACCCCGCTCGAGCGGCCGCTGGTGGTGACGACGGCCGGCGCCCCGCCGAGCCCCACCACGATCGCCCAGCTCGAGGGCCTGGGAGCGCGGCTCATCCACGTCTACGGGCTGACGGAGACCTACGGCCCCTACTCGGTCTGCGAGTGGCAGCCCGGTTGGCCGGACCTCGACACGGACGCGAGGGCGAAGCTGCTGGCGCGCCAGGGCGTTGGGATGCTCTCGGCCGACCGGCTGCGCGTCGTCGACGAGGAGATGAACGACGTGCCAGCCGACGGCGAGACGATGGGTGAGATCGTCATGCGCGGCAACAACGTGATGAAGGGCTACTTCGCCGACGAGGAGGCCACCGCCGAGGCGTTCCGGGGGGGCTGGTTCCACTCCGGCGACCTCGGCGTGATGCACCCCGACGGCTACGTCGAGCTGCGCGACCGTGCCAAGGACGTCGTCATCTCGGGCGGCGAGAACATCTCGACGGTCGAGGTCGAGCAGGCGATCGTCTCTCACCCGGCGGTGCTCGAGGCCGCGGTGATCGGCATGCCCGACGAGCAGTGGGGCGAGCGCCCGAAGGCCTTCGTGGTCCTGAAGCCGGGCAGCGACGCAAGCGAGCTGGAGCTGATCGACCACTGCCGCGAGCGAATCGCGCGGTACAAGTCACCCAAGGCGGTCGAGCTGATCGACGAGCTCCCCAAGACGTCGACGGGCAAGGTCCAGAAGTACGAGCTCCGCGAGCGCGAGTGGAGCGGCCAGGAGGCGCGCATCAAGGGCTGAGCCCGAAGCGGAGCTTCAGCGGTCGAGCAGGCGCGAGTCGGCGAACAGCTCGTCCGATGCGGCGGTTGAACGTCCTCGTCATGGCGTGGTTCTCCTTGTGTCGGCCACTAGCTTGAGAAGGCGATGGACCGGCCCGCCCCCGAGCGACGCGACGCGTACCGCCACTTCCGCTCGCTGCCCACCCGCTGGATGGACAACGACGTCTACGGGCACGTCAACAACGTCGTCTACTACTCGTACTTCGACACGATCGTCAACGGCTTCCTCGTCGAGCAGGGATTGCTCGACATCCAGGCGAGCCGCGTGATCGGACTCGTGGTCGAGACCGGCTGCCGCTACTTCTCACCGATCGCCTTCCCCGCCACGGTCCACGCCGGACTGCGCGTCGCCCATCTCGGGCGACGGAGCGTGCGCTACGAGATCGCGCTGTTTCGCGACGACGAGAGCTCGGCGGCCGCCCAGGGTCATTTCGTGCACGTCTACGTGGAGCGCGCCACCGGCAGCGCGACCGACGTGCCGGCGGACACGCGCGCGGCGCTCGCGGCGCTCGCGGGCCCGTGAGCTGACCGACGTTTGCCCGCGCCGTGCGGCCCGCGAGGTGGACCCGCGCGCCCTCGCGAGCGCAGGCGGTGGCGACCGCGCCGCCGATCGACCCTCCGCCGCCGTAGATCACAGCGTTCTTGTCCTCGAGCAGCATCCGTCCTCCAGTCGTTGTCAAGAGATCGCCCGCCGCGCGTAGCGCCAGCGGCCGAACGCACCTACGAGCCCGAGCGGGAACGCTATGAGGGCGGCGATCGCGAACAGCAGGCCGTAGCGATCCTGCGCCGCGAGCGGCGCAGCGGCCTGGGTGCCGAGCGCGCTGCCGACGAACAGAGCGGTCGCGAAGAACGAGATCATCGTCGCTCTGGCCTTCGGGACGACGTCCGTCGCCCACGTCTGAAGCGTCGTGTGCGTGAACGCATAGCAGGCGCTTACGAGCACGCTCGCTACGAGGACGGCGCCCGCCGACCGGCTGAGCGAGACCACGACGTAGCCGCTGCCCGCGAGCAGCGCGCCCAGCGCGAGCAGCAGCGGCGGTGCCACGCGCGCGGTCAGGAGCCTCAGCACGCGCGTCCACGCGAGCGTCCCGAGCCCGAACACCGCCACGACGAGCCCCGCCACGGCGGCGCTGTAGCCGCTCGACTCGAGCGCCGGGGCGAAGTACGCGGTCAGCCCGAACATGAAGCTGCCCTCGATCAGCACGAGGATGACGACGACGTAGGCCCACGGCTGCCCAGCCACCTCCCGCATCTGGGTCAGCGGTGGTGCCGAGCCCGCCGGCGTGGGCTCGGGCAGGCGGGCGAGCATGATCGCGAGGCCGGCCGCGAGCAGGGCGGGAACGACGAAGGCGACCCGCCACGACGCGAGCGCCGCCGCGAGCCCGCCGCCGACCGTGGCGAGCGCGGTCGCCAGCGCATTGGCACCGACCAGGTCGGCCAAGGCACGCTGGCGGTGCTCTACGGGAACGCGGTCGCCGACGTAGACGAGCGAGGTCGGTATCACCGCTCCGAACAGCGAGCCGGTCAGCGCCCGCGCGACGACTAGCAGCCACAGGCTGGGTGCGAGCGCCGACAGGATGCCGGCGACCGCCGCCCCGAGCAGCGCGAGGCGCATCAAGCGCACTCGCCCGAGAGAATCCGAGAGGATCCCCCATGCGAGCTGCGTGACTCCGTAGAAGAGGAAGTAGGCGCTCGCCACGGCCGCCGCCTCCCCGAGCGACGCGCCGAACTCGCGCGCGATCGCAAGCAGCAGCGGCGGCACCGTGAAGCGGTCGAGCGTCGAGGTGAACGTCGCCGCCGACAGCAGACGCAGGTCCCTGCGCAGAT
>Ga0136620_10001181_pt1 | contig 12312 bp, 12 predicted proteins | sample AntDrymUQ4162106_2_FD_104806 | JGI IMG/M metagenome (GOLD analysis project Ga0136620, IMG submission 104806) | Polar desert sand microbial communities from Dry Valleys, Antarctica - metaG UQ416 (21.06) | ecosystem: Environmental > Terrestrial > Soil > Desert | place: Antarctica: Dry Valley... | reverse complement strand
GGGCGCCCTTCGGCGACGACGCTGAGGTCGAACTGCGCCAGGTCTTCGAGGCAGAGGACTTCGGTGACGAGTTCACGCCCGAGCTGCGGGAGGCCGAGGAGGCGTTGCGCCGCCAGGTGGACGCGAAGTAAGAGTGCCCGAGGCCGGCGTAAACCGCGCGCGGGAGTGCCGTGCGAGCTGAGGGTCGCGCGCGACGGACAGGGTCCAGCTCGACTCCGTTCGCTTGCGCGGCGCGTCCGTCTAGCGCAGGGTCCGCCGGCCCGAAATCCTTCTGCGGCAGCGGGCTGTGCTGCAGCACTTCGATCGGGTGAAGCCCGCCGCGCCGAGGCACCGCGGGCGTAACCGGGGAAGGCAGTTTCCGGTCCTAGCGGTCACGGACCAGCTCGAAAGAGGACCCCGAGGCCGGCCGCAGTCAGGGAGGACCGAATGGTGATCCCGAAAATCCGAGTAGGTCGGCACCGCCGGCGGTCAGCGTTCCGCACCGGTGGCCGGAGCCTGCACGGTCGCCTGCATCGCGTGGTGCACGGTCGACGAGGCGCTCACGAGCGCGGTACCCGCGCAGACGACGAGCAGAAAGGCGGCCAGCGCGCCGCCTCCGAGCGGCGTCGAGCCCCAATCCTCGCCCGTCACGAAGGGTGCGAGCAGGACGGGGACGATCACCGGAACGACGTAGATCACGGGCCCGACCTGGGCGGCGGAACGGCGCTGCAGTGCGGTCAGCTGCCCGAGGAAGCCGAGGCCACCCACGGCGGCCGTCGCGGTGAGCCAGCCGAGCGCGGCCAGCCAGTTGTCGGCGCCGAGGCCATCGGCCACGAGCTTCGTGGTGATCCCGCTGAAGGCGTAGGCCGCGCCGGCGGCGAAAGTCGCGAGCGTGGCGAGTGACGGGTCGGTCTCGTCGCGCATGCGAGCGAGGGCATAGGGCACGAGCGTGAAGGCGGCGAGCGCGACCAGCGCGGCCGCGAGAGCCCCGGTCCGGGTTTCGATGGGGGCGAGCTCGGGGGCGGTCAACGTCATTCCTGCGACACCGGCGAGGATGGCCACGACACCCACCACCTCCTGCCGCCCGACGCTTTCTCCCGCCGTGCGCGCGCCGACGGCGAGCAATAGGAGCAGGCCCGCTGACAGCGCCGGCTGCACGACCGTGATCGGCGCGAGCAGCAGAGCCCCCACGTGGAGGGGGAATCCGAGAATCGTGAGCGAGGTGCCGAGCAGCCATCGCGGCCGGGCCATGAGACGCGCGATCAGCGAGAGGTGCAGCGAGTGGCGGGGATCGACCCGCCGCGTCTCGATAGCCTGCAAGATGAGGCCGATGCTGAACAGAACGGTGGCAGCGAGCGCAGCGACGGCCCCGAGCACGGTCGATTCCATCCGTGCAAGCACGATAGCCAGGCCGCGGGGGCCGAGGCCGGCTGATCGCCCCGGCGCCGGATTCCCGTTCCCGCGAGCATGAACGCGAGCACCGGCAGACCGACGGCCGAACGCAGGGCCTTCCTGCGCTCCTTCCTCGCGCATCCGCGCCAGGTCGGCGCGGTCCTTCCGACCTCCCGCCGGGCGGTTCGCCAGATGCTCGACCTCGCCCGGCTCGAGGATGCCCGTCTGGTGGTGGAGCTGGGAGCGGGCACCGGCGTGTACACCCGCGAGCTGCTGCGGCGGCTGCGACCGGACGCGCGACTGGTCGCGTTCGAGATCGATCCGAATCTGTCGGCGGCGCTGTCGCACGAGATCGACGACTCCCGGCTGCTTCTTGTCACCGCCTCTGCGGAGGAGGTTGAGGAACATGTGGATGGAGGCCGCGTCGACGTGCTCGTGTCCGCCCTTCCCTTCACATCGCTACCGGCCGCTGTCCGGCGGCGCGTGCTCGACGCGTCGCAGGCGATACTCGCGCCCGGTGGAGTGATGCTGGTGCTGCAGTACTCGCCGCTTATCAAGAACGAGCTCGAGCGGCGCTTTGAGTCGGTCGAGCGCCGCCTGTCGCCTTTGAACCTGCCACCGGCATTCCTGTTTCGCTGCACGGCGCCCGGGGCCGCCTCATGAGCTGGCGCGCCCTGCGAGAGGCGAGGCGGTACGTGCTCTATGCGCTGGTGGCGGATCTCATGGTGCTTCTCAGTGGCCGCCGGGCGGGCTGGATGGGAGCGAGCGCCGCTCTCATGAGCCTGGCGTTCTTCCGCGATCCCGAGCGGGTGCTCGAGCCCGAGCCCGGCGCCGTGTACGCCACCGCGGACGGTGTCATCGTCGGCGTGGAGGAGGCCAGCGATCCCTGGCTGCCCGAGCAGGCCCTGCGTATCAGCACATTCCTTTCGCTGCATGACGTCCACGTAATCCGCAGTCCGGTGGCCGGCGGCATCACCCTCGCCGAGGAGGTCAAGGGGGGCTTCGCCCCCGCCTTCCTCGGCCGCGCGGGCTCGAATCTGCGCAAGCGTGTAGCGATCGAGGGACCGGCGGGTCGTGTGGTGGTGGTCCAGATCGCCGGGATGCTGGCCCGCAGGATCACGTCGTGGGCAGGCCTCGGCAGCCGCGTGGCTACGGGACAGAGGGTGGGGCTGATCCACTTCGGGTCGCGTACGGAGGTCCTGCTGCCGGCGGACCGGTTCGAGGCACGAGTGTGCGTGGGCGAGCGTGTCAAGGCGGGAGTCACGCCAATCGCCTGCGGCCTCGGCCGGGGGAGGGCCGGATGAAGGGGTCGCTCACCGGGGCCAGCCTCGTCACCAGCGGCACTCTGGCGGCTGGATTCCTCGCGCTGATCCTCGGCGAGCAGGGGGACTACGCCTGGGCCGCGGGCTGCGTAGGGGTTGCGGCCGTGCTCGACTCCGTAGACGGGTTGGTGGCCCGGCGGACCCGCACCGAGTGCGAATTGGGCTCTCAACTTGACTCGCTCGCGGACATGGTGTCTTTCGGCGTCGCCCCCGCACTGATCATCTACCTGAGCGCGCTGCACTCGCTTCCGGTGGCGGGGATCGGCGCGTGCCTTGCCTTCGTGGTGTGCGGCGCCTGGCGCCTGGCGCGCTTCCAGACCGGAGAGCAATCACGCCTGCGCTTCGAGGGGCTCCCAATCCCGCCGGCGGGAATCACGGTAGCCGCGCTCGCTGCCTGGAGCCCCCCGCCCGGCCTTGCGCTCGCGATCGTCCTCACGCTGTCCCTGCTGATGGTGAGCCGGCTGCCGCTCCCCACGTTGGCGGAGCTCGTCCGCCCAGGCCGCTCGGTTCGCCGGGCCGCGATCGAGAGGGCACTGGCTGCTCGGAAGTAGCCTCAGGAGTCGACCATCGCCGTCACGGCGCCGGCGCTCGCAAGCACGCCGGTGCCAATGGCCAGCACGGCGAGTGAGGCCCCGAGCCCGCCAAGCACCAGCGGGTCGGAGCTCCATGTCTCCCCGGCGAGGAAGGGGGCCAGCAGCACGGCCAGCACGATCTGGATCACTAGGACGCCGGGGAAGACGCGGATGGCTGACCGCTCTTGGAGGGCGGTCATCTCGCTGAGCAGGCCGAGGCCGGCAGCGCAGACGGTTGCTCCGAGCCACAGGGCGGCCGTGAGCAGCTCGGGCTGCGCGGCGGCGTCCGCCACGAACTTGGTCAGGAAGGCGGAGCAGGCGTAGGCCACGCCTGCGCTGGCGACCACCAGCCAAAGAGGAGGGCGGCCGCGCAGCAGGTACGGGGTAAGGGCGGCCGCGGCGAAGGCGGCCAGGGTGAGCCCCATCACGAGCGGAGCGGCATGTCCCGTCTCCACGTGCTTCGGGGATGCGACGGCGAGCCCGGCCACCCCCACGAAGATCGCAACCACCGCCACGACCTCACGGCGGCCAACGCACTCGTCGGTGAGGCGCACGCCCACGAACAGCAGTACGAAGAGTCCCGCGGCGAGTGTGGGCTGGACGATCGTCAGCGGCGCGAGCGCCAAAGCGCCGGCCTGGAAACCCCAGGCGGCGATCACGCAGAGGGTGCCGATCACCCAGCGTCGACGCGTCACGAGCCAGCGCAGGAGCGAGAGGTGCAAGGAGTCGCTCGCGGGCGCCTCGCGAGCCTCCAGCGACTGGAGCAGAACGCCCACGCTGTAGAGGGCCGCCGAGGCGAGCGCCACGCCAACGCCGAGCACAAAGGACAGCATGCGAGGCTCAGCATATCCTCGCTTGGCGAGCACCCCGCGCTGCTCACGGGTAGCGTGTGCTTCGTGCTCCAGCCCTCCTACCGGGTGGCGCTCGAGTGGCTCGGGGAGGGTCGGCGGGTGGTGGCGGCGACGCTCGTGGAGACGGTCGGATCGGCGCCGCTGGACGCGGGCGCGGAGATGCTCGTCGACGACATCGGCCGCATCGAGGGCTCGGTCACGGGCGGGTGCGTGGAGGGCGCGCTGGTGGAGGAGGCGCAGTGCGTGCTCGGGGGTGCTGCGCCGCGGGTGGCGACTTACGGGATCAGCGACCAGCAGGCGGCGGGCGTGGGGCTCACGTGCGGCGGCACCGTGCACGTGTTCGTGCATGCGCTGGAAGAACAGCAGCGCGAGGCACTCGTAGCAGCGAGGGAGGCGATCGAAGCGCAGCGGCCGGTCGCGCTGGCCACCCTCCTCGACGGGTCCGGCGCCGGCGCGAAGATGGCGATCACCGAGGACGCGGCCGTCGGCTCTCTGGGCGTCACCGATCTGCTCGACGACAGCCTGGCGCGCGACGCTCGCGGCTTCCTCGACGAGGGCCGCTCGGCGATCCGCCGCTACAGCGAGAAGGGCGAGGTGATGGGTTCAGACCTCCGGGTCGCGATCCACGCCTTCGCCACCCCGCCGATCATGGTCATCCTCGGCGCGATCGACTTCAGCGCTGGCCTCGCGAAGCTCGCCACCGAGATCGGCTACCGGGTGACGATCGTCGACGCCCGGGAGGCCTTCGCGCAGAGCCCGCGCTTCAGCGAGCACGCGCGGGTCGTGGTCGACTGGCCGGACCGCCATCTCGCGACCACCGAGCTCGGGCCGCGCGACGCCGTGCTCGTGTTCACCCATGACCCCAAGTTCGACGAGCCCGGGCTGATGGCCGCGCTGCGCAGCGGCGCCGGTTACATCGGAGCGCTCGGCAGCCGGCGTACGCACGCCGACCGCGAGCAGCGCCTGCGCGAGAGCGGCGTCTCCGAGGACGACCTGGCGAGGATCAACTCACCCTGCGGGCTGGACGTGGGTGCGCGCACGCCCGCGGAGACCGCCGTTGCCGTGCTGGGCGAGATCCTTGCGCTGCGGGCGGGAAGGCGGGGCGGGAGGCTGGCCGAGGCGAGCGGACCCATCCATCCGCGACCGGGCGAGGTCGCAAGCTCTTGAGGCGCACCGCAGCGGCTCCCCCGTTCGCCCTGCTAACCGCGAGGCGCGGGCCCCGCGAAGCACGATCCCCGCCGCTACGGAGCGCGATCGGCGCGCAGCGCGATCGGCGCCCGCCTCGGGGTCGCTACCCCCCGGGCCCCTCGAGCGCGCTCCACAGCGTCACGTACACCGGCGGGCGGAAGCGCCCGGCCTGCACGCCGCCCGGGCGCGCGACGAGCGCGTGGGTGGCTTCGGGCGTGGTCACGAAGCGGCGGAGCGCATCGGCGGCGGGCGACAGCCGGTCGCGCAGGGTGGCCGCGTGCCACATCGCGTCTCGCGGCGTGCCGCGGACGTCGAGGCGCACGAGCGTCCCCCGCCGCAGCGGGTCGATCACCGTGTGGGCGATCGCGAGCATCACGCCGTGCCCGGCCGCCGCGGCGGCCTGTGCGGCCGCCTCGGTCGTGAAGACGCCCGGCTCCGGATCGGCCAGCCCGCCCGAGCGAAAGAACTCCCCGAGCGCCGAGGGCGGCTCGGCGCCCGCCGGTCCCACGAGCCAGCGCTCGGGGCGCAGCGCCTCCAGGGCCACGTCGCGAGCGCCGGCGATGCGGTGGCCCGGCGCGGCGACCACCACCAGCTTGTAGCGCAGGAACGGCGCGACGTCGATCCGGGGGGCCACGGGCGGAGCCGGACCGAGCGCGACGTCGGCGCGGCGGTCGGCCAGCAGCGCACCGAAGGCGTCAGGCGAGGCGACCTCCTGTGTGACCTCGAGCATCGGCTGGCGCCGCGTGAACGCGTCGAGCAGCGGCGCCGAGACGTACTCCGCCACCGTTGGCGAGACCACCAGGCGAAGCAGCCCGCGCTCGCCGCGGGCCTCGCCGACCTCGCGCCGCAGCCGGTCCTCCAGGCCCATGATCTCCGCCGCGGCCGCCGCGAGGCGCTCGCCCCCCGGCGTAAGCCGGATGCCCCGCCCGGTGCGCACGTACAGGGGGTCACCCAGGTCGCGGCGCAGCGACGCGACGGCAGAGGACACCGCCGGCTCGGTCACGCCGAGCGCGTCGGCGGCCGCGCTGACAGACCCGACACGAGCCACCGTTGCGAACGAGCGAAGCTGGGCGAACGTCACCGCGGCTGCACTATAAGCGAACGCTTATGGCCCGTTTGGAGGCAACCTGGCACGGGAGTACGGTCGCTCGCAGGACCACCGAGGGAGAGGGAGTGACATGCAGGTACCAGCGCCCTTCGAGTACGCGCGCGCCGCGACGGTCGATGAGGCCATCGGACTGCTCGAGCGGCTGGGGCCCGAGGCCCGCCTCGTGGCCGGCGGCCATTCGCTGCTGCCGATGATGAAGCTGCGCCTCGCGACGCCCGAGCACCTGATCGACATCAACCCGCTCGAGTCCGAGCTCGGCTACATTCGCGACGAGGGCGGCGAGATCCACATCGGCGCGCTCACGCGCCACCGCGAGGTCCTCGACTCCGAGCTGCTTGCCGAGCGCTTCCCGATCATCCGCGACGCCGAGCTGCTGATCGCCGATCCGCCGGTGCGAAACCGCGGCACCGTCGGGGGTGCGCTGTGCCAGGCCGACCCGTCCGAGGACCTGTCCGCGGTGTTCGCGGCGCTGGGCGCACGCGCGGTCATCCGCGGCCGCGACGGTGAGCGCGACATCGACATGGTGGAGTTTCACCAGGGCCCGTATGAGACCGCCGTCGGTGACGCCGAGATGCTCGTCGAGGTCCGCGTCCCGGTGCGCGAGCACCACGGCAGCGCCTACGAGAAGGTCAAGCGCCGCACCGGCGACTGGGCGACCGCCGCCGCGGGCGCCGCCCTCTGGCTCGACGGTCCGAACATCGCCGCCGCGGGAATCGCGCTCAGTGCGGTCAACCCGCACGGCGTGCGTTCCACCCGCGCGGAGGAGGCGGTCATCGGCGGGCCGCCCTCGGAGGAGGCGTTCGCCGAGGCCGCCCGGCTGGCGGCCGAGGACTGCGACCCGATCGGCGACCAGCGCGGGCCGGCCGACTACAAGCGCCACCTGGCGCGCGAGCTGACCCAACGTGCCCTGCGTGGCGCCACCGAGCGCGCGCTCGCCACCTAGATAAGGAGGAGGACAGGTGCAGATCACCATCACGCTCAACGGCGAGCCGGCCACGGCCGAGGCCGAGCCGCGCACGCTGCTCGTGCACTTCCTGCGCGACAACCTCGGCCTCACCGGCACCCACTGGGGCTGCGACACGTCGAACTGTGGCGCCTGCGTGGTGCTGGTGGACGGCGAGCCCGTGAAGTCCTGCACCATGCTCGCCGCGATGGCCGAGGGCCACGAGGTCCGCACCGTCGAGGGCCTCGAGCGAGACGGCAAGCTAGACCCGGTGCAGCAGGGCTTCGTCGAGGAGCACGGGCTCCAATGCGGCTTCTGCACGCCGGCGATGCTGCTGGTGGCCCGCGAGCTGCTCGACCGCAATCCCGATCCCACGCGGGAGGAGATCAAGGTGGCCATCTCTGGCCAGATCTGCCGCTGCACGGGTTACACGAACATCATCAACTCGATCCGCTGGGCCGCCGAGCACGGCGAGGAGGTAACTGCCTGATGGCTGCCACCGAGCAGGCTCCGGTCGGCTTCGGCCGGATGAAGCGCAAGGAGGACCCGAGGTTCATCCGCGGGCAGGGCAACTACGTCGACGACGTCAAGCTCCCCGGGATGCTGCACGGCGCGGTCCTGCGCAGCCCGCTCGCCCACGCGCGCATCACCTCGATCGACACGTCCGCCGCGCTCCAGCACCCGCAGGTTCACGCGGTGATCACCGGCAAGGACCTCGAGGCGCAGGGCCTGGCGTGGATGCCTACCCTGTCGGCCGACACGCAGGCCGTGCTGGCCACCGACAAGGTGCGCTTCCAGGGCCAGGAGGTCGCCTTCGTGGTCGCGGACAACCACTACGCGGCGCGCGATGCCCTCGAGCTGATCGACGTCGACTACGAGCCGCTGCCCGTGGTCGTCGATCCCCGCACGGCGATGAATGCCGACGTGCCGGTGATCCGCGACGACAAGGAGGGCCAGACCGACAACCACATCTTCGACTGGGAGGCCGGCGACGAGACCGAGACCAACCGTGTCTTCGACGACGCCGATGTCGTGGTCATCACCCAGGAGATCCCCTTCCAGCGGGTGCACCCGTGCCCGCTCGAGACCTGCGGCGCGGTCGCTGACTACGACGGCGTGACGGGCAAGCTCAAGCTGTGGTCCACGACTCAGGCCCCGCACGCCCACCGCACGCTGTACGCGATGGTGGCCGGCCTGCCCGAGAACAAGATCCAGGTGATCGCGCCCGACATCGGCGGAGGATTTGGCAACAAGGTCCCGATCTACCCCGGCTACGTCTGCGCGATCGTGGCCTCGATCGTCAGCGGCAAGCCCGTGAAGTGGATGGAGGACCGCACGGAGAACCTCACCTCCACCGGCTTTGCCCGCGACTACCTGATGCAGGGCCAGATCGCCGCCGACCGCGACGGCAAGATCCGGGCGCTTCGCGTCGACACGCTCGCCGACCACGGCGCCTTCAACGCGACCGCCCAGCCGTCCAAGTACCCGGCCGGGTTCTTTCACATCTTCACCGGCTCGTATGACCTCGAGGCGGCCTTCTGCACGGTGACGGGCGTTTACACCAACAAGGCGCCGGGTGGGGTCGCCTACCGCTGCTCGTTCCGCGTCACCGAGGCGGCGTACCTGGTCGAGCGCATGGTCGACCTGCTGGCCGACAAGCTCGAGATGGACCCCGTCGAGCTGCGGATGAAGAACTTCATCCGCCCGGAGCAGTTCCCCTACACCACGAAGACCGGCTGGACCTATGACTCGGGCGACTATCCCAAGGCCATGCAGGAGGCGCTGCGGATCGCCGGCTACGACGATCTGCGCCGCGAGCAGGCCCAGAAGCGCGAGCGCGGCGAGCTGATGGGGATCGGCGTCTCGTTCTTCACCGAGACCGTCGGCGCCGGCCCGCGCAAGGACATGGACATCGCCGGGCTGGGCATGGCCGACGGGGCCGAGCTGCGCGTGCACCCGACGGGCAAGGCCGTGCTGCGCATCTCCGTGCAGACCCAGGGCCAGGGCCACGAGACGACGTTCGCGCAGATCGTCGCCGAGGAGCTGGGGATCCCGCCCGAGGACGTCGAGGTGGTGCACGGGGACACCGACCAGACGCCGTTCGGCCTCGGCACCTACGGCAGCCGCTCCACGCCGGTGTCGGGTGCCGCGACCGCGATGGTGGCGAGGAAGGTGCGCGACAGGGCGCGGCTGATCGCCGCCGCGGCGCTGGAGGTCTCAGCCGACGACCTCGAGTGGGAGAAGGGCCGCTGGTTCGTGAAGGGCGACCCTGAGAAGGCTCAGACGATCCAGGAGCTCGCGCTGGCTTCGCACGGCGTGCTCGAGCTGCCCGAGGGGGTCGAGGGCCATCTCGACGCCGTGTCGGTCTACGACCCGCCCAACCTCACCTATCCGTATGGCGCCTACATCTGCGTCCTCGACATCGACCCCGGGACCGGCGAGATCAAGCTGCGCCGCTTCATCTCGGTCGACGACTGCGGCGTGCGCATCAATCCCATGATCGTCGAGGGCCAGATCCATGGCGGCCTGGCCGAGGGCGTGGGCATCGCGCTGATGCAGCAGATCGCGTTCGACGAGCAGGGCAACTGCCTCAGCGGCTCCCTGATGGACTACCTCGTGCCGAGCTCCATGGAGTGCCCTGACTGGGAGCTCGGCGAGACCGTCACGCCCTCGCCGCACCACCCGATCGGCGCAAAGGGCGTGGGAGAGTCCTCGAACGTCGGCTCGCCACCCGCGATCGTGAACGCGGTGGTCGATGCGCTCGAGCCCTACGGCGTCACGCATGTCGACATGCCCGTCACGCCGGCGCGGGTGTGGGAGGCGATGCAGAAGGGCACGACGGAGCCGCCTCAGTGAGCCGTGCCGCCGAGCTGTCGGAGGCAGGCGTCCCGTTCGTCGAGGCCACCGTCGTGCGCTGCGCCTCGCCGACCAGCGCGCGGCCTGGCGATCGGGCGATCGTGCTCGGCGACGGGACGATCGAGGGCTTCGTCGGCGGCTCGTGCGCGGACGCGACGGTCCGCCTGCAGGCGCTGCGGGTGCTCGAGACAGGCGAGGCGGTGCTGCTGCGGATCCTGCCCGGCGAGGAGGACGGGCCGAGCTCCGAGGACGGCGCGGTCGTCGTAGCGAACCCGTGCCTGAGCGGCGGCGCGGTCGAGCTGTTCCTCGAGCCGCGCCTCCCGCCGCCGCCGGTGGCGGTAGCCGGCGAGTCGCCGGTGGCGCGCGCGCTCGCAGGGCTGTGCGAGCCGCTCGGATTGCGTGCGCGGCTGGGCGCCCTGGCCGGGCCGGGTGACTTCGCCGCCGTGGTCGCGACGCTCGGACACGGTGACGAGGACGCCGTGCGCCGCGCGCTGGAGGCCGGCTGCGAGTACGTCGGCCTGGTGGCCAGCCGGGTGCGCGGGGCCGCCGTGCTCGAGGAGCTGCGCGCCGCCGGCGTGCCCGACGAGCAGCTCGCCCGCGTCCACACGCCTGCCGGAATCGACATCGGGGCAACGACGCACGAGGAGATCGCGCTGAGCATCCTCGCCGAGCTGGTCGCGGTGCGCCGCTCGCCCGCGATCCCATCGGCCGGGGCGGTCGCCCACGCGCCCCGCGAGGCCGTCGATCCGGTGTGCGGCATGGCCGTCGTCGTCGGTCCGGACACCCCGACGGCGGGCGAGCACGCCTTCTGCCGCGAGGGCTGCCGCGACGCGTGGCTCGCCCGTGTCGGCTGAGCGCTTGGTCTGCGGCCTCGTCCTGGCCGCCGGTGGATCCTCGCGCCTGGGGCGGCCCAAGCAGCTGCTGCCCTACCGCGGGGCGACGCTGCTCGACTCCGTGCTCGACACGGCCCGCGCCTGCCCCTTCGACCAGCTCGTGGTCGCCCTCGGCGGCTCTGCTGAAGAGGTTCGTACCCGAGTAGACCTCTCGGGTGCTGACGTCGTGGTGAACGAGGGGTTCGGCAGCGGCTGCTCCTCCTCGATCGCGGCAGCCATGGACACGGTCGACCCGCGCTGCGGCGTGCTGGTGCTGCTGCTCGGCGACCAGCCGGGCGTGGAGGAGGCTTCGGTGCGCGCGCTCCTGGCCGGCCGCGGGGCCGCGCCGCTCGCGGTGTGCGCGTACGCCGACGGTCCGGGCCATCCGTTCGCGTTCGCGCGCGAGTGCTTCGGCGCGCTCGCGGACCTGCACGGGGACAAAGCGGTGTGGAAGCTGCTCGAGCGGCGCGCGGCCGACGTCGCGGAGGTGGCGGTCGCCGGGCCGGTGCCGCGCGACGTCGACACGTGGGAGGACTACGAGGCGGCCGTGGCCGCCGCGGCGCCGTGACCCGTGCCGCACGGCCCGGGGCTCCGGCCGCGCTCACGGAGCTGCTGCCCGACGCCGAGACGCTCGCCGAGCGCCTCCAGACGGTCGACTACCTAGCCGACACGGGCCTCGCGACCGCGATGTTCCTCTCGCTTCGCCTGCCCCAGCCGCTGCTGCTCGAGGGGGAGGCGGGGGTCGGCAAGACCGAGGCGGCGCGCGCGCTGGCCGAGGCCCTCGGCACGCCCCTGATCCGCCTGCAGTGCTACGAGGGCATGGACAGCTCCGAGGCCCTGTATGAGTGGAACTACCCGCGGCAGCTGCTGCGGATCCGGCTGGCCGAGGCCGGCGGCGAGGATCTCGCCGAGGAGGACCTCTTCGGCGAGGCCTACCTCGTGCGCCGGGCCGTGCTCAAGGCGATCGAGCACCCCGGACCGCTGCCGGCCGTGCTGCTCGTCGACGAGCTCGACCGCTCCGACCACGACTTCGAGGCGTTCCTGCTCGAGGTGCTCGCCGACGCGGCCGTCACGGTGCCCGAGCTGGGCACGATCCGGGCGACCCACCCGCCCGCGGTGGTGCTCACCTCCAACCGCACGCGCGACCTGCATGACGCGCTCAAGCGCCGCTGCCTCTATCACTGGATCGACTACCCGCCGCCGGAGCGTGAGATCGAGATCGTCCGCCG
>Ga0136620_10001180_pt1 | contig 12316 bp, 13 predicted proteins | sample AntDrymUQ4162106_2_FD_104806 | JGI IMG/M metagenome (GOLD analysis project Ga0136620, IMG submission 104806) | Polar desert sand microbial communities from Dry Valleys, Antarctica - metaG UQ416 (21.06) | ecosystem: Environmental > Terrestrial > Soil > Desert | place: Antarctica: Dry Valley... | reverse complement strand
GAGCAAGGCGATACGGGGCATGGCCCATGGCCCGCACAACTACGGGGCGACAGGGACGCCGGTATCCAACTTCGTGAACGACTCCTTCCACGGCCTGATGTTTTGCCTCGGCGCATCGAGCCCTGCGTTTCCATACTCCCACGGTGGCGGCAAGCAGAAGTTCGAGAACGACTTCTGCGTGATCGAGTATCTCATGGGCAAGGAGAGAGACGGCGAGGGACACCTCAGAAAACGCCGCAAGGTACTGCCTCGGGTGACCAACGTCTCCCAGTTCTGGCGACTGACGCAACCGGGAGTGAGCCGATGCCGCAAGGAGCAGACCGGGGAGCCGATAGTCGAGCGGACGTATCACCCCATCCGGGTGCCGATGGGCGCGTCGCAGAAGCAGGCGCACGAGTTCTGGCTCAGTAGCTTCGAGGACTACTTCACCTGGAAGCACCCTGATCATCACCTCGTCAAGCAGGGGCTCGTCGAGAAGTTCGCCGCCGCCCTGGGCCAGCTCTGGCGTCTTGAGACCGCCGCGACGCTCCCTGCCTCCGACGCGCCTTCGCGCGAGTGGCCCCGCGCAAGAGGCGAGCTTGGCGAACTCTCCAACTGGACTCCGGCAAATCTCAAGGTGTTGGAGCTTGCGATGGAGCATGCCGCGAAGGACGAGAAGGTGTTGATCGGGAGCGACCTGATCATGACCGGCAAGTGGCTCGCCGACCGACTGTGCGAAAAAGGAGCAAAGGCTGTCCACATAACCGAAGAGAAGGGTGGAAAGGTCGGCACCAAGAACCCCAGAAAACGCGCCCGCGAGGTGGAGGAGTTCGTCTCCGGCGACGCGCAGGTCTTGTGCGCCGGAGTCAACGCGCTCAAGCTGGGACACAACCTCGACTGCGCGTCAACGGTGATCGTGAGCGGCTTGCCCTACAGCTTCATGGTCCTCGATCAGTTCCTGGCCCGCGTCCACCGTCTGACCAGCAAGCGCGCCGTCTCCGTCTACGCGGTGATCCCGAAAGGCTCGCTGGCGGAGCGCAAATGGGACCTGTTGAAGAATAAAGGAGCAGCCAGCGATCTGGCATTCGACGGGGAACTCTCCGTGCAGCCCGAGAAGCCGGTTGACTGGTCGAAGGTGCTGCGGGAGATGAAGGAGCGCGGCATCCGGGCGGCGGAGGGCGAAGACCTGGTACTCGAATCAGACGTGGAGGCGGCGTGGAACAGAACCCCCGCGCTAGTTACGCCCGCCTCCGCCTTCCCATCACTGCTTGCCCGATCCGCGACTGCGCCACCCTCCGAGCAGCCGCCGAGTCTGCTGGACCTCCTGGCCGCGGAAGGTTCCGATGTGGACCGCGCCACGCGGCCCTCCGGCCAAGCGGAGCAACTCGCGCTGTTCGACTTCGGCGGACCCGCGGACGCTGCCAGAGGCGCGGCGTGAAGGCCCGGACCAGACTGGAAGCTAGCCTCCCGGCCCTGACGCCAGGACACCGAGCCCTTCGACGAAGACCGCATCGGTAGCTGGCCTCTCCCGCGAGCAACATAATCCTCCCGCAGTAGACACCCGACACGAGGAGCCGACACGCCATGCCGGAAAACGCATGTCCCCCACGCCCACTGGCCCTGACCTTCCGCCACTATTTGACGACCCGTCCCGGCGAGGACCTCGCCGCAGCGGCCACGCAGCTCTCAGCCGAGATCGCCGCGACGAAGGTGGCACTCGCCATGGCTAGAGGCGGCGAGCCCGAAGTGGCCCAGCCCCACGTGGACTACGAGCGCGGCACGAGTTTCAGGGGCGACTACTTGGAGCTCGTGGTCTCCTTCCCATTCCACCACTCGCTCGGCGCGTTCACTGCCGAGCTCGGAGAGGCGGCGTGGGATGCGGAGGTGAGGTGGCTGCCGGAGGCCGACCCGTCCGACGTCATCCAGATAACTCGTACCGACGACGGGCTGCCCGCGGACCTCGGCGCGGCGCGTGAAGCCGTGCGGGGCGTCTCCCACTACCCGCTGGCGCTCGTGGAGATCGAGGCGCTGGACGGCCAGGCCGACGGCCAGCCGGAGGGCCGCTACGCTACCTGGCTGCCCGACGACTTCCCGGACTATCAGGTCGCGTATCTCCCCAATGAAGACTGGGAAGTGGAAGTCGTCTGTCGCGGCCACATATGCCCCGGAGAGAGGAGCCAGTCGTGAACACGTGGCGAGAGACTCCCGCCATCACCATTGCGGACCTCGACGAGGAGATCGTGGAGAGGATCAAGGAGACGATGCGCTCCTACGTCGTCGCCGCTCGTGAGCAGGCTGGCGAGTGCTGGGACGACAAGGAGCGCATGGAGGGCGGCGTGGACGCTCTCTACGACCTCGCCCGACGCGCCGGCGTCATCGAACACGTCCTTGCCTATGAGGCCGCCCTCCAGCAAGCATCCAGCCGTCTGTACGAGGAGACCGAACGGCTAGTGTCGGAGGCTCCCGCGACGATCGAGCGACTCGAAGGCGAAGGCCGCCACGGGAGGCGCGAACGCGCTTCCGAGGAGTTCAGGAACTACGCCGCAGCCCAGGAGGCGCTAAAGCATGGTCCCTACATCCTTCGCTACCTGGACGGCGAGGACATCGATGAGATCGCCTGAGCCGCGCACTTACTCTGAAAGGTGGTGCCTTCGGGGCCATGCACGCCAACGACGCCACCCTTCTCTGGCACGCCCTCTACGGCTCCCAGCGCGGCTTGATCGGGGTCCACTCCGCCTTCAGGTCCGCGCCAGGATCGAAGCGCCTCTCCCGCCACCGCTCCAACTTCTTCGACTACCCGGCCCGGGTCCGCGCCGCGGCCGACTGGTGCCTCGGCAACTCCGAGGAGGGGCTGGAAGCGTACTTCTGCGCCCACCTCCTGCTAGCGAAGCGCCGCATCAAGACGAACGCCGCACCCGTCCTCGCCCTCTGGGCTGACGCCGACGGGGCGGCGCCGGGACCGGATGCGCCGGAGCCCACCGCGATCGTCGAGTCCTCAACCGGCAACGCGCACCTGTTCTGGCGCCTGACCTGCCCGGTCTCGCCCGTCCGCGCCGAGGAGCTCAACCGCAGGCTGCTCGTCGCCGTCGGCGCCGACCGGTCGGGCTGGGACCTCTCCCAGCTCCTGAGGCCGCCTGGCACCCGAAACCGCAAGTACCAGGACGCTCCGCCCGTGCGGCTTCTGGAGCTCGACCTCGGCGTCGGCTACCACCCCAGGGAGCTGGAGATCGCACTTCCTCCCGCGCCGGCCGCTTTCCCGCCTCCCACCGCCGAGAAGCCCGCAGCGCCGACCGGGCAAACCGTGGACCTCTCCCGACTCTCCGGGAGGATGCGCGGCCTAATCACCTGTGGCAATAACGCCTTGGGCAAGCCCTACGACACCCGTTCCGAGGCGGACTTCGCCGTGGCTATCGGAATGTTTGGCGCAGGCTACGACGAGTCCGACGTCTGGGCCGTAATGACCGACCCGGCCAACGGCATCTCCGAGCGCTACCTGGAGAGGGGACGACACGGCGTCCGCTACCTCGCACTCACCATTGGAAAGGCCCGCGACCTGGCGCTCCCCCGTAGCGCGCCGCGGGGCGGGCAGAGCATCCCCACCGCAGTCGGGGCCAGAGTCGGCTAACTGACGCCGCAACGAGCGTTTCCGCCATCCGACAGGCGGTCCTGGCGTGCCTGGGCTGGGAGCAACCGGAGGCCTCGACTTCCCCCGACGACCGGCTATGACCGGGAACTCCCGTACCAGGGAATCCTCCGCGATGTGCCGCTACCTCTCTGGCTGAGGATACCCGACCTCGTCCAGCCAGCGCACCAGGAGCGACTCCACGAGCAGGCTATAGTTGGTGCCCTCCCCCACCTCCGGGTCCGCCAGCGCCTGCTCCACGCGGCGCCTGACGTCCTTGCGTATGCGAGCCCCGGCCATCATACGATCCGGGTCGTTGCGCAGCGCCTTCGGATTCTTGGCCCGGTTACGCCTGCGCGGTCTGGAGATCCCGGGTACCCCGGCCTGCCTCCCGACCGGTGGTTCGATCGGAGCCGTGGCCGCCCGTCCGGCGCTCGGGCCGGGCGCGGACCCGCCTCCTCCGACGGGCGCGTCATCCCGCAGGGCCTCCTCGACCCTGGGCTCGTCTTCGTCCTGGAGCCATGCGTAACGGTTGCCCGATGTCCTCTCGCTCACGCTCCTCCCCCACTCCGCGCCGCGTGCAGATCGGGGGTTCTCACGGATCTGACCCACTCCACGAGCTCCTCGCCCACCCGCGTGTAATCCTCCCACGCCCTCTGGGCGCGCCGGTCCGGCAGATCCCGCACCAGTACTCCCTCGTCCGCGGCCGCCTCGAACGCCTCCAGCCGCCGGATGTCGGTCCCGAACAACGGTATGCCGATCTCCTCCAACTGCGCCCTAGCCTGCGGCCCCCTGCGGTAAGGCCACGGCGGCACCGCCGTGAGCAGCACCCTGTAGCGGTCCTCCCTGCCCAGCCGCTTGATGTCCCGCCTGGTCTGAAGCAGCGTGTCCAGCGCCAGCCCGGAAGGCATGATCGGTATCACCATGACCTCCGCGAGCCTCATGGCGTCCTCTATCTCTTCGGCCGAAGGGCTTCCGCGCATGTCTACTATGAGGTGCTGCGCCTCCCGCGCCAGCGACGGGTTCTCGTCCACCTCTTCCTCCCCCACCACCCGGAACGGCAGCCGCCCGCGCCTCGCCACCCGCAGCGCGTTACGGCTCGGGTCCGTGTCCACCAGCAGCACGCTGGCCTCGCCCCCCGAGACCCCCGCCAGATAACCGGCCAGATGGATGGCAGTGGTGCTCTTCCCCACTCCACCCTTCCTGCTCATCACTACTACCCGCATGAAACCCCCAAGATGCCGTCTCCATAATGCTCACATCCTACAGCCTGTTATCCGGTTATACAATAAACCGGATAACCAACCGGTTTACCGGTTTACCGATTAAAATGGCATGCGGTGCTCGGAACGGTGGGCGCGGGCGTTGGGTCGGGACCGGAAAGGCTCGTCGGCAAACCGGAGCACGGTGGCCCTACTAGCCAAAGGCCGCCAGCGTGTACGGAGGTCTACCGCCTCTCCCAGAGTATCAGAGAGCATCTCCGTCGCGTCTACGGACCTCACAGCGGGCTCTGGCGGCGGATCTGTTGTCCATCCTCGACCCGCCCACCGTCTAGACCGGCACTGCGCGCCGGACACCCCTAGGGCCGGTCCCGCCCGATTTGGCTCCGGCGTGCCCCACCGGCCCCCGCGGAGCCCTCGCGTCTCCCCTATTGCCTTATCCGGTATACCAGTCAACCAGTTTCTTATGCGGTTAACCGGAATACCGGCATGGATAGTCCGCCACTCGTGGTTGCGCGTTGGCGAGACCTTGGTCGTGGTACTTCTGGCGACAGGCTTGGGGCCACTCGATAAGTGCCGGGCACCCTCATGGCCCGAGGTTGTGGCGGAGTCGAATGATGTATATGATGTATACGTGGTCAGAAAGCAGTTGTACATAAGCGAGGAGCACGAGCGGGCGCTGAAGGCGCGGGCCGGGGAGCTTGGGGTGTCCGAGGCGGAACTGGTGCGGCGGATGCTGGACGGGTTGCTGCTGGACGGGGAGGGGGGGACCGGGCTCGCCGGGGCGGGCGCCGCGAAGGCCCTGGAGGGCTTTCTGGAGGAGGCCGACCGGCTGGCCGAGTCTCACCGCTTTCCCGAGGACTACCGGTTCGACCGGGACGAGCTCTACGAGGACCGGGCGTGAGGTTCCGGTAGGGGATGGCAGCCCGATACCTGGTGGACACCAACCTGCTGGTCTACGCCCTGGACCGGAGGGAGCCCGAGAAGCGGGAGCGTGCCCGGGAGGTGCTCCGGCGCGTCGGCAGCACCGGGAGCGCGGCCCTGCCGGCGCAGGTACTCTCCGAGTTCGCCAACGCCTGTTTGAGGAAGCTCGAGCCCCGGCCGGAGCCCGCGACGGTGCGGCGGGAGATCGAGCGCCTCCTCTTGGCCTTTCCGGTGCTGCCCCTCACGGGGCCCGTGGTGCTGGAGGCCCTCAGGGGCGTCCGGGAGCACCTGCTCTCCTACTACGACGCCCAGATCTGGGCCGCTGCCCGGTTGGGACAGGTGGAGATGGTATTGAGCGAAGACTTCAATCCAGGCTCAGTGCTAGACGGCGTAACATTCATCAACCCGCTGGATCCCGCGTTCGACCCTACCGCGCTGGCGTAGGCACGGGCAGATGACCAGCGCGTCCAGGTGGGGGAGGGGTAAGCTCTCGCGTTCTTGACCGTCAGGCGGCCTTGAGCGGCATCGACTTCGCGCGATGGCAAGGGGAGCCTCGTGCATCTCCTGGCACGAAGTCCGGAGTGCCGAGCGTGGTCATGCTCCTGCCCCTCACCCGCTCCCGGTAGCCCCTTGGTAGGGTCCTGGCGAGTAGGACCAATCTGCAGACCGTACGGATGTTCCGTGAGTCCCTGCACCAGAATCCCTCTTGCGCCGTGAGCAGCCCGTACGGGAGCGTTCGTGAACATCAGGGACCACCACGCTTCTTCCACTCCGCGCTGGCTGCACCTTGCTGGACGGACGGCTGGATCCACGGGGTCGCGTAGGTAGAGAAGCAGCAGCCACCCTCCGCGTCATGCTCTTCACGGACGTTGACAAACCGCCGGGAGAGCGTTAACGTCCCGACAAGATGTCAACCAGACTTTGACAGACAGATTGGAGCTACATAATGGAGGCGGCCAACCTGAGATTGGAGATGACGCCGACGCGGGCGGTGGGGAGGTTGGAGGAAGACCTCGGCCTCTCTACGGTTGAGTTGGCCGCCGCGCTGGGGATATCCGCTCGGACTCTCGAACGGTGGCGTGCGGGAGAGACGCATCCACAGCGGGAGGCGCGGGTGCGCCTGGCCGCGTTGGTTGCTCTGGACCGTCGCCTGTACGACACGTTCGATACCCCAGAAGCGATACGCTCCTGGCTGCGCGCGGGAAGTCCCTACCTCGGGGGCCTCACGCCCGTGGAGGTGCTGCGCGCCGGGCGCCCGGATCGCGTTGAGGCCGCACTCGAGGCCCTCGACTCCGGCGTCTTCGTCTGAGTTGGCGCGGGTGCCGGTTCCGGAGGGATGGGACGCCGGGACTGCCGTTGCGCGCTCTCCGGTGCTCGCTTGGCGGGGTCGCGTCTGGCGTATGCATAAGAGGAAGTACCGGGCGGAGGATCCGGGCGGGGCGCAGAGGGTATCGGGCCGATACAACCGGGGGCTTGATAGGTTCCCCGAAGAAAAGAGCTTCCCGGCCCTGTACCTGGCCACGGCCCCCGAGATCTGCCTCGGCGAGATATACAGGCATATAACCCCCGAGTTGTTACCCGCGCTCACCGACTTTCTCCTGAGCGAGCTCTCCGTGGAGGTAGGGGAGGCGCTGGACTGCCGCAACCCCAAGTCGTTGGGGCTGAGCCCCGAACGCCTCATGCACGACACCGACTACGAGGCGACGCAGGCCATCGGAGCGGTCGCACGGGCCAACGGTTTGGAGGGGCTGCTGGTTCCTTCGGCGACGCGACTTGGCGACAACCTGATCCTCTTCCCGGCCAACCTCGGAGCGAGCGCCCGCATCGAGGTCATCTCGAGCCGGGATCCCAGGCTCTACGTTGAGCGCTAACGTCCTGGAACTCGCGTTCGCGGATGGCGGGACGAATGTACCGGAGGGTATGGCATTTTCTCTCGGCCGGCCACGAACCGGCCGGAGTCGGCGCCTCCTTCCACCGCCACCGTCGCTGCTGGCCCAGCTCCAGGCGGCTCTCTGGTGTGACCCGCCGGAGACCCTAGTATTTCAAACTCCTCTCGAAGGGAGGGACGAAAAAGGCATCTTGCGAAGACCCTCCGAGAGGCTGGGGGCACCACGGTGCGAGGACCGGCGGATGCACTCTGACTGAAGACGCCGAGCTACGGGACGAGCGTACCTCGATGCGGGCGCTCGCTCCAAAGGGCGAGGATGTTCGAGGGTAGGCGGAGGCCAGCACGATCGTCCTATGGAAGCGCACGAGTGAGGAGTTGCTCAGGCTATTCGATGTGCTGACAAGGTTGGGCCGCTGCGGGGTGGTGGGACCGGAGCCGGGCACATGAGGGGCGATCTTCGTGGTGCCCGAGGTGAGGCCCCGCAAGTGAAGGCAGGAGTTCCCGCTCGTCACCCGGCAGATCGTCGCCTAGTTCGGTTACGGACAGAACCACGGGGCTGTCTGCCAGGGCCTCGTCGAGCGGATACGCGACGTTCCTCCGGTACATGGTCGAAAATCAGCCACAGGTCTACCCAAATCGACCCTAAACCCGCGTTTCGATCCCTGGGCGATAGTCGGATTCGTTCACCATACCCGTCCATGCCACGTATGCAAGAAAGGGTCACGGCGATCAAGAGGGTCGAGAGGGGCGAGGGGGTGGGGAAGGGCCAGCCACTCGGCAGGGTCGGCGTCACCGTTAACACCTGCTGGCCCCCTGATCATGCACGCCGTCAGAACCGGCTCGGATTTGACCTGGAGAGCGAGGGGGTGTCTCGCTCAGAACCGCCCTTCACAATGCGACGAATTCCGCCGATGCCTACACCGGAGGGGCCAGTGAGAGCCAGGAGCACCCCGGTGTTGGCCGGATCAACGAAAGTCGTAGCCGAGGCTATAGGCGATCCGCTCCAGCGGCAGGAGAAGTCCGGCGTCGGAGAGCGGCCGGTCAAAGATGGGGGAGGCGGGCAGCGCCGGGAGCGCCCGCTCGTACAGGGCAACGGCCGGTTCGTTGCCGTTCATGGAGGAGGCGTAGAGGAGGCCCGCGATGCCGGGGTATGCCTCGTGCATGGCCGTCGACCAGCGCCGGCGCCGCGGGCGCGGCCCCGAGTTGATATTAGCGGAGGCGCCCGCCCTCGTGGGCCACCTACCCCGCAGGCTCAAGAGCGGCACTGCCTTGGCGAGCTCGAAGCAGGCGAGGGAAGGGTCGCGGCGCTCCGTGTCAACGAGGCGCCCGTCCTGGAAGACCTCCGCGACGCAGGTCGCTATGGCCTCGTCGCCGATCGCACTGTAGAGTATCTCCATTTCCTGTGCCCTCTGTGGTTCTTCGTGGTGGTCGAAGCGGGTGCCCGATATTGGCCCGAAGGCCCGCATACGGTCCCACGCACCCAGGTGATCGCCGTCACGGAAGTAGATTCGCCAGAGCCTCGTCCCCGCAGGCAGGGCGCGAACGTCCGGCGGGATCGCGCGCATCGCGGCAACGGTCGGCGGTTCGGGCAGCTTGGCCACGGGTCTCAGCGACGTCTGTCGGCCGACACGGCCCTAGCCACGGGCTTCGCTCGGAACGACGGAGCCCTAAAGCTCTTCCGCCAGGGGCACGAGCACCCCAGGGTCCCCGCCAGAGAGCAGCCACTCCCGCGGGGAGACAGCCCTCTCTTCCTCTACGTCCAGGTAGAGGTCCGGGTTCGGCAGCGTGAACCAGCCCAGCAGCGCGACCGGATGCACGGAGCGGTCCAAGCTCCTCAGAACCTCGCCGATGCCCCGCACCTCCCGTCCGCCCTCGAACTGGAAGGCTGGCAGCCTGTTCTCCCTGCCCGCCTTCAGGCCGTAGAGGGTCCCCTCCTTGAGCCTCTGACGCACGCGGCCCTCGCTCACGCCGAGAAGATCGGCTGCCTCCCTGGTGGTCAGGGCGGTAGCCAACATGGCCGCGTATCTGGCCGCCGTGCGGGCGAGAGGATCGGGATCGTCGGATGCGGTAGGGGAGAGGTCCATCCCGCCCTCCCTCAGCGCCTCCACCTCTGCGGCCGAGAACCCCTCCCCGGGTTCCGTCACCCACCTGCCCGTAGGCATGACCAGGAGAACCTGGTAAGCGAACCGCCTGGCGTCCTCCTCGATCTCTTGCGGAGCCCGTCTGATGCCCCGGTTCCGCAGTTCCTTCTCCGTCAGCTCCATCCCGTGGCCCTCGCCGTGCTCGCCTTCAGTTCCAGCGTTAGCTTGCGCTAGTGTCCATATCTTAGCGCACCGGTGTTGGGGAGGGATAGTGGGGGAGACCGTCGCAACGTCAGGAGAAACTTGGGCGGACGACACATATACTTATAATACTAACTAGGGATGTAGCACGGGGCAGAGGGCGACCGGGAACACAGCCAGAGTCTAGGAGAGCACTCCACAAGGGGGGCAGAAGTACAAGAAGGCTGAAAGAGAGCAGGCTCTACATTTCGGGGTATTATGTATATTTGATTTGTCACGAGACGGGACGGTCCAAGCGTTTGACGAGGACACGGTGGTCGGATTGGGAGCCGCCGACGTAGATAAAGAGGTCGCCGTCCACGGAGACGAAGAATTTGTTGCCCAGAGCATCGACGATGGGGGCGGGGGCTGCGACCCATTTGGTGTAATCCTCGTAGGGAAGTGTCTCGAAGTCGCGGATGGTTTGATCGAATTCGCCAGCGTCCAGGCGGGAGCGGATCTGGCGATCGACGAGATCGCGCGAGGGTTCGGGACCGAGGGCGGGGTCTCGCGGTCGGTCGGAGGCAGCGTCGGCGCCCTGGAGACCGGGCAGGGGGACGGGCCAGTTGTTTTCGGCATACCTCCTGATCCAGGCTGCGGGCTTCTGGATGCCCTGCTGGTAAGGGAGGGCATCGAGGTAGGTGAGGAGATGATCTGGCCCGTGCTCGCGGACGAGGCCGCGGGCGGCCTCGGGCCACATGCCGATCTCGATAAGTCCCTCGACGACGGAGAGGTCGCGGGGAGAGAGGTCGGCGATGGCGCCGGCGCGCTCGCGTACGAAGCGCGCCGAGATACCGTAGTGGACCAAGTGGACGCCCCGGCGCTCCTCGTAATCCACGCGCGTGAGGAAGCCATTCGTGACGAGCTCGCGGTGGGCGGCAAGAAGTCTCTCCTTGATCTTGGATGGCTGGTAGTAGAGGTCCTCGGGCAAGGGGATCAAGCCCCTGAGCTGGTGGATTTCCACCGTCCACTTCAGCCCACCCTTGCGCTTGACGTCGATCAGACCGTAGAGCGTTTTGGCCAAGGCATTGCGCAGAGAGAAGTAAAAGTCCGAGTCCAGACCCTTGATGTAGTTGGCGTTGTAGGAGCGCACCAGGACCTCGTCGAACTTGAGGATGTGGCGCTCGGCTGTGCGGCCCCTGTGTTTTATAGTGCGGAAAGTCGGGCGCCAGGGCTGGAACTGCTGACTTTCGAACACCTGAGTCTCATTGTTGTAGAAAGCGTTCTCCGCCCACACGTCCGTCGTCGCGATCCTGCGGATGCTCTCCCGCAAACGCTTCTGGTTTGTACCGGCCTTGGGATTTTTGCCCATGAGCTTTAGCAGGCCGTAGAGCGTGAACGCCACCCGCCCATCTGGCGGCATGCCACCCTGCTGGTGTACATGGCGCATGGCCGCCACGTACACGTCCCGATCCGCAGGGCCAGGGAGACCAAGTTCCCTGCCGCCCGTGACCCTGACGTACTGGTGGATTCGCTGGCCGTCCTCTGCGACGATTGTATTGTGAGTCTCCAGAGATTCCTCGACCCTCTCCCTGCTCTTGAACAGGAAGAGTGGGAGCTCCTCCATGTTGACCTCTACGTGGATCAGAGGCCCGTTCTCCATGTCGAAGAGCGTCAATTCTCTGGCACCGTTGTCTGTCATCGTGATTTTTTCTCCCCCCTAAACATCAGGAGCATTAAACACCAAAGCATACATGTGCGTCGAAGGTCACTTCCGGAAAAAAGCCGTAATTTGCGGGGATTACCCACACAGTTTTCATGGGGGGTACGCCGGTTTTTCATGGGGGGTACGCCGGTTTTTCATGGAGGGTACGCCGTTCTTGGGCGGGCGGTACGCCAGGTTTCCTGGGAGGTACGCCGGTCGTTCCTGGACTGTACGCCCTGTTTTCATGGGCGCTTCGCCGTCAGGCGGAGCACCGGAGACGCCCGTTTTCATGGGAGGTACGCCGTTTTTCATGGGAGGTACGCCGTTATTCCGTCCAGCGGCGGGCAGCATGGCCCAACTTTAGCGTGGAAGGAGGTTTCCTGGGGGGTTCGCCGTTCTTTCGGGGCATGGTCTGCTGGTTTCACGGCGGGGATACTGGCGGCGACGCCGCCCGCAAGCCCCAGGCAACCTCTAAGGTAGGTGCCGAGCAGCGCGGTCGTGGGCCATCTGGGGTTCGACCCCGTACTTTTCATGGGAGGTACGCCGTTCGAGAGGCCTGGAAGGAGCCGGTGGTGCCCCTGGGTTCGCTTAGGGGTTCCCTTCGCGGGTTCCGCATTCATCGCGGGTACGCCGTTCGGGGCGGGGGGCGGGGGCTTTCATGGGCGGTTCGCCGTGGCTGAGGGCGCGGGATCCTGCGGGTTGACGCCCCTGGGCGCG
>Ga0136620_10001179_pt1 | contig 12320 bp, 9 predicted proteins | sample AntDrymUQ4162106_2_FD_104806 | JGI IMG/M metagenome (GOLD analysis project Ga0136620, IMG submission 104806) | Polar desert sand microbial communities from Dry Valleys, Antarctica - metaG UQ416 (21.06) | ecosystem: Environmental > Terrestrial > Soil > Desert | place: Antarctica: Dry Valley... | reverse complement strand
GCGCCGCAGTACCCGTACGGGTTCTTGGCGAGGTACTGCTGGTGGTAGTCCTCGGCGTAGTAGAAGTCGGCGTCGGGCGCGATCTCGGTCGTGATCTCGCCGTAGCCGGCGTCGCTGAGCGAGCGCTGGTAGCGCTCACGCGATGCGCTCGCGGCCTCGAGTTGGGCGTCCGAGCGGGTGAAGATCGCCGACCGATACTGGGTGCCTCGATCGTTGCCCTGGCGCATCCCCTGCGTCGGGTCGTGCCCCTCCCAGAAGAGCTGGAGCACGCGCTCGTACGAGATCTTGGCCGGGTCGAAGACGACCAGCACGACCTCGGTGTGCCCGGTGCGCCCGCTGCAGGTCTCCTCGTAGCTCGGGTTCGGGGTGGACCCGCCCGCGTAGCCGACCGCGGTGGTGTAGACGCCCTCGACGTCCCAGAACGAACGCTCCGGGCCCCAGAAGCAGCCCATCCCGAGCACCGCCATCTCCATGCCCTCGGGGAACGGCGGCGCAAGCGCCGTGCCCTTCACGAAGTGGCGCTCGGGCACGCGCATTGGCTGGTCGCGGCCGGGAAGCGCCTTTTCCGGCGCCGGGACCGTCTTCTGTTTTCCGAACAAGCGCATACCTGCCTCCAAGGGTCGTTCTCCTCAAAGGGTAGTCAGGGCCCCACCGGCCGGGTCGGCGGCTCGAGGAGGACCGCCCACGGGATTCTCCCAGTGGATCTCATGGAACCGAGCAAAGTCCGTGTCGGCCGAGCACACGGTCAAGCCGTGCTCGAGGGCAAGTGCCGCGAGCTGAGCGTCGGGCACGAGGTTGCCGCGTATCTCGTGGCGCCTGACGAGCTCGCCGAGCAGGTCGGGATGCCGGACGCCGGGGGCGGGGATCCACGCAACGTCGCTGGCCAGCCAATCCGACACTCGCGCCCACGCTTGGACGGGCGTGAGCGGTTCGGCGAAGACTCGCGGATGCGTGGCAAGCCTGAGGAACGCACCGAGCGTCTGCCAGGGCAGGCCGACCCGGCGGGCGCCGTTGAGGCGTTCGGTCAGCCATGCCTTGGCCGCGGGGTGAAATGAGCTCGTCTCGTCAGTCGCAAAGAGCAGCAGGTTCGCGTCGACGAGCATCAGCGGGGAGCGGGGCCGTCAGCGGTCTCGATCGCCTCCCAGACGTTGGCGAGGTCGGTCCGCGCGCCCATGCGGTGGGTCTTCTGCTCGAAGCGTTCGCGCGGCTGCCTCGAAGCCAGGCCGCGCCGGACAAGCTCATTGACCGCATCGCTGACCCCCAGGCCGTGCTCGCTGCGCATGCTCTCGACAGCGCTTGCGACATCGTCGGCAAGCGTCAGCGTGGTACGCATGCGGTAAGCGTAGCATCAAGATGCGCGATGCGGCGCACCGGAGCCCCAGCTCTGGGACAACGCGGATCGGCCTCGAACATGGCGCCGCCCCTCGATACGGACCGAGCAGCTATTCCTCCGGGCTTGGTGAGCTCCCGTTACCGTCGTCGACCGGTGCATCGACGTCGATTGCCATGCCGTCTACATCCGGCGGCGTGCCGTCACCCTCGATCGCATCGTCCTCGATCACCGCAGCCCCCGCCGCCTCCTGCGCCACCAACGCCACCGCGCTGACGCGGTCGTCCTCGCGCAGGTTCATGACGCGTACGCCCTGCGAGCCGCGGCCGTAGCGCGAGATGCCGCGCACGCTCGTGCGCTGGACCATCCCCTGCTGGGAGATGAAGACGAGGTCGTGGTGCTCGCGCACGATCAGCGCGCCCGCGAGGCCGCCCTTCTTCTCGGTCAGCTTGATCGTCTGCACGCCCATCCCACCGCGATGCTTCACCGGGTACTCCGCGATCGCGGTGCGCTTGCCGTAGCCGTTCTCGGTAACCACGAGCAGCTCCGTGTCGTCGCGCGCGATGTCCATCACGAGCAGCCGGTCGTCGCCGCGCTTGACGTTCATGCCGCGTACCCCGCTCGTGTCGCGGCCCATCGGCCGCGCCTCCGACTCGTGGAATCGCATCGCCTGCCCAGAGCGCGAGATCATGATCACGTCGTCGTCGCCGCTCGTGCGCCTGACCGACACCAGCTCGTCGTCGTCGTGGATGTTGATCGCGATGATGCCGTCTGCCTTGATCGGGGTGTTGTAGGACCCGAACTCGGTCTTCTTGACGATCCCGCTCTTGGTCGCGAAGATGAGGTAGCGCCCCTCCGAGAAGTCGCGCGTGGCGAGCACCGCACGCACGTACTCGCCCTCGCGCAGCGGCAGCAGGTTGACGAGCGCGCGGCCCTTGGCGGTGCGCGACGCCTCCGGCAGCTCGTAGACCTTCTGGCGGTAGACCTTGCCGCGGTTCGTGAAGAACAGCAGGTAGTCGTGCGTGGAGGAGACGAAGAGGTGCTCGATGTAGTCGTCGTCCTTCATGTCCATCCCCATCACGCCGATACCGCCGCGCTTCTGCTGGCGATAGGTCGCGAGCGGAAGCGACTTGATGTAGCCCGAGCGCGTGATCGAGATCACCATCTGCTGGTCGGCGATCAGGTCCTCGATGTCGACGTCGTCCTCGGACGCCGTGATCTCGGTGCGCCGGTCGTCGCCGTAGGTCTCCCTGATCTCCGAGAGCTCCTCCTTGATGATCGACATCACGCGCGCCTCGTCGCCGAGGATGTCGCGCAGCTCGCGGATCCGCTCGACGAGGTCGGCGTGCTCCTGGCGGATCTTGTCGGCCTCCAGGGCAGTCAGGCGCTGGAGGCGCAGGTCGAGGATCGCCTGGGCCTGCTCGCGCGAGAGCTCGAAGCGCTCGATCAACCCCTCGCGCGCTGTGTCGGGGTCGCGGGAGGCGCGGATCAGCTCGATCACGGCGTCGAGGTCCGACATCGCGATCAGCAGGCCCTCGAGGATGTGTGCCCGCGCCTCCGCCCGGCGCAGCTCGTACTTCGTGCGCCGCACGACGACCTCGCGCTGGTGGTCGACGTAGTTGCGGATGATCGCCTCGAGCCCGAGCGTCCGCGGCACGTTGTCGACCAGCGCGACCATGTTCACGCCGAAGGTGGTCTGCATCGGCGTGTGCTTGTAGAGCTTGTTGAGCACGACCTTCGGGATCGCATCGCGCTTGAGCTCGATCACGATCCGGATGCCGGTGCGGTTGTCCGTCTCGTCGCGGACATCGGAGATCTCCGGGATCTTCTTGTCGATCGCCATCTCGGCGATCTTCTTGATCAGCCCCGAGCCGTCGTCGCGCCCGTCGTTCTTGGTCACCTGATAGGGCATCTCGGTGACGATGATCGCCTCCTTGCCCTGGCGCAGCGGCTCGACGTGGGCGCGCGCCCGGATCACGACGCGGCCGCGGCCCGTCTCGTAGGCGTCCTTGATCCCCTGGCGCCCGAGGATGATGCCGCCGGTGGGGAAGTCCGGGCCCTTCACGTGCGCCATTAGGCCTGCGGCGCCGATGTCCGGGTCGTCGATGTAGGCGATCACCGCGTCGATCGCCTCACGCAGGTTGTGCGGTGGGATGTTGGTCGCCATGCCGACCGCGATCCCGGAAGACCCGTTGACGAGCAGGTTCGGGAAGCGGGCCGGCAGGACGTGCGGCTCCTGGCGTGAGTCGTCGTAGTTCGGCCCGAAGTCGACGGTGTCGGCATCGATGTCGCGCATCATCTCGGTCGCGAGCCGCGCGAGACGGGCCTCGGTGTAGCGCATCGCGGCCGCCGGATCGGCGTCGATCGAGCCGAAGTTGCCCTGGCCGTCGATCAGCGGGTAGCGCTGCGCGAAGTCCTGCGCCAGGCGCACTAGCGTGTCGTAGATGGCCGAGTCGCCGTGCGGGTGGAAGTTGCCCATCACGCCACCGACGACGTTCGCGGACTTGCGGTAGGGCCGGTTCGGCTGCAGGCCCGACTCGTTCATCGCGAACAGCACGCGCCGGTGCACGGGCTTGAGGCCGTCGCGCACGTCGGGCAGGGCGCGCCCGACGATCACGCTCATCGCGTAATCGAGATACGACGAGCGCATCTCCTCCTCGAGCCCGCGCGGCTCGATCGACCCGCCGGTCAGCTGGTCGAAGCTCATCGACTCTCCCTATACGTCCAAGTTGGCGACATCTCTCGCGTTCGACTCGATGAACTCACGCCGCGGCTCCACCTTGTCGCCCATCAACATCGAGAAGATCAGGTCGGCGGCGGTCGCATCGTCCACGGTCACCTGCTGGAGCGTGCGCTTGCTGGCGTCCATCGTCGTCTCGTAGAGCTGGTCGGCGTTCATCTCGCCGAGCCCCTTGAAGCGCTGCATCGGCACGCCCTCCTTGGCGACGTCGAGGACGGCGCTGCGCAGGTCCTCGAACGAGAGCGCCTCGTCGGACTTCTTGCCGAGACTCACCTCGAACGGCGGTGTGCCGGCGAGCGCCGACAGCTCTCCGTGCACGCGCACGAAGTTGCGGTACTCCGACGACTCGAACAGCGTGCGCTCTATGCGATGGGTCGCCGCGGAGCCCGTCTTGCGCTCAACCGCTCGGACGACGATCTCGCCGCCGTCGCCCGCGAGCAGCTCGATCTCGTGCGGCTCGCCCTCGGGGGCGGGGCCCTCGAGCAGCGCGACCGCCTCGTCAGCGCTCTGCACGCCTTCGTCGAGTATCTGGCACTGCTCGAGGAAGGTGATCACGTCGTGGCCGAAGTCGGCCCGAAGCGCCGAGGCCCAACCCTCGTACTGCTTGATCAGGCGCCCGTACTTCTGCCACCGCGCCGCGGTGAGCTTGAACGAGCTTCCGCCGCCGCGGTCGCGCACCTCGATGCGCTCGAGCTTGTCGCGCAGCAGCACCTCCTCGAGCTCCGACTCGCGCTCGATGTAGAGCTCCTGGTTGCCGACCTTGACCTTGTAGAGCGGCGCCTTGGCCAGGTAGACGTAGCCGTGCTCGATCAGGTCGGGCATCTCGCGGAAGAGGAAGGTGAGGACGAGCGTGCGGATGTGGGCGCCGTCGACATCGGCGTCGCACATCACGATCACCTTGTGGTAGCGAGCCTTGGCGATGTCGAACTCCTCGCGGATGCCGGTGCCGATCGCCGTGATCAGCGCCTGGATCTCGCGGTTCTTGAGGACCGTGTCGATGCGGTTCTTCTCGGCGTTGATGATCTTGCCGCGCAGCGGCAGGACGGCCTGGGTGTGTCGGTCGCGTCCCTGCTTGGCGGAGCCGCCGGCCGAGTCGCCCTCGACTACGAACAGCTCCGCCAGCGACGGGTCCTTGACCGAGCAGTCGGCCAGCTTGCCGGGCAACGTCGAGGAGTCGAGCGCCGACTTGCGCCGGGTCAAGTCGCGCGCCTTGCGCGCGGCCTCGCGGGCGCGCTGCGCCTGGACAGCCTTGCCGACGATCTGGCCGGCGTCGCGCGGGTTCTCCTCGAGGTACTCGGAGAGGCAGCGGTTGACGGCCTGCTGCACAAACCCCTCGACCGGCGGGTTGCCGAGCTTGGTCTTGGTCTGCCCCTCGAACTGCGGATCCTGGACCTTGACGGAGATGATCGCGGTGAGCCCCTCGCGCACGTCCTCGCCGAGGAGGTTCTCCTCCTTCTCCTTGATCAGGTTCTTCTGCCGCGCGTAGGCGTTGATCGTGCGGGTCAGCGCAGAGCGGAAGCCGGACAGGTGCGAGCCGCCCTCGTGCGTGTTGATGTTGTTCGCGAACGAAAGCAGCGACTCCTGGTAGGAGTTGTTCCACTGCAGCGCCACCTCGACGTCGCCGACTGGCCCTGAGTCCTCGAAGTAGGCGATCTTCTGATGCAGCGGCTCACGCGTGCCCTGGCTGTGCAGGTAGTTGACGAAGTCGCGGATGCCGCCGTCGTACTTGAAAGCGACCTGCTGGCCCTCGCCGCGCTCGTCCTCGAACTCGATCGCGAGCCCGCGCGTGAGGAACGCCATCTCGCGGAAGCGCTGCTCGAGGACCGGGAACTCATAGTCGATCGAGTCGAATATCTCGAGGTCCGGCAGGAAGGTGATCCGCGTACCGCGCCGATCGGTCGGGGCTCCTTGGGCGAGCGGCGCCACCGGGGCGCCGCGCTCGTAGGCCTGCGTCCACTCATGGCCGTCGCGCCAGATCGTCAGGTCGAGACGCTCGGACAGCGCGTTGACGACGGATACGCCGACGCCGTGCAGCCCGCCCGAGACCTTGTAGCCACCGCCGTCGCCGAACTTGCCGCCGGCGTGCAGGACCGTCAGCACCACCTCCGCAGCCGGGCGGCCCTGCTTCTCGTGCATGTCGACCGGGATGCCGCGACCGTTGTCGGTCACGGTGACGGCGTTGTCCGGGTGGATCGTGACCTTAACCTGGTCGCACTCGCCGGCGAGGGCCTCGTCGACCGAGTTGTCGATGACCTCGTAGATCAGGTGATGGAGACCGCGCGTACCGGTCGAGCCGATGTACATCCCGGGGCGCTTGCGAACCGCCTCGAGGCCCTCGAGCACGGTGATGTCCTGCGCCCCGTAGCTGTTGGATCCGTTGCTGTTGCTCTCAAAGGCTGGGTTCGCCAAACTTGCCTTTCGTAGTTCTTCGTCCTTACACAACAACACCCCGACTCGGTCTACTTCGACGCGCGTCGGGGTGGTCATTCAGACCTATAGAAGATTAGCAGACAGACCCCTCGGGTTCCGCCCTTATCTGACACTAAAGGCCAGCAAACGGGCGTAAACCTGGCTCGCGGAGTAACGGGAGTTGTCACTTCGGAACAATTCCGCGCGAGTCGAAGCGAAGCTGCACCAACGGGCGCGCGGCGGGGCCGTCGGCGATGGCGCCGTTGAGCCGTGCGAGCAGGTCCTCCGAGAGCAGCCCGAGCTCTTGCGCCCAGACCGCCGAGCGGCAGGAGATCGTCACGACGCCGGCGTGCTCGACCACCGGCCACGCCTCCACGGCGACCTGTGGTCCAGCGACCTCGAGCCAGCAGCCCTGCACGCTCGCGAGCGTGCTCGCCGGCGCGGCGTCGCTCGCGAACTCGGCGAGCGCCACCGCCAGCGGCCGCGGTCCGAGCCGCCTCATGCGAGCAGCTCCGTGGCGAGCGCCCCCAGCGAGGACACCGGGACACGCTCCGCGTCGGTAGCGGTGACGACGACCTGGCCGCCCTCGCCGAGCAGCGCGCCGAGGCGCTCGCGGCGCTCCGAGTCGAGCTCCGACATGACGTCGTCGAGAAGCATCAGTGGCGAGCGGTCGATCTCGGCCAGCGCATCGCGCTCGGCCAGCAGGAGCGCGAGCAGGGCCACGCGCTGCTGCCCCTGAGATCCGAACGCCCGCAGTGGTCGGCCGTCGTGGCTGAGCGCGAGGTCGTCGCGGTGCGGTCCGTGGCCGCTGAACCCGCGCGCGAGGTCCGTCGCCCGGCGCGCCTCGAGCTCCGCGCGAAGGCCCTCGCCGTCCGTGGCCCGAGAGCGACGGCGGTAGGTCACCTCGGCCGGCTGCGGCAGCCCGAGCTCTTGTGCGCGCGCCGCGAAGCTCTCTGCGATCGCCACGACCGCCTGCTCGCGATCGCTCATGAGCTGGGCGCCGTGGCGAGCGAGCTCGGCGTCCCACGGGTCGAGCAGCTCGGCCGCGACGATCCCGGCTCGCACGCGGGCGAGCAGCGCATTGCGCTGCGCCAGCGCTCGCGAATAGGACGCGCGCGTCGGCGCACGTCCTGGCCACAGCGCGATTACGAGCTGGTCGAGGTGCGCGCGGCGAGTTGACGGCGCGCCGCGAACGAGCTCCAGGCGCTCCGGCATGAACACGCTGACGAGCGGGCGGGCGGTCGAGTCAGCGAGCCGCTCGACCAGTGCACCGTCGACGCGCAGGCGCTTCGTCTCCCCCGGCTCGAAGCCTGCCTCGAGCAGATGTGCGCCGGCCTCGTCCTCCGTCTCGAGCGCGACGCGCGTCACCGAGCCACCATGACGGACCATCTCGCGCTCGTTCGACGTCCGGCAAGATCGGCCGGTGAGGCCGAAGTAGATCGCCTCGAGCAGATTTGTCTTGCCGGCGCCGTTGGGGCCGCTGATCACGGTGACGCCCGCGGCGAGATCCAGCCGGGCGCGCTCGTAGTTGCGGAAGTCCCGCAGCTGGACGCGGCGGACCGTGACCGGTCGCGCCACCGACTACACGTTCAGCCTGATCGGCATGATCAGGTATAGGAACCCGCCGTCGTCGCCGGACTGGATTAACCCCGGGCGCAGTGGACTGATCAGCTTGAGGACGACCTCCTGCGACTCAGCGCTCTCGAGGCCGTCGCGGAGGAACTCCGGGTTGAAGCCGATCTCGATCGCCTCGCCCTGGAAGGGAACCGGCAGTGACTCGCGTGCCTCCCCTACGTCAGGGGTCTGCGCCGATATCTCGAGGCTGCCCTCGGCGAACCTCAGCCGTAGTGGCGCGTTCTTCTGGGCGAGCAGCGAGATGCGGCGCGTGACCTCGAACAGCTCTGCGCCGTTGAGGCGCAGCTCGTGCTCGTAGCTCTCCGGGAGCAGCTGGCGGTAGTTGGGAAATCGACCCTCGACCAGTCGGGAGGAGAGCACGACGTCGGCGACGGTGAACACGACCTGGTTCTGCAGGGCGGCGATGGCGATGCTCTCGGCGGCGCCGCCTGTGGCGATACGGCTCAGCTCCTGCAGGGCGCGCGCCGGCACGTTGGCCTCGAGCTCTCCCTCCACCGGCGCCTCGAGGTTGGTCTCCTTGACGCTCAGGCGATAGGAGTCCGTCGCCACCATCCGCAGCTCGCTGGCGGAGGCGTTCACGAGCACGCCGGTCAGGTGCGGCCGGGTCTCGTCGCGTGACGCCGACCGTGCGACGCGGTTGACGGTGTCCACGAAGGCGCGCGCCGGCACGGTCATCGCCTGCGCGCCCTCGGCCGTCGGCAGCGACGGAAAGTCGTCGGCGGGAAGCGTGCGGAGATGGAAGCGCGAGGGACCGCAGACAAGCTCCACGTCCTGCTCGCTCGAGCGGTACTCGACGGAGAGCTCGTCGCGCGGGAGTGAGCGCACCACGTCTAGTAGCAACCGCGCCGGCAGCACAGCTCGCCCAGCGCGCTCGACCGCCGCCTCGCCACGGATGCGCACGCCGAGCTCCATGTCGGTGGCCTGAAGCTCGAGGCCGGCGCCTTCCTCGGCCTCGACCAGCACGCCGGAGAGCGTCTGGATGGCGCTGCGCGTCGAGACGCAGCGTGCGGCGATCGCAAGCCGGGCCATGAACTGCTCCCTCGACACAGAGAACTTCATTACTTCCTCTTAGGGGTAACAGGGCTTGTCAAGAACTCCTCTTCGCTCGTGCTCTGGCTCCGGCTGGTCGATCGCGGCCTGTGGAGAGCCTCGGCAGAAGCTGTCGAGTTTCTCACGCCTGGCGGTCGTGATCGTTGTGTTCGAGCCGGTTTGTGAGGGCCTTGACGGTAGCCTGGGTCTCCGCGTCCTTCGCCAGCCGGTCGCTGACGCGCCGATGGGCGTACAGGATCGTCGAGTGATTGCGACCGGCGAACTCGCGCCCGAGCGCCGGGAGGCTCTCCTCGGTGAGCTCCCGGGCGAGGAACATGGCCACCTGGCGCGCGAGCGCCACCCGAGGTCGGCGGTCGGGGGAGAGCAGCTCCTCGCGTGTCAGCCCAAAGCTCGCGGCGGTGGTCGACTGGATCTGCTCGACGGGGCTCTCCCGCGCCTCGGGCGCGGGGTAGAGGCGGCCCAGCACCTGCTCGGCGTGACGTCGCGAGGTCGGATCGCCGCGAAGCGAGGCGTAGGCCACGACGCGGATCAACGCCCCTTCCAGCGCCCTCACGCTCGAGGTCACTCGCTCCGCGATCGCTGAGAGCGTCTCGGTCGACACGTCGGCGAGTGCGTCGAGGCTGACTCGCTTCTCGAGGATGGCCAGCCGCGCCCTGTAGTCGGGAGGCTCGAGGTCTGCCACCAGACCCCATTCGAAGCGCTCTGCCAGCCGTGCCTCGAGCTGCTCCATCTCCGACGGCGGGCGGTCACTCGTGATCACGAGCTGGCGCCCCCCTTCGTAGAGGGCGTTGAACGTGTGGAAGAACTCCTCCTTGGTGCGCGCCTTGTCGCCAAGAAACTGGATGTCGTCCACGAGCAGGACGTCGGCGCCGCGAAAGCGCTCCTTGAAGGCGATGGTGTCGCCGCGGCGGGCGGCGCGCACGAACTCGTTCGTGAACTCCTCGACGGTCACGTAGCGCACGCTCAGACCCGAGCCATAGCGACGCGCATAGTTGCCGATGGCGTGAAGAAGGTGCGTCTTGCCGAGGCCCGGACGCCCGTATATGAACAGTGGGTTGTAGGCCTGGCCCGGGTTCTCGGCGACAGCGAGCGCGGCCGCGTGAGCCAACCGGTTGCCGTCGCAGATCACGAACTGGTCGAACTCGTAGCGTGGATTGAGCGCGCCGCCGCCGCTCGGTCTCGTCTCCTCGGGCGCCTCCTCGAGCGAAGCCGCCGGCGCCCAGTCCTCGGCCACCACCTCGACTACTCCGGCGCCCGCCACGTGCCGGCGCACGGTCTCTGAGATCAAGGGCAGGTAGCGCTCCTGCACCCAGGTGCGAATGTGTCCCGGCGCACTCAGGTAGAGGGTCTCTCGCTGGAGCGCCACGGGATGCAGCGGCGAGACGTACGCGTGGAAGACGAACTCCGTGACCTCTTCGCGGAGCGATCGGCGCACTGCCTCCCAGGCTGGATCGAGGTGTTTTGGCAAGGGCAGGGGCCACCCCCGGCCTGGGGGTTGTCGGTCGCCTTCGAGAGGAACACCGCGAGACCGGACGGATCAGCGGCGAACGGCGAATATAGCGCCGCACCGAACCGCCTCGCCGCGTGCCGTCAAGGCCAGCGCGCAAAACGCGGCGAAACCCAATCGCCGGCGTAAGCCTGTGCACGACTGTGCAAAAGGAGCCCTGCCAGAGCCTCCTGGCATCACCCCTATAATCGGCCGTCGTGAAGCGCACCTACCAGCCCAAGAAGCGCAAGCGCGCCCGTGCGCACGGCTTCCGCGCCCGCATGCGGACCCGTGCGGGTCGCTTGATGCTGAAGCGCAAGCGCGGCAAGGGTCGCAAGCGCCTCACCCCCTGAGACGGTCATGAGCGGTGCCCGCGCTCATCCATCGAAGCGCCGGCGGCTGTCGCGTTCGGCGGAGTTCGACCGGGTGTTCCGTGATGGCCGCTCCTACGCGAGCCGCTACCTGGTGCTGCACGAGTTCTCCCGCTCGGAGGCGGCCTCCGGGGAGGGCTCCCGCCTGGGGCTCTCCGTCGGGCGCAAGGTCGGTGGGGCGGTCGAGCGCAACCGCGTCAAGCGCCTCCTGCGGGAGGCGTTCTGGTCGTGCGCGGGAGAGCTGCCGCCGGGGCGCGACTATGTGTTGGTCGCGCGCCCGGACGCTCGCGAGCTGGCCGAGCGCGGCGCGCAGGCATTCGAGCAGGCGCTGAGCGAGCTGCTTGCGACGGCCGGTCTCTCGCGGGCCGTGGCGGCTTGAGCGCTCTGTCGACCCTCGTCGTCGCGCCGATCAGCTTCTACAAGCGGGTCCTGTCGCCCTTGCTTCCCGCGCGATGCAGGTACTATCCGACGTGCTCCGAGTACGCCGTCGAGGCTGTAGCCCGCCATGGCGCGATGCGCGGCCTGGTGCTCGCCGGGTGGCGGCTGCTGCGCTGCAACCCGCTCTCCGCGGGCGGCATCGATCGCGTCGAGCACCAGCGACTTTTTCGCCCTAAGACCACCACAGCTCAGTGATGCTCCTCCTCGCCGCCAACATCCTCCAGCCGCTGATCGACGTGGCGCACACAGTGCTGAAGTTCTTTCACGACCAGGCAGGGCTGTCGTGGGGCTTGTCGATCATCGCGCTCACGTTCGTGGTGCGCCTGCTGATCCTGCCCTTGACGTTCAAGCAGGTGCGCGGCATGCAGCAGATGCAGCGCCACGCTCCAGAGCTCAAGAAGCTGCAGGACCGCTACAAGGACGATCCGAAGCGCAAGCAGGAGGAGATGATGCGCTTCTACCAGGAGAACAGCTTCAACCCGCTCGGCGCGTGCCTCCCGCTCGTGCTGCAGATCCCGTTCTTCATCACGCTGTTCTACCTCTTGCGCAGCGACGCCTTCAGGACCGATATCAGGGGCGAGGAGAGCTTCGGCTTCATCCCGAACCTCGCCGAGCCGCTGACCGCCTACCCCCTCGTGTTGGTCACGATGCTCGTGATCTACGTGGCGACGCAGCTCGGCGCCACGCTCGTCAGCATGGCCACCGCGGAGCGCAACCAGCGGCTGCTGATGCTCGGATTGCCGTTCGTCTTCGTCTTCTTCATCATCAACTTCGAGGCGGGGCTGATGGTCTACTGGATCACGACCAACGTGTGGACGATCGGCCAGCAGGTGCTCGTGAAGAAGTTCCTGCCCCCGCCCG
>Ga0136620_10001177_pt1 | contig 12325 bp, 8 predicted proteins | sample AntDrymUQ4162106_2_FD_104806 | JGI IMG/M metagenome (GOLD analysis project Ga0136620, IMG submission 104806) | Polar desert sand microbial communities from Dry Valleys, Antarctica - metaG UQ416 (21.06) | ecosystem: Environmental > Terrestrial > Soil > Desert | place: Antarctica: Dry Valley... | reverse complement strand
GGCCACGGGCACTTCGACATGTCGGCGTACGACGCCTATCTGGCGGGGGATCTCGAGGACCTCGAGTTCTCCGAGGCCGACATGCGGGACGCGCTCGAGCGCCTGCCCGAAGCGCCGTCGCTCGCCTGAGCTGCGACTCAGCCCCGCAACTCGTCGGCGCCGCGCGGCTTGCGGCGGTCGACGGCGGCCCCGAAGGGGACCACCAGAAGCCAGGTCAGGGCGGCAACCGAGGTGTCGATGAACGCGATCGGCACCGAGAGCAAGAAGAACAGCACCGGCGTCAGCGACGCCCTCACTCCCCAGCTGAACACCTCCGGCGAGATCTTGCGGTCGAGGAGGTCATGACGATAGGCGTGGCGGAACTCCACCACCTCCAGCCCGCTGATCACGGCGACGTTGACGGCGTAGATCACGACCGCGAGCGGGTTTTCGAAGTACTCGCCAAGCAACGCGGTGGGAAAGGGCAGGAAGGCCACGAAGCAGAGGTAGACGAGGTTGATCGCGACCAGTCCGCCGTCGGCACCCCGCAGCAGAGCGAAGAACTGGTGGTGGGCGGCCCAGTAGCGGCCGATGACCGCGAAGCTGATGAAGAAGGAAAGGAAATTGCCGCCGAGCGCCCCGAGCGCGTCGGCGAGCTCCGCGACATCGTCGCCCTGCTGGAGCGTCGGAACGGCGATGCCGACCACGAGCAGGGTCATCGCGATCGCGAACAGCCCGTCGCTGAAGGTCAGCAGGCGAACGAACTCCTCCCTGCCGCGTGGATATCGCGGGGCGGGACGTGCGTCGCGGCTGGCGTCGGCCGTCACGCGCGCCAGGCTATGCCACTGCGACTACCCTTTCGCCCTGCCGGAGAGGTGACCGAGCGGCTTAAGGTGCGCGACTGGAAATCGTGTGGGCGGCGCAAGCCGCCTCGTGGGTTCGAATCCCACCCTCTCCGCTTCAAGCGCTTGGGGTCGTTCGGGCAATGAGGACTACGGCCACAATGGGCCAAGCGGGGGCGAATCCCTGGACCGTCCTACTTAGAGGGTCCTATGCGACCCGAAAGCAGGACGGCGGAGCAAGTGATCGCCAGAATCGCCGAAGCTCGGCACGGGACGGGGGAGCAAGTGATCGCCCGAATCGCCGGAGCTCAGCACGGGGTGGTGACTCGGCGGCAACTGCTGAGCGCCGGGTTTTCCCCCACGCAGATCCGTCGCCGCCTCGCAAAGGGCATCCTGATCGCCGTATACCCCGGCGTCTATCGCGTCGGGCACCGCGCGCCGAGCGTTGAAGCCTCATACCTCGCGGCAGTGCTCGCGTGCGGCGAGGGCGCCTTGCTGAGCGGCCTGGCGGCGGCCCACCTGCTCGGGCTGGTCAGGGGAACGCCGCCGGCGCCGGAGGTGACCTGCCCTACCCAGCGACGTGTACCTGGAGTGCGGACGCGGCGGTCGCGCGCTCTTAGCCCCGGCGACGGCAGGTTGCACGGCCGGGTTCCCGTGACGACTCCGGCTCGCACCCTCGTCGATCTCGCCGCGATCCTCGACCTCGATCGACTCGCCCGCGCCTGTCACGAGGCCGGCGTCCGCTACCGCACGACGCCGGCCCAGGTCGAGGCCGTGCTCGCTCATAGGCCCAACAGCCCCGGCGCCGGCAAGCTGCGCCGCATCCTGCTCGGCGACGTGAAGGTGACGCTGAGCAGACTCGAAAGCCGGTTCCTCGAACAGCTCCGCGAGGCCGGCCTGTCATTGCCTCAGACCAACCGCCCCGCCGGCGGGCGCCGGGTCGATTGCCGCTGGCCGCGGCAGCGACTGACCGTCGAACTCGACAGCTACCGCTACCACGGCTCGCGCCATGCCTGGGAGGCCGACCGCCGTCGCGAGCGCGAGGCCCACGCCCGCGGCGATGACTTCCGCCGCTACACCTACGGCGACGTCTTCGAGGACCCGCTCCCCATGCTCCGCGAGCTGCGTGCGCTCATCCCGCCTAACCCCTGACCCCATTGGCCGAGCCGGTCGAACCTTGCTCCGCTGTCCTGACTTCGCCTCCGTTGCTCCGCTGTCCTGACTTTGCCTCCGTATAGAGGGGCGAAGTAGGACGGTTGCGGGCAAACCCGCCGTCGGGGCGGGCCTAGCGGTGCTTGACGCCCTCGGCGACGAAGCCGGCGAGCTTCGGCTCGGTGACCGTCACGTCGGCGAGCGCCTCGTCGATCGCCTCGAGGACGTCGGCCGGCAGCTCGACGCCTGACGCTTCGGCGTTCGCGTGGACCTGCTCGGGGCGCGAGGCTCCGACGATCGCCGAGGCGACGTTTTGCTCGCGCAGCACCCAGGCGAGCGCCATCGTGACCATGCTGAGGCCGGCGTCCTCGGCGATCGGCCTTAGCCGCTGCACGGCCTCGAGCACCTCGTCGGCCATGTAGCGGTCCATCGCCCAGCCCATCGCGTCACTCGCCGCGCGCGAGTCGGAGGGTGGATCGCCGCCGGGCTCGTACTTGCCGGTCAGCACACCTTGGCCCAGCGGGGACCACACGATCTGGGAGATCCCGTGCTCGGCGCAGTATGGGATCAGCTCGGCCTCGGGAGCGCGCCAGATCATGTTGTACTGCGGCTGCGAGGAGACCCACCTCTTCGCGCCCGCGACCTCGAGCCCGGCCTCGATCTGCTCCAGCGTCCACTCGCTGAAGCCGATCTCGCGCACCTTGCCTGCCTCGCAGACCTCGGTCAGCGCCTCCATCGTTTCCTCGATCGGGGTCTCGGGGTCGGGGCGGTGGCACTGGTAGAGGTCCACGTAGTCGGTCTGGAGGCGGTCCAGCGAAGCGTCGAGCTGCTTGTGGATCTGCTCGCGTGACAGCCCGCGGTCGGTCTCGGTCATCGGGAAGAAGACCTTGGTCGCCAGCACGTATGAGGCGCGCTCGAAATCCGACAGGATCTCCCCCCAGGCCTGCTCTGCCGTGCCCCGTCCATAGGCGTTCGAGGTGTCGAACAGGTTGACTCCGGCGTCAAAGGCCGCCCGCGTGCAGGCCTCGGTCTGGTCGCGCTCGACCCCCTCCCCGTAGGTCAGCCACGATCCGAGCGAGATCTCCGAGACCTCGATGTCCGAGTCGCCGAGCTTGCGGTAGCGCACGCGGGTGACTCTAACCGGCGGCGAGCGTTACTCGGGAGCCGGCTCGGACTCGACCCGCCGCCGGACGAATACACCGACGAGCGCGCCTAACGCCATCGTCGCGGCGAGGATGCCCGCCGACGCCAGCGGACTCGAGACCTCGGAGCGCTCGGCGCGAATCGCATCGGGGTCCGGTAGCCAGTCGAGCGAGCCGCGGATCACCAGCTGGCGGTCGCCCAACCGGGCCGGTATTCGCCAGTGAAAGACCGTCGTGCCGCGATCGCCGTCGCCGACGACCTCGGGGCGCTCGGCGGTCATCCACTGCGCCCGATGCTCGTACCACGAGATCGGGCCGGGTGACTCGATTCGCCGCCAGCGTGGCTGGGCGCTGGGATCGACCGTGCCCGGCACCGCGACCTCCGCGTAGCGGTCGGCCGACAGAAACGCGGTTGATGAGCGCTCGTTGATCTCGATCCCCCGCGCGCTCATCCGCACCATCGGCTCGCCCTCCACCCCCTCGACGACGAGCCAGTGCTTGCCGGTCCACGTGAACTCGATCTTTTCCTGGCCGCCGAGGATTCGGACCTCGAGCCCCGGCACTCGAGGCTTGATCGAAGTTACCCGCGAGACGTACTGGTCCTCGTCGTCTGGCGGAATCGGATCGACTACCGGGGGCGGCCTCGCGGGCGGCGGAGGCGGCGCGGCGGGATGCGCGAACGCGGCCGGCGCCCCGAACGCGGCCGAGCTGAGGAAGACCGCGCCGGCGAAGACGAACGCGAAGCCCACCGGGATGCGCTGGCGAGCCGGTATCGGAAAGGCGCGCACGGCGCTGAGCAGGGCCACGGCGGTGGCGATCACGGCGATCTGGCCGAGCTCGACGCCGACGTTGAAGCCGATCACCGAGGGCAGCACGTCGTCGCCGGGGAGCTGGAGCTCCTGGAGCAGCGACGAGAGCCCGAGGCCATGCGCGAGGCCAAAGACGAGAGCAGGGCCGCGCGGGTCGCGAGACGGCAGGCGACCGGCAGCACCGAAAGCGATCTGAACCCCGACGTAGGCGACGCTGACCGCGATCACGGCGTCCACCAGCTCTCCCGGGACAACAATGCCCAGGAGCGTTCCGCCGATCAGGGTGGCGCTGTAGGAGAGTGCGAACAGGGCCACGATCGCGAGCACGTCGCGCACGCCCGCGGACAAGAGCGCCAGGCCGGCGAGAAAGAGGAGATGGTCATAGCCGAGCAGGATGTGCTTGGCCCCGTATGGACCAAACTCGAGCGCGACCTGCCAGAAGTCGAGCTCCTCGGCGGGCGGCGTGAGCGGCCCTCCCGAGTGCGCGGCAGCCTCGCCGACGAGAGCAAGGAGCACCGCAAGGAGCGTCGCGGCGCCTATCAGGGACAGGGCTGCACGCGAGCGGCTCCCAGTCACCGGCGCTCCATCGGAGATGGATTCAGTCATCTAGCGTCGGGCGGCGAAGAACTCCGCCAGCAGCGCCGCCGACTCGTCGCCCAGCAGGCCGCCATCAACTTGGGGGCGGTGGTTGAGGCGCGGCTCGCCGAGGACGTCCATCACGCTGCCGGCGGCGCCGGCCTTGGGATCGAAGGCGCCGAAGACGACGCGTGGGACGCGCGCCAGGACGATCGCTCCGGCGCACATCGCGCACGGCTCGAGCGTCACGTATAGGACGGAGTCAGGGACGCGCCAGCCGCCGACGGCCCGCGACGCCTCCCGCAGCGCCAGCACCTCGGCGTGCGCGGTCGGGTCGCCGCGAAGCTCGCGCTCGTTGCCGGCGCCGCCGACGACCTCTCCCTCGCGCACCACGACGGCGCCGATCGGGATGTCGTCGTGCTCGGCGGCGCGCTCGGCCTCGCGCAGCGCGAGGCGCATGAAGTGCTCGTCGCGCCCGAAGAAACGGGCCTCGGTAACGTTGGCCATTGCCCTAGTTTGCGGCAACTTCGCCGCGATGCGGGTGTTCGGGGTCAGACGGGATGAAACGCACCACCGCCACGATCATCGCCGCGCAGGCGCTCGCGCTGGCCGCTGCGACCGTGGCGGCTGCCCCTGCGCTCGGCTCGTCAGGCGGCGTCGTGGCGGACGAGGTCCTGGTCCGCTTCGAGGGCCGTGACGCCGAGCGCAGCGTCGGACTTCCTCCCGGGGTCGGGGTCGCGGAGGCGGCCGCAGCTCTGGAGCGCAACCCCCACGTCGCATATGCGGCCCCGAACCACATCGCGACCGTGTCGGGGTCGAAGAGCTTCGTCCCAAACGACCCGGGCACCGCGTCGGCGGCGGGCGGCTGGCAGGAGCTGCAGTGGAACTTTTTGCCGTGCGGAAGCACCTGCGGCCAGCAGCCGGCCGCGCCCGGCCTCGAGTCGGTCGGCGGGATCAACGCCCCCGCCGCCTGGGAGAACCTCGTCGACGCCAAGCACCCCGGCGGCGCCGGCGTGACGGTGGCCGTGGTCGACACCGGGGTCGCCTACCGCGACCTCGGCGAGCGCTTCAAGCGCAGCCCCGACTTCGCCAAGACCCAGTTCGTCGCCGGCCACGATTTCGTCGACGGCGACGACGTGGCGCTTGACGAGAACGGCCACGGGACCCACGTCGCGGGGACGATCGGCGAACAGACCAACAACAGGCGGGCGGTGACCGGCCTGGCCTACGGCGCCCAGATCATGCCCGTGCGGGTGCTGAACTCGCATGGCGCGGGCACGGCGCGAAACGTCGCCAAGGGCATCCGCTGGGCTGCCAAGCACGATGCCGACGTGATCAACCTCAGCATCGAGTTCTGTCTCGTGTCGTGCAAGCCCAGCGCCCGGGTGACCCGCTGCGAGGACGTGCCTGGCGTCTGCGAGGCGATCGACGCCGCACAGGCAGCCGGCTCGATCGTGATCGGCTCGGCCGGAAACGAGGGCCTCGCCACCCAGGTCGCCTTTCCCGGCCGCCACGCCGTGGCCGTAGGAGCGACGACCGAGCGCGGCTGCCTCGCCGAGTACTCCAACCATGGCGAGGGACTCGACCTCGTGGCCCCCGGCGGAGGCGCCGACGCACCGGTGAGCGGATCGCAGTGCGTCCCGTTCGCGGCCGGACGGACGATCGCGCAGCTGACGCTGAAGGGAGCGGGATACGACAAGTTCGGCTACCCCTCCTACGAGGGCTGCTCGATGGCTTCGGCGCATGCCAGCGGGACCGCCGCGCTCGTCTGGGCGCAGCTCGCCAAGCAGCTCGGCCGCGAGCCTACCCCCGCCGAGGTCGAGGCCCGGCTCGAGTCAACCGCGCGCGACGGCGGAATCCTCGCCGAGACCGCCGTGTACGGCGCCGGACTGCTCGACGCCGGCGCGGCGACCAGCCCCTGACGCTCGCGCGGCGCGGCGCAGCTCAACGGCATCGCCGCGGGGGGCGGGGTCGCCGCCGATGACGCCGGGAGCTAGAACCCGGCGCTAGGTCGTGCGCACGATCATCACGCCGCACGGGGCGTGGTGGGAGATTTTGTTCGGCACGCTGCCGAGCAGGAAGCGCTTGGTGCCCGTCATTCCCTTATTGCCGACGACGATCAGGTCGGCCTTGGTCTCCTCGGCGACGTCGAGGATCGCGTCAGCGGGATCGCCCTCGCGCGCGTGGGTCTGCGCCTCGACGCCCTCCTGCTTGGCCCGGCCGGCGGCGCTGTCCAGCGTCGAGTTGACGTCCTCGCGGGGGCCGACCCCGAACGCGACGTCTCCCGGCACCTCTTGGGCCTCCTCCTTGAGCCGCTGCTGGGGAATCGGCTCGTAAGCGCTCACGAGATCGAGCGTCGCGCCCGAGAGCTTCGCGAGCTCGGTCGCCTGGCGAACGGCCTCGGCCGCCGTCTCGGATCCGTCTGTGCCAACCACGATGCGACCGAACATGTTCCCTCCTGAGTCTGGTGCGCGGCCATACTATCCGGCCACGAGGGACCGGTCCACGCGGGTCGCGGCCGGCTAGACGAGCTTGATCGTCGCGATGATCATCGACGCGATCAGGCAGGCGACGAGGATCACCAGCATCGCGATCCAGATCTTCGGCATGCGGCAACACTAGGCGACCGATCGCCGGGCCGGATAGATTCGCCCCGCAAGCGAACGGAGGAGACTCAATGGCAACGGTCGAGACCGTCACCGGGCCAATCGACGCAGGGGAGCTCGGCACGACGCTCATCCACGAGCACCTGATCACCCGCGACGAGGCGGTCCACGCCCAGTGGCCCGAGGCGGGGACCTTCGGCGGTATCCCCGAGCGCGCGGTCGAGGCCGCAGGTGTCCTCGGCGCCGCGCTCGAGTCGGGGCGGGCGGCAGTCGAGCTCGGGGTGCGCACGATCGCCGACCCGACGGCGATGTTCCTCGGCCGCGACGTGGCGCTGATGCGGGAGACCTGCGAGCAAACGGGCCTTCAGGTCGTCCCGTGCACCGGCATCTACACCTACGACCACTTGCCCCCGTTCTTCGTGCTGCGCGACGCCGACGCGATGGCCGACCTCTTCGTCGGCGACATCGAGCGTGGAATCCAGGGCACGGAGGTCAAGGCGGCATTCATCAAGTGCGCTGCCGACGAACCCGGAGTGACCGACAACATCGAGAAGGTCCACCGCGCGGCGGCGCGGGCGAGCGTGCGAACCGGCACGCCGATCATGGCCCACTCACGGCCGGCGAGCGAGACGGCGCCGCACCAGATCGAGATCTTCGAGCAGGAGGGCGTCGACCTCGGGACGGTGCAGATCGCCCATACCGGCGACACCGACGACCTCGGCTACATCGAGCGCGTGCTCGAAAAGGGCGTCTTCATCGGCATGGACCGCTTCGGGCTCGAGCTCTATCTGCCGTTCGAGAAGCGCATTGCGACAGTCCTTGCGCTGCTCGAGCGCGGCTACGCCGAGCGCATGTTCCTGTCGGCGGACTCCTGCGCGACGATCGACTGGTACCCGCCCGCGGTGGCCGAGCAGATGCTGGCCGCGGGGATGGCGAAGGACTGGAACATCAGGAAGGTCCCCGAGCAGGTGATACCTGCCCTGCGCGAGGGCGGGATGAGCGACGCGCAGCTCGAGACGATGATGGTGGAGAACCCGAAGCGCTGGCTCGCCGGGGACTAGGGCAAGCCCAGGTCTTGGCGCGCTAGTCCTTGACCGTCTCGCAGCTCTTGCCGACCTTGTCGGCCGAGCTCGCGACCACGGTGTCGTCGCCGGGGCCGCACTTGACCCTGTCGCCGCGGCCGCCGCGCACGTGGATCTTGTCGTCGCCCTCGCCGCCGCGGATCTTGTCGCGCCCGCGCCCGCCACGCAGGCAGTCGTCGCCGGCTCCGCCCTTGATCTTGTCGGAGCCGCCCCGGCCCGAGATCTTGTCGGAGCCGTCGCTGCCGATCAGGGTGTCGGGCTTGGAGGTGCCGGGCACGACGTTGGAGCAGGGGCCGTCCTCGGCCGGCGGCGGGTTGGGGCCGGGCGACGGGCTCGGGGGGTCGGGGGTCGGGGTCGGGGTCGGGTCGGGGCCCGGGCCGGTGCCGGTGGCGGGGACCGCGACGCTTGCGAGCAGGCCCCAGTTGCCGGCATCGTCCTGGTAGAAGACGGCCACGTACTGCGCGCCGGCGAGATCGTCGTCGCTGAGCTGGACCTGCTCGTTTCCGCCCGAGGCGGCGGGATCCTCCTCGTCGGTGCCACTCGGGTCGGCGTTGACGTCGATCGTTGCGCCGTCGCTCGGGCTCGTGATCGGGTTCGCCGAGCCGATGACGCGGAACCTGTCGGCGGTGCCGCACATCCAGTCGTCGCCGGGCGCGGTGAAGCTCAGGGTCACGGTCGAGCCACTGCGCTGCGCCTGGAGGTTCTCCGGTGTGCCCGGTGGTCGCGAATCGGTGCCGTAGTTACCCGTCCCGCGCTCGTCGTGGCGCGAGGTCCACCACTCCTGGTTGGTGCTCGAGGCGGGCGTGCCTGAATCACACGCGTCGGTGCCGGTGTTCCACAGGAACGACCAACCCTCGCGCGTGTACCCCGTGACGTCGAGGTCGCCGTCGCCGTCAGCGTCGCCGACGGCGGGCGTCGGCTGGGTCCAGCCACCGGTGAACTTCGGCCACCCGGCGGCGTCCTGGCCCGTCGAGTCGTAGGCGTGAAGCTGATACATGCCCGTGCCGACGAGGATGTGGCGGCCAGGGCCGGAGCCCGATACCCGGGCGATCCCCGCGTTGGAGAGCAGCTGGAAGTCATCGGTCGCGCGTGGGTAGCCGGGAGAAGCGGCGGGCGCTGTCGGCGTGCCGGCGCCGATCTCCCAGGCCTGCTCGACGTGGCTGAACGGGAGGTTCTGGTTGACGGCGAGCAGATTGGCGGCGCCGTTGACGGTGAGCCCGCCCTTGACGGCCCAAAGGCTGCCGGGAAGGCCGCTGACGTTCCCGACCGAGGTGTAGTCGGCGAGGTTGAGGATCGGACCGTTGTCGAGCGTGTTGGCGGTCGCGTTCGCGTACGTCGAGATCGTGTCGCCCTGCCCGTCGACGAGCTGCGATCCCTGACCGGCCAGGGAGGTCCCGGCCGAGATCGAGACCTCGTCCACCCCGTCGTCATCGATGTCGACGACCGCGGCGTCGTGGCCCGGCAGCACCAGGGGCAGGAGATTGCCGGCCGCCACACCGACGAGTGCGGGCCAGCCCGGCACGTCCGTGCCGTCATGGTTGATCGCGTAGACGGGATTCGATCCCCTCGCCTGCCCGATAAAGACGTTGAGCAGTCCGAACGGATCCGACGGCGCCGCTGGGTCCACGTTCACGACCTCGTTCGTCGAGGCGACGATCTCCGGGCGGGCATCTCCATCGAGCTCAGCGATCGCGGGCGAGGTCACGATCTCGGCGCCATCGCTTGCCGGCGCCGTGTCGAGCCGCTTCGGAAAGCCGGGCGTGACGAGGTCCCCATCGCCCTCCCATGCGTAGACGTGCTGGTCAAGCGCTGTGACGACGATCTCCAGCGCCGGGCCTCCGCTCAGGTCGGCGAGCGCCGGCGAACCGAAGATGCCGCGCTTGATGTGGTTGTCGGACGTGATTCGCCGCGAGCCCGCGACGAAGCACGGCTTGTCCGGGTCCGGCGCTTGGCAGGGCTCCGACAGCACGGGGTCGAGGCGCACCGGGAAGTTCAGTACGGGATCGCCGTCGAGCTCCCAGGCGTAGACGTGCTCGCCCGCCGCGGCGACGATCTCCGCCTCGAGGTCGCCGTCGATGTCACCTATGGCCGGCGTGCGCAGCGTCTCGCGCGGCGTCGGCAGGCCGGCGCCGACACCGTGTGCCTGGGAAAGTAGATACTCGTCGGTGGTGACCGGCTGGCCGTTGTTGAAGCTCGCGATGGGATTACCGGCCGAGTTGAGCACCCACAGCTCGCCGCTCGACGTCGCCTGGATGACGTCGAGCTCGTTGTCGCCGTTTACGTCGTAGAGGCGCTGCGACGCCTCACCCCCCGACGCCGTCACGTAGTCGCCGGCGTTGGCCCCCGTGCCGACCGGCTTCGGCCAGCCGGGAAGGTTGCCGTCGTCGTTGTAGGCGAACAGCGTCTTGCGGTACTGGGCCAGATTGTTTGGGTCGTCCTGCTCGTGGACGGTAAGCCGAACCTGGAAGGCATGGCGCTCGGGATCGGGGCTCGGGTAGGGGTCGGCGGGCCACGCGTTGGCGAGCGTTCCCGCCGGGCGTCCCGGGTCACCGAGCGGGTTCTCGGGATCGTTGCCAAAGCTCTCGTCGCAGGCCGCCAGCGTCTGGAGGATGGTCATCGGAATCGTGCCAAGGGTGCTTCCAGCCGGTCGCGAACCCGTGCCACTGGCGCCCGGTATCGGCAGGAACTCCGCCTCCGTGGGCTGCTGGCCACACGCGTACTCGAGCTCCCACGTGCCGACGCCTGAGTTCGAGTGCGGCGCGGCGATCCGGCCCTTGATCGCGACCCCGCCGGCCGGGGCGCGGTCGACGTTGATCGGCGCGAACCAGTCCGGAGCGTCGAGCTGGGCCTCGGGCGGGATGCAGTTGGGGTCGGCGTTGGCACCCGATGTCTGGCACGGCCAGCCGGGGGGCGGCGAGCTTGCCGGCCCAACGGGATCGTTGGAGATCCGAGCCAGCGCATTGGCGAGGTTGACGCGCCCGTAGCCGAAGTGGGTGTCCCATCCCTGTTCGGCCTTGTCGGCCTGGCCAATCGTGCCGGTGTTCTCCGGCTGGACGTCCTCAGCCGTCATCGTCAGAAGCTGACGCACCTCGTTGCCCGATAGCCGGGACGGCCCGCCTGCGCCCGGGTTTGGCGGGATGGCGCCGCCGCCGGCAAACCACAGGCGGCCGAAGGAGTGGATCAGGCCGGCGGCGCCCGATGCCTGGCCGGTGTTCACCGAGCCCGTCGAACCCATCATCACGATGTCGGCCTTGCCGCCGTACTGGGTCAGGTTCGAGTTGCGAAAGAAGCTCGTCGTCGGCGGTTGGCCCGTCGGGACGATCTGGACGCACGTCGGTCCGGGGCATCCCGTGGCCGTCCCGAGCTGGGTCAGGAAGGCATTGCAGCCAGCGGTGAACTCCGGCGGCGGCTTTGCCGGGAAGTCCCCGATCCCCGGCAGGCCCCCGGGCCCGTTGCAGGCTCCGAACGGCGCCGTGTCGGGGAGCGAGCCGGCGACGTACATCGCCTCGTTGTAGTTCGTCGGGTAGTTGTGGTTGGCGCTGTTGATGTCGCTCGAGACGAGCATCAGCGACAGTCCCTGCTGGTCGGCGCGCTCGAAGACGCGGCGCGCGAACTGGGTGTTGGTCAGCCCGGCGACGGCGCCCTCGACGACGCTGGCGCCGTTTCGGGTCGCGTAGTCGACGCCCATCGCGTAGAAGTCGGTCGGGACGACGAACGTGTCCCAGACGCGCAGCGGCATGATCTGACAGTCGGGGCACATCCCTATGCCCTTCTCGGTGTTGTCGGTCTCGGCCGCCGCCTCACGGGCACGATCGGTCCCGTGCTCGTCGGCCGAGCAGCAGCTCGAGATGTCGAAGGGGTCGTTGTCGTCGTCGAAGAAGTCCCAGCCGGCGATGTCGTCCACGTAGCCGTTGTCGTCGTCGTCGACTCCGCCCACCACGTCGCCCTGCTGGCCGGGGCGCGAGAAGCGTTCGATCAGGTCCGAGGCGTCGAGGACCGAGTCGGCCTCGTCGTCGCCGTCCGAGGCCGAGACTCGGGGGTCGTTGGCGAAGTCGGCGACGTTGAAGGCGCCGTCGTTGTCGCAGTCGTCAGCCGGACACGTCGCACCTCCCGTCGTCTGCGGGGTGGGAAGCTCGG
>Ga0136620_10001176_pt1 | contig 12330 bp, 10 predicted proteins | sample AntDrymUQ4162106_2_FD_104806 | JGI IMG/M metagenome (GOLD analysis project Ga0136620, IMG submission 104806) | Polar desert sand microbial communities from Dry Valleys, Antarctica - metaG UQ416 (21.06) | ecosystem: Environmental > Terrestrial > Soil > Desert | place: Antarctica: Dry Valley... | reverse complement strand
GATCGTCATCGCGAGCAGGCCGAAGTCGCGCGAGCCGCGGCCGGAGCGGATGGTGACCATGCCGATGGCCAGATGGACCACGGCCAGGGCCCCAAGCCACAGGCGCGCGATGGTCTCCTGATCAAGCGCGCCGAGGGCGAACCAGCCGGCCACCGCCAAGACGATGCCGTTCAGCGCGAGCAGGAAGGCCGACGACGTGTGCAGCCTCTGCACACCACCGCCCGGCTCGGGGGCGGGGGAGCGGGCACCGCGCGCGAGCACCTCATGGCCCACCGCGGCCGCCGCTCCCACGGCTCCGAAGGCGATCAACACCGCCAGCGCCTCGATCGTGGTCGGCGCGGTGAACAAGAAGCCGACCCACTGCGGCACGGCGATCAGAAAGACGCCGAAGGACAGAAACTCCCACTGCTGACGCAGGAGAACCGCGACGGCGCATCCCGCGGCCACGAACAGGATCGCCATGGTGCCCAGGTTCGGGGGCGCACCAGCGAGCACGGGCGACAGAAGGGCGCCGAGGATTCCGAGCGCGGCAATGCCGCGCGCCTCCCAGCGCACCGCGAGGCCCGTGGCGAGCGACCCGATCCCCAGCGCGAGGACGAGTCCGATCACGGCGGGGAGCAGCTCGTAGACCTGAGCCGCCACGGTCACCGTCACGAACAGCGCCGAGACGCCTGTGGCAACGGCCGCCAAGGCGGCGTCGGTGCGGCCGCGGTGCTCGTGCAGCCAGATGCCCAGCCCAAGCAGCACCCCGGACCCGGCACCGGCGAAGAGCGTCCTCATGCCCTCGCCGATCCAGCCCTGCGAGACGGCGACGGCGAAGAGGAAGGCCACTCCGATCAGCACGGCGAGGCCGCCGACCCAGGCGAGCACGCGGCCGCCGAGGAGGTCCTCGAGACTGCGCCCGCCCAGAGCGTCGCGCATGCGATCGCCGGGAGAGGGGCGGGCCGCAGGCGCGGGGAGCGGGCCGGCCCCGGCCCGAGCCGGCGCAGCCCAGGGCGAGGGGAGCGAACGCGGCGTCGCCGCGGGACGCGGGGCCTCCTGGACCCGGCCGCGAGGCGGCGGCGTCCCCGCAGGGCGCGGGGCATCCTGGGGCCACCGGCGAGGCGTCGCCTCCACCGCGGGCTCCCCAGCCGTCTCAAGCCGCTGGAGACGGCGGGACAGGCCCTCCACCCGCGTCTCCAGCGCTTCAATGCGTTCGTCGACCACAGCTCCTCCTCACAGGCTTGTTGACCACCGGTTGATAGCAACCGTAGCGTAGTGTTGACCAGCGGTCAACAGCGGATGTACAGTTGCCGGGTGAGCAGCGAGCCCGCCTACACCCGTCTCAGCGTCGAGGCCCGGCGCCGCCAGCTGCTCAAGCTGGGCGCTGACCTCTTCGCCCGCCACTCGCTCGACGAGCTCTCCATGGCCGTGATCGCCCGTGAGGCCGGTATCTCGAAGGCGCTGCTCTACCACTACTTTCCGAGCAAGGCGGATTTCTTCGAGGCCACCCTGCGCGCCGCGGCCGAAGAGCTGGGCGTGCGCACCGAACCCGACCCCGACCTCCCCCCTGCCGAAGCGCTGGCCGCCAGCCTCGACGCCTTCCTCGGCTGGATCGAGGAGAACCGGGTGGCCTACAGCAAGCTGATGCAGAGCGCGACGAGCATCGGAGAGGCGCACACCCTGATCTCGCAGGTCCGCGAGGGCACCGCCCAGCGCCTGCTTGCGGGCCTGGCGCCTGACCCCACGCCGAGGGTGCGCGCCGCGGTGCACGGCTGGCTTGGGCTGATGGATGGGGTGTGCGTCGACTGGGTCGAGCACCGCGACATGGAGCGCACGGAGGTGCATGAGCTCCTGCTGGGCTGCTTACTGGGTGCCCTGACCGCCGCCGGTTGGGAGCCGCCGGACAACTTCTAGCGCGGCTCGGGCGCCGTACCCTCGACCCAGCTCTCCTCGCTGCCCTCGACCTCCTTCTTCCAGATCGGAGCGCTGGCCTTGACGCGGTCGATTATCTCCCGGGCGCCCGCGAAGGCCTCGCCGCGGTGCGCAGCCGAGACGGCCACCGTCACACTCGGCTGCGAGAGAGCCACGGCCCCCACCCGGTGCTCCACGGCAGCGGCGCAGAGTCCGTGGCGCTCGATGGCCGCGGAGGCGATCTCGCGCAGCTTCGACTCAGCCATCTCCGCGTAGGCCTCGTATTCCAGGCGCTCGACCTCCCGGGTCACGCCCTGGAAGGTGACCACGGCACCGGCACGGGGATCGCGCACGCGCGCCGCCAGGCGGTCGAGGGAAAGGGGCTGCTCGGTCACGCGCACGTAGGGCGGGGCAGGGCCGGTGGCCTCCCCTCCGCTCACCGGCGGGATAAGAGCCAGCTCATCGCCGGGAACGAGCACGTGGTGCTCGGGCGCGTACTCACGATTCACCGCCATCACCATCGGCAGTCCCTCGGCCAGATCGCCGAGGCGGTCGAGCGCATCGCCTACGCTCGCGCCGTCGGGCAGTTCGAGCACCACCTCACCCGCTCCCGCGCGCTCGCGGAGCATGGCGAAGAGCCTGACGGTGACCTCCACCCAGCTCATGCTAGGGCGAGAGCCGCGCTCAGCGCACCTGGCTGCTGCCGGCCTGCTCGGTGCACTCGGCCTCCGCGGAGGCCAGCAGGTGCTCGAGTGCCGGCTGGAGCCCTAGGAACAGGTCCACTAGCTCGGGATCGAACTGGCGCCCGGCCTGGGAGGCAATCTCGTTCGCGGCGCTCTGGTGGTCCCACGCGTCCTTGTAGGGGCGCTCGGAGATCAGCGCGTCGAACACGTCGGCTATCGCAGAGATGCGCCCGACCAGGGGGGCGGCGTCTCCCGCGAGCCCGTGCGGGTACCCGGAGCCGTCCCAGCGCTCGTGGTGGGTGAGCGCGATCACCTCGCCGAGCTGCACCACCGGCGAATGGCTGCCCGCCAAGAGCTCTGCGCCGATCGTGGTGTGGCGCTTCATCTCCTCCCACTCGTCGAGGTCGAGCGGTCCAGGCTTGAGGAGGATGGCGTCTGGAATCCCGATCTTGCCGATGTCGTGCATCGGAGCGGCGTGCAGGAGCAGCTCACACTCGTCGGGATCCATGCGCGCCGCACGCGCGATCAGATGCGCGATGCGGCTCATGCGCGTGATGTGCATCCCGGTTCCGTAGTCACGGGACTCCGCGGCTCGGCCCAGGCGGCGTACGACCTCGAGCTGGCTCTCGTGCAGGTCGGCCGTGCGCCTGCGCACCTCGTGCTCGAGGCGGTTGTTGTGGCGCGCCAGCTCCTCCTTGGCCAGGGTGAGCGAGCGGGCCAGGGAGCCGAGCATGAGTCGCACAGCCAGCGGGTTGGCTTCGAGGACCTCATCAAGGTCGGCCTTGGCGATCTCGACGACCTGGGAGGGCTCGACCGAGATCACCGAGGCGAGCCGGGGGGTCTCGTTGAGCACCGCGACCTCGCCGAACGCGCGACCAGGGCCCAATCTGTCGAGCACGAGGCTCTGGCCCAGCGCGGGACGCACGACCTTCAGCATGCCTTCGCGGACCACGAACAGCGACTCGCCGAGATCCCCCTCCTCGAACACGACCTCACCGGCATCCAGGCGCCGGAGCACCGCGCGCTCGGATAGCGTTGCGATCGCGTCGTCGGGGAGTGAGCGAAACATCTCGACCGCCGCCAGGTCGTCCGGATGTGGCGGCTCGGGCGACCGCTCCACGGGCGCAGCGGATCCGGGACGCATGGAGGATCCGACGGCGGCCATCAGCGGCGCGCCCCCCCACGCGACTTTCGCGGCCCGGCGAGGTAGCTCTTCCCGGCGGGCACGAGCACCCGGCGCCCGCGGGCGAAGTCTGCCAAAAGGGCGGACCTGCGTGGCGTGAGGTTCGGTCGGGTCATATCGCGAATCGGCCGGGGACCGTGTCCACTCCCGGAGCGCCGGCGCCTCTCTGCGGTCTCTATCGGCCGATGCCCGCGCTACATGAGCCAGGCCGCGCGGACCGTTCGTCAGCCTGCCTGGCGAGACGGTGCGAGGTAGCTGCCCCCGGCGGGTACCAGCACCTGGCGCTTGCGCGTGAAGTCGTTGACGGAGACGACCCCGCGCTTCACGCGGACCAGCGTGCCGTCGCAGCGGTCCTGGGTGAACCAGATCGTTCCGCGCACGGTGGCTGCGCCGTGACGTCCGCGGGTGCGAAAGCGCCCGTGACCGCGGCCCCACAGACCGCGCCGCGCGCCTCTGCGTGAGGCGTTTACCACGGCGCTGTGCCGGGTTGAGGTGCGCCGCTTGGGAGCGGAGGTTCGCCGCTTGCAGGAGCTGAAGTCGCCGCCCTTGAGGACCAGGTCGGTGACCGGCTGGCGCTGGCGCTTCTGAAGTACGGCGAAGACCCCGCGCGAGAAGATCGCCGTCTGCTTGGCGCCCTTCAGGTCGGCAGCGCTCGTGAGACGCACGGCGCCGCCCTCGGCGTCGATGAGCGAGCCGACCGGGACGGATGCCGCTCCGTCCAGCTCGACGTAGCGGTCGGCACCCGGCACCTTGACGAAGACCTCGCCGCGCTCGGCGGTCACGTTCAGCTGCTTACCCGCCACCGGAGGCGCGGGCGGAGGCAGGGTTGGCTCGCGCATCACCCTCGCGGACGGCTCCCCCGGCTGGGAGACCAGGCGCAGGCGGTGGTTCGAGCTGTCGGCGACCAGGATCGAGCCGTTGCCGAAGGCGAGTACTCCCCACGGCCTGTTGAGCTGGGTCTCGGCGGGCGCGAGGGCCTCGCCGTTGTAGCCGGGTTCCCCCGTGCCGGCCGCTGTCCAGATGATCCCGCTGGAGGAGACCACGCGGACACGGTTGTCGTCGGGATCGGCGATCAGGTAGCCGCCTTCGGGAATCAGAGTCAGCCTCACGGGCGAGCGCAGCTGGGCGTCGGCCGCCGGGCCTCCATCGCCCGCAAAACCATCGGCTCCGTTGCCGGCCACCGTTGAGATGCGCCCATCTGGGTCCACCCGGCGCACGCGATGATTTCCGGTGTCGGCGATCAGCATCCCGCCGTCGGGGGTCGCGACCACCCCTCGAGGATCGTCCAGCTGGGCCTCGAGGGCCGAGCCGCCGTCGCCGTTGAAGCCGCTCACACCCGTTCCGGCAAGCCTGCGCACATCTCCCTCGCTGTCGACCGAGAGGATCTCGTCCTGTTGCGAGTCCGCCACGAGGAAGCCTCCGTCGGCGGTAAGCGCGACATCCTGCGGGTACTGAATGTCCGGGCCGTGGTCTTCGTCATCGGCACCGTCGTCGTTCCCGACGTCCGGGCTCTCCTCATCGTCGCCGTCGTCGTTCCCGACCTCCGGGCTCCCCTCATCGTCGCCGTCGTCGTTCCCGACCTCCGGGCTCTCCTCATCGTCACCGTCGTCGTTCCCGATGCCTGGCTTCGGCTTCGGCTTCGGCTTCGGCTTCGGACCGTCGTGCCCGACGCCTGGCTTAGAAGCGTTGTCATGGCCCTCCTGTCCGACGTCGGAGTCGCGGCCGGCCACGGTCGTAATCACGCCGTCGGTGCCTACACGGCGGATGAGACCGTTGCCACGATCCGCGATCAGCAAGCCCCCGTCAGGGGTGGACGTCACGGCCGCGGGCTCGTTGAGCTGGGCGAGGGTAGCGGCCGCACCGTCTCCCAGCCTGCCCGGCACGCCGGTGCCTGCCACGGTGACCATCGTCCCATCCCAGCGGATCTCGCGCACTCGGTGATTGTCGGTATCGGCCACCAGGACCCCGGTTGGCGAGAACGCCATTCCGCGAGGATTGTTGAGGGTGGAGCTCGATGCCGACAGACTGTCGCCCGTGAACTCGGGGGGCGTGCCGTTGCCGGCAATTGTGTAGGTGAGCGGCCCCGCGGCGGTGGCCGTGGCGGCGATCAGCCCGGCGCCCAGCAGGCCGGCGGCGAAGGCGCGGACACGGCGATGTCTGTGAGCAGGCATGGCTCCACCATCGGCAGGTGGACCAGCGTGCTCTAGAGGGGTACGGACACATGTACGACCGGCCAGGCACCGGCGGGGCCGCCGCTTTATCCTTACGCGCGTGGCCACCACGCCCGAGCACAAACCCACGATCGCCCCGATCGTCGGCCCCGACGACGAGCGGCGCTTCACCGACTCCGGTATCGAGGTCAAGCCGCTCTACGACGAGGGCGACCTCCCCGATGACCTCCCCGCGAAGCTCGGCGAGCCGGGCGCGTACCCGTTCACCCGCGGCATCCATCCAGAGATGTATCGATCCCGGCGGTGGACGATGCGCCAGTACGCCGGATACGCGAGCGCCAAGGAGACCAACGAGCGCTTCCTCTATCTGATCAAGCACGGCTCGACCGGGCTGTCGATGGCCTTCGACCTGCCAACCCAGCTGGGCCGTGACTCCGACGACCCGCTGTGCGAGGGCGAGGTGGGCCGCACCGGGGTGGCCATCGACACGATCGACGACATGCGGCGCGTGTTCGAGGGCATCCCGCTGGACGAGGTCTCGACCTCGATGACGATCAACGCCCCCGCCGCCTGCCTGCTGCTGCTGTACGAGCTGCTCGGCGAAGAGCAGGGGGTCGATTCGAAGGAGCTGCAGGGCACGACGCAAAACGACATCCTCAAGGAGTACATCGCCCGCGGGAACTTCATCTACCCGCCCGAGGCTGCCATGAGGCTGACCACCGACCTGTTCGCCTACTGCCACGAGCGCGTGCCCAAGTGGAACACGATCTCGATCTCGGGCTACCACATGCGCGAGAAGGGCTGCTCGGCGGTGCAGGAGGTGGGCTTCACCCTCGCCAACGCGATCGCCTACGTTCAGGCCGCGATCGACGCGGGGCTCGAGGTCGACGAGTTCGGACCCCGGCTGGCCTTCTTCTTCAACGGCCACAACAACGTGTTCCAGGAGGTGGCCAAGTTCCGCGCCGCCCGGCGCATGTGGGCGCGGATCATGCGCGAGCGCTTCGGCTCGGAGGACCCGAAGTCACAGACCATGCGCTTCCACACCCAGACCGGCGGCGTGACCCTGGCCGCCCAGCAGCCGGAGAACAACATCGTGCGCGTGGCGCTGCAGGGCTTCGCCGCGGTGTGCGGCGGCACGCAGTCGCTGCACACCAACGGGTTCGACGAGGCGCTGGCGCTGCCCAGCGAGCGCGCGGCGCGGACCGCCCTGCGCACGCAGCAGATCCTCGCCCACGAGTCTGGGGCCACCGACGCGGTCGACCCCTTCGCCGGCTCCTACCTGGTGGAGAGCCTGACCGACCAGATCGAGCAGGGGGCCCAGGGCCTGATCGACAAGGTCGACGAGCTGGGTGGCTCGGTTCAGTGCATCCCCTTCATCCGCGCGGAGGTGGAGGAGTCCGCCTGGGGCTACGAGGAGCGCTACCGGATCAAGCAGGACATCGTGGTCGGGGTCAACGAGTACGTGAGCGAGGAGATCGACGACGTGGAGATCCTCACCGTGGACCCCGAGTCCGAGCGCGAGCAGGTGGAGCGCCTGAAGGCGTTCAAGTCCGATCGCGACGCCGAGGCCGTGAAGGCGCGGCTGGATGAGCTGCGGTCGGTCTGCGGCGGTGATGGCAACCTGTTCGAGCCCGTCCGCGCGGCGCTCAAGGACCGCTGCTCGATCGGCGAGGTGTGCGGCGTGATGCGCGAGGAGTTCGGGGAGTACTCGGAGGCCTGAGGCGCAGCGGACCCGCTGGCGGCGTGGGGTAGCCTCGCGCCATCGCCGACCCGACCACGCGCCGGCAGTTCATCCAGACGGGGGGCGCTTCTGCCGCCGCCATGTCGCTTCAGGGCGTGGACGCCGCGTCCCCGCGGCGCCGCGACCGGCTCAACGTGGTGGTGATCGTGGTGGACACGTTGCGCGCCGACCACGTCTACGGCGACCGCGCGCGCACACCGAACATGGACGCTCTGGCCCGCGACGGGCTGCGCTTCACCCGCATGTTCCCCGAGGCCATGCCCACCGTGCCGGCGCGCAACTCGATTCTGCTCGGACGGCGGATCTTTCCCTTCCGCGGCTGGCGCGGGCACCGGGGGATGGCCAAGGAGCCTGGCTGGTCACCTCTCGGCGACGCCGGGGACACGTTTACGAGCGTTCTGCGCCGCAACGGCTACTGGACCTCCTACGTGACCGACAACCCCTTCCTGGGCTACGCGCCCGGGTATGCCCGCCTGCGCCGCAGCTTCGACCGCTTCGACCGCACCGGCGGTCAGGCCGGCGGCGAGGGTCGCGGGGTCTCCGACCGTGAGCTGCGCCACTGGCTGCATCCCGCGATCGAGGACGGCGAAAGTCGCGAGCGGCTGCGCAAGTTCCTCGGCAACGCCGACCGCTACCACCACGACGAGCGGCGTTCGTTCGCCGCGCGCGTGTTCCGCGACGCCACCGCGCTACTGGACGTGGCCCGGCGCAAACGCCCATTTGCGATGGTGGTGGACACCTTCGAGCCCCACGAGCCGTGGACCCCGCCGCGTAAGTACATCGACCTCTACGGGGACCCCGACTACCGCGGGCGTGAGCCCTCCAAGCCCTACTACGCGCCCGTCTCGCGCTATCTGAGCGACGGCCAGCGCGGCCCGCTGCTGCGCCGGATGCGCGCCCTCTACGCCGCCGAGGTGACGATGACCGACCGCTGGCTGGGGGTGTTCCTCGACCGCCTGCACCAGCTGCGACTCGACCGCGACACGATCATCGTGCTCACCGCCGACCACGGCTTCCTCCTGGGCGACTACGGCTGGACGGGCAAGTCGCCGACCCAGCTCCATCCGGCGCTCACCCGCGTGCCGCTCACGATCGTCCGCCCCGACGCCAAACGCCAGGGCGGCACCACGCGCTTCTTCGCCCAGACCCACGACATCGCGCCCACGATCCTGTCGATGGTCGGCGTGAGGGCGCCCAGGCAAATGAACGGCACGGACCTGTCCCCGCTGTTCAGAGGCCGCCGGCCGAGCGGGCGCTCCTACGCCTATGGGGGCTATACCAACAGCTTCTACATCCGCACCGACCGCTGGAGCGTGTTCGGCGACAACCGCGGCCGGGAGCTGCGCCTGTACGACCTCAGACAAGACCGCCGCGAGCGCAGGAACATGGCCTCGACCGATCCGGCCAAGGCGCGCCAGCTCTACCGCGTTGTGCGAAGGCGGGCGGGCGGGCGGCTCCCTTACTACCCCCGGGCCGGGTGAGCGGGAAACCGTCGGCGACACCGTGCTGCGATCGCTCCCATCTGCTAGCAATGTCCGCCGGTGGCCGCACCGTTCAGTTCGCCGCACGCCTTCGGGCTCCGATCGTCGAGCGTCTCCGCGCCCAAGCCCAGCGGACCTCCCAATCCCAGGTCCGCCTCGCGGAGCGCTACCTCGACGAAGGCATGCGGATGGACGAGCACCCGGGCATCGTCTTCCGCGACGGTCCACTCGGCCGTAGGGCCGGCCTCGCGGCGGGTCCGGATGTATGGGAAGTGGTTTCGGCGCTGCAGCAGCTGCCGGGACGCGGCCAGGCGGCCGTCGGGGAGCTGGCGGAGCTGATCGATCTGAGCGAGGCGCAGATCCATGTCGCCCTTGGGTACTACGGAGACCTCACAGAAGAGGTCGATGACTTGATCCTCCGAAACAGGCAAGCAGCCGAGCGTGCAGAGGCTGCCTGGCGCCGTCAGCAGACGGCGCTTGCGTGAAGCTTCGCCTCGACGAAATGATCCCCACCGCGATCGCACGCGAGTTGAGAGGCGCCGGGCACGATGTCGATGCAGTCGCCGAGCATCCTGCCTTGAGGGGGCTCCGGGACTCGCGACAGCTCGAGCGGGCGTCAGACGAGGACAGGATATTCGTGACCTACGACGTGGGAGACTACGTACAACTCGCTCGAGAGCGAGGCGCCTCCGGCGAGCCCCATGGAGGCATCGTGTTCCTCAGCTCGAGCCGGTTCCCACCCGGAACGATCGGCCCGGTCGTGAAGAGCCTCGAGGCCCTACTCGACGAGCCCGCTCCACCCCCAGCCGGGTTCGCCCACTGGCTGCAGTAGCACCAATCCGGCCCGTGATCTCACGGATCGACCTCGCGCAGGGAACCCTGCTGCGGGGCCTCGCGCGTCTACCCGCCCCGGTGCAGCGATCCCTGTCCGGCGGCGCCCGAGTCCGACTGGACGGGCTCGAGCTCCACCACGAGTCGCAGCTGGTGATCGCTCTCGCTGCACGGGCGGGCCGGCCCCCGATCGAGTCGCTTTGCCCGCCGCGGGCACGGGAGGAGACCGTGCGCCGCGCGCTGGCCGTGCGTGGGCGCCAGCCGGCCCTGGCGCGGATCGAGGGAGTGGAGATTCCCGGTCCCGGGGGGCCGCTGCAGGCCCGCCTCTATGCGCCCGACGCCGAGCCGGGCGGCACGGGCCTGCTCGTCTACTACCACGGTGGCGGGTGGGTGATCGGCAACCTCGATACATGCGAGAGCGTGTGCCGCTTCCTCGCGCGCGAGTCGGGAGCGGCCGTGCTGGCGGTGGACTACCGGCTGGCCCCCGAGCACCCCTTCCCGGCCGCGGTCGAAGACGCCGTGGCCGCACTCGCCTACGCCGCGGAGCATGCCGAATCTCTGGGCGCCAACCCGGCGAGGATCGCGGTGGGAGGCGACAGCGCCGGGGGGAACCTGGCCACGGTGGCGGCCCAGGCGGCCAGATCGGGAGCGGCTCCGCAGCCGGCCTTCCAGCTCTTGATCTACCCGGTCTGCGACCTGTCGGAGAAGCGGCCCTCATACCATCGCTTCAGCGAGGGCTTCCTGCTCACCGAGGCCGAGATGGACTGGTTTCGCGCCCACTACCTGCCCGACTCCCGTACGGAGCGCGACCCGCGCGTGTCACCGCTGCTGGCCCAAGACCTCTCCGGGCTCCCGCCGGCCTACATCGCCACCGCCGGCTTCGATCCCCTGCGCGACGAGGGCGAGGAGTACGCGCGCCGGCTCGCCGAGGCGGGCGTCGCGGTGGCGCTGCGCCGCCACGACGGGCTGCTCCACAGCTACGCGAACATGACCGCCGTAGGGCGCGGCGCCCGCGAGGCGATGCTGGAAGCCGCCGCAGCGCTACGGATGGGGCTGGCGTGGAAGCGGGCCTAACCGGCCTCCGGCCGGCGGGCCAGGAAAGAGAACTGGCCGCAGAAAAGCAGCTTGGCCGTGTTGCGGCCGGCCACGTCGAGGCCGGCCACGCGCCCGAAGCCGTCGATCAGGCGGTTGAGCGGCGACTCCCTCGCCCACCAGCGGTCGAACACTCGCGGGCGGCCCAGCCCTCGCCGTAGGATCAGCGACAGCGCGTCGATGCTTGGCCTCACCTCGACCATCTCGATGCCCGCATCCTCGAGCAGCACGCTCAGGCCGTAGGGCGTATAGCCGAAGGTGCTCCGAGAATGGAACGGCTCCAGTTGGGAGGTCGAGCCGATCAACCGTCCGCCGGGACGCAGCACCCGGGCGACTTCAGCCAGCAGCGGCTCGGGCCGGCGTACGTGCTCGAGCACCTGGGTCGAGTAGACGAGGTCGAAGCGGCCGTCCTCGAAGGGGATGTGCTCGCCGTCGAAGGTGTGAAACTCGGCGTCGGAGCGGATACGGGTGCGCACCTCCGCCGAGTCCTGCACGTCGAGGCCGATCCAGTTCGTGCCCGGGTCGAGCCGGCGAAAGAGATCGACGGCGTCCCCCTCGCCGCAGCCCAAGTCCAGCACCGCCGGGGCCCGCATCGACGCCATCGCCTGACTGGCGATCTCCTGGGCGAGGGTCTGGCGGGCGTGATCTCGGGGCACCCACGGGCCCAGCGCCTCACGGAGGTCGTCACCGATCACCGCGGCGATCCTACGCGGTGACCGCGTTGCCGGAGTCGAGAGGAGCGCAGTGGGAGCGCGCTGCCGGGGAGGAGGCTCTCCGGCGAGCATCGCACCATCCATTTCCTCTGAAGGAGTCCGCCCGGCGCGGGCGAACCGTCTTCTCGATGCCAGATCTGAGAGCCAGAAGGACATTGGTCAAGTCCCCGCCCGAGCTGTGGGCCGAGCTGAGCGAGGTCGAAGGCCTCGAGCGCCACCTCGGCGAGTTCGGGGAGATCAGGATCACCCGGGCCGAGCCCGAGACCGCGGTCGTCTGGGAGGGCGAGAACGCCAGCGGCACCGTGGAGCTCGAGCCGTCCGGGTGGGGCACGAAGGTGACGATTACCGCCGAGGTGGCAGAGGCGGAGCCCGATGGCGGGGACGCGATACCCCATGGCGGAGAGCCCGGCCCCGAGCCGCAGCCCGTGGTCGGGCCACAGTCCGTCGGCGCGGAGCCGCAGCCTGTCGTCGAGCCTCAGCCCGTCGACGCCGAGCCTCAGCCCGTCGCCGCCGAGCCTCAGCCCGTCGCCGCCGAGCCTCAG
>Ga0136620_10001175_pt1 | contig 12333 bp, 12 predicted proteins | sample AntDrymUQ4162106_2_FD_104806 | JGI IMG/M metagenome (GOLD analysis project Ga0136620, IMG submission 104806) | Polar desert sand microbial communities from Dry Valleys, Antarctica - metaG UQ416 (21.06) | ecosystem: Environmental > Terrestrial > Soil > Desert | place: Antarctica: Dry Valley... | reverse complement strand
TCTATCTCGCCCTCTACGAGCGCCTCTACGGCATCTCCTCGATCGTCCTGCGACTCGCCAACGTCTACGGACCGCGCCAGGACCCCTACGGGGAGGCGGGCGTGGTCGCGATCTACTCGGTTGCCATGCAGGGCGCAAAGCAGCCGATCGTCTTCGGCACCGGGAAGCAGACGCGGGACATGATCTACGTCGAGGACGTCGTCCGCGCCTTCATCGCCGCCGCGGACTCGGACGCCAGCGGCGCCTACAACATCGGCACGGGCAGGGAGACGAGCGTACTCGAGCTCGGAGAGCTCCTAGCCCCGCTGTGCGGCACGGCCTTCGAGCCGAGGATGGACCCCGCCCGCCCCGGCGAGGTCCAGCGCATCTCGCTGTCGAGCGCCCAAGCCGCCGAGGTGCTCGGATGGGAGCCGAAGGTCGACCTCGAGGAGGGCCTACGGCGGACGGCGGAGTTCTTTGCGCCCGAGGCCGAGACGGCCCGCTGAGCAGCCTTACTTCTTCTTTTTTTCTTCTTCTTGACCTTCGGCGAGAGCGGTAGTGAGGCGGCGAGCTAGCACGACCGACACCTTCTCATGTTTGGTGCTCCTCGGGCGACGTCGATGTGGGCCTCAGCGTGACCCTGATTCGCTAGCGCTGTGCCGGTACGCCACCGCTGCGCCGAGGCGCTCGACCGTCGTCGGGTGGGTCCCGAACAGCAAGGTAGTCCAGCCCGGAGGGTCGGCGTCGGAGAGATTCGTGACCGCGAGGCGACGCTGCAGCTCGACCAGGCCTTCGGGGTCGTCGGTGAGCTCGAGCGCGAAGGCGTCGGCCGAGGCCTCGACGTCGCGCGAGAGCTGGTTGCTGACCACCGTCAGCACGAAGACCGTCAGCGACAACGCCAGGGCGAACGCCGGCAGTGCGGCCGGGGTCGCGGGGTCAGCGCCTGCGCGCGCCGCGAGCCGCTGGCCCAGCAACCCCGCGAACAGCAACCCCAGCGGCGCCACGACCGCCACCCACAGCATCCCGCGCGGGATGTCGCGGTGCTCGACGTGGGCCAGCTCATGCGCGACGACGGATCGCAGCGCCGGGCGCTCGGTCTCGTCGAGCAGGTTGTCGTACAGCACGACGCGCTTGGTCGCGCCGATGCCGCTGACGTAGGCGTTGAGCGAGGTCGACCGCCTGCTGGCATCGACCTCGTAGACCTCCCCGATCTCGACTCCGGCGCGGCGGCCCAGCTCGAGCACGTCAGAGCGCGCCTGGCCGGCCGGCAGCGGGTCGAAGCGGTTGAAAAGCGGCGCCAGCACGACCGGAGCCAGCCACGCGAAGACGACTTCGAAGGCGACGACGGCGATCGCGCCGGGAATCCACCACAGGCGTCCGAAGCGCCGCAGCAGCCCGACCAGCAGCGCCGCCCCACCGGCCGCGATCACGGCGCTGATCGCGGCGCCCTTTCCCTCGTCGGTCAGCCAGGCGCCGAAGCCCTGCGTCGCGAGGCCGTAGTCGACCGCGCGTTCGTGGGCAACCGCCTGGGTGGGAAGCGCGACGATGGCAAGGGCGACCGACAGCGCCGCGCCGGCCACGGCGGCGCCGAGCACCGGCCTGCGCCCCAGCGCGTCGAGCCGGCTGCGAACGATTTGCGGCCTGCCCAGGCACAGCACGATCAGAAGCCCGCCCTCGAGCGCGAGCGTGCCGAAGAACAGCAACCGCTGCCCGCCGCGGTAGTCCTCGGCGCGCTCGATCTGCGCCGCGTCGAAGTAATCGCGCTCGGAGACCGCGACGGGATCGATCGTGTCGTCGCGCGGGCGCAGCAGCCAGACCGCCGCCTCGGCGACGAGCACGGCGGCGACCGCCGCCGCCCCGAGGCGCAGAAGTCCAGGACGACGAATCGCATGAATTTGCTTGCCAGGTCGTGACACTCAACTTCCCATCGGTGCGTTTTCTGCCTCTATGAACCCTGACATGGACGCCCGGCGACCCGAGCCAGGTAATCGTTGGCGGTTGGATCGCCCAGTGATATCACTATCTAATAGTGATAGCATCGTCACCGTGAAACAGCTTCTGCTCCGAGTCCCGCACGACGTTCATCACCGGCTCGCAAGACGCGCTGAGCGCGAGGGCCGCAGCGTCAATGCGGTCGCGACGCAGATCCTCGATGCGGCCGCTGACGCCGACCGTGGGGATCGGCGCACCCGCCTTCGGGCTTCGGCCGCGGCTGCCGGGTCGCTGCGTGGAACGCAGGCGCGGGCCGTGAGCGCAGCCCGGCGCAAACGGATCCTCGACTCGACCCGCGGGCTCGGTCCGCAGATCGACCGGTTGCTCGACGAGGATCGCGAGCGTACGTGATCGCCTATCTGGACTCGTCGATCCTCGCTCGCGCCTATCTTGCCGACGAGGACGGCCACGAGCACGCCGTCGGGCTGCTCGAGGATCCCGAGATCGGCTCGGTGACCGGAACATGGACGAGGATCGAGGTCTCCGGCGCGTTGATGCGGGCCGCGCGATCGGGGCGCGTGGACGCCGGGGAGCTGCTAGCCATGCTCGACGCCGACCTCGCCACCGACGGACCGGTGACCACGCTGAGCGCCCCACAGGAGGCGGTGGAAGAAGCGGCACTGGACCTGGTGCGCAGCCACGCCCTGCGAGCGATGGATGCTTGGCATCTCGCGGTCGCCTCGCTCACAGTTCCCTCGCTGGCGGAGCGCGGGGAGGATATCGCCTTCGCGTCGCGCGACCGGGGACAGGGCCACGTCGCGGCGCTGCTCGGCTTCGCGCCCGTGTGAGCCGTCGCGCTTCCCGCGGCGCCTACGATAGACCGCTTCCCGACCGCCCCTCCCGACCGTGCGCCTCGCGATCGTCAGCGACATCCATTCCAACCTGCCCGCTCTCGAGGCGGTGCTCGCAGCGTGCGATCAGGCGGAGGTCGACGAAGTCTGGTGCCTCGGCGACATCGTCGGCTACGGAGCCGAGCCCGACGCGTGCGCGCGGCTGGTTCGCGAGCGTTGCGAGCTGTCGCTGGTCGGAAACCACGACCTCGCCGTGCTCGGGCAGCTCGAGATCAGCTCGTTCTCGCCCGCCGCCGCTGCCGCGGTCGAGTGGACGCAGTCCAACTGCGCGGCCGAGACGCTGGAGCTGCTGCGCGGGCTGCAGCCGTCCGACGAGAACCACGAGGTTGGCCTCTATCACGCATCTCCGCGCGACCCCGTGTGGGAGTACGTGCTGTGGATGGACCAGGCCGCCGAATGCCTCGAGGTCCAGGCAACGCGGATAAGCCTGATCGGCCATTCTCACGTCGCGCTCTTCTTCGTCTCGAGCGAGGGTGCGAAGGGCGTCCCCGAGGGCAGCGAGGGCGATGGCAACCTGCGCGGCTCGCACGCCGAGGCCGGGACCACGCTCGATCTCTCGGCGGGCCGCTGGCTCGTCAACCCCGGAAGCGTCGGACAGCCGCGCGACGGCGATCCTCGCGCCGCCTGGCTCGAGCTCGACACCGAGGCCTGGACGAGCACCCACCATCGTGTCGGCTACGAAATCGAGCGCGCCGCCACCGCGATCGCCGAGGCCGGGCTTCCCGAGCAGCTCGCGCGCCGCCTCTACGTGGGCCAATGAGGCGCAAATCGCCCCTCAGGGAGGCCGCTGAGCCGTCGCTAGACTCGCCGCGTATGCCGAGACTGATCCTCCTGTTGCTCTCCCTCATGCTCGGCGCCGGCTGTGCCGTGCTGATCTCCTGCGGTGGCTCTGACGTGCCGGAGGAGGCGCAGATCCCGGCGACGAATGCCGAGCAAATGCTCGCCGAGCTCGACAGGGCACGGGCAGCGTTCGACGCCGGCGACTGCGCCGAGGTAGAGGAATCGGCGGTCCAGGTCCAGGAGTCCGCCGAGAACCTCGCCGACACGCTGGACCCCGAGATCAAGGACGGAATCGACCAGGGCGCGGCGCGACTCGCCGAGCTCGCGACGACCGCGCCCGAGTGCGAAGAGCAGACCACGACCACGACCACCGAGCCCGAGAGGACCGAGCCCACGACCACGCCCACCGCGACTCCGACGACGACCGAGGAGACCACCACGACCACCACGCAGGAGGAGCCCCCTCCCGAGGAAGAAGAACCTGACGAGGAGCCCGCTCCTCCGGGCCAGCCTCCGGGACCGCCTGCCGACGCAGGTCCCGGGACCGGCGGCACCGGGGCCGGCGAGTAGATGGCCACCGGCGCCCTGATATCGGAGCGCTACGAGCTCGGCGACCGCCTCGGCTCGGGCGGCATGTCGACCGTCTATCAGGCGATCGACCGCGTGCTCGAGCGCACCGTCGCCGTCAAGGTGCTCGCCGAGCACCTCTCAGACGACGAGAAGTTCGTCGCCCGCTTTCGCCGCGAGGCGCTCGCGGTCGCGAAGCTGATCCATCCCAACATCGTCCAGGTCTACGACACCGGCGTCGACGCGCACCGCCACTACATCGTCATGGAGTACGTCGAGGGCCGTTCCGGGGCCCAGCTTCTGCAGACAAAGGGCTCGCTCGGCCCCGAGGCCGCGGTCGAGATCGCGGTCCAGGCCTGCGCGGGGCTCGACTACGCGCATCGCCAGGGAATCATCCACCGTGACGTAAAGCCCGGCAACCTGATGGTGATCGGAGGCCCGGCCGGCAACGGAGGCGCTGCCCCGGCTCACGGCGAGATGGCGATAAAGCTCGCCGACTTCGGGATCGCGCGCGCCGCCGAGCAGAGCCGCATCACGCAGGTCGGGTCGGTCGTCGGCACGGCCGCCTACCTCGCACCCGAGCAGGCGCGCGGCGACGAGGCGACCCCGGCCGCCGACGTCTACGCGCTCGGCGTCGTCATCTACCAGCTTCTGACCGGGCGCCTGCCCTACGAGGGCTCGTCGCTTGCCGAGCTCGCGATCCGGCGCGACAACGAGCGCCCCCTCCCCCCCTCCGACTACGACGACTCGGTCCCCGACGAGCTGTCGGTCGCGGTGCTCAAGGCGCTCGAGAGCGACCCCGCCCAGCGCTACAGCTCGGCGCGCTCGCTGGCCGACGGGCTACGCCGCGGCATCGCCGGCCTCGAGCCCAGCGACGTCGAGACCGACGCGACCGTGGCGCTGGGCCCCACAACCTCGGCGACGCGGGCGCTGCCGCGGACCAGCCAGGACACTCCGGTCGTCCCGGCCCCTCCGGCGCACCGCCAGCCTGCGCCTCAGCGACCCGTGATTCAGCAGGCGCCGAAGCGCAAGCGCTCGGCGGGCGGCTTCGTGCGCGGGGTCTTCATCGTCCTGCTGCTCGCGCTCGTCGCAGGGATCGTGGCCGGGATCGTGATCCTGTCGACGAGCGCCGGCCAGAGCACCGACATCGGCGACCTGCTCCAGGACGAGATCGACACCCAGATCGAAAATCTCGAGCAGTACATCCAGGACAACACGAGCACCGAGTAGCGATGAGCCTCGACTTCCTCGTCCAGCGCGACGACCTCACCCAGACCCGCGTCGAGGACTCGGGCGACGCGGTCCTCGATCCCGCCCAGGTCCTGCTCGAGATCGAGCAATTCGCGTTGACCGCGAACAACGTCACCTACGGGGTGTTCGGCGACACACTCAAGTACTGGAGCTTTTTCCCGGCGCCCGAGGGCTGGGGGCGGATCCCGGTGTTCGGTTTCGCGCGCGTGATCGAGAGCCCCGACGAGGCGCTGCCGGTCGGCTCGCGGCTGTTCGGCTACTTCCCGATGTCGACGCACCTCACGGTGCTGCCGGGCGAGCTCACCGAGCGGGGATTCGTCGACGCCGCCGAGCACCGCGCCGAAATGTCGCCGGTCTACAACCGCTACATGCGAGTCGACAACGATCCTCGCCACGAGCCGGGCTACGAGGACCGCCAGATGCTGATGCGCCCCCTGTTCATGACCTCGTGGCTGATCGACGACTGGCTCGCCGACGAGGACTTCTTCGGCGCCGAGGTGGTCGTCGTCTCGAGCGCGTCGAGCAAGACCTCGATCGGGACCGCGTTTGCGCTCCGCGAGCGCGACCGCGTCGGAGTCGTCGGACTGACCTCGGCCGCCAACCGCGGCTTCGTCGAGAGCCTCGACGTCTACGACACCGTCGCCAGCTATGACGAGATCGACTCGCTCCCGGTCGCGCGGGCCGTCTACGTAGACGTCTCGGGCAGCGGCTCGGTGCGCGGCAGGGTTCACCGCCGCTACGGCGCCGAGCTCGCCCACAGCTCGGCCGTCGGCGGAGCGGACTGGGACCACGTCGGCGAGGACGCGGGCGAGCTGCCGGGCCCCGCGCCGGCGATCTTCTTTGCCCCGGCCCGGATCGAGCTGCGCGCCCGGGAGTGGGGCCAGGATGGCCTGATGGGAAGAGTCGCCGTAGCGTGGGCCCCGTTCGTGCGCTGGAGCGAGGACTGGCTCGAGGTCGAGCACGGCCGCGGGCCGGACGCGGTCGAAGGCGTCTACCGCCAGCTTCTCGACGGCAGGGCGAGCCCATCGGTGGGCCACGTCGTGTCGATGTCGGCCTAGCCGGGCTGCGGCACCGCGTCCCAGGGGGCGCGCCCGGCGAGCACCGCGGCGCGATAGCTGTCGAAGCTCCCGTCGCCGATCGCCGCCCGCGCGCTGCCGACGAGCTGCTCGCAGTAGGTCAGGTTGTGGACCGTCAGCAATCGCGCGCCGGTTAGTTCCTCGGCCCGCGAGAGGTAGTGGACGTAGGCGCGCGTGTGCTCGCGGCAGGCGACGCAGGGACAGCCCTCGACGAGCGGGCGCTCGTCCTCGGCCCAGACGGCGTTGCGGATGTTGAAGCGAAAGCGCTGGTCGGGCTCGGGCGCGAGCGCCATCCCGTGGCGCGCCAGCCGGGTCGGCACGGCGCAGTCGAAGCTGTCGATGCCGCGCGCGATTCCCTCCAGCAGGTCGTCGGGCTCGCCGATTCCGAGCAGATGGCGAGGCGCCGCGTCGGGGAGGTGCGGCAGCGTCGTGTCGAGCACCGCGTACATCTGCGCCTTCTCCTTGCCCAGGGTGCCGCCGATCGCGATCCCGTCGACGCCGGCGGCCGCGATCCGCTGCGCGGACTCGTGGCGCAGGTCGTCGTGGACGCCGCCCTGGACGATTCCGAAGACCGCCTGGCGAGCCGGTCCATGCTCCTCGTGCCAGTCGAGGCAGCGATCGAGCCAGCGGTGGGTGCGCTCGGCCGAGCGCGTCGTGTAGTCGCGGTCGGCGTGATACGGCGTGCACTCGTCGAAGACGAGCGCGATGTCGGAGCCGAGCTGTGCCTGGACCTCCATCGAGCGCTCGGGCGAGAGCATGTGCACGACGCCGTCGATGTAGGAGCGAAACCGCACTCCCTGCTCGGAGATCTCGAGCACGTGCTGCTTTCCCGCCTGCTGGCCGCGGCGACCCTTGATCTCGTCGGCGACCGTGCCATGGGCGAGCGAGAAGACCTGAAAGCCCCCCGAGTCGGTGATGATCGGCCGCTCCCAGCCCATGAAGCGGTGCAGGCCGCCGAGGTTCGCGATCCGCTCGGGTCCCGGCGACAGCAGCAGGTGGAAGGTGTTGCCGAGCACGAGCTGGTAGCCGAGCTCGGCGACCTCGCCCGCCTCAAGCGACTTCACGGTCGCCTTCGTCGCCAGCGGCACGAATGCGGGGGTCTCCACCGGGCCGTGGGCCGTGTGCAGGCGCCCGGCGCGGGCGGCGCCGTCGCGGGCGCTGATCTCGAAACGCAGTCGGTCGGGCTCGCTTCGCACGGTCCGTCCACCCTAGGGGCCGCAAATTGCGACAAGTTGCACCTGGGGGCGGACTCCCGTTACGATGCGTTCCCCGAGTAAGCGACACAGTTCCTCGGGCATATCGTGGGCGGGGGAGACCGTGCTCGAGTGGAGAATTCGAGCTGAGGGCCAAACGACAAGGGTAGAGGTGCAGATCCAGTCCGAGTCCGCGCTCCGCGAGCGGAGCGAACCGGCTCCAGGACGAGCCGAATCCGCGTCAGCGGAGCAGCCGGCCGCGGCCGCACCCCCGGCGGTAATCGAGAAGCCGAAGTCCTGGCTGACGATCCGACGCCGCGATGCCACCTATCGCCGCCTGCTTGCGGTGGCCGACGCCGCGTCGATGTTGATCTCCCTGTGGCTCGGCGTAGTGGTCGTCGGCGACGCCGTGCTGCAGCCGGCGGCGCTTCTCGCCGTTGTCGCCTTCGTGCTGCTCGCCAAGGTGTTCGGCCTCTACGACCGCGACGAGAGCCGGCTTCGCAAGACCACGGTCGACGAGCTGCCCGGCCTGTTTCAGCTCGCGACGCTGAGCGCGCTGCTCGTCTTCATCGCCCAGGACGGCCTCGGCGACAGCCCCCTCGGCGAGGCCGAGATCCTCGGCTTCTGGGGGCCGTTGTTCGCCCTCCTGGTGGTATCGCGAAGCCTCGCCCGCGCGCTGGCTCGGCACCTGACCCCAACCGAGCGCTGCCTGCTCGTCGCCGACGACTGCGCCGCCGAGGAGTTTCGCCGCAACCTCGAGCTGCATCAGATCAACGCCGATCTCGTCGGCATCGTCGCCCCGGTCCGGATCGGGCGCCGTGCGGACGATCCGGATGAGCTTGACGGCCACCACGCCCTTACCGAGCGCCTGGCGCCATTCATCGACGAGCTCGAGCCGCAACGGATCATCCTCGCGTCGGGCTCCTGGACCCCGGACGAGGTCCTGCACACGATCGACGACCTCAGGGGCTCGGAGATCAAGCTCAGCGTCCTGCCGCCGCTGTCGCGGATCGCGTCGATGTCGTCGGAGGTCGATCAGCTTCCGGGGCTCGCCCTGCTCGGCATGCGCAAGTTCGAGATCAGCCGCTCGTCGCGGATCCTCAAGCGCGCCTTCGACGCGACAGCCTCGGCGCTGGCGCTCGCGGCACTGGCACCGTTCCTGATCGCGATCGCGGTCGCGATCAGGCTCGACTCGCGCGGACCGGTGCTGTTCCGCCAGCCGCGCGTCGGCCAGCGCGGCGCCCACTTCGAGATCCTGAAGTTCCGCAGCATGATCGAGGGCGCCGACGACCGCAAGCCCGAGATGGTCCACCTAAACGAGTCGCCCGACCTGTTCAAGATCGCCGACGATCCGCGCGTGACGCGCGTCGGGCGCTTTCTGCGCCGCTGGTCGCTCGATGAGCTGCCGCAGCTTTTCAACGTCCTGCGCGGCGACATGAGCCTCGTCGGGCCGCGCCCGCTCGTGATCGACGAGGACGAGATGATCCGCGGCTTCTATCGCACCCGGCTCGAGCTGCGGCCCGGCATCACCGGCCAGTGGCAGGTGCTGGGGTCATGGCGGGTCCCGTTCGAGGACATGGTTACGCTGGATTACCTGTACGTCGCGAACTGGTCGCTGTGGGCAGACATCGGCCTGCTTTGGCGCACCGTCCCCTACGTGCTGGGCCGCCGCGGCGTCTGATTTCAGAGCGCTGAGCGGCCACTTGCTGCACCCGAGCGCCACGTGCCGGTAGCCGTCGTCACCGGCGCAGGGGGTTGGTCGACTCGGCCGCCGTCCGCCGGCTCGTCGAGGCCGGCTTCGAGGTCGTCGGCTTCGAGAATGACATGCGGGCGCGCCTCTTCGGCGCCGATGCCTCAACCGAGCCGGTCGTGCGCCGACTCGAGGACGAGCTGGTGGAGTTTCGCCGCCGCAACATAGACATCCGCGACGCCGAGGCCTGTCTCGCATTTCACCGCGCGCCGCGCAAGGCGGACGTCTACAACCTAGGCGGCGGACGCTTCGCGAACTGCTCGATGCTCGAGGCGATCCGGGCGTGCGAGAACATCGCCGGCAGGAAGCTCGAATGGGAGCTCTCCGACGCGGCGCGGATCGGCGACCACCGCTGGTGGATCTCAGACCTCGCGGAGTTCCAGGGCGACTACCCGCCGTGGAGCCTTCGGTATGACATTGATGCGCTTCTGCGCGACATCTACGAAGCAAATGCCGACCACTGGGCGACGGGATAGCGCCTCGCCCCCGCGCGGTTTAGCCCTTGACCCGCACGCGGCGACTTGCGGACCGGCCCGTCAGGTACGGATAGCCAGCCTGCTCGACGACCACCGCCCGCATCCGGTACTTCGCCGACTCCGTCGTCTTGCGAAACCGGTAACGAGCCGAGAAGTTCCCGTGGGCGTCGGTTCGTGCCTTCTTGAAGGTCCTCCACCTGTGACTCCCCGGCCCTCGGGCCTGAAAGACGACAATCCGATCGGCGTTCATGGGTCCGGGCAGCGAGCCATACAGCCGGATAGCGCGGCCGTTGGCGACCTTGCGCTTCGAGACTGACAGCTCAGGGATCGCCTTGGCCCGAAATGCCACGCTGGTCTCGATCTGGTCGCGGTTGAAGCGATAGCCGAAGCTGATGTCCCGGTTCGGGCCGGGCTGCACTCGGTAGCTGTAGTTCCCCGCTGCGTCGGTCTCGACTGCCCCAACACTCGCGGCACTCTGTCCCGCAAGCATGATTCGCTCTCTGACGCAGAGCGTGGCGTGCGCGACTGCGTTGCCTTGGGCGTCCACCAGCCGACCGCTGACGGTGGCCCCCTCCCGCGAGGTGACCTGGATCGCCGTCTCGTTGGTGTCCGCAAAGCTCGCCGAGAGCTGGGCGCCGCCGGCGACCCGGGAGGCCTGACAGGAATTGTCGACCTCGACGGTCTGAGGCGTACCCGGCCAGCAGCCGACATTCGGCCCCGACAGCGTCGCGAAGTCGTTGGCGCAGACCTGAACCGCGTTCGCGCCGTCGTGAAACGGATAGCTCTGCGTGTCGAGGTTGAAGCTCGGAGACGCGTTCGCGGGGCAGGGCTTGAAGTTGAACGCATTGCCGTGTGCGGCAAGACAGGAAAGCCCCTGCGAAGCAACCGGCACCCCGTTGACAAGCACATACGCGGCCGATAGGCCGCCGCCGCGATCAGAGGCCGCGATATTCACATCGTGAAAACCGCGTTTGAGGCCGTCGGCGAAGATCGAGCCCGATCCTGAAACCGTCGGCGCGGAGAGGTCGGCGACGTCGAAGGCAAGGTCATGCATCAGCACACCGGGCTCGAGGCTTCCGTTGCAACTGCCCGGCTGCACGCAGACGAGCTGAGCCTCGATGCCCGAGTATGGCCCGGAGCGCTGATAGGAGTCGGGAAAATCGTAGGTCTGAGCGTCGCCGGGGATGTGCAGTTCGTCGAACCCACCCTCGGGCTTCCAGCCGACGAACCAGGCCAGCCATCCGTGAGCGCTGTAACGCGATCCGGCAAAGGACACGCGGTGAAAGACAGTGCCTGGGGGAGCGTCGAGCGCCCAGCTGGCAATCGCACCGTAGGGGCCTCCCTGGGGGAGCACGATGCCGAGGCCGTTTCCACCCGGCGCACAGTCGACTATCGGGTAGAAGCTCGCGCCGGACTGACCGAATCGAGCCGAGCTGTAGTCCCCACCACCGTGGCCGCCGTGACACTGAACGGCTGTGTAGATACCTGCGCTTGCGCCCTTGGCGAGGGGCCCAAATAGAAGCGCCAGCAGGGCGAGTATCAAGGCTCCAGCTATCGCACCTCGTCGCCTCCAACAACCGCCACGTTCGCCCACGTTGGTGTCCATGATCTGTCCCCGTCCTTCCTCGCGTTCGCCTCACGACTGGGTCGATCAAGCGGGTGGCCTGATCGTCTACTGAGCCAACCCCGTGGCCTCGGCAAGCGCCCCTGGTCCGGGGTGGGTGGCGCCGCGAGCGCTCATCGACCCGCCAAGCGCCCGGACCGACCATCCGTCGTGAAACCGAATTACTGCAGAGCAGCTATACTGCGAATCGAATGGACGACCGAACGTTTATCGCGGTCCAGAAGCGCGGGGTCATAAGCCTGCCTGCGGAACTGCGCAAGCGCCACGGGCTCGACGAAGCGGGCGTCCAGATCGAGGTGGCCGAGCGCGCCGACGGGGTCATCGAACTGCGGCCTCAGGCGGCAGTTCCCGCCGACCAACGCTGGTTTTGGACCGAACGCTGGCAGCGCATGGAGCGCGAGGCCGACGCCGACATCGAGGCTGGCCGGGTGGCCCAATTTGATTCCGTCGAGGACTTTCTCGACGACCTCGATGACCAAGCTTGAAGTATGAGCGCACCGAGAGCTTCAAGCGAGACTACCGGCGCCTAACCGACGCTGAACGGCGCGAGTTCAGGCGCGTGGTGATGGAGGAGTTCTCGCCTGCACTGGAACGTCGCCTTGAGGACCCGGGTCACCCGTGGCCGGGAACGCTTCGAGTCAAGGATGTTGAAGGCGCACCTGGGGTCTGGGAGATGACATGGAGCTTCACGGCTCCTGACGGTCGAGCGACCTGGGAGCCGACCAAGATCGCTGGCGAAACTGGAATCCGGTGGCGGCGCGTCGGTTCACACGCGATCTTTCGCGCTCCATAGG
>Ga0136620_10001174_pt1 | contig 12337 bp, 9 predicted proteins | sample AntDrymUQ4162106_2_FD_104806 | JGI IMG/M metagenome (GOLD analysis project Ga0136620, IMG submission 104806) | Polar desert sand microbial communities from Dry Valleys, Antarctica - metaG UQ416 (21.06) | ecosystem: Environmental > Terrestrial > Soil > Desert | place: Antarctica: Dry Valley... | reverse complement strand
GCCTACAAGGACATGGTGGTGACCCACTTGTTCCAGGTCCTGGCCTTTGCGGCGATGGAACCGCCGACGGCCCTGGCGCCGGGCCCGATCGGTGAGGAGAAGAACAAGGTCTTCCGTTCCATGTTGCCGATCGAGCCGGCAAACGTCGTGCGGGGACAGTACGCCGGCTACCGCGACAAGGACGACATCGCCCCAGAGTCCGACACCGAGACGTTCATCGCACTGCGGTGCGAGATCGACAACTGGCGTTGGGCGGGCGTCCCGTTCTTCCTGCGCACCGGCAAGCACATGGCCGAAGGCGCTCGCATCATCTCCATCGCGTTCAAGGAACCGCCCCGCAGCATGTTCCCGGTCGGCTCGGGCGTTGGGGCGCACGGCCCCGACCACCTCACCTTCGATCTCGCCGACGCCTCGAAGATGTCCCTGTCCTTCTATGGCAAGCGACCCGGGGTCGGCATGAAGCTGGACAAGCTCAGCATGCAGTTCGCGATGCAGGAGACGTCCACAGCCGCCGGTGCGCTCGAGGCGTACGAACGGTTGATCCACGACGCGATGCGCGGCGACCACACGCTGTTCAACACCGCCGAGGGCATCGAGAGCCTGTGGGACCTGTCCAGACCGCTGCTAGCGGATCCGCCGCCGGCGCGTATCTACGCCAAGGACTCGTGGGGACCCAACGCGATCCACCAGCTGATCGCGCCACACGCGTGGCGCCTGCCGTTCGAGCGTGGGTGGCGCCAGTCCAAGCCTGCGGACTGCTGATCTCAGGATGCCGATGTTGGCCTGCTGGTGTCACCCAGACGTCAGCGCGACCAGGCCGACTCGACCAGCCGGATGGCCTCGGTGAGCGAAAGACCGTGCATGCGGGCGGTCGCGGCGTAGTCGTCGGCACCGTGCCGCACAGTTCCCGAACCTGCTCCGTCGACGGCCTCGCTGCGTACGGACGTGCCGCGCCTGCCCTGTGTCACCACGACGCCGTCGGACTCCAGCTCACGGTATGCGCGGGCGATCGTGTTGACCGCCAACCCCAGCTCGGCGGCCAACCGCCGGACGGTCGGCAGCTTCTGTCCAGGGCCGAGCCCCCCGCCGGCGACCCCCGCGGCGATCTGGCGGCGTACCTGCTCGAACGGAGGCTCGTCGCTGGTCGCGTCGACGTCGATCTCGATGTCGGTCATCGTGAGGCACCTCCGTGCTGTCGAACCTACAGCGCCGTCCTGAGCCTGTCCGTCCAGCGCCGTAGGCTTGGTGCGTCATGACGTCGCCGTTCCCCGTGCCCTCGCCTCTGACCGAGGCGCGTCCTGCGCGCTCGGGCATCGACGCCCAAAAGCTCCTGGACGGGCTCAACCCGGCCCAGCGCGCCGCGGTCAGTCACCCTGGCGGCCCGCTCCTGGTCGTGGCCGGTGCCGGGTCGGGCAAGACGCGCGTCCTCACCCGTCGTATCGCCTGGCTGATCGCCGAGCAACACGCCCACCCGGGGTCGATCCTGGCCATCACCTTCACCAACAAGGCCGCGGCCGAGATGCGCGGTCGCGTCGCCGATCTCGTCGGCGGGAGGGCCAGGGCGATGTGGGTCTCGACCTTCCACTCCGCGTGCGTCCGGATCCTGCGCCGGGAGGTCAGCCGCTTCGGCTACACGTCGGCGTTCTCGATCTACGACAGCGCCGACTCCAAGCGCCTGATGACACTGGTGTGCCGTGAGCTCGACCTCGATCCCAAGCGCTACAGCCCGCGCGCCGTCCTGGCTTGGGTGTCCAACGCCAAGAACGACCTGCTCGACCACGAGGCGGCCGCGGCGCGGGCGAGCAACGGCACCGAGGAGGTCTACGCCGAGGCGTACGCGGCCTACCAGCAGCGGCTGCGGTCGGCCAACGCGATGGACTTCGACGACCTCATCATGCTGACGGTCCACCTCTTCCAGGCGTTCCCCGACGTCGCCGAGACCTACCGTCGGCGGTTCCGGCACGTGCTCGTCGATGAGTACCAGGACACCAACCGCGCGCAGTACGTCCTGGTCCGGGAGCTGTGCGACGAACCCGACTCCGACCTCCTCGTCGTCGGCGACTCCGACCAGTCGATCTATGCCTTCCGCGGTGCCAGCATCCGCAACATCTTGGAGTTCGAGGCAGACTTCCCGCAGGCACGCACGATCCTGCTCGAGCAGAACTACCGCTCGACGCAGACCATCCTGTCCGCCGCCAACGCCGTGATCTCACGCAACTCAGGTCGCAAGGACAAGAATCTCTGGTCCCAGCAGGGCGACGGCGAGATGATCGTCGGTTACGTCGCGGAGGACGAGCACGTCGAGGCACAGTTCGTCGCTGACGAGGTCGACCGGCTCGGTGATGAGGCACTGGCCCGCCCCGGCGATGTGGCGATCTTCTACCGCACCAACGCCCAGAGCCGGGTGTTCGAGGAAGTCTTCATCCGGGTGGGGCTGCCCTACAAGGTCGTCGGTGGTGTCCGCTTCTACGAGCGCCGGGAAGTGAAAGACGCGCTGGCGTACGTCCGCGCGTTGGTCAACCCGGCGGACTCGGTCTCGCTGCGCCGCATCCTCAACGTCCCCAAGCGCGGTATCGGTGACCGGGCTGAGGCATGCATCGACGCGTTCGCGCAGCGCGAGCGGCTCACGTTCTTCGAGGCGCTGCAGCGCGCCGAGGAGGCCCCGGGGCTTGCCACCAGGTCACGGGGGGCGATAGCCGCCTTCACCGAGATGATGCGCGAGTTGCAGGCGCTCGCCGCCTCCGGCGAGGCCGCCGACGCGGTGCTCGAAGCGGCCCTTGCGCGCAGCGGCTACCTCGAGGAGCTCGAGAGGAGCAGCGACCCGCAGGACGAGACTCGCCTGGAAAACCTCGCCGAGCTGGTCGCCGTTGCCCGCGAGTTCGTCTCCGATGCCGCCATCATTGAGCCCGCGGACGTCGAGGATGCCGAGATCGCCGAGGACGAACCGATCGCGCCGGGATCGCTGGCCGCTTTCCTCGAGCGGGTCGCGCTCGTCGCTGACGCCGACTCCATCCCCGACGAGGGAGCGGGGGTCGTGACGCTGATGACCCTCCACACCGCCAAGGGCCTGGAGTTCCCCGTGGTCTTCCTGACCGGGATGGAGGACTCGGTGTTCCCGCACATGCGCTCGATCGGTGACGCACGCGAGCTCGAGGAAGAACGCCGCCTCGCCTACGTCGGCATCACCCGCGCCCGCGAGCGCCTCTACCTCACCCGCGCCGCGGTGCGGTCGGCGTGGGGAGCGCCGTCGCACAACCCGGCATCCCGCTTCTTGGAGGAGCTGCCCGCGACGCTCATCGACTGGCGGCGCACCGGCGCCGACGTCACGTCGTGGGCCGGTCATGTCGCGTCCTCCTTCGGCGAGCGCCGGGCGGCACCGATGCGCAGCGCCGCTGCAGCGCGCAAGAGCCAGGCCAAGCGCCCGGCCATCGCGCTGTCGCCCGGTGACCGTGTCGTCCACGACACGTTCGGCATGGGTACGGTCGTTGCGATGCAAGGCGCGGGGGACAAGGCGGTGGCATCCATCGACTTCGGCTCCGAGGGGGTCAAGCGGCTACTGATGCGTTACGCCCCCGTCGAGAAGCTGTGACCGCCGCAGCAGGGACACACCACGTCAAGGTGTGACGTTGTGCTCCTGCAAGGCGGCATAGGGGTCGACCGGGTCGCCGCCACCTGGGCGTACCTCCAGGTGCAGATGCGCCCCCGTCACGTTGCCCGTCGCACCGACGCTGCCCACCGGGTCACCCGGCGCGACGCTCTGGCCGACCGCGACACTCGTACCCGACTGGTGGCAGTACCACACCTCGGTCCCGTCCTCGAGCGTGATGATCGTGCGGTTTCCGTAGGAGCCCTCGTAACCCACCTCGGTCACCGTCCCTTGTGCCACGGCGACCAGGGGGGTGCCCTCGGGAGCGGCGAAGTCCAGGCCCGTGTGCACGGTCGACCACAAGGAGCTGCTCTCGCCGTACCGTGCCGTGAGCTGGTAACCCGCCACGGGGAGAACCCACTGGTTGGTCGTGGGTGCCGCGGTCGGGCTGCCGGCCGGGCACTTGGCCTGGTTCTTTGCCTCGGCCTGCTTCGTTGCCTCGGCCCGCAGCTTTGCCTCGGCCCGCAGCTTTGCCTCGGCCCGCAGCTTTGCGGCCTGCTTCGCGGCAGCCGTCTTCAGCTTCGCGGCCCGCTGCTCACTCTTCTTGTTGAGGGCGGCGAGCGCTCGGGTACGTTGCTCAGCCTGCACCTCGGTCTGCTCGGCCAGGACCTCTCGATCGACATCGCCGCCACGACTCGTCCGGGGATCAGCACCGCGGCGCAGGTCCGATGCGGTGTAGCCCTGCGCGTCCTGCGCCACGCCGACGGCGGCCGTGGTCACGGTCGGCGGGGATCCTGCGCCGTTGTCGGCGGCCATCGCACCGCTGGCAGCCAGGACCATGGCGAGTGCTCCGAGAGCAGCCGGCAGTGGTGCTGCGGAGACGCGGCTGCGCGCGGCGGCATGGGACCGGGGTGGCGTTCCCCGGTGCTTGCGGCGCTCAACAGTCACTCCGGCGGTCTTCCCTGTCTGCGTGTCGGACGCCCGATACCGCGTGGCGGAGGGCACCAAACCGCCGACTCTATCGGCATATCGGCCCGCACCCAAACCAGGTCCGAACGAACCGGCCGCGCGGGGTCAGGGGGTCACGCCGTGGTCGACGAGGATGGCGTACGGGTCCACGGGGTCGCCACCGGCGGGGCGGACCTCCAGGTGCAGGTGCGGACCAGTGACGTTGCCAGTCGCGCCGACCGAGCCGATCGGTTGGCCCGGGTCGACGACGTCGCCCGCGCTGACGGTGGCCGCGGTCTGGTGGCAGTACCAGATCTCGGTCCCGTCATCGAGTGTGATGACGGTGCGGTTGCCGTACGCCCCTTCGTAGCCCACCTCGGTGACGGCGCCGCGGGCCACCGAGACGATGGTGGTGCCGGACGGGGCGGCGAAATCTGTGCCGGTGTGGACGGTCGACCACAGCGAGCTGGTCTGGCCGAATCCTGCGGTCAGGCGGTAGCCGGCGACCGGCAGGACCCATTGCTCTGTCTCGAGCTCCTGGGCCCGCTGCTGGGTCTTCTTGACCAGCTCGGCGAGTGCGGCGTCGCGCTGCTCTGCTTGTTGCTCGGCCTGCTTCTCCAGCAGGTCGCGGTCGAAGTCGCGGCTCACGTCGATGCTGTTGAGGTCCTCCACCCGGTCCGATCCGACGTTCGAGGACAGCGCCTCGTACTGGGAGGTGAGCGGCTCGGGTGCCTGGCTGGTGGAGACCGCTATCGCACCTACCCCCGCGACGACCAAGGCCAACGCTCCGATGAAGGCAGGGGTGGGCAGCGCCGGGAAGCGGCGGGCCTTCGTACGCCGGGCGGCTGCCGCAGTACGTCCACCCACCGGGTGGCGCGAGGTCGTGGCGGCGCGCCGACTACCGGCTCGCGGACTGGCCGACGGCGCGCGACGCGCACCGGTGCTCTTGGCCGTGCCAGGCGCCGATCCCGCTGAGGGAGCCGGCTTGCCGGCTCGTCGCTTCGGCGCAGGACGCGTGGTCACCGACTGAACCTCCCGAGTGGTGGGCAGTGCCACCCGATGGTAACGGAACGGACACGCCATGTGGACCGCCGAAGTGCGGCAGACCAACAAGCGTGCTGTACGACGACCGACCCCGCGGCTGCTGCGACCATACGCTGGTGTCGGGACTCGGGAGACCCCAGGGCGGTGGGCGGCTACATTCACCCGAAGAGTCTGCGCTCGAGAGCATCACGAGGAAAGGAGCCGACGTGAGACCTCCGGTCGCGCCGAGACGGATCGTCGTCGCCAAGCCTGGTCTCGACGGGCACGACCGCGGCGCCAAGGTGGTGGCGCGGGCGCTGAGGGACGCCGGGCACGAGGTCATCTACACCGGGCTGCACCAGAGTCCGGAACAGATCGTGCAGACCGCCATCCAGGAGGATGCAGACGCGATCGGCGTGTCGGTGCTCTCAGGGGCCCACATGACGTTGTTCGCCAAGGTCGTCGAGCTGCTCCGGGCGCGAGGTGCCGGCGACATCGTGGTGTTCGGTGGCGGGATAATCCCGCAGGAAGATCTGCCCGCCCTCACCGAGCTCGGTGTCTCAAGGGTCTTCACACCGGGGGCGACGACCGCGGAGATCGCCGCGTGGGTCGCCGAGCACGTTCCGGACTCGTCGGTGGTGACCGGCTGAGCACGGTCAGGGTCGTTCGACCGATCTGACCAGGCCCGCCACCGCTGTGGCGACCAGCTCCGGATGCGTGCGGGGGACCCAGTGGCCGGCGTCCACATCGACCCGTTGCAGCGTCAACACGCGGTCCTCCAGACCGTCGTACAACGCTGGCGTCAGGAACGCGTCGTGCTTCGGCACGATGAGCTGGACCGGCACGTGTGTCGGTGCCGGTGCGCCGCCAGGCCCGGGGGCCTTGAGGAGGTTGGCGCGGTAGAGGTTCACGCCGTTGGCGCCGTCGGTCGCGAATGTCGGCCCCCAGTGCGCATCGCTGCCAAGGCGGTGTGTTCGTGCCAGGCTGCGGCGCAGGCTCCCACCGAACCTGCGGAACACCAGCTCCGGCAGGACCGGGACCTGGAAAGCACCGATGTACCAGGAACGACCGAGCTGCCTGGCCAGGGTTTTCCAGTGCCTCCCGCGGACCGACCTGCGCGCGAAGCTCGCGAACTGCTCGGCGGGCGGGCAGCTGATCGAGGTGAACGACCCGATCCGCCCGTGCAGACGATCGTCGGTCCGCTCGGTCAGTACCGCGGCCCACAGCTGTGCGGCTCCCCAGTCGTGGCCGACAAGGTGGGCGACCCCGTCGGGGCACACCGCGTCGAGCACCGCCACCAGGTCGTCGAGCAGGCACGCCATGGCGTACCCGCCGCGGCTCGGCGGTGCCGACGAGGCACCGGCACCGCGGACGTCGTAGGTGACGACGTGGAAGTCCGGTTCGAGGAGGGTGACGACGTACCCCCACATTGCGTGGGTGTCGGGGAACCCGTGCAGCAGGACGATGGTCGGCTGCTCCGGATCGCCGCCTTCCTGCACGGCGAGCTCGATGCCGCCTGAGGCGACGGTGCGGGTGGACGGTCGCATGTGGCTCCCTGGTGCTCGCCGGGTGGTGGACCACTGTGGCCGTGTCATCGTAAGGAGACTAGAGTCCCTGCACTGTCTCACTCACCGTCGTCGACCTGCTGAAGGACGGACATCACCGTGGATCTCATGGAGTACCAGTCGAAGGAGCTGTTCGCCAAGCACGACGTGCCGGTGACCCTCGGAGTCGTCGCCGAGACCGCCGAGGAGGCGGCAGCCGGTGCGTCGAGCCTCGGCGGGGCCGTCGTCGTCAAGGCGCAGGTCAAGGCGGGCGGTCGCGGCAAGGCCGGTGGTGTCAAGCTGGCCAAGGACTCCGACGAGGCCCGGCAGCACGCCGAAGCCATCCTCGGAATGCAGATCAAGGGGCTCACCGTCAACCGGGTGCTCATCGCCCCCGCCGCCACCATCGAAGAGGAGTACTACTTCTCCTTCCTGCTGGACCGGTCCAACCGCAAGTACCTGTGCATCGCCAGCATCGCAGGCGGCGTGGAGATAGAGGAGGTCGCCAAGACCGACCCCGACGCCGTCAAACAGATCCCGATCGACGCCGGCACCGGTGTCGATGAGGCGAAGGCACGCGAGATCGTGGACACCGCCGGTTTCCCGGCCGTCCTGACCGATCAGGCCGTCGACCTCGTGCAGAAGCTCTGGAACGTTTTCGTGCAGGAGGACGCCACCCTCGTGGAGGTCAACCCACTGGCCCGCCTGGAGGGGGACGTACTGGAGGCGCTCGACGGCAAGGTCTCCCTCGACGACAACGCCGAGTTCCGCCACGAGGACCACCTGACGTACGAGGACAAGGCCGCAGCGGACCCGTTGGAGGCCAAGGCCAAGGCCAAGGGTCTCAACTACGTGAAGCTCGACGGTGAGGTAGGGATCATCGGCAACGGTGCAGGCCTGGTCATGGCGACCCTCGATGTCGTCGCCTACGCCGGCGAAAGGTACTCCGGCGTCAAACCGGCCAACTTCCTCGACATCGGCGGCGGCGCCTCGGCGCAGGTCATGGCCGACGGCCTCGACGTGATCTTGGGCGATGAGCAGGTCAGAAGCGTGTTCGTCAACGTCTTCGGGGGAATCACGTCGTGCGACGCGGTCGCGTCCGGCATCGTGGGTGCCCTCGAGCTGCTCGGTGACGAGGCATCCAAGCCCTTGGTCGTACGCCTTGACGGCAACAACGTCGAGGAGGGCCGTCGCATCTTGAGCGAGGCCAACCACCCCTTGGTAACCCTGGCAGAGACGATGGACGGCGCCGCGGACCGCGCCGCCGAGCTCGCAGTGAAGTGAGGCGCTGACATGGCAATTTTTCTCGACGCTCAGTCCAAGGTCATCGTCCAAGGCATCACCGGGGGTGAGGGCAGCAAGCACACCGCCTTGATGCTGCGGGCAGGCACCGACGTCGTCGGGGGGGTCAACGCCCGCAAGGCCGGGACCACCGTCACCCACGGGGAGGTGGAGCTGCCGGTCTTCGGCACCGTCGCCGAGGCGATCGACAAGACCGGTGCCAATGTGTCCGTCGTCTTCGTTCCGCCGGCGTTCACCAAGGATGCCGTCGTCGAGGCGATCGACGCCGGGATCGGTCTGCTGGTCATCATCACCGAGGGCGTACCCGTCCAGGACACCGCCGAGTTCTGGGCGTACGCCCAGGCAGCCGGCAACAAGACCCGCATCATCGGCCCCAACTGTCCCGGGATCATCACGCCTGGGGTAGCCCTCGCGGGCATCACCCCTGCCAACATCACAGGCCCCGGTCCGGTCGGGCTGGTGTCGAAGTCGGGCACCTTGACGTACCAGATGATGTTCGAGCTCCGCGACTTCGGATTCTCCACCGCCATCGGCATCGGCGGCGACCCGATCGTCGGCACCACCCATATCGACGCCCTCGCGGCGTTCGAGGCCGATCCAGACACGTTGGCGATCGTGATGATCGGAGAGATCGGTGGCGACGCCGAGGAGCGCGCGGCCGAGTACATCTCCGCCAGCGTCACCAAGCCGGTCGTCGGGTACGTCGCCGGCTTCACCGCGCCCGAGGGCAAGACGATGGGGCACGCCGGCGCCATCGTGTCCGGATCGTCCGGCACCGCCCAGGCCAAGCAGGAGGCGCTCGAGGCAGCCGGCGTCAAGGTAGGCAAGACGCCGTCGGCAACCGCAGAGCTGGTACGCGAGATTCTCAAGACTCTCACCTGAGCTCAGCGCAGGTACGCCAACCGTTCGCCGGCGCGTACCGCGAGCTGCTCGAAGGCGACCCGGCTCACGTCGTACCTCTTGGCAGGAGACAGGGTCACCTGGGCGACGGTCGGCCCACGACGGACGATGCTCGTGCGGTAGTAGATCTCGTTGTCGCGGTCGACCTCGAACGCCAGGCGCCACGTCCTGCCCGCGACGTTCCTGCCCGAGACCGCGGTGGACTCATCCAGGCTGGCCGAGAGGTTCTTGTCAGCGCATGCCTCGATGCGCCGACCGACGGTGGCGACGAACGCTTGCGCGGTCGCCGGCGAGCCGAACCTGGCGACAGTCTCGGCGATGCCGAACTCCTCGGGAATCTGCCGCTCCTGGGGGATCACGAAGATGCGAGCCCGCGCCTCGCGGACCGCGGCACCGGTGAAGTCGGCCTTGTCGCACACCGTCGACGCCGGGTTGGAGTCGGCACGGGTGGATCTCGTGCCGGCCCAGACGCGGTCGACCCCGGTCACCGGCGGCAGGTCGACGATGTTGAGGAAGGCCGGGTCGTTCCCGGCCGGCAGCGGCAGCCGGGGTGACACTGTCGCATCGCTCCTGCACCCACCGCCGCCGTCGGCGCACACCATCGACGCACTGTCGCTGACGGCCTGTGCGAACTCTGCGATCGGCGGCCCCTTGCGACCGTCCACCTCGTGCACGAGGGCAGAGGTGATGACACCGGTACGGATGATGCCGACACTGACCGTGCGGACCGGCTCGGTGAAGCTGCGCAGGCGCATGATCGTGATGCCGTTGCTGCTGTAGGTGCCGGCCAGCTGGGTACGCGCGCTCGCGCAGTCGGCGTACCAGCGCTTCATGCGTTCCTGGGTACGCGCGGCAGCCTTGGCGTTCCGGGAGACCTCGAGGGCTTGCAGGGCTGTCTCACGGTGACCGCCAGAGGACTTGAAGCGGCGTACGTAGCCCGCGGTCAGTCGCGCGTCGGCGAACCGGGTCTCGGCGCACATGGCGTACGGCTTGTCCTCGGATCGGCCGCTCGGGCTCGCGGTGCCGGAGACGTCGGTCACCGCGACGGACCAGTTCTGGGCGGGGTTGAGGCGCGAGACCTGGTCGGCGTCGAGCAGCTGGCCCTCGGTCGCGGTGAACTTCGGGCCCGGCGACGCTGGCGGACGGATCTGTTCGCGAGAGACCTGCGCCTCGGCCTGCTGGAACGGACCGCCCTCGGTGACGCCGAGACCGGCGGCCACCACCGCCCCACAAGCGGCCGCGACCAGCACAGCGGTACGGCGCCGAGAGCGGCGGCGGGACTGCCGGCGGATCGCCGGCGGCCGAGGCATCGCCACGCGCCGGGTGATGGCTCCGAGAGCCACCAGGCGGGCCTCGATGTGGTCGAGCCCGGCGGTCAACGCGTCCTCCAGGTCAGCCAGTGCCGCCCTGGTCTGGACGAGCGCTGCCTGCTCGGTCAGGCCGACGTCACTTGCGGCGGCATCCAGATCCAGCTCGCCGAGCGTCTGCAGCACAAGGAGTCGGCGGCTCGTCAGCGGCAGCTCCTTGAGCGCTTTGAGCAGCTCAGCGTCGCTGTCGTCCTCGTGGCGCCGTCGCCACGGGTGTGCCCCGACCGAGAATGCCGCGAGCCGGGCCGCCTCGCGGCGGACGTACTGCACCGGGTCCTGCGCGCGCAGCCTGGTCCAGTGCTGCCACGTGTGCCGGTACGCCTCCTGTGAAGCCGATGTCGCCGCGTGCCTGTCGCCGCACACCGCATAGGTCAGGTGCAGGATGTGACCGCGGGTGGAGTCGTAGAAGGTGTCGAACTCGCTGACGCGCGTCATCGACCCTCCTGGCGTGTCTTCGTGGCGACGGGTGCTCGGCGTGGCTCATCGTCGGCCCTCAACATTACAGGGACGATGGGGCGTGATGACCGGCGTGCTGGACCGACCCAAGACGACGCCGGCTGACGCGCCGCCACGCCCAGCGGTACTGTCCGGCGCTGCCACTGCCCTGGCGGTCTCCACCGGCGGGGTGCTGGGGTTCCTCGGCCTGGCCAGCCTCGCCTGGGTCGCAGATCCCGGGGGCTCCGTCGGCTCGGCGCTTCGTGCCGGTGCGACGGCGTGGCTGATCGGGCACGGCAGCGGGCTTGATGTCGGCGCCGTCACCGTGACTGCCGTTCCGTTGGGCTGCGCACTGCTCGCGGTCGGCGCCCTGACCGCGCTCGGCCACCATCTGGGCATCGCCTCCGCCATCGACACCGGCACCCGACTGGTCGCCTTCGTCGGCGGATGCACGGTGACGTACACCTGCATCGTCGCCGTCGTGGCGGCGCTCGTGTCCGGCTCGTCGGTGACGGTGAGCGTGGCGCGCGCCGTGCTCGGAGGGCTGTTGATCGGTCTCCTCGGTGGTCTCGGCGGCGCGGTCGCGACCCCGGTCGTGCGCGCTTGGCGGCGGTCACTGCCTGACCACGTCCGCGCTGCCATCCTGGGCTCTGCCGCAGGCGCGTCCGCCCTCGTTGGTGCCGGTCTGGTGCTCGTCCTGGCCTTGCTCGTCGGTGACGCGGGCACCGCCTACGACCTGTGGGCCGGACTCGCGCCGGGCGTCAGCGGTGGCATCGCCCTGCTGGTGATCAGCATCCTCGTGCTGCCCAACGCCGCGCTGTGGGCGGTGTCGGCGATGCTCGGCCCCGGTTTCGCCGTTGGCGCCGACACCTCGGTCTCGCTCACCCACGTCGAGCTCGGCCCTGTTCCCGGGTTCCCGTTGCTCGCCGCCCTGCCCGGCCCAGGAGACACCCCAGGGCCGGTGGTGGGGCTCGCGATCGTGCCGGTCCTGGCCGGTGTCCTGGCCGGTGTCGTCGTGGCGCGCCGACTCCTCGGTGCCGGCCGCGGCCGCTCGGTGCTCGTCGGCGCCATCGCAGGAGCCTGCGCCGGCCTGGTCGTCGCCGGGCTGCTGGCCGTGTCCGGGGGAGCGATCGGTCCCGGACGGATGGTCCAGACCGGACCGGTGGTCCTGCTCAACGCGGTGATCGCCGTCGCCTCCATGGCCGCAGGTGGCGCGCTCGGCGCGCTGGGCG
>Ga0136620_10001173_pt1 | contig 12343 bp, 10 predicted proteins | sample AntDrymUQ4162106_2_FD_104806 | JGI IMG/M metagenome (GOLD analysis project Ga0136620, IMG submission 104806) | Polar desert sand microbial communities from Dry Valleys, Antarctica - metaG UQ416 (21.06) | ecosystem: Environmental > Terrestrial > Soil > Desert | place: Antarctica: Dry Valley... | reverse complement strand
GCCCTGGGAGGCGTTGGCCGGTGGCGCGCCGCACGTCGCGGCGTTGCGCGCCATGTCGGTCGACCTGGCGATGGCCGCGGCCGTCGACGGCGCTGACGTGGTGCACTCCCACACCTGGTACGCCAACCTCGCCGGGCACCTGGCCAAGCTGCTGTACGGGGTGCCGCACGTGCTGACCACCCACAGCCTGGAGCCGCTGCGGCCCTGGAAGGCCGAGCAGCTCGGCGGCGGCTACGCGCTGTCGTCGTTCTGCGAGCGCACCGCCCTGGAGGCGGCCGACCTCGTCATCGCCGTGTCCGCGCAGATGCGCCGCGACGTGCTCGCTTGCTACCCCGCCGTGGAACCGGGTCGGGTGACGGTGGTGCACAACGGCATCGACCTCGACGAGTACCGGCGGGACCCCGCTACCGACGTGCTGCGGCGCCACGGCATCGACCCGGATCGCCCAAGCGTGGTCTTCGTTGGACGCATCACCCGCCAGAAGGGCCTGACGCACCTGTTAGAGGCGGCCACGCAGTTGCGGAAGGACGCCCAGCTGGTGTTGTGCGCCGGCGCACCGGACACGCCGCAGATCGCCGCCGAGGTGAATGCCCTGGTCGGGCGGCTGCGCGCCACCCGCCACGGTGTGGTCTGGATCGACGCCATGCTTCCCCGCACCGAGATCGTGCAGATCCTCTCGCACGCCACCGCCTTTGCCTGCCCCTCGGTCTACGAGCCGTTCGGGCTGGTGAACGTCGAGGCGATGGCCTGCGAGGCGCCGGTGGTCGCCACACGGGTTGGCGGCATTCCCGAGATCGTTGTCGGCGGCGAGACCGGCCTGCTGGTCGACATCGACGGTGGCGGCGATCCGCAGGGCGCGCCGCGGGACCCGGCGGCGTTCGCCCGGCACTTCGCCGCGGCGCTCAACCGCCTCCTGGACGACCCGGCCGAGGCTCGGGCCATGGGCACAGCCGGCCGCAAGCGCGTCGAAGCCTCCTTCAGCTGGTCGGCGATCGCCGAACGCACGGCCGGGCTGTACAAGCGGCTGGCATGACCACCGCCGAGGGCTCCGTGGCCTTCGACCGGGCCGCCGACTACTACGACCGCACCCGCGCCCTGCCGGAAGCCACGGTGCGGGCCACCGTCGACCTGCTGGCCGGCGAGCTCGCCGGCCACGGGCGGGCGCTGGAGATCGGCGTCGGCACCGGCCGGATCGCCCTGCCGCTGCATCGCGCCGGCGCCAGCATGGCCGGGGTGGACCTGTCCGCGCCGATGCTGCAGCGGCTGGGGCACAACGCGGGGGGCACCGCCCCGTTCCCGATCGCCGTGGCCGACGCCACGCGGCTGCCGTTCGCCGATCACACCTTCGGCGCGGGGATCGCCTGCCACGTCCTGCACCTCGTCGCTGACTGGGAGCTGGCGATCGACGAGCTGCTGCGGGTCGTGCGTCCCGCCGGCGTGCTGCTCGTTGACCCCGGCGGTGGCTGGCCAACCGAGCACGGCCAGATCACCACCCGCTTCCAGCAGGAGGCCCGCGCCCAGGCCGCGCTGCCCGGGGTCGGCGCCGCCGCCGACCGGACGCTGGCCGGTCTGGGCCGCGCCGCTGATCTCGACGCGGCGATAGACGCGCGAGATGGCCGGCTGCGGCTGCTGCCGGTGGTCGCCAACCCCTCGACCAAGACGCTGTCGGCGGTCATCGGCGAGATGGAGGCAGGTCAGCGCAGCTGGAACTGGCAGCTGTCACCGGCCGACCTGCGACGAGCCGGTGAGCGTGTGCGCACCTGGGCCCAAGACTGCTGGGGGGATCTTGACGCCGAGCGGGAGCTCGCCGGCGAGATCCAGTGGCGGGCCTACGACCTGCCCGCGTGACCGCAGGACGGCTAGACCGGCTGCGGGGCTGCCTCGATGTCGGGCTCGATGTACATCAGGGTTGCTGCAGGGACGGTCTCGCGGACCGTGCGCTCCGCCAGGTCGATCGTGGTCACGACCTCGTTGAAGGACAAGGAAGGGTCAAGGCGCACCTTGGCGGCGACCAGCAGCTCCTCGGGGCCGAGGTGCTGGGTCTTGACGTGGATCAGATCCACAACGTTGGGCGTGCCGGTGATGGCCGCGCGGATCTGCTCCAGGTCGCGGGTGGAGGCGGCCTCGCCGATCAGCAGGCTCTTCATCTCCACCGCCAGGATGATGGCGATGACGCCAAGGAGCGTGCCGATCGCCAGCGTGCCGTAGGCGTCCCAGGCGGGGTCCCCGGTCGTCACCGCAAGGCCCACCCCGATCAGTGCCAGGACCAATCCGACCAGGGCGCCAAGATCCTCGAGCAGGACCACCGGCAACTCCGGGGTCTTCGCGTGACGGATGAACTCCCACCATCCCTGCCCGTGGCGCACGTGGTTGGCCTCCACGATGGCGGTGCGAAACGAGAAGCTCTCCAGCACGATGCCGACGACGAGGATGATGACCGCGATGAGGGCCGAGCGGATCGGCTCGGGATGCGCCAGCTTGTGCACGCCCTCGAACAGCGAGAACAGCGAGCCGAGCGCGAACAGCACCACCGCGACCACGAACGACCAAAAGTAGCGGTCGCGGGCGTAACCGAACGGATGCTCGGGCGTGGCCTCGCGCCGTGAACGCGAGCCGCCGAACAGCAGCAGCCCCTGGTTGCCGCTGTCGGCCAGGCTGTGCACGGACTCGGCCAGCATCGAGCTGGCACGGGTCAGCAGGAACCCTACGAACTTCGCCACCGCGATTCCCAGGTTGGCCAGCAGGGCCGCCACGATCGCCTTCTTGCTACCTCCGGTCGCCATGGGGCGGCAGGCTACCCGACGAGCCCGGCCGGCTCGAGCGCCGTGGCGCCGGCTACAGGTCGCGGCGGCCGAAACGGCGGGCGGCCATGGCTAGCAGCAACACGACGTAGGCGATCGACCACCCGATCAGGGCCGCCGAGGGGGGCGCCGACCCTCCGAACGGTCCGGCGCCACCGGCATCGCCGACCGCGCTGGAGGCGGCCAGGAAGGCCGGGGACTGCAGGTAGTAGGCGGCCCCGCGCCACAACGCGTCGCTGGGCACCAGCAGGCTGACGGCGATGCCGATGTTGCGCATGAGGTCGTTGCCGACCATCTCGCCCGCGAACTCGATGATCCCCGCCAGCCACGCCATCCCGAACAGCGAGAACACCACGGCGCCGTTGGCCAGCGTCGACCACAGGGTGCTGCCAAGGAACCCCAGCGACAGCAACACCATGCCCTCCAGCACCAGCAGGCCCATGGCCCGCCACGGCGCCACCGCCCCGTAGCCGGCGATCACCTGGGCGATTCCCAGCAGGAGCCCGGCCATCAACATGGCATAGACCGCGATGGTTCCCGCGAAGGCGAGCCAGCGCTGCCCCAGCCACGAGCGCCGGCTGAGCGGCCGGGCGAGGATGGCGTGCAGGGTGCCGGAGTCAATCTCTGACGACACCGCGCCGGTGGCCAGGAACAGCGCCAGGAAGGCGACCAGGAACTGCACGATGTAGACGCCCAGCATGGTCATGATCCCGCCGACCTGCGCCGTCTCGGTCTGTCCGGCTTCGCTGGCCGCACGGCTGTACAGGGCGTTGAAGCCGAGCGCGAACAGCACCAGGAACGCCAGCGACAGCAAGGCGCCGGCCAGCAGCAGCCGACGGCTGACCGCCTCCTTGACGCTGAGTCTGGTGATGGTCAGGGCGCTCATCCGCTGCTTTCTGAGACCAGTCCGACGAAGATGTCCTCCAGTGAGCGGTGGACCGGGATCAGGGCCTGCAGCCCGTAGCCGGCGCGCACCAGGTCCGCAGCTATCGCGGCGGCCGGGTCCGGTCCTTCGGCGGCCAGCACCACCGTCGTGGCGTCGACGGCCACGACCTCACCGAAGCCGCCGAGCAGGGCCAGCGCCCGTTCGTCCACCCGGTCCAGGCCAACGCGGATCTGCGTGCCGGCGCCGACCATCGCGTCCAGCCGCCCAGCGCGCACAACCCGGCCGTGGTCGACGATCGCGACGCGGTCGCAGACCAGCTCCACCTCGCCGAGCAGGTGCGAGTTGAGCAGTACCGCGACCCCTTCCTCGCGTAGGTCGCGGATGAGGTCGCGCACCTCCCTGCGCCCAATCGGGTCCAGGGCAGAGGTCGGCTCGTCCAGCAGCACCAGCCGCGGGTGGGCGAACACCGCTTGGGCCAGCCCCACCCGCTGCGTCATGCCCTTGGAGTAGCCGCGCAGCCTCTGGTTGCCACGCCCTGCCAAGCCGACGCGCTCCAGCACCTCGGGGATGCGCCGGCGGCGCTCGGCCGTCGGCACGCCCGCCAGGCGACCGTGGTAGTCCAGCAGCTCTGCGCCGGTCAGCCAGTCGGGGAAGCGGAAGTGCTCGGGCAGGTAGCCAACCTGCCGGCGCGCCTGTGGGTCGGTCACCCGGCGACCGAACAGGCTCGCCTCGCCGGCGGTGGCGGCCACCAGCCCGAGGAGGATCTTGACTGTGGTCGTCTTGCCCGCTCCGTTGGCGCCAAGCAGCCCCACGACCTCGCCGGGACGGACCTCCAGGTCCAGCCCCTCCAAGGCCGTGTGGCTGCCGTAGACCTTGCGCAGGCCGGCGGTGTGGACGGGAAGCTCAGCCACCAAGTTCCTCGGCCAAGACCCGCGCCTGCGAGGCTGGCAGCGCGCCGCCGACGCCGTGGATGCGCCCGTCGCGCTGCCACAGCACAGCTGCCACCAGGCCGGACTCGTCACCGAAGGCGACGGCGGGTGAGCCCGCGACGGTCGTGTCCTGCCAGCGAACGTCGCCCATGGGCACGAAGATGGGCAGGGTCGTGCGCCAATCGTCGATGGCGCGAAGTTGGGCGACCGTCGACGGCGGCAGGCCGGGCGTGTCCAGCAGGTAGTCGCGGACCTCGTCCAGCGAGGCGTCACCTTCGGTGCGGGCGGTGATCTGGCTCGCCTCGGCCACGACCAGACCTGGCACCTCGCTGTCAGCTTCGCCTTGGTAGATCTGCACGACGGCGGCTGGCACCCCGACGATGAGGCGGGTGCCGTCGAGGTTGGCCGGCATGTCCGGAACCCGTCCACGGCGCAGCGTCAGCGACACCTCGTGGGCGGAGGAAGCCAGCAGGGTCGGCTTGGAGGCGACGCCGTCGGGCAGCGATCCGGTGGGCAGCGTTGCAGGCCTAAAGCCGGCGACCTCGGCGGCCGCGTCCAGGTTGGCCACCCGTTCGGGGTGGACACCACGCGCCCCGCGAACTGGCCCGAACCGCTCCAGCGCCGCGAAGCCGTCGGTCAGCTCGGCCGGGTCCACGGTGACGACCGTGAAGCGCTCGCTGCGGAAGGCGGCCAGGAAAGTCGCCGCCGCGCTGCGCCCACCGGGGGTCGCCACCACGCCAGCGGCCATCACCACGACCAGGGCCACGGCGGCCGCCACACGCAGGCCGGCGTCCCAGCGCCGCGCCTGCCACTGAGCCCGCCGTTGCGGTGGTGGCGCCGCAGGAGCCAGGTCCGCGATGACTGGGGCGGCGGACCGCACCTTGTGCAGCGCGGCCTCGGTGGCCGCCACATCGGGCAGCGCCTCGGGCTCCAGCGGCCGCAGCAGTGCCCCGGCGAATACAGCGTCGTCGCGCAGCCCGCGCGACACCGCCCGGCAGTCGTCGCAGATGGCGAGGTGCTCGTCGAGCGTGGCGTCGGGCATGTCCAGCCCGCTGCGCAGCGTCGCGGTGTCAAGGCAGGCGGTCATGCGGTGGTCTCCTCGTAGGCGGTGCGAAAGGCGCGCTCGGCGCGGGCGAGCAGGACGCCGACCGAGCCGATGGCGATGTCCAGGGTTTGGGCGATCTCGGCGTAGCGGTAGCCGCTGTGGCGCAGCAGCAGGGTGGCGCGCTGGCGTTCGGGCAGCCCGGCGAGGGCGGCGCGGACCTCGGCTTGCTCCTCGGAGCGCAGCACCGCCAACAGTGGGCCGGAGCCGTCGGCTTCGGCCAACGGCTCCAGGCGCGCGGTGCGGTCCACCCGTTCCCGTGCCCGGCGGCGCCCGCGGACTCGGTTGAAGCAGTCGTTGATCGTCACGCGCCGCAGCCACGCGGCGACCTCGCCGTCGGGGCGGTCGAGCACCGCCGAGCCAGCGAGCTTGGCGAACGCGTCCTGCGCGGCGTCCTCGGCCTCGCCGCGATCACCGAGCACCCGCCTGGCCAGCCCGTAGACCTCGCCGTAGCGGGTCCGGAAGACGTCGTCGAAGCGGTCGCTCACACCCTGTCCAACACCGCCGCCCCGCCCCTTCTTACACTCAGCGCCCCCGCTGCAGCCAAACAAGGCGCACCGACTAGCGCACGCTACTTACTCGGTATCTGGTCGAGTAGCGCACGCTACTTACTCGGTATCTGGTCGAGTAGCGCACGCTACTTACTCGGTATCTGGTCGAGTAGCGCACGCTACTTACTCGGTGTCTAGTACAGGAACATCGGCTTGCCGCCAACGTCGCGGACCTTTGGGCGGTAGTTCTCGGCGTCGTACAGCGCGTCAACGTCCACCCGCCGTGCTCCCTGGCTGGTCACCGAAATGGGGACGTTGGTGTAGCTGCCATTGCGCAGCGCGACCATCCGCCCCCGCGAGCCCGACACCGCCAGGTCGGCGGCCATCACCGCGTAGTTGGTGGCGACCATCAGGTCCAACGAGTCGGGGTTACCAGAGCGCATCAGGTAGCCGACCTGCTGCGCGATGATTCCTTCGCCGGTCCGCGCCTTGAGCAGATCACCGGTCAGCGCACCGATGCCGCCGAGCTTGCGGTGGCCGTAGGCGTCCTCGTCGCCGGACAGCTGCAGCTCGCCGCCGTCGAGGGTCGCGCCCTCGGAGATCGTGACCATGGCGTAGCGGCTGGGGTTGGCGCGCTTGTCGGCCATCAGCAGCTCGGCGAGTCGGTCGATGGAGAACGGAATCTCGGAGATGATCGCCCGGTCGACGCCAGCAAGGTATGCCGAGATCAGCGACGTCTCGCCGCTGTAGCGGCCGAACAGCTCCACGACCGCCAGCCGCTCGTGCGACCCGGCGCTGGTCCGCAGGCTGTGGATGAACGACACGCTGCGGGTGACCGCCGTGGAGAAACCGATGCAGTAGTCGGTGCCGTGGACGTCGTTGTCCATGGTCTTGGGGATGGCCACGACCGGCACGCCTTCGGTGTGCATGCGCAGCGCGTAGGACAGAGTGTCGTCGCCGCCGATCGGGATGAGCGCATCGATGCCGAGCTTGGCGAGGACGTCGAGCACGTGCGGCGTGAAGTCGCTGGGCCCGACTTCGGCCGCGCGGTCGCGCAGGAACTCGGGCACGTCGGCGGCCTTCACGCGACCCGGGTTCGTCCGCGAGGTATGCAGCGCCGTGCCGCCGGTGCGGTCGATGGTGCGCACCGCTGACGGGTTCAGCGCTTTGGTGCAGGCAGCGACCGACTGCTCGTCGTCGGGCTGGCAGTCCAGCAGCCCGCTCCAGCCGCGCCGGATGCCCACCACATCGTGCCCGTCATCGACCACCCGGTTGACGACCGCCTTGATGCACGGGTTGAGCCCCGGCACATCCCCGCCGCCTGTCAGGATCCCGATCCGCATCCGTCGCGCCTCCGACACCGTTACCAGCCAGTGCGGCGCACCTTACCGGCGGCGCACCGGCGGCGCCGCTCAGCGGTCGGACTCCGAGCTGACCGCGTCGGCGGTGTCGCGCAGCAGGTGCCACAGCCGCTCCACGTGCGCCCGGCCGGTGGCGGACCCCCCGATTGCGACTCGCAGGACGAAGCGGTCGTCCAGGCGCGTGTGGGTCAGGTAGGCCGCCCCCGACGCGTTGAGGCGTTCGAGGACCTGCTGGGTCACCGCATCGCCGTCGCGGTGGCGCACGCAGACCAGGTTGAGCGGAGCGGGCGCGGCCAGCTCCCAGCTGCGGTCAGCCCGTACCCAGTCGGCGAACTCCTGCGCCAACGCGACATGCTCGCGGACGTGGCGGCGCAGCCCCGAGCCGCCGTAGTGGCGGATGACGAACCACAGCTTCAACGCCCGGAACCGCCGGCCGAGCGGCACCTGCCAGTCGCGGTAGTCCACAACCGCACCCGAGTCGCTGGCCACGTTGCGCAGGTACTCGGGCAGGATGGACAGCGCGCGCACGAGCGGCTCGCGGTCGGCCACGTAGAAGCAGTCGCAGTCGAAGTTGGTCAGCATCCACTTGTGGGGATTGACGCAGTAGCTGTCGGCACGGTCCAGCCCGTCGTGCAGCCAGCGCAGCTCCTCACACAACGCCGCGATGCCGCTCATCGCGGCGTCGACATGCAGCCAGGCACCGTGCCGGGCGGTGATCTCGGCGATGGCGGCGACCGGATCGATGGCGTTGGACCCGGTGGTCCCGACGGTCGCCACGACCAGGCATGGGGTACGGCCGGCGGCGACGTCCTCGGTCAGCGCCGCGTCGAGGGCGTCCGGGCGCATGGCGTGGTGTTCGTCGATCGGGATCAGGTGGACGCCCTTGGAGCCGAGGCCGGCGATGCGCGCCGCCTTCTCGACCGAGGAGTGGGCCTCGGACGTGGCGTAGATCACGAGCTGCGCGGCCGGCGAATCGCCGCTGCCGCCCGTGGATCGCTCGCGCGCCGCCAGCAGCGCGCAGAGGGTCGCGCTGGAGGCGCTGTCCTGCAGCACCCCGCCGCCTGCGCCGTCGGAGCGGAAGCGCTCTGGCAGGCCGAGCAGCTCGGCCATCCAGTCCAGCATGAGCGTCTCGACCTCGGTGCACGCGGGGCTGGTGGCCCACAGCATCCCCTGGACGCCAAGCCCGGCGGACAGCATCTCGCCGAGGATCGACGGTCCGGACGTGTTGGCCGGGAAGTAGGCGAAGAAGCTGGGCGACTGCCAGTGCGTCAGGCCCGGCACGATCACCCGGTCGACGTCGGCGAGCACGTCGTCGAACGGCTCTCCGTCCTCGGGTGGGTTCGCCGGCAGCCGTGCGCGGATCTCGCCGGGTGCCACCTGCGACAGCACGGGCAGGTCGTCGACGCGCTCCAGGTAGTCGGCCACCCAGTCGACCATCGCGCGGCCGTAATGGCGGAACTCCTCGGCGGTCATGTGCTGACCTGGTGGCACGCGGCCTCCTGTAGAACGATGGCGGCGGGGACGCTACGGCGGAATCCGCTCCGCCGCACGCGAGGGCACAGCCACAATCGGCGTCGCGGCGGTTTAGCACTCCGGCGTGGTGGCGAATCCACACGGAACCTCGAGGAGGACGCCATGGCCGTCGCACTGCACCGCCTGACTCAATGGATCGCGCAGCGCCCCGCGCTGGACAAGGTCGGCGACACCCTGATGTGGGTGCTCGGCCCGACCTTCAACTCGCGGCTGGTCAAGAACGCCGCCAACGGCACCTGGTTGGGGCACCCCCTGCATCCCTTGCTGGTGACGCTGCCGATCGGCACCTGGGCGGGCAGCGGACTGCTCGACCTGCTCGGCGAGGACAACGAGCAGGCCGCCGACACGCTGCTGACCGCCGGGGTGATCAGCGCGCTGCCCACGGCCATGGCGGGACTCGCCCAGTGGGTCGACACCTACGGGCCGCCCCGCCGGATCGGTGCGGCGCACGCGATGGCCAACAATGCCGCCCTGGCGCTGCAGTTGGCGTCGGTGGTGGCCCGTCGCCAGGGTCATCGCGGCCTAGGCAAGGGGCTGTCGTGCGCCGCACTGGGGCTGGTCAGTGGCGCCGGATATCTCGGCGGTCACCTGTCCTACGCGTTGGGTGTGGGGGTGGACCACACGGCGTTCCACGATCCCCTCGAGGACTGGACGTCCACCGACGTGGCGGCCGCCGCCGTCCCCGACGACGCCCCGGTGACCGCGCGGGCCGGCGAGCGACAGATCATGCTGGCGCGCCACGACGGCGAGATCGTCGCCTACGACGCGGTCTGCACCCACGCTGGCGGGCCGCTGGGCGAGGGCACCATCGTCGATGGCTGCGTGCGCTGCCCGTGGCACGGCAGCATGTTCAGCCTTGCCGACGGTAGCGTCGTCGAAGCGCCGGCCACCACGCCGCAGCCCCGTTACGACGTCCGGCTCAGCGGCGGCCTGATCGAGGTCCGCGCCGCCTTGCCTGCCTGAGGCAACGGCAGATGCGGTGACCGCAGCCGGGCGCCTCACTCGCCGCCGTTTGCTGACGGCGGCCTTGGCGGCCGGCGCGGCGGTTGGGCTCGGGCGTGACACGGCAAGGTTGCGCACCGTCTTCGAGGAGTCGAACGGGCAGAGCTGGACATCGCTGGAGGACGAGGCACGGTTTCTGGCGCGGGTCGAGCGCAGCGCCGTCAACGTCGGGATCAAGCGCATCGGCACCACCGTGTCCGGCATCCCGCTGCGGCTGGTACGGCTGGGTCCCGCGAAGGGCCCGGGCCTGCTGGTGCTCGCCGCCCAGCACGGCAACGAACCGGCCGGTCGCGAGGCGACCCTGCAGCTGGTGCGCGATCTCGCCTTCACCGTCGACCCGGTGCTGCGCCGTCAGCTGCGCGCCCATCGGATTCTGGTGGTGCCCACGGCCAACCCTGACGGAGTGGCGGCGTGGACCCGCGGCAACGCCAGAGGCGCCGACCTCAACCGCGACCACCTGAACCTGCGGGAGCCCGAGACCCGGGCCCTGGCAGCGGTGCTGCGCGACGAGCGCCCGGATGTCGTGGTTGACCTACATGAGTACGCCCCCGTCGTGCCGGGGCTGTACGACGACGATGTGCTGTCGCTGTGGCCGCGCAACCGCAACGTCGACCCCGGTGTTCACGCGCTGGCCCGCGCCCTGTGCCTTGACTACCTGACCCCTGGGGCTCGGGCGAGCGGGTTCAGCGCCGGGGTGTACGGCCAACACACGGCCGGTGGTCGGGTCACCGCCCAGGTTGGCGGCAGCGGCGATGAAGGGATGTGTCGCAACACCGCCGGCCTGCACCACCGGGTCGCTGTCGTGGCCGAGACCCCGCTGCACCCGCACGTTGGCGAGCCCGGTTACCGGCCCTTCCCACGTCGCCGTCGCGTCGCCGTCCACCGCCGGATCCTCGACGACTGTCTGCGCTTTCTGCGCGACCAGGCGGGGCCCATCGCCCGCAACGGTCTCCAGGCGGCCGCCGCGGCGCGCTACCCGCAGCCGATCGCCTTCTCCGGCAGCGACGTCGACGCGCCGCCCACCAACGAGGTCGCCGACCCGCCGGCTTGGGGCTATCGGCTGACCGCCGATCAGGCGTCAACGGTTGCCGAAGTCCTGCCGCTGCACGGCATCCGCTCCGTGTCATCGCCGGACGGCAGCGTCATAATCCCGTCGGCGCAGCCAGCTCGGGTCTTGGCCGCGCTGCTGCTGGACGCTCGTGGGGACCGCCATGCGGTGGCCGGCGAGCCGCTGGCGGCTCCCGTGTAGCGAGCCAGCCGTCGCCGGCGCGGCTCCCCGCACACGCCTCGACCCCCGCGCAACCGTGTGCGCCCCGCTCAGGCGGTGGCGGCGCGGCTGGCGTCCAAAGCGGCGGCGATGTAGTCGATGGCAGCGGTGAGGCGCTGCACGTCGCCGGCGTCGATCGCCGGGAACACCGCGATGCGCAGCTGGTTGCGCCCCAGCGTGCGGTAGGCCTCGGTGTCGACCACGCCGTGGGCTCGCAGCACCGCGTTGACCTCGGCGGCTGGGACCCGCTCGTCCAAGTCGATGGTGCAGACCACATTGCTGCGTTGGCCAGGGTCGGCCACGAACGGGGTGGCGTAGTCGCTGGCCTCGGCCCAGTCATACAGGTGACCGGACTTGGCGGCGCAGTCCTTGACCGCCCAGGCCAGCCCACCCTGGGCGTTCATCCACTCCAGCTGCTCGGCCATCAGGAACACCGTGGCGATCGAGGGGGTGTTGTAGGTCTGCTCCTGTCGGCTGTTGTCCAGGGCGATCCGCAGGTCGAGCATCGCGGACACAAAGCGTCCGGTCGCGGCGACCTCGTCGATCCGCGCGATCGCGGCCGGTGACAGCAGGGCGAGCCACAGCCCTCCGTTGGAGGCGAAGGCCTTCTGCGGGCTGAAGTAGTAGGCGTCGACCTCGGCGGGGTCCAGCGGCAGACCACCCGCACCGCTGGTGGCGTCGACCAGGACCAGCCCCTCCCCCGGGCGCACCACCGGCATCGCGACCCCCGTGGAGGTCTCGCAGTGGGTCAGCGCGTAGGTGTCGACCCCACCCACGGCGGTTAGTGTCGGGTGGGTGCCCGCGGCGGACTCGACGATCACCGGGTCGGCCAGGAATGGTGTCGCGGTGACAGCCGCTGCGAACTTCGCCGAGAACTCCCCGAACACCGCGTGGGCGCTGCGTTCCTGGATGAGGCAGTGGGTGGCGATGTCCCAGAACAACGTCGCGCCGCCGTTGCCGAGCGCAACCTC
>Ga0136620_10001172_pt1 | contig 12344 bp, 13 predicted proteins | sample AntDrymUQ4162106_2_FD_104806 | JGI IMG/M metagenome (GOLD analysis project Ga0136620, IMG submission 104806) | Polar desert sand microbial communities from Dry Valleys, Antarctica - metaG UQ416 (21.06) | ecosystem: Environmental > Terrestrial > Soil > Desert | place: Antarctica: Dry Valley... | reverse complement strand
CGTTCGCGTCGGCGACCCGCAGCTGCTCGGTCGCAAGCCCGCCGAAGGTCACGGTCGAGGTGAGGATGAAGAGCGAGGCGATGTAGAGCGGGGCGATCAGGATGGCGGCGTAGCCCGCCGGCCTGGCCCAACGGCGCTCGCGCTCGAGGACCTGCTCCCGGCCCATCAGCTGGAGGTCCCGTCGGCTTTGGCCACCGGGCCAGCGGCTTTCCGCGAGGGCGCCAGCTCGAAGGCCTCCGACGGTGCCCGGATCGGGATGTAGTCATCCTCGCGCCCGACGACCTTGGAGAGGCGCTCACCGGCGGATAGCACCAGGTCGAGCAGCGGTGCGGCCAGGCCGATCGCCCGCTCGAGGCGGGCGCGGCGCAGCTGTTGGCGAGGTGTCGGCGGTGGCATCGCGCTGTGGCTAGCCGCGCTCGTGAAAGAAGAAGCCGGGCAGGGCGCCCTCGATCACCTCTTGGGTCATCCGCTGCGCGACCTCGAGGTTGCCCGTGCGCACGGCGATGTCGTCGAGGGTGACGATGCCGACCAGCGAGCCCGCCTCGATCACCGGCAGGCGGCGGACGCGGTGGCGGACCATCAGCGCCGCCGCCGCCTCGAGGTCCATCTCGGGCTCGCCGCTGACCAGCGGCCGCGAGGCGTGATCGTCGACCGGCTCGCCCACCGGGCGCTCCTCGGCGAGGGCGCGGACGGTGAGGTCGCGGTCGGTGATCATCGCCGCCGGCCCGCCCTCGGCGTCGCAGATCACCACCGACCCGACGGCGTGATCGCGCATCAGCTGGGCGACCGTGAGCAGGTCGGCGTCGGGCCCGGCGGTGACCACGCCAGTGGTCATGATCTCGCGCAGCTGCATGGCCGCTGGAATCTACCGGCACTAGCATCCGCGGCCCGAATGAGCGCAACCCCCGAACACACGTGAGCGGCGAAGGCCCCTGCCCGCTCTGCGGCAGGCCCCTGTTCGGCTGGATCGCGCTGCCCCCGCTGAACGGCGAGGTGAGCATCGGGATGCCGAGCGGTGGTCATCCCGACGAACGGGTGATCGACCGTTGTGAGAACTGCGGCGTCGCGGTCGAGCGCCAGCGCAGGATCGACCCGGTGGCGGAATGGGAGGCGATCTGCCGCCCCGCCGAGCAGGGGGGCCGCGAGGTTGCGATCCCGAACCGCGCCAGCCTGCAGGCGACGATCGGGGTCGAGGGGTGGGCGGCGGTCGAGCTCTCCCCCGGGCGCCTGCTGCTCACGCCGCGCAGCCTCGAGCTGCTTGCCGAGCTCAACGGCGAGCGGCTCGAGCGGCTTCGCTGGCCGCGCTGGGGACGCTCCCAGGCTTGGATGTGGCAGACCCTGCTCAACGGGCTCACCTTCCACCCCAACTTCGCCCGCGAGCTGCGAGCCGGACAGCTGCGACCCGCGGACTCGCGCGGACGCTTTCACTTCGCCGCCGACGCGGTGGTCACCGTGCTCGCCGCGCCGCTGGTGGCACTTGTCTCGGCGCCACTCGAGCTGATCGCCGCGCTCACCCGCCGCGGGGGTGAGATCGTCGCCGCGGTCAGCCGCTAGCTCTTGGGCTCGGCCTGGCGCCAGATGCGCTTGGTCACCGGAAGCACGATGCTGCGGGGGGAGTGGCGGCCGGTGATCGCGCCGGCGCGGTTGAGCAGGCCGGGCACGACCACGCGCCGGCCCTTCTCCGCCCCCTCGACGGCAGCCCGGGCGACCTCTTCGACCGGGGTCCAGAAGAGCCCCGGGAGGCTCTCCTCGGCTTCCCCGACGCCGGCGACGTCGGCGAACTCGGTCTTCACCGGTCCCGGACACAGCGCCGTCACCGTCACCCCGGCCCCGCCGAGCTCGGCGTGGGTCGCCTCGCTGAGGCTGAGCACGAAGGCCTTGGTCGCCGCGTAGGCCGCAGTCCCGGGGATCGGCTGAAAAGCGGCAGTCGAGGCGACGTTGATCACCGCTCCGCGGCGACGCTCGACCATGCCCGGCGTGAAGCGCGCCTGCAGGTCGAGCAGGGCCTCGCAGTTGAGCCGCACCATCGAGGTCACCCGGGCGCGATCGGCCTGGTTGAGCCGCGCGGAGTCGCCGAAGCCGGCGTTGTTGACGAGGATCTCGACCGCCAGCCCGAGCCGCTGGATCTCGGTCTCGAGCCGGTCGCGCTCGTCGTCGTCACCGAGGTCGGCGGCGATCACCTCGACCCCCACGCCGTGAGCACCGGAGAGCTCGGTCGCCAGCTCGCGCAGGCGCGGCTCGCGCCGCGCGACCAGGGTGAGGCCGTGCCCTCGCCGGGCGAGCTCGCGGGCGATCTCGACCCCGATCCCCGACGAGGCGCCGGTGACCAGCGCGGTCGCTGACTCCGATGGTGGGGGCAGGGCCACGGCGGCAGCCTAGCCCGAATCTCCTCCACCTGCCCGCCGCGGGCCGAGTCGGCGAGTGGGCGTCGTTATCATCGATCGCATGGAAGGCGGCGATCCCTTCGGCCTCTTCGGCGACCCCGACGAGCTGCGCCAGCGCCTCGGCGATATGGCCGAGCAGATGCAGAGCTCGCAGAAGGTCGCCTGGGCCGACAATGCGATCAAGCTCGCCGTCGACATGACGGTCGCCTCGATCGCCCGGCTCGAGCTCAAGGGCGCCAGCGACGAGCAGGCCCTGCAGGTTCGCGACGCGATCCGGATCGTCTTCCCTGAGGCCGTCACCCTCGTGCGCGAGGCGCGCGAGGGTCTTGCCTGAGCCGACACCACTGCGCCACCTTCGCCGCGGATCTGGCGCTGTCAGTCGGCCTAGCCTCGGGTTGCGATGGACCACGAAGCACAAAGAGGCGCGGCGACGGTCGAGCACGCTGGGCTGGCGCTGCTGATCTCGCTGCTGGCGATCGCCGCGATCACCGCCGGCCCGCTCGACGGAGCGCGCGAGCTCGGCACCACCCTGGCACGCAAGCTTCGCTGCGCCGCTGTGGGGCCGGGACCCTGCTGGCGCGACCCGCTGACCGAGGCCTACGGGCGGCCGCTCGCCGGCGCGGTGCGGGCGCTGGCGCCGAGCCCGCAGGCGAGGCTCGGCCTGCTACCGGTCGACTTCCGCCGCTGCCGCTCGGCGAGCTGCTCGCGGCCGGGTGACCGAGCCGGGCTGACGGCATCGAACCGTCGCGTCAGCGCCTTCGTCTCCGTCGCCGACCGCCGCGGGGCCGGCGGCGACGCCGAAATCAGCTACTGGCTCTACCGGCCGACGCTGGGCTGGGAGCGGATCCTGCGCCACGCCAACGACAGCGAGGTCGCCCGGTTGGCGCCGACGCCGCTGCTCGAGGACGCGGTGCCGGCGCTGGTTCCGCTCGAGACCCTCCCCGGTCGAAACCACTTCGACTTCGCTCCGGGCGAGCAGCCGCCCTGGCGCTGGCAGGTCGGGCCGTGACCGCGGGGATGGCTACCAGTGGGCGTCGTGGTGCTCGATCACGCCGATCCCGTGGTCGAGCTCGATCCCGCCGGGGAGCGTGCCGGAGAAGGTGCCGAAGGGCTGGCGGTAGCTGTACTCGACGAAGGCGCGCTTCTCCTGCTTTCGCCGCTCGCAGATCGCGCTGAACTCGAGCCTGCCGCCGTCGAGCGCGATCGCCTCGAGCCCCTCGAAGGAGACCGGCCCCGGCTCGGAGGGCTGCCCGTCGACCCAGATCGCCCGCTCGGAGCTCGTCGCCGGGTCGTTGATGCCGCTGACCAGGTTCCAGCCGAGCTCGCGCCCGTCGGTGCTGTGGCCGACGCCCGCCGACCAGTCCCAGACGGTGTGGCGCTCGTGGTAGCCGCAGGACTCATCCTCGACCGCCCGCGCCTCGAGCCGAATCCGCCGGGCGCCGATGCGGACGTCGCAGGCAACTGGCGTGACACGCTTGCGCGTCCAGGTGTGGAGGCCGTCCGCGGTCGGGCAGACCGACTCGACCCAGGGGCTTCCGGCTCCGATCCGGATGAACGCCCGCACCTGCTCCTCGTCGGCGTCGGCGTCGGCGGGAGCCTCGATCCGCACCTGTGAGTCACCCTCGCCCGGCGCCCACTCGATCCGCCCGCCGCCGGGTTCGTCGCGCTCGGTCCAGACCTCACCGCGGGCGATCGGCCCGAGCAGCTTGGTGCGCTCGAGCATCTGCGCGGACTCGCGATCCCAGACCGCCCAGAAGGTCTGACCGATCGGGCCCACCTGGACCCGCGCCGCGCACAGCAGCAGCTCATCGCTGAAGACGCCGATGTAACGCCATTGCTTGCGCCAGATCCCGTTACGGCGCAGCTTCACCTTCTCGGGCGGCAGCCGCAGGTCCGGCCTACCGGGCCCGGGTCCGCGCCAGGGGAGCCCCTCGCCCATCCGCTACTCGATCTTGCAGATCGGGTCGCCTGCGTTCACGGCCGCGCCCTCGGAAACGCTGATCTCGATGACCTTGCCGGCACGGTGCGCGGTGATCTCGTTCTCCATCTTCATCGCCTCGATCACGCAGATCAGGGCACCCTCCTCGACCTCCGCACCCTTTTTCACCGCGACCTTGAGGATCGTGCCCTGAAGCGGCGAGGGCAGTCCCGGGCCGCTGGCACCGCCGCCGCCCGAGCTCGCCGAGCGCTGGCGCCTGGGCGGGCGCCGGGCCGCCGCGGTCCCGGTGCCGGCCGCAGCGGCGGCGCCGATCACCTTGACCTGATGCAGGCGCCCGTCGACCTCGACCGAGTACTCCCGCTCCAACAACGGTTCGGGATCGGCATTCTCCCCCGACCCTGACCCGCCCGGAGGCGAAGCCGAGGACGTGTCGGGCTTCGTTTGTTTGAGCCACTTCTTGTCCTCGGTGAGGTCGCGGCAGGTCTCGCCGCGGGCCCACTGCTCGGTCGCCAGGATCGCCTTGTGGAAGGGGATCAAGGTGGTCAACGGCTCGATCCGGTACTCGTCGAGGGCGCGCAGCATGCGCGCCGTGGCGTGCTCGCGGTCGACGTCCCAGGTGATCAGCTTGGCCACCATCGGGTCGTAGGTCGGGGTCACCTCGCCGCCGGCCTCGAGCCCCGAGTCGACCCGCACCCCGGGGCCCGCCGGCTCGACGTACTCGTCGATCCTCCCGGGGGCGGGGGCGAAGTTCTTGTGGGCGGCCTCGGCGTTGATCCGGCACTCGATCGAGTGCCCACGCAGCTCAACCTCGTCCTGACCGATCGAGAGCGCCTCGCCGGCGGCGATCCGCACCTGCTCGCGGACGATGTCGACGCCGGTGACCATCTCGGTGACGCAGTGCTCGACCTGCACCCGGGTGTTCATCTCGAGGAAGAAGTAATCGTCGCCGACCTGCATCCCCTCGACCGTGCCGGCGCCGCGGTAGTCGACCGCCTTCGCCGCCTCGGTGGCGATCTTGCCGATCCTGGCGCGCATCTCCGCGTCGACGTGCGGCCCGGGCGCCTCCTCGATCAGCTTCTGGTGGCGGCGCTGGATCGAGCAGTCGCGCTCGCCCAGGTGGATGACGTTGCCGTGGGAGTCGGCGAGCACCTGGACCTCGACGTGGCGCGGGTCCTCGAGGTAGCGCTCGAGGTAGACGCGGTCGTCGGAGAAGAACTTCTCGCCCTCGCGAGCGGCGCCCTCGAAGGCTTCGGCGAGCTCGTCCTCGCTCTGCGCCACCCGAAAGCCCTTGCCGCCACCGCCGCCGGCCGCCTTGCAGGCAACCGGGTAGCCGATCTCCTCGGCGCTCTTTCGCGCCGCCTCGGCGTCGGCCGCAGGCTCGGTGGCGCCGGGGACGATCGGCACCCCCGCCTCCTGCATGATCTCGCGGGCCCGCGTCTTCGAGCCCATCGCCTCGATCGCGCTCGCCGGCGGGCCGATGAAGACGATCCCGGCCTCGTCGAGGGCACGGGCGAAGTCGGCGTTCTCGGCGAGGAAGCCGTAGCCGGGATGGACCGCGTCGGCGCCCGACTGCTTGGCGACCTCGATGATCCTCTCGATCTTCAGGTAGCTCTCCGCCGGAACCGCCGGGCCGAGCAAGAAGGCTTCGTCGGCGCGCTCGACGTGCGGGGCCTCGCGATCGGCCTCGCTGTAGACGGCGACCGAGGAGATGCCCATCTCGCGGAGGGCTCGGATCACCCGAATCGCTATCTCGCCGCGATTGGCGACCAGGACCTTCTCGAACATGGCGCCGGAGACTAGTGGCCCGGTTGGTCGCCTCGCCGCTTGGGTGGCGGGGGACGCGGCGGTCACGGCGCGAGCGTGACGCGGCTCACGGTAACCTCGACATCGTGCGGTGTAACATCGCCCAGTGACGTACTCAGGGGTCGCCGGTGGCGGCCCTGGAAGCGATGTACGGAAGGAGCACGATGGCCCCCAACGAGGTCGCACCAGCAGGCGGCGCCGAGATCGCCGAGGTCCTGATCGCGACCGGCGGCGCCACGATCGCAACCCTGGTCCTGCTCTGGTTCGGTTGGCGCCACCGCAGCGGCCGCTCCCAGGTGCTGCGCCGCATCGCCGAGCTCGTCGCCCGCGACAGCGGCCTCGCCGCCTGGGCGGCGCTGCCCTCGCTGATCGCCGCGGGTTCGCTGCTGGTGGCGCTGCTCGGGATGTACTGGGACATCTCCCTTCACATCGACGACGGCCGCGACGCCGGCCCGCTCGCCAACCCGGCGCATTACCTGATCCTCTTCGGGCTCTACGGCATCTTCGCCGCGGGCTTTCTCGCGATCGTGCTGCCCGAGGGCCGCCCGAGCCGCTCCGCCGTGCGCATCGGCCGCAACTGGCACGCCCCGCTCGGGGGCGTCGCGATGATGGCCTCCTCGGCCTTCGCCCTGATCGGCTTTCCACTCGACGACCTCTGGCACCGGATCTTCGGGCAGGACGTGACCCTCTGGGGGCCAACCCACCTGATGCTGATCGGCGGCGCCGGGCTGACCCTGATCGGCAGCGTCATCCTGCTGGTCGAGGGCCGGATCGCGGGCGACGGCTCGCGCAGCTGGCGCGCACGCCTGCTGCGCGGCCGCAGGATCTTCGCCTTCGGCGGCCTGCTGATCGGGCTCTCCACCTTCCAGGCCGAGTTCGACTTCGGCGTCCCCCAGTTCAACTTCCTGCTCGAGCCGATCATGCTCGCCTTCGCCGCCGGGGTCGCGCTCACCGGCGCCCGCCTCTGGATCGGCAGGGGCGCGGCCCTCGGCGCCGCCCTCTTCTTCATCGTCGCCCGCGGTGGGATCGCGCTGATCGTCGGGCCGGGCTTCGACGAGACCACACCCCACTTCCCCCTGTACCTGGTCGAGGCCGGGCTGGTCGAGCTCGCCGCCCTGTTCGTCTCGACCCGCAGGCCGTATGCCTTCGGCGCCATCTGCGGGGCGCTGATCGGCACCGTCGGCTTCGCCGCCGAGTACGCCTGGTCGCACCTGTGGATGCCGTTCGCATGGCCGCAGAATCTGATCCTCGACGCCTGGCCCCCGGCGCTGATCGCCGCGATCGGCGCGGGCCTGATCGGCGCCTACGTGGCGAGCGCCCTCGCCGGCGCCGAGCGCGGCGCGGGGATCAAGCGTCGCGACACTCCAAGCCGGATGCCGTCGATCGTCCCCGCCGCCGCGGGCCTGGTCGCGATCGCCGCGATGGTCGCGCTCAACGTCGGCGATTCCGAGCTCACCGGGGTGCGCGGCGACGTCGCCCTGACCGAGATCTCCGACGGACCAGGTCGCACCGCCCAGGCCACCGTCACCGTCGATCCGCCCACCGCCTTCGATGACGCCCGCTGGGTCAACGCCACCGCCTGGCAGGGCGGCGAGCAACTCCATCTCGAGCAGCTCGAGGAGACGGCTCCGGGCGTCTATGAGACCAGCGAGCCGCTGCCCATCGACGGCAGCTGGAAGGCGCTGATCCGCGCCCACGTCGGCGACGCGCTGCTTGGCCTGCCGGTCTTCCTGCCCGAGGATCCCGCGATCCCGGCGGAGGGGGTGGAGGCGACCCCGGCGTTCCAGCGCTCCTTCGTCGACGAGACCGAGATCCTCCAGCGCGAGCTCAAGCAGGGCGTCTCCGGCCGCCTCGCGGCGATCGCCTATGTGGTCGTCGGCTCGATCGTCGTCGCCCTGCTGCTGCTGTTGGGCTGGGTGCTGCGCCGGCTCGGCGGCGAGTCCGAGGATCCAGGCCGCGGGGTCACCGCGAAGCCGGCCCCGACCGGCGACCGGCGGCTGCCGGCGTGAGCTCGATCATCCTCGCCCACGCGGGCCACTGGCTCAGCGGGCTGGCCTTCGCCTTCGCGCCGCTGACCGTGGTCGGCGGCCTGATCGCGATCGCGATCCGGGAGCGGCGCGCCGCTCGGAGCTGAGGCTCAACCGGCCCGCACCCCGGTGGAGATCACCTGCTCGCGGCCGGGCCCAACCCCGATCACGCCGACCGCGACGCCGACGTTGTCGGAGATCGCGGCGAGGTAGTCGCGCGCCTCGACCGGCAGATCGGCCTCGCTGCGACAGCCGCTGATGTCGCCCTCCCACCCCGGGTAATCCTCGTACTCGGGCTTCGCCGAGTGCAGGATCGACTGGTGGTAGGGGAACTCCTCGAACACGGCTCCCTCGCTGCCGCGGTAGCGGACCGCGACCCGCAGCGGGTCGAGGCCGGAGAGCACATCGAGCTTGGTGATCGCCAGGGTCGAGAGGCGGTTGAGGCGAGTGGCGTAGCGCAGCGCGACCAGGTCGAGCCAGCCGCAGCGACGTTCGCGCCCGGTGGTGGTGCCGAACTCGTGGCCGCGGTCGCGCAGGTGGACGCCGACCTCGTCGGTGAGCTCACTCGGAAAGGGCCCCGCGCCGACCCGGGTCGCGTAGGCCTTGCAGACGCCCCAGACCTCGTCGATGTCGGTCGGCCCGACCCCGGCGCCGACGCAGGCCGCGCCGGCGATCGGGTTGGAGGAGGTGACGAACGGATAGGTGCCGTGGTCGAGGTCGAGCATCGCCGCCTGGGCGCCCTCGAACAGCACCGTCTGGTCGCTGTCGAGCGCGTCCCAGCAAAGGCGCGAGGTATCGGCGATGTGAGGCTCGAGCCGGTGACCGTAGCTCAGGTACTCCTCGGTCATCGCGTGCAGGTCGAGCTTCGGGTCGCGGGCAAACGGCCGCAGCAGCTGCTGCTTGGGCTCGAGCGCGGCCGCGATCTTCTTGCGCAGGATCTTCGGGTCGAGCAGGTCCTGGACGCGGATCCCCAGACGCGCCGACTTGTCCGCGTAGCAGGGGCCGATCCCGCGCTTGGTGGTGCCGATCTCGAGCTTGCCCAGCTTCGCCTCGCCGGCCGTGTCCAGCATCACGTGGTAGGGCATGATCAGGTGGGCGTTGGCGGAGAGCCGCAGGCCGCCCACGTCGACCCGCCGCCGGCGCAGCCCGTCGAGCTCGCCGATCAGCACGCTGGGGTCGACGACGACGCCGTTGCCGATCACGCAGGTCTTGCCAGGGTGCAGGATCCCGGAGGGGATCAGGTGGAACTTGAACTCCTCGCCGTCGCGAACGATCGTGTGGCCGGCGTTGTTGCCGCCCTGAAAGCGCACGACCATCGCCGCGTCGCGAGCGAGCAGGTCGACGATCTTGCCCTTGCCCTCGTCGCCCCACTGGGTCCCGATGATCACGATTCCTGGCATCAGCCGGTGATTATGGAGGGCCGGGCGGCCCGCTTGCCCTAAGCGACGCGGTAGCGCTGGTCCTCGCCGAACAGCGGCAGTGGATCGCCGCAGATCTCGACCAGGCGCGAGACCGTGCGCGGGCCGATCTGCTCCTCGAGCTGCTCGACCGCAAGGTCCGTTGTCAGCACCATCGACCTCTGCGTCGCGTAACGCTCGTCGACGATCGAGAACAGCTGCTCGAGGACCCACTCAGTCTGCTTGGTCGCGCCGAGGTCGTCGATGTGCAGGAGGTCGACCGAGGTGAGGCGATCGAAGAACTCGGAGTAGGAGAGGTCACCGGAGTCGAGGTCGTAGGTGCGCCGGATCCGGGTCAGCAGCTTGGGCAGCGAGTAGACCGCCGCCGAGCGCCCGGCCTGCATCGCGAGCTTCGAGATCAGCATCGCGAGGCTCGTCTTACCGGTGCCGACGTCGCCCACGAACCAGATGCCCCTACCGGCCGCGAGATTGCCGTCGAGATCGTCGATGAACGCTCGCACGGCCTCGACCACCGCTCGCGACTGCGGGGCCTGCGCCATGTCGGAGATCGGCGGGCGGTCGAAGCTCACCCCCTCGTACTTTCGCGGCAGGGTCGCGCGCACGCCGCGCATACGGGCCTGCTGGATACGGCGCTCCCGACATCCACACGGCTGGGCGGTGTCGTCATCGGCGGCGCTGATCCAACCGCTTCCGTCGCAGAGCGCCAGCGGGCAGGATCGAGGCAGCTCTCTGACCTTGGCGCTCACTCCTCGGCGACTTCCACGAAGTCTGCCTCGTGGATGGACGGTGGCTGAGCTGGACGCTGGCCGGAGGCGCTGTCGGCCCGCGAGAGGTTCTGAAACGAGGCGTACTTGTCGAGGAACGCGAGCCTCACGGTATCGGTCGGCCCGTTGCGGTTCTTGCGCACGATCACCTCGGCGATGCCCTCGAGTTGAGCGCGCTCCTCCTGGTCCACGTCCTCCTCGAAGTTCTTGTAGTAGTCCTCGCGATAGATGAAGGCGACCAGGTCTGCGTCCTGCTCGAGGTTCCCGGACTCGCGCAGGTCGGAGAGAATCGGCCGCTTGTCGCGGCCGGTGCGCTGCTCGGGCGCCCGCGAGAGCTGCGACAGCGCGATCACCGGGACCCTCAACTCGCGGGCGAGCATCTTCAGCCCACGGCTCATCTGGCCGACCTGCTCGACGCGGTTGATCCGCGAATCCTCGGCCCGCATCAGCTGGATGTAGTCGAGCACGATCAGCGCGAGACCGCCGTTGCCGTTGGAGATCTCGCTGGCGTGCAACCGCCTCGCCTTGGCGCGCAGATCGAGCAGCCCGAGATCCGAGGATTCGTCGATCCACAGCGGAGCAGGCTCGAGCTCGTTGCCGACCCGCACCACCTTGCCCCAATCCTTGCCGACCTGGCCCTTGCGCAGCCGGTCGCTGGGGATCCGCGCCCGCTTCGCGATCAGCCGCTGGACGAGCTCGGACTCTGACATCTCGAGCGAGAAGAAGGCGACGGGGCGGTGCTGCTTGACCGCGACGTGCTCGGCGATGTTGGCGACGAGACCGGACTTGCCCATTCCCGGTCGGGCCGCGAGGATGATCAGGTTGCCGGGCTGAAAGCCGCCGGTGATCTCGTCGAGGTCGGTGAACCCGGAGGCGGTGCCGGTGAGCGCGGCGCCACCCTTGGCCAGCTCCTCGAGGCGGTCCACCTCGCGCGAGACGATGTCCTTGAGGACGTGGAAGTCCTCGGCCTGTTCCTCGTGGGCGACGTTGAACAGCAGTCGCTCTGCCTGCTCGGCCAAATGCTGCGGCTCACCCTCGCGGTTGCGAACCGAGGCCTGGATCGTCTGCGAGGCGTCGAGCAGCCGGCGCAGCAGCGAGTTCTGTTGGACGATCTTCGCGTAGTGCTTGGCGTTGCCCGGCGCCGGCACCACCGAGGCGAGGTGCGAGACGGCGTCGCGCCCCCCCACCTGCTCGAGCTCGCCGGTCGAACGCAGCAGCTCGGAGACGGTGATCGCGTCGATCGGGTCGCTGCGCTCGTAGAGGCGCTTGATCGCCTTGTAGATCAGGCGATGGCGGTCGCGGTAGAAGTCCTGAGCCTCAAGTCGCACGTCGAGGATCACCGCGTTGTGCGTCGACTCGGAGACCATCAGCGCGCCCAGCACCGATTCCTCGGCCTCGAGGTTCTGCGGGGGAACGTGTGCTTCTGCGGTGGCCATGACTCTCTCGGTTTAGAGGGCGCGGCGGCGGCAAGTCGCCCCCGCTCGCGGTCCGATCGCCGAGACAACCACAGGCGGCTCCGTTGCGTCCGAGCAGTTCCCGCATTCTCGGCCAGAACGTCAGCCCGAACTTACGAACGCAATCGCCGTCCCCGGAGGTCGGGCAGTGGCGAGTTCCTCTCGTATACCGAGAGGAAAGCGCCAACGGTGCGGTCGCTACTTGGCTTCGGCGACGATCGTCTTGACCTTGGCGGTGGCGCCGCCGGCGACCTCGATCTCGACCAGGTAGGTGCCGATCTCGCGGATCGGCTCGTCGAGGCGGATCTTCTTACGGTCGACCTTGAGCCCGCGGGCGTCGTTGATCGCCTCGGCGATCTCGGCGTTGGTTACCGAGCCGTAGAGCTTGCCATCGGGGCCGGCACGATGCTGGATCGTGAGCACGGTCTTCGAGAGCAGCGCCGCGGTCTCCCCGGCGCGCTCGGCCGCAACCTCGGCGGCGCGCTCGGCCAGCTCGCGGCGGCGCTGTGCCTCCTCGAGCGAGGCCTGGGTGGCCGGCTGGGCGAGCTTTCGCGG
>Ga0136620_10001171_pt1 | contig 12353 bp, 11 predicted proteins | sample AntDrymUQ4162106_2_FD_104806 | JGI IMG/M metagenome (GOLD analysis project Ga0136620, IMG submission 104806) | Polar desert sand microbial communities from Dry Valleys, Antarctica - metaG UQ416 (21.06) | ecosystem: Environmental > Terrestrial > Soil > Desert | place: Antarctica: Dry Valley... | reverse complement strand
CGCGTGCTCCCTCGAAGAGCGAAGCCCAGCGCGGCCGGCGGGCGAGGGCGTTGACGGCCCAGAAGGCCCCGTAGGCCGCGACCCACCCCGCGAGCACGTCGACGACGAAGTGCTCGGCGCTGTAGACGAGCGCGAGACCCATCGCCGGCGGGTAGGCGGCCAGGAGCAGGCGCCAGTGGAGCCGGGCGCCGGGCCAGAGGAAGAGCGTGATCAGCAGCGCGTAGGCCGCATGCAGTGACGGCATCGCGGCGACGTTGTTGGCGAAGCGCTGGCCGCCGTCGAAGAGTGGCTGGAAGGCCGCGACCGGGATCTCGCGCCAGATGTGGCCGACGATGCGCGTCGTGCGGGGGATGTCGGCGTGCTCGCTCGCCATCCAGGGCGGGATCGCCGGGTAGAGCACGTAGACCGTGAACGCCATGAACGCGAGCAGGCAGACCATCGTGACCCAGCGCCGGAAGCGTCTGGGCGCGAACAGCCACAGCGCCGCGGCGACGACGAGCGTGCCGAAGAAGTGGCTCACGTACACGCCCCAGAGGGCGTAGTCGTACCAGTGCAGATGATCGATTCCGTCCCAGAGGTGCTGCTGGAGCCAGACGGTCGGGACCGGGGGACCGAAGAAGAGCACCTCCTCCGCCCACAGGTGCGGCTCGATGTGGGCCGGCAGCCACAGTCCGTCCGCATAGCCGCGCAGCAGGTCGTAGACGTAGAGGATGGCCGCCATCGGCAGCCACTCGAGGAGGACGCTCCTGATCCAGCGCCGCAGGTCGGTCAACGAGAAGGCGAGCAGGCCGAGGACGATCCAGATCAGCAGCCGGTCGCGCGAGACGGGCAGCCCGCCCTGCAGGGTCTGCACGCTCAGGGCGATCCCGTAGGCGAGGGGCCCGCACCAGCGCAGCACGCGCAGGGTGGGTCGGGGCGCGGTGCGAGACCCCGCGCGAAGGGCGCCGAATGAGAACTCCATCGAGCGCGCAACTCTAATGCGGCCCGCCGAATAGACTCGGAGTTGTAAAGGAGGAGCGGTGTCCCAGCGCCACCCCATCGGGTTACTGCTTGCAACCGAGGAGGACTGGCCGTCTGCCTTCGAGGCCGTGCTCCGCCGGCTCGGCCCGGTGCGCTGGAGCGGCGGGACGCACGAGTTCGTGACCGAGCGGATCACGCACGAGCCCTTCGACCTCCGTTACACGCCGCGGTACGCGCTCGTCATCGACCGGCTCTCGTGGTGGTACGAGGTGCCGCGCGAGTGGCTGAAGAAAATCGCGCTCATGGACGACACCTACCTCCTGAACAATCCCTTCACGTTCCAGGCGATGGAGAAGCACTCCGCCTACTGCGCGATGATGCGGCTCGGCCTGCGGGTGCCCGACACCTGGCTGCTCCCGCACCGGTCTCCCCCGGACAACCCACGCTACGAGCGCATGGCCGAGCGCTACTGCCCGTCCTTCGACCTGGACGAGATCGCCGCGCGCATCGGCTATCCGCTCTTCATGAAGCCCTTCGACGGGGGTATGTCGTTCGGGGTCACGAGGGTGCGGGACAGCGCGGAGCTCCACCGCACCTACGAGGGGTCGGGCGAGAGCCTCATGCACCTGCAAGCGGCCGTCGAGCCGTACGACCTCTTCACCCGCAGCATCTCGATCGGCCCGCAGACGGTCGTCACCCACTACGACCCCACGCAGCCCCACCACTACAAGTATTCGCGCGAGCGCGGCTTCGACCCGCCCGGGATCGAGTGGGAGCTCGAGACGATCAGCCGTCTCGTCAACGCCTTCTTCCGCTGGGAGTTCAACTCCTGCGAGACGGTCGTCAAGGAGGGACTGGCGCACCCGATCGACTATGCGAACGCCGCCCCTGACATCGCGCTCACGAGCCTCAACTACTTCTTTCCCTGGGCGATCCGCTCGCTCCTCGCCTGGTGCGTCTTCTGCCGCGTGACCGGACGGCACATGCAGATCAACCAGAGCACGCGCGACTTCTTCGCAGTCGGCGACCGCGACGACCTCGGGTACGACGAGAAGCTCGAGCGCTACCGCGAGCTCGCCGATGCGTACTTCGAGGCCGACCGGTTCGAGGAGTTCTGCGCCGAGGCGCTGCCGCAGCTCGACGAGCTCGTGGTGGACTACGTCGAGAGCCCGGAGTTCGACAGGTTCCGTGTCGGGATCGTGACGGTCGAGGAGCAACCCGAGCGGCACGAGGAGCTGATCGAGCGAAACCGCGACCTGATCGGGGCCTGGGCGGCCGATCAGCGCGCGCTGGCCGCGGCACGGTAACCGTGCTCGTTCTCTCGGGATCGGATGTTCGCCGCGTGCTCGACATGGAGTCCTGCATCGAGGCGATGGCCGGCGCCCTCGCCGCCCTGGCGCGCGAAGAGCTGACGATGCCGCTTCGTTTCGTCATGCGCTCGGGTGGGACGACGAACCTGATGGGCTTCATGCCGGCCCACCGGGGCGGTTCGACCCCGCTCTTCTCGCTGAAGGAGATCGTGGTCGCGCACGGCAACTCCGCGCGTGGGCTCGACCCGCACCAGGGCGCGGTGCTGCTGCACGACGGCGAGACGGGCGAGCTCCTGGCGGTGCTCGACGCATCGGCGATCACGGAGATCCGGACTGCCGCGGTGTCGGGTCTCGCAACGCGGCTGCTGGCCCGGCCCGGGTCGAGGCGAGTCGCGATCCTGGGCTCGGGTGTGCAGGGCCGCTCCCACGTCGAGGCGATGCGAGCGGTGCTCGACGAGCCCGAGCTCGTGATCTGGAGCCGTACACGCGAGCGGGCTGAACTGCTCGCGGAGGCGTCGGGTGCCGCAATCGCGGCGACGGTCGAGGAGGCGCTCGCGGGGGCGGACGTGGTCTGCACGACGACCTCCTCCCGCGAACCGATAGTCCGCAGAGAGTGGCTCGCGACGGGTGCGCACGTGAACGCGGTCGGGTCGAGCGTCCCGACCGCGCGCGAACTCGACTCCGCAACGGTTGCGGCCGCCTCGCTCTTCGTCGATCGGCGGGAGTCGACGCTCAACGAAGCGGGCGACTACCTCTCTGCCGTGGAGGAGGGCGCGATCGCAGGACCCGAGCACATCCGCGCCGAGCTCGGCGAGCTCCTGACGGGCGCTCATTCCGGTCGCGCCGCGCCCGAGGAGCTGACCGTCTTCAAGTCGCTCGGGCTCGCCGTCGAGGACCTGGCGGCGGCGGAGCTCTGCGTCGAGCGGGCTCGCGAGCTCGGGCTCGGCACCGAAGCGCCGTTCAGGTAGGTGGCCCCCGCCGGAAGTGCAGTCGGCCCGCCCGACCGTGACCGTACTTCTGGCGGTGCCCACTGACCCCCCGGCCGGTTCTGATCGCGGGGCGTGGGCCGGTCGGCATGACGCTCGCGCTGCGGCTTGCGGGCTTCGGCGTTGCGAGCACGATCGTCGATCCGCTCGGGCCGGAGATCGACCCGGGCTCGAAGGCGCTGCTGATGGCCGGCGAGGCGCTCGAGATCCTCGAGCGCGTCGGGGTCGGCCGCACGATCGCCAAGCGGGGCGTTCGGCTCGCCGCAGGCCGGACATTCGTGCGCGACCGGGAGCTTGCGACGGTTCGCTTCTCGCACACCGGCTCGGGGTTCCCGCCCGTCCTCAACTTTCCGCAGGCCGAGACGGAGCGGCTCCTGCTCGCCCGCGTCGAGCGCGAGCCGCTGGTCGAGACGCTCTGGGGCTCCGCGCTCGTCGAAGTGGAGCAGAACGGCGGGGGCGTGACCGCACACCTCGAGGGCGAAGGCGGCGCGCGGACGATGAGGGCGCTCTATCTCGCGGGCTGCGACGGCGTTCGTTCGGCGGCGCGAAAGGGGCTCGGGGTGCGCTTCGCGGGGCATGGCTTCGACGACCACTTCCTGATCACCGACGTCCGGGCTGACCTTCCGTTCCCGCGCAACGAGCGCCGTTTCCTCTTCGACCCGCCCTTCAACCCTGGCCGGACGGTGCTCGTCCATCCGCAGCCGGACGGCTGCTGGCACATCGACTGGCAGATCGGCGAGGCGCTCGATGCCGAGGAGGAGCGCCGGAGCGGACGCCTCGACGCGCGGCTGCGAAGTCTTGTCGGCGAGACGCCGTACGACCTCCTCTGGGTCACGTCGTACCGCTTCCTGCAGCTGATCGCCGAGCGCTTCCGGGTCGGCCGGGCCTTTCTGCTCGGCGACGCCGCGCACGTCTACAGCCCGTACGGCGCGCGCGGCTTGAACTCGGGGCTCGCCGACGCGGAGAATCTCGCCTGGAAGCTGTGGCTCGTGCTCTCGGGAGCGGCGCCCGCGCGCCTGCTCGAGACGTACGAGGCCGAGCGCCGCGCTGCCGCGCTCGAGAACCTGCGGATCACGGCAAGAACGGCGAGGTTCATGGCGCCTCCCTCCCGCGCTCGGCGCGTGTTCCGCGACGCGGTGCTCGCGACGGCCGCGCGCGTTCCGCCGACTCGCCGCTTCGTGAACTCGGGGCGCTTCTACCAGCCGCACGTCTACGCCGACTCGCCCATCGTGGCCGTCGGAGCGGGCGGCATGGCCCCCGACGCGGCCCGCTCGGGCGGTGGTTTCGTGGCGCTTCTGACCCTGCCTCCCGGCGCGTCGGCCGGAACTGGAGCGGAAGTGGCCGACCGCGCTGCCCGAGCCGGCCTCCCCGTCCGGCTGGCACTCGCCGGCGACAGCCGCGGGAGGCTCCTGCTCGTCCGGCCCGACGGTCACATAGCCTCGGAGCACCACTTTGCCCATCCCTCGGAGCTCGACGGCCTCGACCGGTGGCTGCGGGCGGCCGTGGGCGACTGAGAGGAGAGCCATGCAACGGATCGAGCCGCCCGAGCTGCCGGCCGGCCCGGCGAAGCGGTTCACGTACTCCTACGGCGTCCGTGCGGGCTCGACCGTCTGGATCTCGGGCCAGGTCGCCTTCAACGCCGACGGGGAGATCGTCGGAGTCGACGATGTCGAGGCGCAGGCGACGCAGGTGTTCGAGAACCTCAAGGCGGTGATCGAAGCCGCCGGCGGGAGCCTGGACGACCTCGTCTCGACCCGGACCTACATGGTCGACCGCGCCCACTCGCTCGCCGTCAACGCCGTGCGCGAGCGTTATCTGACGGGAGCCGTGAAGCCGACCAGCACCTTGCTCGTCGTCGCCGGCCTCGCGCGGCCGGAGTTCCTCGTCGAGATCGAAGCGGTGGCCGTGGTCGGCGAGCGGGGTCAGACCGCGTAACCTCGTGGCCGAGATCGCCGCCAGGGGCTTCGCTCAATCGCTTCGGCTGGCACCCTCTGCGCGCGCCATCGTCCTCGTCGGGTTCCTCGTCACGGTCGGTACCGGCGCAGGCCTCTTCCTGGCCCGAGGGGGCTCGGGGGACGTTCGCGTGGACGATTCGCGCGCCGCTCACGGCCGCGTTCATCGGTGCGGGCTACTCGGCGGGCGCCGCGCTGAGCCTCGCGCTCGCGCTGCGGGATGGCCACTGGGAGCGGATTCGAATCGTCCTCGACACCGCCCTCGCGCTGACGACCACCAATCTGATCGCGACGCTGCGCATCTCCGCTGAGTTCAAGCGACCGTGCGGTCGGCTCGAGACGCATCGTCGCGGGGTCTGACCCTCCGCGAATGACGAAGCAGCCCGACGTGTGGGGCGCGATCCTCACGGATGCGCTCGCGGGGAGACGCGCGCACGAGATCGTCGAGCGGGACGACGGCTTCGTCATGGCCTTCGACGCCCGCTACCTGCTCGAGCAATTCACCCGGTGGGACGACCCGGTCGAGCGACGCGCGATGCGTTTCGTCCGGGGTCGCGTGCTGGACGTCGGCTGCGGTGGCGGCCGGGTGAGCCTGCACCTTCAGTCGCGAGGGCTCGACGTGGTGGGAATCGACTCCTCGCCGGGGGCGATCGAGTGTTGCCGCCGGCGCGGTGTGCGCGACGCCCGGCTGGTCGACGTGGAGGCGATCGACGCCTCGCTTGGGCTCTTCGACACGATCGTGCTGCTCGGGCAGAACTTCGGGATGCTGGGCTCGGCGGCACGAGCTCGACGCATACTCGGCCGGTTGATGCGCCTCACGTCAGCCCGGGGTCGCATCGTCGCCGAGACCTTCGATCCGCATGCGCTCGACGATCCGGTGCAGGAGCGCTACCGCGAGCGGAACCATCGCCGTGGCCGGATGCCGGGCCAGCTCCGGCTCCGGGTCCGCCACCGCGAGCTCTCGACGTCGTGGCTCGACTGGCTCCAGGTCTCGCCGGCAGAGCTCGCGGATCTGCTCGAAGGCACGGGCTGGCGCCTGTCGCGCACGCTCGGAGAGGGTCCGAGCTACGTCGCGATCATCGACCGGCGCTAGGCAGCACGACGCGCGTTGAGCGTGCAGCGTTGCGTGTCTCAGCGTGAGGGCAACGTCGAAACGAGGACGGACAGCGCGTCCCTGCGCGGGCAATCGGCCGCCCGTGAGAGGTCACATGAGCGCGCGGTGGCGGAGCCGTAGCTGTCGCGGCGTGACGCCGAAGCGGGCATTGAAGAGCCGGTAGAAGTGACTGAGGTTCGGGAGGCCGCAGCCGGTGGCGATCTGGACGATGGGCTCGTCGGTCATTGTCAGCTCGGCTGCCGCTCGGGTCAGCCGGGCCTCGTTGACCAGGTCTGTCGCCGTACGCCCGGTCCGGTGCGCGCGACACGGTTGACGTGCTCCCGGCTCCGGCCGGCAAGCGAGGCCAGCCCAGGCACGCCGCCCGCCAGGGCGGCTGGGTCGTCGGCGAAGCGTCTGAGCGCGTCCTGCAGCCACGGCGGGACGTTGCACGAACCGGCGGGTTCGACGAGCTCTTGCAGGAGTTCGAGGAGGAAGCGCTCGAGCAGCAGCCGGGTCGGCCTCGCCCCCGCGAGGAGTCTGGCCAGCTCAGCCACACGCGCCTGCTGCCTGCGATCGAGCCGGTACGCGGTCGGAACGTCGCGGGCGCCCCACGGCCAGTGGGCGCCGGCGAAATAGCGGCTCTCGAGAAACTCGAGGGTGTGCCGCTCGAAGGCGACGTTGACCTGGGTGAAGCCCTCCCCGACGAACGTGTGGACATCCTCCGGGCGGATGAAGACGAGGTCTCCGGCGGCGAGCGCTTGCCGCGCGCCGTTGATCTGGTGAACGAGAGCGCCCCGCTCGATCCACATCACCTCGGCGAAGTCGTGTGTGTGCCGAGTACCTCGGAAAGGCCCCGACGGCGCTCGGCGCCCGACGTGGTAAGCCTCGCCGTTCGGTGCGTAGTCGCAGAACCGGAGCTCGAGCAAGGCGGAAGTCATTAGAGAACAAGAATACGCCCCGTCAGAGGAAGAAACGTCGCTTGCGTACACCTATGGTGGCAAAGATGCTTTCGCCAAGCGAGGCCCGCCGGCACTACGAGGACAAGGGTTACGTCCACTTCAAAGATGTCCTCGACCCGGGCCTGATCGCCGAAGCCGACGCGCACGTCGACTGGCTGCTCGCGCGGAATCCCGAACTGCGGCCTGAGGACCTCGGTCACCGACTGGCGCGACACGACCCGTTCTGGCTGCGCCTCGTCGCCGACGACCGCCTACTCGACATCGCCCAGATCTTCATCGGGCCCGATATCGCCCTGTTCGCGACCCACTACCTCTGCAAGCCGCCGCGCACGGGCCGTCCCGTACTCTGGCATCAAGACGGCACATTCTGGCCGCTCGACCCAATGGAGGTGATCACGCTCTGGGTCGCCATCACGGACTCGGACCCTGAGAACGGGTGCCTGCGCGTCATCCCGCAGACGCACACGCAGGCTCTGCAAGGGATGACGGAACGCCAGGACGTGGACAGCGTGCTCCGGAGCGAGACCGACTACAACGTCGACGAGACTCAGCCGTCGATCTCAAGCTGCGGCCCGGCGACATCTCCGTGCATCACCCGAACATCCTGCACGGCTCGAACGCGAACACATCCGACCGCTGGCGCCGCGCCCTTACGATCCGTTTCATTCCGACGGCGACCAGGATCACCGAACGCGATGCCGCCTCCGCCTTCTTGCTCCGAGGCAACGCGGTCGAAGGCGTGAACGACTACCGTGAACACCCGCGCTTCCGCGACCGCGACCACATGCCCTTCGCCGACGCCGACGCCTGGCGGTGACCCGCCGATCATCCGCCGGGTCGTCACGGCACGCGGCAACGGAGGCGGTCGCTGATGGCGGACGAGGAGCTGAGACCGCGACTCGAGCCGCTGCGCCACACGGGCTTCCGGCTCTTGCTGGCGGGCCAGGCCACCTCCACGCTCGGCAGCTCCTTTGCGACGGTTGCGCTCGCGTTCGCGGTCCTGGAGGCGACGGGATCGGTGACTGCCGTTGGACTCGTCCTGGGATCGACCCGACTTCCACTTCTGCTCTTCGTGCTCGCCGGCGGGGTGGTCGGAGACCGGCTGCCACGACGGGCGGTCATGTTGTCGTCGGACCTCGTCAGGGCTGTCACCCAGGGCGCCGCGGCGCTTCTGCTCATCACGCAGCAGGCGCGGCTCTGGCACCTCCTCCTGCTGTTCTCGATGGGCGGCGCGGCGCAGGCATTCTTCAACCCCGCCGCCGTCGGAATCGTGCCGCAGGTCGTCCCGAAGGACGCCCTCCAGGCTGCAAATGCGCTCGTCGACCTGGCTCGAAACGGCTCGGCTCTCGCCGGTCAACTGCTGGGCGGAGTCCTCGTCGCAGCGTTCGGCGCGGGTGTCGCGCTCGCCTTCGACTCCGTCACTTTCCTCGTGAGCGCGTGCAGCCTCGCGCTCCTCGATGTGAGAGGAAACGTCGCGACAAGGAGAGGCAGTGCGTTCCTGCGGGATCTCGCCGAGGGGTGGAGCGAGTTCCGATCGCGTACCTGGCTCTGGGTCGGGACGATCCACGTGGCGCTGCTCAACGCCTTCGCCCTCACCGGCTTCTTCGCTCTCGGCCCGGTCGTGGCGCAGCAGTCCCTCGGCGGCGCGGCTGCCTGGGGATTGATCGGCGCTGCGTTCGCGGCTGGTCTGATCGCGGGCAGCGCGCTCGCCCTGCGCTGGCGGCCGCGAAGGCCGCTCGTCGCGGCATTCGGCGCGATTGCCCTGGCGGCGCCGCAGTTGGCGTTGCTGGCGGCGACGGCGCCAACGGCTGCGATCGCCGCCGGCGCCCTCCTCGGGGGCGCGCAAGCGAGCTTCTGGGGTGCCCTGTGGACGACGGCGATTCAGGAGGACGTGCCGGAGCACGCGCTTGCGCGCGTGGCCGCGTACGGGTCACTCGGAGGTCTGGTGCTCGCGCCGCTCGGGTACGCCGCGGTGGGCTACGTCGCCGACGGCGTCGGCAGCTCGCTGGTCCTCTGGGTGGGCGCCGCCTGGATCGTGATCTCGACGCCGCTCGTCGTCGCGCTTCCGAGCCTGTGGCGGTTTCGCTCCGGCGCGGCTGTCAGCGCGGCAGCCGTTTGAAGGCTTCGAACGCGGGTTTTCGGACGCCCGAGACGGTAAGGAAGCCCGACTGCCAGCCCTCGGCCCGCGGCTCGTCGCGGAGCAGGAACCAGAGCATGAGGTCGATGCGCGGGTGCCGCCGAGCGATCGCGAAGGCCTGCGTCAGGTAGCGCGCCTGCTGCGCCCACGTGACGCCGAAAAGCGGATCGGGCGGCCGGGTCTGGAACCCGTACTCGGTGATCCAGATCCGAGGACGCGGGCCGTAGAGCTTGGAGAGCTGCCGCGCGAGCACGTCGATGTTGCCGAGCGTGACCGCCGAGCGCCCACGCGGGCGGGTCGCCGGCGTCTCGGTCGGCCCGCCGTAGTAGGCCTGGTGCGCATACGCATCGAAGCGCCGGGCACCCGCGCCCTTCATCGCCCGCATGAACGCGAGCGGTGAGACTGACGGCTTGAACCCGCTCGGGTTGTTGTTCCCGCGCGGGGCGGTGACACCGCAGCCGACGCGCTCGCCCCTGAGGCTCGTCGCGTGGACGCCGTCGTAGACCGCGTTGCAGATGCGCGCGTAGTCGACCGCGCTCTGGATCACCCAGCGCTTGCCGACTCGCCGGTACTGCGGCACGAGCCCGAGCTTGAGGTTCGGCTCGTTCCATGCGAGCCAGAGCCGCACGGGCGGCAGGATGCGACCGTCCGGGCGGCGGAAGCGTCCGCTGTAGCGGGTCGCCGCCGCGTAGGCGAAGTCGCGCAGAAAGCGGCCGTTCGTCGGCGCTTTCGTCGGCGGCCGTCCGCCGTTCGCCCAGCCGGGCGTGCCGAAGATGGAGAACATGACGTCGACGCCCTGGCGGGCCGCGTTGAGCACGACGCCGTCGTAGAGACGCCAGTCGTACGAGGGGTCGTTCGGGTTGGCGCCGTTGCCCGGCCGGCGCCGCGCGACGCCCAGCCGGCCACCCCAATTCAGGTTGACGCGCAGGACGTCGGCGTGCAGTTCGCGCAGGGTCGGGTAGAACCGCCCCGGCTGGCCGAAGAAGGCTTCGCCGTGCTCGACGATCCCGACCCGGAGGCCCGGTGACGCCGTCGCCGCGGGCGCGGCCACGGCGACGAAGGCGGCGAGCAGACACGCGAGGTGGCAACGACGCATCTCTCGTCGATGGTAGAGAGCGCTTGTTAAGGCGGGATCAGCGTTTCTCGCTGGAAACCACGAGCGGCTTCACGGGGACTCCGAAGCGCCCGATCGCCTCCGACACACTGCCTTGCTCGAGCCAGCTCCGCTCGTCCTTGGGGCCGATCACCATGAGGATCTCGTCTGCAGGAAACTCCCGCAGCGCGTCCTCGACGGCCTGCACGGGGTCGGAGTCGCCGATCTCCGCGTCGGCGGAGGCCATGTCGCCCACGGCCTCGGCGGCGTGGTCAGCCACCTCCTGCGCCTCGGCGCGCTTGGCGTCCTCGTCGTTCGTCAGCCATTCGAGGGGTGAGACCTTCGAGACAGGGGCGATTACGCGCACACGGGCGACGTTCTCACCCACGTGCCGCCGGACGGCCGCACGCAGCACACCGTCGTCGACGGCCTCCGTCGTGACGAGCAAGAGGTTGCGCTGATCGTTCATGGCGTGACCACCTTTCCGCGAGCTTCGAGATCGAGGGAACGGACGATACGGTTGCCGTAGGGGTCGCGGACGCCGACCCGCAGCGAACCGCGCCCATTCGCCAGCGCCGGCACATGCAGCGTGAGCCAGCCGTCCGGGCCGAGCGCGCTCGCTCTCGTCTCGAGCGCGCGGCCTCCGAGCCGGAGGTCGACGCTGACCGCGGCGCCCGGCCCGGCGTAGTACGCGAGCTCGAGCGCCGACAGACGGAGGAGGCCGGTCTCGTCGAGCGAGATCCGCGCATCGAGCCCTCGCGCCGCGGCGCCGAAGCGGGCGAGCGCGGATTTCGGCTGTCCAGCGCGCCCGATCAGGCCGCTCTGCCACGGGTTCCCGGAGTCGTCGCGGAAGGTGAACCAGACGAACATCTCCACCTGCGCGTTCGCTCCGACCAGCGCGAGCGCCTCCTCGGCGTAGCGCGCCTGCTCGAGCTGCGACACGCCGCGGGGCTCCCCCGGGCGAGTCTCGTGCCCGTACTCGGTCACCCAGAGCGGCAGCGGCCGGCCGAACCAGCCCTCGAGCTCGCGGCCGAAGCGCGGAAGGCCGAGCAGGTTCACGTTCGGCCAGCGCGCGCGCGCCTGCGGAGGCAGGCGCGGCTCGGTCGGGTACGGATGGTGCGCCCAGGCGTCGAAGCGGAGATCGGGCGCAACCTCCGAGAGCAGCCGGGCGAAACGCCCGGGCGAGTGTGAGTCCTGCGCAGCGCCGCCGCTCGGACGGTCGCGGCCGCGCGCGGACGTCTCGCCCGCCGCCACGAGCGCGCGCGGATTGCCCGCTTTGACGCCACGGTGGGCGACGCGGAAGAGGCGCGCGTACAGGGCCGGCGAGAGTGAACCGCCGTCGGCGGCGAACTGCGGCGCCAGGAACTGTTCCAGGTTCGGCTCGTTCCACACGGAGAAGTAGCGCACGAAGGGATAGCCGGCATGCCGACCCGAGTAGCGCGAAGCGACGGCCTCGGCGAAGGCCTCCAGATCCTGCGGCCGGGAGGGCGGGATGTTGCGCGCCCGGCCGCCGTTGGCCCAGGGGGGCGTGCCCCAGATCGTCAGCATGAGCTCGATTCCGCGCGCTTGAGCGTTCCGGACGAGCTCGTCGACGTCGTCGAGCCGGTAGGCGGGATCGAAAGGGTCGCTCGCTCGCCGGGGACGCTCGGGCGCCACCTGCGCCCACTCGAGCGTCGTCCGGATCACGCTCGTTCCTGCCGCCTGCGCCGCGTCGAGCGTCGCCCGGCGATCGGGCCGCCAGCGGAAGCTCGGGTCGTCCTGGAAGCCGACGAGCAGGCGGTGGTCGAGCGGTGCCTCCTCCGCCACGCCAGGATCGGGCCGTGGGGATGGGGGTGCCGTTGCGGGTGCTGGGACTGGTGCCGG
>Ga0136620_10001169_pt1 | contig 12366 bp, 9 predicted proteins | sample AntDrymUQ4162106_2_FD_104806 | JGI IMG/M metagenome (GOLD analysis project Ga0136620, IMG submission 104806) | Polar desert sand microbial communities from Dry Valleys, Antarctica - metaG UQ416 (21.06) | ecosystem: Environmental > Terrestrial > Soil > Desert | place: Antarctica: Dry Valley... | reverse complement strand
TGCTCCTGGTCGGTGCCGCCCAGTGGTTGTTCGCCCGGCTCGAGACGTCGTTCGCCGAGAAGCTCTGATGTCGGAGTCCGTCGTCGTCGACCACGTGTCGAAGCACTTCGTCATGCAGAACGCGCGCACGCTGAAGCAGCGGCTGGTACGGGGGAGCCGGGGCGAGGAGACCAACCCGAAGTTCCTCGCCATCGACGACGTGTCGGTCACGATCAAGCAGGGCGAGGCGATCGGCCTGATGGGCCTCAACGGCTCCGGCAAGTCGACGCTGCTCAAACTGATCTCGGGCGTGCTGCGCCCGGACCAGGGACGGGTGCTCGCCCGCGGGCAGATCGCCGGCCTGATCGAGGTGACGGCCGGGTTCCACCCGCAGCTGACCGGGCGGGAGAACATCTACCTCAACGCAGCGATCCTCGGCATGACCGAGTCGGAGGTCGCGCGCAAGTTCGACGACATCGTCGACTTCGCCGACATCGCGCGCTTCCTCGACACCCCGGTGGGCAGGTACTCGTCCGGCATGTTCGCGCGGCTCGGGTTCTCGGTCGCGGTGTCCGCCGACTCCGACATCTTCATCATCGACGAGGTGCTCGCGGTCGGGGACCCGCCGTTCAAGAAGAAGTGCATCCGCCGGATCAAGCAGGTGCGTGACGAGGGCCGCACGATCGTGTTCGTCAGCCACAACACCACCCAGGTCAAGCGTCTGTGCGACCGGGCGCTGGTGCTCGTCGAGGGCCGGCTCGGCTTCGACGGCTCGGTCCAGGACGCGGTGCACTTCCTGGAGTACGACGCGGACGACGACGACGACGAGGACGGCGAAGGCGGCGAGCTGTGAGCCCCCCGCTCGACTCGGGATCCCACCGGGGGCCGTCCGTCCGGTCCGGTCTCCTCCGGATGGCCATAGTCGGCCGTCACTCGTTGCGAGCGTCGCGAGGCGGCAGTGACGATCGGTGCGCAAGTGACTCCACTCAGTGAGGACGGTCATGTCACCGCGCCGGTCACACCCCGCAGCCACCCGTGTTCGCGCGACCCTGGCCCTGGCCGGCCTGGTCGGTGCCGCCCTGGTCGCCGTGGCCGCGCCGACCCAGGCCGGACCCGTCGCCGCAGGCTCCTTGCCTGCTCGGGCGTCGGCTCCAGCTAGTGCGCCGGTCGAGCCGACCATCCGGACCGTCCCGCTCACCGGGGTGGACCCCGCTGCCGCGCGCCGGCTGCCGAGCAAGGCGGTGGACCAGCTGGCCGCACTCTCGGCTGCCGTCCCCACCACCGGCTACGCCACCGTGGGGGTCACCTGGGGCCCCGGGGAGACGGTCGCCGGACAGACGGTCGCCGTCCGTACCCGCACGAACGGCGCCTGGTCAGGGTGGGAGGCGCTGTCGGTCTCGGCCGAGCACGCCCCCACCCCCGACACCGCCGAGGCCGCCGACGCCACGCCCGGCACCGACCCGCTGGTCGTCGGCGACGTCGACGTGGTGCAGGTCAAGGTCACCCACGAGCCCGGACGGCACGAACGGCTGCCCGCCGACCTCGCCCTGTCTGTGGTCGACCCGGGTCGCACGGGCGCGGCTCGCCTGGGCGCACCTGCGTACCCCGCGACCAACGGCGCGGGCGGCGTCACCGCGCGGCCGGGGATCTACTCCCGCGCGCAGTGGGGCGCCAACGAGTCGATGCGCGACGGCTTCGCCGGGTACGGCGAGGTGCACGCCGCGTTCGTGCACCACACCGTCAACGCCAACGGCTACACCCGCGAGCAGGTGCCGTCGATCCTGCGCGGCATCTACGCGTACCACACCCAGTCGCAGGGCTGGAGCGACATCGGCTACAACTTCCTCGTCGACCGCTTCGGCCGGCTGTGGGAGGGCCGCTGGGGTGGCATCGCCCGACCGGTGATCGGCGCGCACACGCTCAACTACAACGAGGACGCGTTCGCGATGTCGGCGATCGGCAACTTCGAGACCGTGCAGCCCGCGGCGGCGATGCTGCGAGCGTACGGACGGTTGTTAGCCTGGAAGCTCAGCCTGCACGGCGTGGTGCCTGACTCTGGCGTGACCATCGACGGCCACCGCTTCCGCACGGTCAACGGGCACCGCGACGCCGCCGCCACGGCCTGCCCCGGCCGGAACCTGTACGCGCGGCTGCCCCTGATCCGCAGCCACGCCGTCGCCGCGCAGCACGGCTGGTCCGGCCGTTCGCTGTTCCGGTCGGTCGTCTCCGATTCCCGACCGGACCTGCTTGCGCGGACCGGTGACCGGGCGAGTGTGCTCGCCGGCGACGGCGGGCCAGGATTCCGGGCAGCGATCGGCTCGACCACCACCTGGGCCGAGGCTCGCAACGTCCTCGGCGTGGGCGACCTGACCGGTGACCGGCGCGGTGACCTGTTCGTCCGCAAGGCAGACGGCACCGCCTCGACCGTGCCGGGCGCGGGGGACGGGACGTTCGGTGCCCCGGTGTCGCTGGGCAGCCGGTTCGCCGGCTCGACGCTGGTCGCCGGGGTGCGCGACCTGACCGGTGACCTGGTCCCCGACCTGGTGCACCGAGACGGCGCCGGAGTGCTGCAGCTCGCCGCCGGCCGCCGTGACGGTGGCTACGCGCCGGACCAGGTGCTGTCCGACGCGTACCCGAACGCTCTCAGCGTGCTGCCTGCCGGCGACGCGGACTCCGACGGCGACCGCGACCTGCTGGTGTTCACCGCCGCCCGCAAGCTGGTGCTGGTCCCGGGATATGGGGACGGGACGGTCGGCACACCGCGGACCGTGGCGGCCTGGCCCGGCCGCACGCCGCTGACCGCCGGCTTCGACATGACCGGGGACGGTCGGCCGGACCTGCTCATGCGCAACGACACGACCGGGCTGGTCCGGATCCGCCCGGGCCTCGGCGACGGCTCGTACGGGCGGGGGCTGGCCGGCTGGACCGGTTGGGAGGACGTCCGGGTGAGCATGCTCGGAGACGCCGACGGCGACAGCTTGGTCGACGTCCTGGTCCGGCGCCCGGGCGGGACCGTGGCGGTCCACCCCGGCCGCAACGGCGCCTGGGTGCACCCGGTGCGCGAGCTACCCGCAGGCTGGGGCCGTTACGACTGGACCCGCGTGGTCGGCGACTGGGACCGCGACGGCGACGACGACGTACTGGGTCGCGACGGAGATCGAATGTGGCTGCTGCGCGGTCGTGGAGACGGCAGCTTCCGCCCGCCGGTCGGTGGCTGGCCGGGTTGGGCCCGGCGCGGCCCGATCGCGGCGGTCGGCGACTGGACCGGCGACGGTCGCCCGGACCTGGTGTCCCGCCGCCACGACGGGTCTGCCTGGGTCCACCCTGGTCGCGGGCTGGACGGGTTCGGCCCGGCGTACGAGGCGCGCAGCTATGTCGGCGCCCCGGCGGCGATGTTCGGGGTCGGCCGCTGGAACGGGGACGGCGCGCCCGACCTGATGACGCGGACCCAGGACGGCGCGCTCCGCTTGTGGCCCGGCAACGGGCCAGGCGGGCTCGAGGACGCGGTGCTGGTCGCAACCGGCATGGACCGGTACGACGCGCTGCTCGGCGTCGGTGACCTGACCCGCGACGGCCACCCCGACCTGGTCGGGCGGCTGGCCGACACCAGCCGGCTCTACCTGCTTCCCGGCCAGCCCGGCGGGCTCGACCGCCCGGTGCCGATCGGCTCCGGCCCTGTCCCCGGCGCCCTCACCTAACGACGATCCGCGGCAAATGGACACGCGATCCGCGGCAAATGATCGTCGACCACCAGGTGAGGCTGGCCACTTGCCGAGGATGACGTGACCACATGACGCGGATGACGTGACCACATGACACGGATGAGTGGACCATTTGCCACGGATCGTGGTCAGGGGCGGGACTGGGACCAGGCGCGCCAGGCGCTGGCCATCATCTCCTCGACGGAGTACGACATCTGCCAGCCGAGGTCGCGCGCGGCGGCCGCGCCGGATGCGACGATCCGGTCCGGGTCGCCTGGCCGGCGGGCCTTCACCTCCGGGTCGAAGTCGATCCCGGTGACCTTGCGGACCGCGGTCATGATCTCGGCGACCGACATCCCGTCGCCGCTGCCGAGGTTGTACGCGGGCTCCAGCTCGCGCCCGTCCGCCAGCGCCTGCGCCGCGGCGACGTGCGTGCTGGCCAGGTCACCGACGTGCAGGTAGTCACGGACGCAAGTGCCATCCGGGGTGTCGTAGTCGTCGCCGTTGATGCGCGGCGTCCGGCCGTCGGTCAGCGCCTCCAGCACGAGCGGCACCAGGTTGTGCGGGCTGGTGTCGTAGACCTCGTCGTACGCGGACCCGACCACGTTGAAGTACCGCAGGCTGGTGTGCCGCAGCCCGGTGACCCGCGCCGTCGCGGCGACCAGCCACTCGGCGACCAGCTTGGACTCGCCGTACGGCGACTCCGGCGCCTTCGCGCTGTCCTCGGTGACCACGTCGACTGTCGGCGTCCCGTACACCGCCGCGCTCCCGGAGAACACCATGCACCCGACGCCGATGTCGGTCATCGCGGCGAGCAGCCGCCGGGTGCCCTCGACGTTCTGCTCGTACGTGTGCAGCGGCCGCTCCACCGACACGCCGGCGTACTTGAAGCCGGCCGTGTGCACGACCCCGACAACGTCGTGCTCGGTGCAGGTACGCCGCACGAGGTCGGTGTCGAGGACCGATCCTCGCGCGAACGGCACACCGTCGGGGACGAAGCTCGCGTGCCCGCTGGACAGGTCGTCCAGCACGGCGACCGGGACGTCGACCTCGCGGAACGCCCGCACGATGTGCGCGCCGATGTAGCCCGCGCCACCGGTCACCAGCCACGTCATGCGGTGACCCTAACCACGTCGGCCTGCTCCTCCTCCGCCAGCCGCGCCAGCGCTTCGGCATCGGCGACGCCGGCAACGAGCACGACGGAGCCGCCGGTCACCAGCGGGACCAGCACGGTCTCCAGCAGGCCGTCCACGGTGGTCGTGGCTGCAGCGGTGAGCAGCCGCGCGCCGAGCCCCAGCCCGATCCGGTCGGCGAGCTCGACCGCGGCGGTCAGTACCGCCGCCTGGTCCAGCACCCCGTCGGCCCCGACCAGTGCGGGCGAGGACGCGGTCGGCGGATCGTCGGCCACCAGCTCGTCGGGGTGACCCAGCACCAGTGCGCCGGCGTCGACCGCGTTGCCGGTCACGCTGCCCGGCCGCGCCGGGCCGCCGAACGGCGCGAGCCCCACCACCACCCCACGCGCGCCCGTACGCGGGCCGCGGTCGTCGCCGTACACCTCGAGGTCGGGCGGAACCTCGTCGGAACACTGGACGACCGCGCCGACCGCCCAGCAGCCGAGCGCCCACGTCACCGCCTGCCAGTGCACCGGCAGCGACAGCGCGACCCGGTCCCCGGCAGACACGTCGAGGTCGTCCTGCAGGAGCCCGCCGGTCTTGGCCACCCAGTTGGCCGCGGTGGCACGGCTGAGCTCGACTCGGGCGCTCGAGCCCAGGTCGAACCAGGTGACGAGCGGCCGGCTCGGGTCCCGCGCCAGCAGCGCCGCAACCAGGGCTGGCACCGTGTCCATCGCGGCACGATAGTCGCCCGAACGCCGTGACAGGATCGCGGCCATGGAGGCTGTGATCGTCGCGGGCGGGCTGGGATCGCGGCTGCGCCCGCTGACCGACCGGCATCCCAAGCACCTGCTCCCGGTGGCGGGAGTCCCGCTGCTCGGGCATCAGCTGGCCCGGCTGTCGGCTGCCGGCGTCGAGCACGTCGTGCTCGCCACGTCCTACCGCGCCGGCGAACTGGAGGTTGAGCTCGGCGACGGCGCCGAGTACGGGATCCGGCTCACGTACGCGAACGAGAAGGTTCCGCTCGGCACCGGCGGCGGGATCCGCAACGCCCTCGACCGGCTAGAGGGCGGGCCGGACGACCCTGTCGTCGTGCTCAACGGTGACCAGCTGTCCGACCACGACCTGGCGGCGCAGGTCGGCGCGTTCCGCGACTCGGCCGCCGACGTCTCGCTGCACCTCGTCGTGGTGGCCGATCCGCGGTTGTACGGCTGCGTGCCGACCGAGCCGGACGGCCGCGTAACGGCGTTCCTGGAGAAGCCGTCCGACCCGGTGACGCGTCAGGTCAACGCCGGTTGCTACGTGTTCCGGCGCAAGATCGTCGCCGACATCCCCGCCGGCGTCCCGGTGTCGGTGGAGCGGGAGACGTTCCCGCGCCTGCTGAGAGACGGCCGGCTGCTCGTCGGCCGTCGCGACGACGGCTACTGGATGGACGTGGGCACCCCGGCCGCGCTGGTGAAGGCGTCCAGTGACCTCGTACGCGGGCTGGCTCGGTCGCCGGCGTTGAAGACACAACCGGCGGAGCTGCTGGTCAACCCGACGTCGTTTGTGGACGCGACCGCGCGGGTGGTCGGCGGCTCGGCGCTCGGTCCGGACACGACCGTCGGGCCGGGCGCGTTCGTCGACGGCAGCGTGCTGATGGCGGGCGCGGTGGTGGCGGAGGGCGCCACGGTCGTGCAGTCCGCGCTTGGCCAGGGGGCGCGGGTCGGTCCGGACGCGGTGGTCGACGGGTCGGTGCTTGGCGACGGCGCGGACGTGGGGGGGCGCTGCGAGCTGGTCGGCGGAGTCCGGGTCGGCTGCGACGTGCGCATCCCCGTCGACGGGGTGCGGTTCAGCGCCGGCTGAGCCGCAACACAGAGTCAGGCGCCGTTCGGCTCCGGACTGTTGCTGGCCGGGTACTCCGCCATGAACGAGGCCACCGCCTCGCCGCTGGGCTGCTCGCAGGACTGCCAGACGCCCATGCCCTGTCCCTCGACCGCGTCCTCACCCTCGGAGGCCCAGTGCGCCAGCACGACGTTCGCGTCCGCGGGGAACTCCCCGTCCTCGGCGGTCCAGGGGGCGGCGATGAACTTGCCGCTGTTGTACGTCTCCTGGTCGGTGATGTCGGTCGCTTCGCCGACCTCGAACTTCTGCGCCAGGTCCTGGATCGTCTGCATCGCCTCGTCGTCGCCGGCAATCGTTTCGTTGTACCAGAGGACGGTGTAGCCGTGCTCGAGGTTGTGCACCAGCTGCTGCACCTCGGGCCGGTCCTGCTCGGTGTAGAACGTGCGGCCGAACTCCGCGGCGTTGCTCCAGTGCGGGCCGAACGCCGGCGGGGTGGTGCCGTAGTCGGTGTAGTCGATCGGCTGGCCATCGAGGTGCTCGCCCTGCGCCTCGGCCCCGGCGGTCGTGACGTCGCGGCAGTCGGCGGCGTCGGCGTCCGCGCCGATGGCGGCGAGGTCGGTGCCAGCGATCTCGTCGGCCCGCTGGGCGTCGCTGATCAGCTTCCATGCGGTGGCGCCGACGATCGCGAGCGCGAGCACCCCGCAGACGAGGACGACGACCAACGTACGGCGCCGCTCGGCCCGCTGCGACTCGCGGCGCAGCGCCTCGATCCGCTCCGCCCGTTCACGGTTCTTGCTGGGCTTGGCCACCGGACGAGTCTACGTACGGCTGGTGATGGTTAAGGCCAGCACCGCCCCCGGCGGCGTGCTGGTCGCGTCGACGTCGAGCCGATCGGCCCAGCCCAGCGCGGCCAGCCGCTCCGCGACCGCACCCGCCGCGAGCGCGACGTCCCGGTCGGTAGCCGTACGGTCGCCGGCCGGTCGGACGACCACGACCGAATGCTCGACGCCCGGCTCCACCGCCGGGTAGCCATGGCCCGCCAGCTCGACCAGCTTCGCAAGCCGGGTCGGCAGCTCGTCGACTGGGGTCGGGAACCCACGCAGGTCGCGCTCGGAGCGGCGGGTGGCGGCGGCCACGGCGTCCCGGCTGCCCAGACCGAAGAGGTCCTCGGCCTCCGGGCGTACCAGCGCGGCGGCGCCGGGGCCGTCTTCGCACGCCGGCAGCACCAGGTCGCCGCGCCCGGACAGCACCGCCGCCGGGGTGCCGGCCGCCTTGGCCAGCACCAGTGCGGCCGCGCCGGCCAGCGCGTCGGCGACCGCCGGCGCGGTCACGGCCAGCGCCCTGCCGCCCGCGTCCAGGGTGCCGGCCAGGTCGTGGACCGGGTCGAGCCCCGCGCAGCCGACCGCGAGGTCGGTCTGTCCCATCCGCCAGGCGCGCCCGGCGGTGTCGGTCACGATCACGGCCACGTTCCGGCCGGTTCGGTCGGCCAGCGCCGTACGGATCCGGCGGGCCGAGCCGTCGGGGTCTACCGGCAGCGGCACCACCGTTCCCGGGGTCGTGTTCGACTCGTCCACCCCGGCGGCGGCCAGCACCTCGCCGCGGCGGGTGCGCACGATTCGGAGTGCCCCGTGCCGGGCCACCAGCCGGTCCGTCTCGCTCTCGATCACGGCAGCGCGGGGGGCCGCGACCACCCTGCCCTCCACCTTGGCCACCGCCTTGCTCGACACCGCGAGGACGTCGCCGTCGGCGAGCCGCAGCGGCGCGGCGAGCAGCAGCCCGACCAGGTCGTCGCCGGCCGTCAGCTGCGGCAGCCCGGCGACCGGGCGGGCGGCGAGCTCTCGGGTCATGCCCGGGCCAGGTCGAGCGCGGTCGCGGCGATCCCAGCGGTGGTGGGTGGGTCGCGCATGAGCAACGGCAAGGCCCGGCAGCGGATGCCCGCCGCCTCGACCCGCGGCACCTGCTCCTCGTCGACGGTGTCGACCAGCCACCCGTCCAGCACTCCGCCGTCGGACCGCGACCCGTACCGGGCAGCCACCGCGGCGGCCGACACCTCCACCCCGAGCGCGCGCAGCAGCGGGTCGGCCATCCCGCGCACCGCGGTGCCGCCGATGATCGGGGACACGCCGACCACCGGAGCCGCGGTCGCCCGGATTGCGTCGGTGATGCCAGGGATGCCCAGCACCGGGCCGACCGACACCACCGGGTTGGACGGGGGCAGCAGCAGCACGTCGCAGTGCGCGATCGCGTCGAGCACTCCCGGGGCCGGGTTCGCGTCGCGCTGCCCGACCACGATCACGTCGTGCGCCGGCACCTTGGCGCCGAACCGTACCCAGTACTCCTGGAAGTGCACCGCCCGGCGGCCCTCGTCGTCCTCGATCACGATGTTGGTCTCGACCCGGTCGTCGGACATCGGCAGCAGCCGGACCTCGGGGCGGAGGTCGGCCAGCCAGCGGGCGGACAGCCCGGCCGTCACCGCCGACAGCGGTTGGCCGGCGGCCAGCAGCTGGCTGCGCACGAGGTGGGTCGCGAGGTCGCGGTCGCCGAGGCCGAACCAGCTCGGCTCGGCGCCGTACGCCGCCAGCTCCGTACGCGCGCGCCAGCCCTCGTCGTCGCGGCCCCAACCGCGGTCCTCGTCGATCCCGCCGCCGAGGGTGTACATGACCGTGTCGAGGTCGGGGCAGATCTGCAGCCCGAACAGCCGGATGTCGTCGGCGGTGTTGCCGATGACGGTCACCTCGTCGATGGGGGACAGCACCTGCAGCAGCCCGCGCAGGAAGCGGGCGCCGCCGATCCCGCCCGACACCGCCGTCACCCGCATGCCCGGCAGTCTCCCAGGCGGGCCAGGGGTCGTCCGTTCGGCCCGTTCCCCGGCCCATTATCAGGCGAGGGCTTGACGGATCGGCATTGACAGGCATGTAATTCCACACATGTCATTCGGGGATGACATGGGCACCACACGGTGCCAGGGTCGAGGAGGCGGATCGTGCCGGACTTCCATGTGGTCGACGGGGTGGTCGACGGCGACGGCGAGTCGGAGCTGGACTGGCAGGAGCGGGCGCTGTGCGCCCAGACGGACCCGGAGGCGTTCTTCCCGGAGAAGGGCGGCTCTACCCGGGAGGCCAAACGGGTGTGCCTGACGTGTGACGTCCGGGCCGAGTGCCTGGAGTACGCGCTGGAGCACGACGAGCGCTTCGGCATCTGGGGCGGGCTGTCCGAGCGGGAGCGGCGCAAGCTGAAGAAGCGCGCGGTCTGAACCCACCGGGCCGGTGGCTACAGTGAGCCGGTCCGCCGGTCGCTGACGATCATCAGCACCGCCAGAACCGCTCGCTGAAGGATGCTCCGTGGCCGCTGCGACACGTGGCGGGACCCATGTGAGCCCCCATGTGAGCCCCCATGTGAGCACGGTCCTGGTCAGCCACGACGGGGCGCGCTGGCAGCCGCAGGTGCTCGACGCCCTGGCCGCGCAGACCCGGCTCCCCGACGCGCTGGTCGCCGTCGACACCGCCAGCAACGACGACTCCGTACGCCTGCTCACCGACGCCCTCGGCGCCGACGCGGTGCTGTCCGCGCCGCGCGACACCGGGTTCGGCGCCGCCGTCGCCCGCGGCATCGACGCCCTCGATGCTGCTGCTTCGGCCGACTCACTGGCGCCCGAGAGCGCCTGGGTGTGGCTGCTGCACGACGACTGCGCCCCGGCGCCGGACGCGCTGGAGACGCTGCTGCGCGCGGTCGAGGACCGGCCCGACATCGGCGTGGTCGGCCCCAAGGTGCGGGAGTGGCCGTCGCTTCGCCGGCTGCTCGAGGTGGGCGTGACGATCACCGGCACGGGTCGGCGAGAGACCGGGCTCGAGCCGGGCGAGCCGGACCAGGGCCAGCACGACTCCACCAGCGACGTCCTCGCCGTCGGCACTGCCGGGCTGCTCGTACGCCGTTCGGCGTGGGACGCGGTCGGCGGCTTCGACCCACGACTGCCGCTGTACGGGGACGACCTCGACCTGGGCTGGCGGGTGAACCGGGCCGGGATGCGGGTCCGGGTGGTGCCGGACGCACTGGTCTTCCACGCCGAGGCCGCCGCCCGCCGGCTGCGTACGCCCGGTGCCGTCAGCCACTCGCCGCGGCGGGAGCGACGGCGGGCCGCGCTGTTCGTGCTGCTCGCCAACTGCCGTGGGCTGGCGCTGCCGTGGCAGTACGTCCGGCTGCTGGTCGGCTCGGTGCTGAGGGCGCTGGGGCTGCTGCTGCTCAAGGCGCCGGTGGACGCTTGGGACGAGCTCGCCGCCGCCGCCTCGACGCTCGGCCGGCCCTGGCGGCTGGTCGCCGCCCGGTACCGACGCCGGCGGACGGCCAGGGTGGGGCCCGGCGCGGTCCGCCCGCTGTTGCCGTCGGCGCTGAAGCCGTACCGCGACGGCGTGGCCGCGGTGCTGGACGTCACCGGCGGCCTCGGCGCCTCGGGCCGGACCGCGATCCCGCGGGCGGTGGCCGAACCGGGACCGGTGGCCGACGAGGCGGAGGAGCTGCCGCCCGAGCCCACCCCGCTGGCCCGGGTCGCCGCCCGCCCGTGGGCGTCGACCGTCCTCGTCCTGGCGCTGCTCGTGCTGGTCGCCGTCCGCGGCCTGTTCACCGGCGGTGCGCTGCAAGGCGGTGCGCTGCTGCCCGCGCCCGACGGCATCTGCGACTGGTGGGCTGCCTACACCGCCGGCTGGCACCCGGTCGGCGCCGGTTCGACCGCACCGGCGCCGCCGTACGTGCTGGTGCTCGGCGTCGCTGGCGTGCTGACGCTCGGCGACGCGGACCTGCTGGTGTCGCTGCTGCTGCTCGGCGCCCCGGTGCTCGCGGCGCTCGGCGCACACCGCCTGCTACGACGCGCCGGCGCTGGACCGGCCGGCGCGGTCTGGGCCGCGGTCGCCTACGGGTCGCTCCCGCTCGTCACCGGCGCGATGGCGCAGGGCCGGCTCGGGACGGTGCTCGGCACGGCCGTGCTGCCGCTGGTCGCGGTCGCGGCGCTCTCGCTGACCGACGAGGTCCCACCGCTGCAGCGTTGGGTCCGTCGGTTCCGGGCCGGCCTCGCGGCGGCCGTGCTGGCGGCGCTGGTGCCAGTCGCCTGGCCGATGCTCGCGGTCGTCGCGGTCGGCTTCGCGCTTGCGTCGGTCCGGTCCCGGCACTCGACTCTCGGCGCGGCGGCGTCATTGGTCGTGGTGCTCGCCGTGCCCTGGCTCCTCGCGCCCTGGTGGCTGCTGCGCCGGGTCACCGACCCGACGCTTTGGTGGTGGGAGGCCGGACTGCCCGACGCCGGCGTCGGTCCGCTCGATCCCGACGTGCTCGAGGTCGCCCTCGGTCTGCCCGGCGGCCCGGGCGCCGCCCCCGTATGGCTGGGCGGCGGCGTTGTCCTGGCCGGCCTGCTCGCACTGCTCCGCGTCGACCGCCGCAGCGCGGTGGTCGGTTGCTGGGCGGTGGGGGTGCTGGGCCTGCTCGTCGCCGCCGCCGGTCTGGCGGTCGACCCGGTTGCCCTGGACGCGGTCGCCCCGACCGTCTGGGTCGGCTTCCCGCTGGTCGTGTGGTGGGGCGGGCTGCTGACGGCGGCCGCGGTCGCCGCCTGCGACCTGCGCGGCGCGCTGGCCGGGCGCAGCTTCGGCTGGCTGCAGCCCACCGTCGTCGTCGTGGCGGCCGCCGCCGTCCTCGGCCCGCTGGCCGCGCTCGGGTGGCAGGTGGCGCAGGGCGTCGGCGACCCGCTGCGTCGTGCCGACCCGGTCGCG
>Ga0136620_10001167_pt1 | contig 12374 bp, 11 predicted proteins | sample AntDrymUQ4162106_2_FD_104806 | JGI IMG/M metagenome (GOLD analysis project Ga0136620, IMG submission 104806) | Polar desert sand microbial communities from Dry Valleys, Antarctica - metaG UQ416 (21.06) | ecosystem: Environmental > Terrestrial > Soil > Desert | place: Antarctica: Dry Valley... | reverse complement strand
GACGTCGCTCGCTCGCTCGACGGCTACGTGACGAAGACGATCACGCCCGAGCCGCGCGAGGGGAATCCTCCGGTGCGGATCGCCGAGACCCAGGCAGGGATGCTCAACTCGATCGGCCTCGCCAACCCCGGACGCGCGCGCTTCCTCGCCGAGACGCTACCGCGCCTGCGCGATCTGGGCGTGCCGCTCTGGGTCTCCGTCGGTGGCTTCGCGGCCACTGAGTACGCGGAGACATGCGCAGCTCTGGACGGATGCGCAGGAGTCGCAGCCATCGAGCTGAACCTCTCCTGCCCGAACGTCGACGAGGCTGCCGAGAGCGCCGCCGAGATCGTGCTCGCCTGCCGGGGCGCCACCGAGCTGCCGCTCTACCCGAAGCTGTCGGCCGCCGCCCGGGATCTGGCCGAGGCCGCACGCGCCGTCGAGGCCGCCGGGGCGGATGGGCTCTCCCTGGTGAACACAATGCGCGGGCTCGCGCTCGACCCGGTCACACTGCGCCCGCTGCTCTCCACCACGACTGGCGGCTACTCCGGTCCGGCGCTGAAGCCGATCGCGCTCGCGGCCGTCTTCGCCTGCGCGAGGGCGGTGAGGCTGCCCATCATCGGCATGGGCGGCGTCAGCACGGGCATCGATGCGCTCGAGCTGGTCGCGGCGGGGGCACACGCAGTCGCGCTCGGGACGATCCTCTTCTCCGACCCAGGCGCACCGGCTCGGATCAGGGCGGAGCTGGCCGCGGCGGTTGTCAGTCGAGGCATCAAGCATCCGCGCGATGTACGTGGCGTAGCTCATTCGTCCCTGCAAATGGCCGATTCCAGTTCAGACAACAGACGACAAAAAATGCCTGGAAACGGCGCGAAACTGACTGCTTGACCCACCCCGCGAGGATGCTAGTATCCCGCGCTCATGGTGACGTCGAAGACGCAAGCCCAGGCCCCGCTGCGTTCACTCGACCAACGGATGGAAGCGCTCAAGCGGGCGAACGACATTCGAGTTCGGCGAGCCAAGCTCAAGCGGGATCTGAAGGATGGGGACGTCCAGATCGAGGGGATCCTCCTCGACCCGCCCGAGTATGTCTCGACAGCAAAGGTGTTCGACATGCTCATGGCCGTGCCAAAGTTCGGTCGCGTGAAGGCGGCGCGGCTGCTGAACCAGTGCCGGATCAGCCAGTCGAAGACCGTGGGCGGGCTCTCGGAGCGGCAGCGTACGGAGCTGATTGGGCTCTTCCATCGTTAGCGGGCGCGCGCCCGTTCTCGTCATCACCGGCACGTCGGGTGCCGGCAAGGGGACGCTGGTCAAAGCACTGCTCGCGCGCGTGCCGGCGCTCGAGGCCGCAGTCTCCGCGACGACGCGGAGCCGGCGCCCCGGTGAGGAGAACGGCCGGCACTACTGGTTCCTCTCCGCCGAGGAGTTCGACCGGCGGCTCGGTGAGGAGGCGTTCCTCGAGTTCCACGTGTTCCCCTGGGGTCAGCGCTCGGGCACGCTCCTGTCCGAGATCGACCGCATCTCGGCGAGGGGACGGATCCCGCTCCTCGAGCTCGAGACCTACGGTGCGCTCAACGTACGCGACCGCGTGCCCGGAAGCGTGACGATCTTCATCGCCGCGCCGACCTTCGAGGAGCTCGAGCGCCGCCTGCGCGACCGCGCGACCGAGAGCGCGGGCGAGATCGACGAGCGTCTAGCCCTCGCCCGCGTGCAGCTGGAGCAGAAGGACGAGTTCTCGCACACCGTCGTGAACGACGACGTCGAGCGGGCCACGGAGGAGCTGGCCGAGATCGTCGACCGCGAGCTCGCCGCAGCCGCTACCATCTAGCGCATGATCCATCCACGCCTCGACGAGTTGCTCGAGCACGTCGACTCGCGCTACTCCCTCGTGATCGTCGCCGCCAAGCGTGCGCGCCAGATCAACAACTACCACCACCAGCTCGGTGAGGGCACGTTCGACAACTTCGCGCCGCCGCTCGTCGAGTCGCGCTCGAAGAACTACTTGACGATGGCCCTGGAGGAGATCGGCCAGGGCAAGATCAAGTACGAGTACCGACGCTGACGCGCTAGCGAGAAGCGCTCTCGAATGGTGTAATCGGCTGCGTGGCCCGCGGTACGGTCGCGTTTGCCTGCGTCCTCGCAGTCTCGCTCGTCTCGAGCGAACCGCTCGTCGCGAGTGATCCATGGACGCAGCTCTGGCGCCCGCTGAACCTGCCGAAGCTCGCACCGGAAGCCCCCTGCCCCGTCAGCGACGTCGGGCGAGCGCCGTTCGCGCAGTACGGCGTGGGAAAGGGCGTCGGTCCCGGCTCTGCCGATCCGATCCGCCTGACCCAGCCTGGGTCGATCCTCACGTTCATCGCTCCGCCCCATCCGGGAAGCGTGTTCGCGGGCAGCGAGTGGGGCGGCCAGAAGGTTCTCTGGTTCGTCGCGCCGAGCTACCGCGGGCATGTGCTGATCCGTGGCGGAAGGCTCGACGGAACGGATCCCCTCGCGTTCGACGGAGGGCGAGAACCCCCGACCGAACTGACGATCCCCCGCCGGGGCCCGGGGCGGCTACCCGCCGGGCTACGAGCTCGTCGGCCAGCGCTACCGTCCGTCGTTCACCCGTCTCCGCAGGCCCGGTTGCTACGCGTACCAGATCGACGGGACAAGCTTCAGTCGGACGATCGTTTTCCGTGCCGTGCTCTGGCGAGGCCCGTAGACAGGCCCCGGGGCGGCGTCGGCCGCTCCCCAGCGGGCAGAATGAGAACGTGGCACGCGTCCTCGTGGGGGTGACCGGCGGTATCGCGGCCTACAAGGCGTGCGAGCTCGTCCGCCTGCTCGTGCGGGCAGGGCACGAGGTGACCCCGCTCGTGACACCGGGCGCCGAGCGCTTCGTCCGGGCCGAGACCTTCGCCGCGCTCGCTCGCCGCCCGAGCGGCGACGACCCCTACCCGCATCTCCAGCGCGCCCATCTGCTGGTCGTCGCTCCGTGCTCGGCCAACACGCTCGCGCACCTCGCACACGGACTCGCCGACACGGTCCTGACCGAGGCCGCGCTCGCGCACCGCGGGCCGATCCTCGTCGCCCCGGCGATGAACACGAGGATGTGGACGCACCCGGCGACACAGCGCAACGCCGCCGTCCTGCGGGAGCGAGGCGTCGAGCTGATCGGCCCGGAGGAGGGCGAGCTCGCCGAGGGCGAGGTCGGCGTCGGCCGGATGAGCGAGCCCGAGACGATCGCCCGCCGCTGCGAGGAGCTGCTCGCCCCGAGCGGGGGGCTCAGCGGCTCGCGCGTGCTCGTGACGGCGGGCGGCACGCGCGAGCCGCTCGACTCCGTTCGATACCTGGGCAACCGTTCCTCCGGGAGAATGGGCGTCGCTCTGGCCGAGGAGGCCCGCCGGCGCGGTGCCGACGTGACGCTGCTCGCCGCCAACTTGGCCGTGGAGCCGCCCCTTGGGATCACCGTGGTCGAGACGCCGACGGCCGCGGACATGGCGCGCGAGGCGCTCGCCCGCTCGGACGCTGACCTCGTGCTGATGGCCGCCGCCGTCGCCGACTACCGCCCGCTCGAGCGCCGCGCGGACAAGCGACCGAAGGACGGGGAGCACTGGCTCGTCGAGCTGGAGCCGACGACGGACGTGCTGCGTGAGCTCGGCGGACGCCGGACGAACGGGCAGCTCCTGGTCGGCTTCGCCGCCGACGAGGGCGAACGCGGGCTCGCGAGGGCGCGCGCGAAGCTCGCGGCGAAGAGAGTCGACGTCATCGTCTTCAACGACGTCGGCCGCTCGGACATCGGCTTCGACGCCTCCGACAACGAGGTCGTGCTGCTCACCTCCGGGGGCGAGCGACGGGTCGGGAAGGCGCCCAAGCACGTCGTCGCGGCCGCGGTCCTCGACGAGGTCGCACGGTTGCGCGCGGAGGGACATGGACGAGGCGACGGCAACTAGCCCCCGCCCCCGCGAGGCGTCGGGTGCGGCCACGATCGACCGCGTGACGGCCAACCTCGCCCGGGTCGTCCACGCCCCGCGCGAGACGCTTCGGCTCTGCGTGCTCTGTCTCGCCGGCGAGGGTCACCTGATCATCGAGGACTTCCCGGGCGTCGGGAAGACGATGCTCGCGAAGGCGCTCGCCCGCTCCGTCGACTGCTCCTTCTCGCGCCTCCAGTTCACGCCCGACCTCCTGCCCTCCGACGTCACGGGCGTCAACGTCTTCGACCAGCGCTCGAACGAGTTCGAGTTCCGGCCCGGCCCGATCTTCGCCAACCTCCTCCTCGTCGACGAGATCAACCGCGCCTCACCCAAGACGCAGGCGGCACTGCTCGAGTGCATGCAGGAGAACCAGGCGACGATCGACGGCACCTCCTACACGCTCGGGCGCCCCTTCATGGTGATCGCGACCCAGAACCCGATCGAGTACGAGGGCACCTACCCGCTGCCCGAAGCGCAGCTCGACCGCTTCACCATGCGCCTCGAGCTCGGCTACCCGCCGCTCGCCGAGGAGGCGCGGATGCTCGCCGAGCAGACGAGCTCGCCGCCGCTCGAGACCCTCGAGCCCGTCGCGACGGCGGGGGAGATCGTCGCGGCGATCGAGGAGGCGCGCTCGGTCTACGTCGAGGAGAGTCTCAACCGCTACGTCGTCTCGCTCCTCCGCCAGACCCGCAGCGAGGGGCGCCTCTACCTGGGCGCGAGCCCGCGCTCGGGGATCGCCCTGCTGCGGATGGCGAAGGCGCGGGCGCTCGCGGAGGGCCGCACCTTCGTGCTGCCCGACGACGTCAAGGCCCTCGCTGTGCATGTCCTCTCCCACCGCTTGATCCTGGCGCCGGAGGCCCGCTCGGCCGGAATGGACGGGGCGGATCTCGTCGCGGACGCACTCGAGCGGACACCCGTTCCCGTCTAGCCTCTTTGCTGCGCAAAGAGGTTAGAAACCGCCCATGAAGAATCGCTCACGCCTCCCTAACCACGTTCCCGCAGGGAAAGTGGCATGACTGCGCGCGGTCGCCTCGCCCTTCCCCTCGGGCTCGTCGCCTACGTCGCGGGCTGGGCGTTCGGCGCGGGCGCGCTCTACCCCGTCGCCGTGGGGCTGCTGCTTGCTCCCGCGCTCGCCTGGATCTGGGTTCGTGTCCTCGACCGGCCGGTGAAGCTTCGCCGCAGCGCGGGGAGCGGCGAGCACGTCGAGGGGGACGACGTCGACGTGAAGCTCGAGCTCGAGCACGGAGGGCGCGTGCAGCCCACCGCGCCGACGGCGATCGACCGCGTGGACGGTCTCGGCTCCTTCGAGGTCGTGCTCCGACGCCGGCATGGAAGGCTCGCCGGTGCCTATAGCGCAACGGACGTCCCGCGCGGGCGCTACTCCTTCGCTGGGGGAGCGCTCGTTCTCGAGGATCCGTTCGGCCTCGCGCGCCGGGAAGTCGTCCTCCCGGGTGGTGGCGCCCTCCTCGTCCTCCCGCGACTCGTCGAGCTCGACGACCTCTTCAGCGACACGGAGGCTCATGCCCACGACGGCCGGCGGCTGCTCCTGCGCCGTCCCTCCGGCTTCGACCTGCACAGCGTGCGGGAGTACGAGCGCGGCGAGTCGCTCCGCAAGGTGCACTGGCCGACGACGGCCCGCCGCGGGCAACTGATGGTGAAGGAGCTCGAGGATGCTCCGCGGGACGAGGCGGCAGTGCTCCTCGACGCGGGCGAAGGGATCGTCGCGGGTGAGGCGCCCGAGTCGAGCTTCGAGGCTCAGGTGCGCGCCGCCGGCTCCATCCTGCGGGCGTACGGCCTCCGCGGGCGCCGCACCGTCCTCGTCGTCAACGCGCTCGAGCGGGAGGCGCGCTCCGTGCGCGGAAGCGATGGCGACTGGCGAGCCGCGCTCGAGGTGCTGGCGGCGGTGCAACCGACCGGGCGCACGCCTCTCGCGGCGCTGCTCGCGGAGGATGCGAGCCCCGCCGCGCGTGCGCTCGAGCTCACGGTCGTCACCGCGGAGCTGCCGCCGGCGCTCGTCGACCGGCTGATCAAGCGGGCTCTCGGCCGCCGGAGCACCTCGCTCGTCTATGTCGAGGCCTCGAGCTGGGGCCGGCCTCGGGAGCCGCGGCGGGAGCCGGGCCTCCTGCGCGTCCAGGCAGCCGGCGTGCCCGTCGCGGTCGTCCGCCGCGGAGACGACCTCCGAGCCGTGCTCTCGGCCGCCAGGGTGAGCGCCCATCAGCGTGGGGGAACCCATGGTTCCCCCCCGAGCCCCCTCCTTCGGGAGCAGACGCGCCCTCGCGCGGGGTGGCTGCGCCGGGCAAGCCCGGCTCCGCCGGAACATTCAAGGCCGGCAAGATGAACCGTGTCATAACCGACGAGCGTCGGTCTTCCGGAAGCGCCAGGACAGCGCTTCTCTACGCTGCGCCAGCGCTTCTCCTCGCCCTCGCCTGGGCTCAGCTCGAGGACGGCGCAGGGGCGCGCTTGCTCCTGTTCGTCGTCCTTGCGCTCGTTCCGGGACTCGTGCGGCCCCTCATACTGCGTGTGCTCGCCGGGCTCGCAGTCGCGCTCGTGGCCTTCCGGACGGCTTTCGGCGGCTCGCTGCTCGAGGCTCGTCCCTTCGATTCCGGACACGACTTCTTCGGCCCGGCGCTCGACCGCTTCCGCGACGGCGTGCTCGCCTTCTACGAGGTCACCCTGCCGTTCGCGGCCGCCGAGCAGGAATTCATGCGCGGGGTCGTCGAGCTCACGCTCTTCGGGTTCTGCCTTGCACTCGCGCTCGCCGTCGCGGCGCGGCGCCCGCTTGTTGCCGGCCTCGTTCTCCTCGCCGGATGTGCCTGGCCCGTGACCCTCGTCTCCGGCCGCGAGCCGCTGTGGGGCGCCGCCATCCTGGCCGGCGCGCTCGGTCTCCTGGCTGCGGGTGGGCGGCGGCCGCCACGAGCGTACGCGCCCGCAGCGCTTGCAGTGGGCGCGCTCGTCGTCGTCGCGCTCGCCGCGGCCACCTCGCCCGCCGTAGCAAAGGGCGAGTTCCTCTCGTGGCAGCGCTGGGACCCGTGGGACGAGGTCGCCGAGCCGGTCGGCGTCCGCTACGTCTGGGACGCGCACTACGGCGGCATCCGCTTCCCCGAGAAGAAGACGGTCGTCCTCACCGCCACGGGACCGACGCGCTCGCTCTACTGGCGAGCGACGACGCTCGACGACTTCGTCGAGGACCGCTGGATCGAGGAGCTCGTGCCCGTGCTGCGCTCGTCCGAGCCCGAGGAGCTCCTCGGCGATTCCTTTCTCCCACCGGCGGCGCGCAACCGCGCCGGCCTGATCGCCGCCGACATCGAGATCCGGGCTCTGCGCGACCGCCGGCTCCCCGGTCCGAGCATGCCCGTCGCCTACGAACCGCAGGACCTGGGCGACATCGTCTACACGACCAGCAACGTCGCCCTCGCAGCGGTCGGCCTGCGACAGGGCGGGCGCTACCGCGTGCTCTCCTACGCCCCCCAGCCGCGGCCGCAGCAGCTCGAGCGCTCGCGGCCGACCGCCCTGCGGGGGGGGACGCTCGAGAGCGCGTATCTCGAGATCCGGCCGGGGCGTCCGACGCTGCCGTTCGGCGTGGGCGGTCGCGAAGCCCAGGTCGAGAACCTGTTCCGGCTCTCGCCGCGCAGCTATCGACCCCTCGTCGAGCAGGCGCGCACGGTCGTCGGCGATGCCCGCAACGCCTACGGAGCCGTCGTCGCCCTCGAGGCCTGGTTCCGCAGCGAGGGAGGCTTCGTCTACGACGAGCAGCCGCCGCTCTCGGGGACGGTTCCGCCCCTGGTGGATTTCGTAACGAGGACCAAGCGAGGGTACTGCCAGCACTACGCGGGCGCGATGGCGCTCATGCTCCGCTACCTCGGGATTCCCGCGCGCGTGGCGGCCGGCTTCACCTCCGGCTCCTACGACGCGGAGGAGCGGCGCTGGACGGTGACCGACCACGAGGCGCACACGTGGGTGGAGGTGTGGTTCAACGGCTGGGGCTGGCTCCCGTTCGACCCGACCCCCGGCCGCGGGCGACTCTCGGGCACCTACACCACCGCCTCCAACGCGCCCGATCTATCCGCGATCGGCGACCTGCTCGACCGGGCGCAGGGAAGCGTCTCGGGAAGCTCGCTGGGCCAGCGTCCGCAGGGGCTGCTCGAGACCTTTGACGGCCGGGACAATCCGGGCGATCTCGGCGAGCGCGGCCCCGATCCTCAACGGGGGCAAAGCCTGCTGCGCCTGCTCGCGCTCCTCGCGGCGCTCGTCGTGGTCGCCATCGCCGCGGCGAAGATCACGATCCGGAAGACCCGCTATCTCACTCGCGACCCTCGCCGGATCGCGAACGCGTGCCGGCGCGAGCTCGTCGACTTCCTCCGCGACCAGCGCGTCGACGTCTCGCCGAGCACGACGCTCCACGAGCTCGGACAGACGGTCGAGGCCCGGCTCTCGGTCGATCCGCGGGCCTTCGTCCGGGCGGCGAGCGCCGCGGCCTACGCACCGGCGCTCGAGGCGCCGGGAGCGGCGGAGCGCACGCGTGCCGAGCTGAGGAGCCTGCGCCGCGGATTGCGGCGGCGGCTGAGCGTGGGCGCCCGCGTTCGCGGCCTGCTCTCCCTCCGCTCGCTCGGTCTGGGCGCGTAGGGGCGTGCATGTCTGGCGTGAGGCGGTCGTGATGGCGGCCGGCGACGGCACGCGGTTGCGACCGCTGACCGAGCGCTGGGCGAAGCCGATCCTGCCCATCGACGGCCGGCCCGTGCTCGCGACGCTCCTGCGCGAGCTGGCCCGCTCCGGGCTCGGACGCGCGACGATCGTCGTCGGCCACCTCGCCGAAGGCGTCGAGACCCTGATCCGCGACGGCGCCTGGGGCATCGACGTGCGCTGCGTCCGCCAGGAGAGCGCCGACGGCTCGGCCGATGCGGTGCGCCGCGCAGTCGAGGAGGGCGCCGAGCCGCCGTTCCTCATCACAGCGGCCGACACGGTCTACACGGCGGGCGACGTCGCGCGGTTCGCAGCGGCGCTTGCCGAGAGCGGGGCTGAGGGCGGGATCGCCGTTCGGCGCGACCCTCCTCCGAGTCCGGGGAAGCCGCCCGTTCGCATCCGGGACGGGCTCGTCCAGCGCGTCGTGGACGACGATCCGGCCAACCCGCTCGGCTCGGCGCCGCTGTGGGCGCTCGGGCCGCGCCTCGCTCCGTTCTTCGACGATCTGCCGGGGCCACCGTACGAGTTGCGGAACGTGTTCCAACGCGCGATCGACGCCGGCCTGCCGGTCGCGGCCGTCGAGATCGGGCCGACGCGGGATCTGACGGATCCGCTTGACTTGGCGCGGGAGAACTTCCCTTACCTCCGGGCACTGTGAGCGAGACCTACGACCTCTACCAGCAAGGGCGCGCGCACCTCCGCCGCGGCATGGCGGCGCAGGCGACGGTCGCACTCGAGAAGGCGAAGCGCCTGGAGCCGGACAAGGCCTCGATCCGGGAGGCGCTCGGCATCGCGTACTTCCGCATCCGCCGCTGGAACGAGGCCGAAGGGGAGTTCCGTGCGGTGCTCGAGCTCTCGCCGGCCGACGACTACGCCCATTACGCGCTCGCGCGCTGCCTCGAGAAGCGGGGGCGCGCCTCCGAGGCAAACGGGCACTACAAGCTCGCGAGCTCGCTCCGCCCGGGCACGGAGCAGTACGACTCACGCATCCGCGATCTCGACTGAAGCGTTCCGAAACTCGGGTTGTGTTGAGTGGTGTACGTGCGTTTACACAGAAGCCTGGAGGATGCACTCGTCTCGGAGCTCGACCGGCGGGTGGGCGCGGGGTCGCAGCGCCTTTGTCGCCGCAGCGGTACGACACGCGCTCGACGATGAACAGCGTTGGGAGCTGAAAGCGCTTGGCCGACGAGCGACGGCTCGGTTGAGTGACTTCGGTCCTTCTCGACACCACGGTGCTCATCGACGTCTGCGCGGCTACGGTGCGGTCGACCGGATGCGAGCGTTTTGCAGAGCGGGGTGTCACCCTCGCGCAAGCCGACTGCCTCGTTGCGGCGGCCGCGCTCTCGGTGGGCGGTCGGCTCGCGAGCGGGAACCCTCGCCAGTTTCGATGGGGGAGCTCGCCGTCGAGCACTGGCCTGCGGGGGAGTAGGCGCATGCGCGCCATCGTCCAGCGCGTCGCGCGGGCGCGCGTCCTCGCCTCGGGCGAGGTCGTGGGGAAGATCGGACGCGGCCTCTGTGTCCTCGTGGGTGTCGCGAGCGCGGACGGCGAGCTGGAGGCGGTCCGCCTGGCCGGCAAGGTCGCCCGTCTGCGCATCTTTCCGAACGAGGCGGGAAAGTTCGACCGGAGCGTGATCGACACGGGCGGAGGCGCGCTCGTCGTGAGCCAGTTCACGCTGATCGCCGATAGCAAACGCCAAAGGGGAACTCGGCCGAGCTTCTCGGACGCGGCGCGACCGGAGGTCGCCGAGCCGCTGTACGAACGATTCTGCGCGGAGCTGCGGGTGCTCGGCGTCCCGGTCGAGACGGGCGTGTTCGGCGCCGCGATGCAGATCGAGCTAGTGAACGACGGCCCCGTGACGCTCATCGTCGACGTCTGACCGACGCCCGTCCGAGCGCCCCTGCTCCGACCTTCCGGTGCAGCCAGACGCGCCATAGGTGCTCGAGTCTGGCCCCCCGCCGCGCTCATCGGGAACCGGCCCAACGCTCGCCGTGGCGCTGCTCACCCGGGCGACAGCCGGGTCTCGGTGAGGAGCGGCTCGGAGCGGTCGGCGAGGCGGCCCTCGTGATGGCGGGCCGAGAAGGTCTGATCGCGAACCAGGGCTTCGAGCGGGGGCCTGGCACCGTCGGCCGCCTACTTCCACTGCCTGAGCGCCTACAGCGCTCCAGCGCCAGCCTGAGGTTCGGCCGATCAAGCGTGCCACCGCTCCGATCCCGATCGTCGTGCCACTCGACGATCGTCGTCTTGTTCGCGCTCGCCCACGCCTCGATGGCGGCGCTGCTCGTTCTCATCGCGGTTCCTCGAGTATCCGGTTTCCCCGACCCGTATCCTCGCCGCAAGGTGTTGCGCAGGCGAACGCGCTCATCGCGCCCTCTTCGTGTCCGGAGCGAAGCCGCCGTTTGCCGCGCCGCCGTTTGCTACTGTTGCATCACCGCATTTCCACCGGTTTTCGGGAAATGGGCGCAATTGCGCCCGTTTTTTTTGAGGGGGTAGATCATGGCCAAGCCGCACCACGAGGAGAGAACGCTCCAGCGCGAGATCGCGCCCGAGGTCGAGCGCGCGCTCCCCGGCACGGAGGTTCTCGCCGTGGAGCTGCTCGGCCCCCAGCGTTTTTGCGTCTACGTCGACCATCCGGCAGGCGTCGACCACGCGCTCTGCGAGCGCGTTACGCAGATTCTCCGGCCCTACCTCGAGCGCTACACGATCGAAGTCTCCTCCCCCGGAACCGAACGTCCGCTGCGCAAGCCCGCCCACTTCGCCAACGCCGTGGGACGGCGCGTCGCGATCCGCACGGGCGAGGAGCTCGACGGCCGCAAGCGCTTTCGCGGCGAGCTGCTCGCGGCTAGTGAGGAAGCGGTGACAGTCGGCACGAATGGAAGCCGGATCGACATCCCGTACGACGCGATCGTGCGGGGCAATCTCATCGACGAGGTGCAGACATGAGCCAGGAGATCATCGAAGCGGTTCGAGAGATCGAGCGCGACAAGGGCATCGAAAGCGGGACGCTGGTGAACGCGCTCGAGGACGCGCTTCTCGCCGCATACAAGAAGACGCCGGGGGCGGCCCGGCACGCATCCGTCGTGCTCGACGAGGAGGGCGACTTCCGCGTGTTCGCGATCGAGCTGCCCGCCGACATCGAGGAGCGCCTGCTCGACGAAGCCCGAGAGCGCGCGCTCGAGGAGCTCGAGCGGCTCGAGATCGAGAACGGCGAGCGCTCGCACACGCTCATCAACGACAACGACCTCGAGCTCGACTGGTCGGAGATCCCGGAGCACCTCGTCGAGCGCGAGGACGCGACCCCGGACGACTTCGGTCGCATTGCCGCACAGACCGCCAAGCAGGTCATCCTGCAGCGGATCCGCGAGGCCGAGCGCGCGATGATGTACGACGAGTACATCGACCGCGTGAGCGAGGTCGTTACCGGCATCGTCCAGCAGGCGGGCGACCGCAACAACGTCCTCGTCGACCTCGGCCGCGTCGAGGCGCTGCTGCCGCGCTCGGAGCAGGTCGACGGCGAGCGCTACGAGCAGGGAAGCCGGATCAAAGCGGTGATCACGGAGGTGCGCTCCGGCACGAAGGGCCCGCAGGTCATCCTGTCGCGCCGCGATCCCGAGCTGATCAAGACGCTCTTCGAGCTCGAGGTCCCCGAGATCGCCGACGGCCTCGTCGAGATCCGCGGCGTCGCACGCGAGCCGGGGTACCGCTCCAAGATCGCGGTCGAGTCCCACGCGCAGGGCGTCGACCCGGTGGGCGCCTGCGTCGGCCCG
>Ga0136620_10001166_pt1 | contig 12379 bp, 14 predicted proteins | sample AntDrymUQ4162106_2_FD_104806 | JGI IMG/M metagenome (GOLD analysis project Ga0136620, IMG submission 104806) | Polar desert sand microbial communities from Dry Valleys, Antarctica - metaG UQ416 (21.06) | ecosystem: Environmental > Terrestrial > Soil > Desert | place: Antarctica: Dry Valley... | reverse complement strand
TGACTGCTCTCGGGAGGCGGCGCGATCCGGTAATCGGTGGTCCAGCTACACCCTGGCCGGCTATGAGGACGGGCGGACCACTTCCCCGCTGGAGCTCACTTCGTGGCGGCCTCGAGCAGCCTGCTCAGGTCCTCGACCGTGTGCGACCAGGTCAGGCGCTCGCGAACCTCGAGCGCGCCCTGCGACAGCCGCGCGCGGCGGCCGTCGTCGCAGATCGCCCCGATCGCCCTGGCCATGTCGTCGACGTCGGGGGACTTGGCGTCGAGCCCCGAGCGGGTGGTGCCGTCGGGATGGGACCGAAACAGGATCCCGTTGACGCCGTCGCTGACGATCTCGTTCATCGGCGGGTCGTCGTTGGTCAGGATCGGCATCCCGAAAGCCGTTGCCTCGTAAAGCGGCAGGCCGAGTCCCTCCCAGCGCGACGGCGTCAGGCAGACGTCGCAGTTGGCGAAGCTCTGAAGGTGCTGGGCGGTCGGCTGATCTTCGAGCACGACCTCGATCCGCGGGTCGCGCTGTGCTGCCTTCGCAAGCTTTCCCTCCTTGCGCTTGACCTGGCCGCGCAGCAGCAGCCGCAGTCGCGGGTCGTCGACACGGCCGAACGCCTCGATCGCCTCGTCGATCGGCTTGCGCCGGCCCATGAAGCTGCCGGGCCAGACGAGGGTGATCGTGTCAGGGTTGCGGCGCGGCTCGATCGCGAGCAGCTCGGGATGGATGCCGAAGTTGACGCGAACGGGGTCGATCCCCATCCCGAGATAGCGCTCGTGCTCCGCGCTCGTCATCGAGTAGACGACGTCGAAGGCGTCCTGCGTCGGTGCGACGTCGTCATCGGAGAAGTGCTCCCAGACGAAGCGGCCGACGGTGCGGACGCCGTTGGCCCGCAAACCATTTCGAATCTCGTCGAACTCATAGGCGTTGTCGAAGAAGGCCGCGTCGAGGGCGTTGTCGGATGCCCAGCGCGCGTACTCGTCGGTCGGGACCTCCTGTTGTGAGGCGTGGGTAACGCCGGGCTGGTCCCAGATCGGGTCGTGGATGTCAGAGCCACCGGCGCGCGGGCCCTTGCCGGGACGGGCGAGGATGAAGCTCTCGTGCCCGAGCTCCTCGAATGCGGAACGCAGGTAGCGCGCCACGGTCGCCTGGCCGCTGGAGAACCACTTGGTCACGACGCCAATGTTCATAGAGCGCAGCTTTGCTGCGACCGACATGTGATGTTGGTGATGTCCGCGTTCACGAGCCGCTGAGGCTCAGGAGCGGGCCGCGGCCGCGACCGGCTCGCCGGTCTTGTAGCCGAGCTCGTCGAGCAGGTCGCCGGCCACCTGCTCGAAGACGACGCGGTCGTCCTCGCTCATCTGCTCGCGCCAGCGCTCGACGCGGTCCTTCTTCGGCGGCTCGGTGGTCAGGGCGTGGATCTTGAGCCGGTGGTCCTGCTCGAGCTGGGGACGGTTCTCGGTCGCAGGCAGCTCGCGCGCCATCTCCGACAGGCGCTCGCCCGCGCGCTCGTGGTAGTCGAGCATGCCCGGGTCCCACGGCAGCTCGAGGAAGTCGGTGATGCGGTGCAGGGTCGGCTCGGTGTCGAGCACGAGATCCTCGTAGCGAAACTCGTCGTAGTGGTTGACCTTGCGGCTCTGCTTGCGCGCCTTCGTGATCCGGCGCTTCCAGCGCTTTGCGACCTGGCCCGCGGTCAGCGGCTTCTTGGCCCGGTCCATCGCCGACAGCGCGACGTCGCGCCCGTCGCGGATCAGGTGGACGAAGCGCGCCTCCGGCAGCGCTCCCTGGATCTGGACCATGTTGGTCGCGTAACCCGGGGTCTTCTCGCCCCAGCGAGGCTTGCCGGCGCGCGCGGCGTAGAGGCCGTAGAAGGCGCGCAGGGCGCCGCCCGCCGTCAGCGGATCGACCTCGCGGATGCTTGCGAGCACCTCGTCGGAGGCGAGCCCGAAGTCGCCCCACTCACGGTGTGAGGTCATGACCTCGACGACCTGCTCGGGGGTGCCGCCGTCATCGCAGGCCTGGATGACGTCTGGGACGAAGTGGGTCTCGGGTGGGATCGTCAGCTCGGGATGGGCGTCGAGCATCATCCGCAGCAGGGTCGTCCCGGACCGGTTGGCTCCGACCACGAAGGGGGCCGGAGGCCGACCGTCGGCGTCGTCTCGGCGTCGCAGGCTGGGCAGGCGCATCGGGCTCAGGATGCCAAAGGTCTGCCCGCGGACGCGGTGTCGTAATCCAGGTCGGCGAGCAGCTCGCCGGCGATCTCCTCGAACTCCACCACGTCGGCGGCGCTCATCTCGTCGCGCCACACCTCGACGCGATCGGTCTTCGGCGGCTCCTTGAGCAGGGCGTGGGCCTGCAGCCGCTCCTCGCCCGGCCGGTGGGGCCTTCCCTGACCCGCCGGAAGGTCGCGCGCCATCTCCTGCAGGCGCTCCTCGGCGCGCTCGTGATAGTCGAGCATCACCGCGTCGTAGGGCAGCTCGAGGCACTCGCAGATGCGCCGCAGCGTCAGCTCGGTATCGGTGACGAGGTCCTCGTAGCGGACCTCGAGATAGCGGCCGGCGGCCTGGGAGTCCTCGGCGTCGTAGCGCGCCTTCTCGATCCGCTTGCGCCAGCGGCGCGCCATCTCGCCCGCCGGCACGGGTGGCCGGCCCTCTTCGCCGCGCCGGGCGATTCGCTTGTTGTGCGAAAGGGCGACGTCGCGCCCGTCGCGGATCACGTGGACGAAATAGGCCTCCGGCAGGATGCGGCTGATCCGCCGCACCTTCTTGACGTAGTCGGGAGTCTTGTCGCCCCAGCGCGGCTTGCCGGAGCGCGCCGCGTAGAGCTCATAGAACGCGCGCAGGGCATCCGACGAGTTGAGCTGCGGAATCGCCTGAAGGCGCTCGAGGTAGGCTTCCTCGGCGATCCCGAAATCGCCCCAGCGGCGGTGGCGATCGTGAACGACGACCCTGCAGAGCCGCTCGGGGGAAAAGCGCAGCTTCTCGCCCGCATAGATCACGTCCGGTACGAAATGGGTCTCGGGGGGGACGGCGAGCTCGGGGTGTGCGTCGAGCATCATCCGCAGCAGCGTGGTGCCGGAGCGCCCGACGCCGACGACGAACGGTGCGGGGGGGCCTGGCGGCGCGGCATACCTGAGCCGGCGCCTGCGAAGTACGCCTCGAATCATCGCCCCAGACCGTAGCCAAACCGCCCCGGACGGCCCTGTAGCGGTGGGCCGCTCCTAAGTCGCGAGCTCATAGCCGAGCTCGACCAGCAGCCTGCCGGCGACCTGCTCGAACTGCGCGACGTCGCTCGGCGCCATCTGCTCGCGCCACGCACCCACCCGCTCTCGGCGTGGCGGCTGCGTCGCCAGCGCGTGCGCGGCGAGGCGCTCCGAACCGGGGCGCAGCGCCTTGCCGCCCTGTGCCGGGAGGTCGCCGGCCATCTCGCTGAGGCGCTCGCCGGCGTGCTCGTGGTAATCGAGCATCGCGGCTTCGTAGTCGAGGTCGACGAACTCGCAGACCTGTCTCAGCGTCGTCTCGGTGTCGGCGACCAGGTCCTCGTAGCGCAGCTCGAGGTAGTGGTCGAGCTCCTGCGCCTGCCTTCGCGCCGCCTCGATGCGCTTGCTCCAAGCCTTCGCCATCCGGCTCACGGACGGCGGCTCGTCGAGTGCACGGCGGATGCGCGACAGCGCCACGTCGCGCCCGTCGCGGATCAGGTGAACGAATCGTGCCTCCGGCAGCGCACTCTGGATCTGGCGCATGTGCTCGACGTAGATCGGCGTCTTGTCGCCCCACCGGGGCTTGCCCACACGCTCGGCATAGAGGCCGTAGAAGGCGCGCAGGGCGGTGCTCGCATCGAGAGGGTCGATCGCCGACAAGCGGTGCCGCAGCTCGTCGGCGTCGAGCCCGAAGTCGCCCCATTGGCGCTGCGAGACGACGATCTCCACGAGGGCGTCGGGACTTGCCCGGCGCTTGCCCGCGGCCTCGATCAGCTCCGGAGCGAAGTGGGTCTCAGGCGGGATCGTCAGCTCGGGGTGTGCGTCGAGCATCAGACGCAGCAGGGTGGTGCCCGAGCGCCCGACCCCGACCACGAACGGGGCCGGATGTGAGTCGGTCACGGGCCGGCGGCGGCCACTGGCTCGCGGGCCGCGACCGACGCGAACAGCCGCAGGCCGTCCGCGGAGCCGGTGAGCGGGTCGACTGCGTGCTCGGGGTGGGGCATCAAGCCCATCACGTTGCCCGCCTCGTTGCGGACTCCGGCGATGTTGCGAACCGAGCCGTTCGGGTTGTCCCCGGGCGCGTAGCGCAGTACGACCTGGCCGGCCGCCTCGAGCTCGTCGAGCTGGGCCTGGGGGGCAAAGAACCGTCCCGTCATGTGCTTGACCGGGACCGAGAGGCGATCGCCGGCGACGCACTCGGCCGTAAACGGCGTCTCATCGTTCTCGACCACGAGCTCGACCTGGCGGCAGACGAAGCGCACCGCGTCGTTGGGCAGCAGTGCGCCCGGCAGCAGCCCCGCCTCGCAGAGCACCTGAAAGCCGTTGCAGATCCCGAGCACCGGGCCGCCGGCGGCGGCGAAGTCGGCGACGGCCCCCATCGCGGGCGAAAAGCGCGCGATCGCGCCGGCACGCAGGTAGTCGCCGTAGGAAAAGCCACCGGGGACGATCACCGCGTCGAGGCCATCCAGATCGGTGTCCTCGTGCCAGACCATCCGCGCATCGCCGACCATGCCGCAGGCGTGCAGGGCGTCGCGCTCGTCGCACGATCCCGGGAACTGAACGACTCCGAAAACAGTCATTCGCGCGACGTGCTCCGCTTCGCGTCCGCCGCCGCTGGGTCTGCGCCGGGCTCGGTGACGGTCGCGGGGGCTGCGTCGGACCCGATGACGATCTCGTAGTCCTCGATCAGGGGGTTGGCGAGCAGCTGCTCGCAGAGCGCCGGAAGCGACTCGGCATCGTCGGTCTCGATCTCGACGAGACGGCCAACCCGCACGTCGGAGACGCCGTCGAACCCAAGCGCCGGCAGGGCCCGCTCCACGGCCTTGCCCTGGGGGTCGAGGATGCCCTCCTTGGGCCGGATCAGGACTCTTGCCTTCACGCTTTCAGCGTAGCGGCGAGGTCGGTGTAACCCGCGGCGCCGATCGCCTCCGCGAGACCGATCCGCTCGGCGGCCTGCCCCCAGCGCGGGTCGTCGCCGAAGGGGATCGCGGCCGGCGTTCTGACGTTCGCGGTCGCCCACTTCGCCACCGCCGCCGGAAGCGCGCCCCCCGAGAGGCCGTAGACGCGGGCGAGGGCGGCCGCGGGATCGGCCGCGAGGTCCTCGTGGCGCAGCAGCAGGTAGCGCTCGTCCAGCGTGCGGGCACCGTCGCCGTGAGTCGCCTCGAAGCAATGCTTCCACACGACCAGCACGCGCAGGTGGTCGGGCACCCTGCGCAGACGGGCGTACTGTGGCTGCGCCAGGATCCGCTCGGAGATCGCACGGCTCGACCACAGCTTGCGCTTCGTGCGCGCGGAGAAGAAGGCGTCGGCGTCGGGGAAGCGATCGAGGTGGCGCCGCCCGCGGCCGAGCATCGTCGAGGCAACGACGGCCCGCGGGTCGCGCACGAGGTGGACGAGGCGCGCGTCGGGGTCGATCGCCGCCAGCGACCCGACCTTGGCGGCGAGCCGTGTCTCCTTGATTGCGACCGCGGGCGCCTGACTGACCAGATAGCTGAGCAGATCGCGGCAGTGGGGGGGCAGGTCCGGTTCGAGCTCGAGGCCCGGGTCGCGCGGGCCGCCCCAGTTGAAGTCCTCGATCGGCACGTCCGGATAGCGCTCGCGCCGGAAACGCTCGCGCTGCTCGCGGGTCTGCGCGAACGTGTCGATGTCGCGCGCGCCGCTGCCGCCGCCGACCGATACGTCCTGCTCGCGCAGCGGTTCATAAAAGACGGTGAGCGCCGGATCCTCGAGCAGGGCGTCGAAGAGGATCGTCGTGCCCGACCGCCGCATCCCCTGTATGAACAGGCTCACGCGGGCAGCGTAGGACGGAGCGCCAAGCCCAGCTACGCGGCGAGCACGCGCTCGTCGTCGAGGCTGCGGCCCGTGATCCGCTCGTAGGCCTCGACGTATTTCGCGCGCGTGTTGGCGATCACGTCGCCGGGAAGCTGCGGTGGGGGAGGCGAGTGGTCCCACCCCGCCTCGTCGAGCCAGTCGCGCACGTACTGCTTGTCGAACGAGTGCTGGGCCCGCCCGGCCTCGTACTCGTCGGCGGGCCAGAAACGCGACGAGTCCGGTGTCAGGACCTCGTCGCCGAGCACGATCTCGGCGCCGGGGGATGATCCGAGCTCGAACTTGGTGTCGGCGAGGATGATCCCGCGGCCCGCGGCGTGGGTCGCAGCATGCTCATAGAGCTGGATCGAGATGCGGCGCAGCTCCTGCATCAGAGGTCGCGAGCCGACGATCTCGCAGGCGCGGTCGAAGTCGATGTTCTCGTCGTGGTCGCCGACGTCGGCCTTGGTGGCCGGCGTGAAGATCGGCTCGGGAAGCTTGTCGGACTCGCGCAGGCCCTCGGGAAGCTCGATCCCGCAGACGGATCCTGCGTCGCGATACTCGCGCCAGCCCGACCCCGACAGGTAGCCGCGCACGACGCATTCGACCGGGTACATCTCGAGCCGCCTGACGCGCAGCGCCCGCCCCGCGACCGCGTCGGGAACGTCCTGGGAGAGGTAGTGGTTGGGAACGATCTCGCCCGTGGTCTCGAACCAGAAGACCGACATCTGGGTCAGTACCCGGCCCTTGTCGGGGATCGGGTCTGCCATCACGACGTCGTAGGCGGAGATCCGATCCGACGCAACCATCAGCAGGTCGTCGTCGATCTCGTACATCTCGCGGACCTTGCCGCTGGAGTGGAGCTTGAGAGCGTCTAGCGAGTCGGCCATCGTGGGTGGGATGGTAGACGTCCGATACCCCCGGGGCGTATACTTGGCGGGACCGTGACGAAGCCGAGCGCCGACACCAACGGCTCCGAAGCCCCGGTCCACGGATACGTGGACGACAAGCAGGCGCTGATGCGGCGCCTGTCACGGGTCGAGGGCCAGGTCCGTGGTGTCCGGGCGATGGTCGAGGACGAGGCCTATTGCATCGAAGTCATCACCCAGTTGGCGGCGGTCACCAGCGCGCTCGACAAGGTGGCGCTGAAGCTGCTCGAGGATCACACGACGCACTGCGTTCGCGGAGCCGTCGAGCGCGGCGGTACCGAGGCCGACGAGAAGCTCGACGAGGTGATCGCCGCGGTCCAGCGCTTCGCGCGGACCCGCTAGTAGATGGCGACCGCGACGGCCACCCCGGTGACGGCCGTCTCTGCGGCGCGCGAGGCCCCACCCGAGGTGCCGTTGCCTCGTCTCGTTCAGACGGCGCGCTTCCTGGTCCGCCCGATCCCCTTCTTCGAGCACTGGCGCCGCAGGCTGGGCGAGACCTTCGCGGCGCGTCTGCTCGGCCCGGGCGACGTCGTGTTCGTCTCCGACCCCAGGTCGGTCAAGCAGCTGTTCTCCGCCGACCGCGTCAACACGATCGCCCCGGGGCGCAACGTCATTCTGCGCCCTCTGCTCGGCCAGCGCTCGCTGCTGCTCCAGGAAGGCGAGGAGCACATGCGCCGCCGCAAGCTGATGCTGCCGCCGTTTCACGGCGAGCGAATGCGCGCCTACGAGTCGCTGATCGCGGAGGTGACGGCCCAGGAGGTCGCGCGGTGGCCGCTCGACACCGCGTTCGCACTTCATCCCGGGATGCAGGCGATCACCCTCGAGGTGATCATGCGCGCCGTCTTCGGCGTCACCGACCCGGCCAGGCGCGACGCGCTGCGCGAGGGACTCGTGGCCGTGCTGGCAGAGTCCGCATCGCCCGCCGCCGTCGGGCTCATCGTGCCGGCCGTGCGCAAGCTGCCCCACTACCGGCGCTTCGCCCGCCGCGTCGCGCGAACCGACGAGCTGCTGGCAACCGAGATAACGGAGAGGCGCGACGATCCCGGTCTCCACGAACGCGACGACATCCTCTCGATGCTGATTGCGGCCGAGTTCGACGACGGCACCCGGATGGACGACGGCGAGCTGCGCGACCAGCTCATGACCCTGCTGCTGGCCGGCCACGAGACGACCGCCACCGGGCTGGCCTGGACGCTCGATCTGCTGCTGCACTCGCCGGAGACCCTGGAGCGGCTGCTGGCAGAGATCGACGCGGGCGAGACGGCCTACCTCGACGCGGTGATCAGCGAGTCGCTGCGCCTGCGCCCGGTCGTCCCCTTCACCGGGCGCCAGCTGCGTGAGCCGGCGGCGCTCGGCGGCTACGAGCTCGACTCCGGGACCGTCGTGCTGGCGGCGATCTACATGGCGCACACCAACGCCGACACTTACCCGGACCCGTTTGAATTTCGCCCCGAGCGCTTCCTCGACGACGCACCCGACACCTACGCTTGGATCCCGTTCGGCGGCGGCACCCGGCGCTGCATCGGTGCGGCCTTCGCCCAGCTCGAGATGCGCGTCGCGCTGCAGACGATCCTGTCGAGCGCCGAGCTGCGGGCGGCGAGCGAGCGCCTCGAGGCGATGACGCGCCGAAACGTCACGCTGTCGCCGCGCACCGGGACCCGCGCGGTGCTCGAGCGCCGCCGCTAGACGCCGCCGCCCAGGTCACCGTTACCGGCGCAGGGCCTCGAGGCGGTCGAAGACCTCGGGCAGGTGGCGCAGGTACGCGTCGTGGTCGAAGGCGTCGTCGAGATCGAGCTCGGGCGCGGCCGTCGCCATCAGCTCGCGCAGGTCCGTGCGCTCATCCCACGCGCGCTGCGCGTTTTCCTGGACGATGCGGTAGGCCTCGTCGCGGCTGCGCCCCTGCTCGACGAGCGCCGTCAGCAGCCGCTGGCTGTGCAGCGCGCCGTGGGTCAACCCGAGGTTCTCGAGCATGCGGTCGGCGTGAACGGTCATGCCCTCGACCACCCGCGTCGCGAGGTGCTGCATGTAGTCGAGCAGGATCGTCGCGTCGGGCAGGATCACCCGCTCGGCGCCGGAGTGCGAGATGTCGCGCTCGTGCCACAGGGCGACGTTTTCGACCGCGGCCTGGGCATAGCCGCGCTGCACCCTCGCCAGGCCGGTGATCCGCTCGGTGATGATCGGGTTGCGCTTGTGCGGCATCGCCGACGAGCCCTTCTGGCCGGCGGCGAACGGCTCTTCGACCTCGCGCACCTCGGTGCGCTGGAGATTGCGAATCTCGGTTGCAAAGCGCTCGAGGCCCGCCGCCGCGAGGGCGATCGCCTGCACCAGTTCCGCGTGGCGGTCGCGCGGGACGATCTGGGTCGAGGCCTGCTCGGCAGCGAGCCCGAGGGCGGCCATCACCTGGCGCTCGATCGCCGGCGGGATCGAGGCGTAGGTCCCGACGGCCCCCGAGAGCTTTCCCACCGCCACCTGGTCGAGGGCGCGGCGCAGGCGCTCGAGGTTGCGGTCGGCCTCGAACGCGAACCCGGCGAGCCGCAGCCCGAAGCTCGTCGGCTCGGCATGGACGCCGTGGGTGCGCCCGACGCACGGCGTGTCGCGATGCTCGAACGCGCGGGCGACGAGGGCGTCGCGGTAGGCCGTCGCGCCGTCCACCAGGATCGCTGCCGTTGCGGCAAGCTGGAGCGCCAGCGCGGTGTCGAGGACGTCTGACGACGTCAGCCCGTAGTGGATCCAGCGGCCGTGCTCGCCGACCGACTCGGCGACGACGTCGACGAACGCCGCGACGTCGTGGCCCGTCGTCGCCTCGCGCTCGGCGACCGCCTCGACCGTGAACGAGGCGCGCTCGCGGCAGGCCCGCGCCGCGTCGGCGGGAATGACGCCCTCCGCAGCCCACGCCTCGGTGGCGGCTAGCTCAACCGCAAGCCATGCCTCCATGCGGCGCTGGTCGGTCCAGACGGCCCCGATCTCGTTTCTCGTATAGCGCGCAATCAAGGTGTGCCCACGGCCCGGGTCCTAGGCCCCCGCCCCCGGACGCCAAGCGGAGGAGGCGGGGGAGTTGTTCGTCACGCGTTGATTATCCGCGCGGCCAGCAGCCCGGCGTTGCGCGCCCCGTCGATCGCGACGCATGCGACCGGCACGCCCGAAGGCATCTGCACCGCCGACAGCAGCGCGTCGAGCCCGCCGAGCGACTTGCCCGACAGCGGCACGCCGACGACTGGAAGGTCGGTGTGCGCCGCGGCGACGCCCGGCAGCGCCGCGGACAGGCCCGCGCCGGCGATGATCACCTTGAGCCCGCGCATGCGTGCGTTCTGGCAGTACTCGCGCACCTTCTCAGGGTCGCGGTGAGCGCTCATCACGCGGACCTCGTAGCGCAGCTCGGCCTCCTCGAGCGCCTGCTCAGCCTTGCTCATCTTCTCGCGATCCGACTCCGAGCCCATGATGATCCCGACGACCGGGGCGTCGACGTCGATGCCTTCGAATGCCTCCTCGACCTCTTCGGCGACCTCGGTCAACGGCTCCTCGGTCGCGACCTCGATCTCGTCGCTGCCTGGCCTTCGGGGGTCCTGCGTTTCCATCGTCTCCTCCCTGTTGGAGCGTTCCGGCGGGCCTATCGGGCCTCGACGCGGTCCGCGGCTCGTGCGGCGATGTCGCTGCGCAACTGCATTCCCTCAAAATCGATTCGCGCGATGGCATCGTATGCGCGGCGGCGGGCATCCTCCGGCGTCGCGCCGAGGGCCGTCACGTTGAGCACGCGCCCACCCGCGGTGACGACCTCACTGCCGCTCTGTGCGGTACCCGCGTGGGTGATCTCGACACCCTCGACCGCCGCCGCGGCGTCGAGCCCGGAGATGACGTCGCCCTTCGAGGACGACGCCGGATAGCCGGCCGAAGCGAGCACGACCGTGACCGCCCAGTCGTCGCCGAACTCCGCCTCGCTCCCGCCGAGGCCACCCGGCTCGGCGGCTGCCTCACAGAGGTCGAGCAGGTCGGATCGCAGGCGCGGCAGCACTGCCTGCGTCTCGGGATCGCCGAAGCGGCAGTTGTACTCGAGCACCTTGGGGCCGTCAGGCGTGAGCATCAGGCCCGCGTATAGAACACCGTGGTAGGGAGTTCCGCGCCTGGCCAGCGCGTCGACGATCGGGCGGTGGACGAGATCGGCGAGCTCGTCGACGCGCTGCGCGTCGAATCCGGGCACCGGGGAGTAGCTGCCCATCCCACCCGTGTTCGGGCCCGTATCGCCGTCTCCGATCCGCTTGTAGTCCTGGGCCGGCGCAAGCGGCACGACGTTCTCGCCGTCGCACAGCGCGAGCAGCGAGAGCTCCTCGCCGTCGAGGTGCTCCTCGAGCAGTACCAGCGGCTCGTCGCCAAAGCGGTGCTCGACGAAGAACACCTCGAGCGCCGCCCGCGCCTCGGCTTCGGTTGAGCAGATGATCACGCCCTTGCCCGCCGCAAGGCCGTCGGCCTTGAGCACCGCGGGATAGGACGCGCACGCGACGTGCTCGCCTGCCTCGTCGCGCGTGCGCAGCACGACATGGGCTGCGGTCGGGACCCCGGCCTCGGCCATCAGCTCCTTTGCGTGCAGCTTCGAGCCCTCGAGCCGGGCCGTCTCGCGCGACGGGCCAAAGGCCCCGACCCCGGCGTCTGCGAGCCGGTCGACGAGTCCCTCGACGAGAGGCGCCTCGGGGCCGACGACGACGAGCCCGACGCTCTCTGCAACCGCCGCGGCGACGATCGCGTCGACGTCCTCGGCCGAGGTCGCCAGGCAGCGGGCGTCGGCGGCGATCCCGGCGTTGCCGGGGGCGCACAGGATCTCGGGCGCTCGCGGCGAGCGCGCGAGCGCGCGAACGATCGCGTGCTCGCGCCCGCCGCCTCCGACGACGAGGACCTTCACGGGGCCGGGATCACAGACTGCTGACGAAGTCCTCTACCGAGATCGCGCTCAGGGTCTGATTCGAGGTCGTGCCGCGCGAGCCCAGCTCGACCGAGACCTTGGCCATCGTCCCCTCGTCGGGCGCCTCGACGACGCTGACGAAATCGTACTGCCCGAGCGTCGCCCACTGGCTCAACACCTTGACGCCGAGCTGCTCGACCTCCTTGTTGACCTCCTGGACGCGGGTGGGGTTGTTCTTGATCGTCTTGACCCCGTCCGCGGTGAGGTTGGTGAGCATGATGAAGAGTGGCATCCCTACTCCTTTCGCTAGCCTGGATCCGGAGCCTACCTTGCCGACCGAGCACCGCTTCTTCGCCGCCGTCTGGGACCGCATGATCGCGACGTCCGAGCGCGGCGGCCTCGCCGACATGAGGGCGGAGACGGTGGGCCAGGCGAGCGGCCGAACTCTCGAGCTCGGCGCCGGCACGGGCAACAACGTCGCCTACTACACGGGGGACGTGAGCGAGCTCGTGCTGACCGAACCCGATCCGCACATGGCAAAGCGCCTCCGCAAGCGGCTGGCCGACG
>Ga0136620_10001164_pt1 | contig 12384 bp, 12 predicted proteins | sample AntDrymUQ4162106_2_FD_104806 | JGI IMG/M metagenome (GOLD analysis project Ga0136620, IMG submission 104806) | Polar desert sand microbial communities from Dry Valleys, Antarctica - metaG UQ416 (21.06) | ecosystem: Environmental > Terrestrial > Soil > Desert | place: Antarctica: Dry Valley... | reverse complement strand
TTGCGCGCGAACTGCATCACGTTCTTGAAGTTGACGAAGATTCCCTGGGCGGTCTCGGGCCGCAGATAGATGGTCGACCCTTCGTCCTGCACCGGCCCCATGTTGGTCTGGAACATGAGGTTGAAGTTGCGCGGCTCCGACAGGTCGCCGCCGCACTCCGGGCACTTGAGGCCGGTCGTTTCGCGTCCCTCGGCCTGCGCCGCCTCCTCGAGATGGTCCAGCCGCCAGCGCCTCTTGCACTTGCCCAGGCACTGCACGAGCGGGTCGGTGAACCCCTCGAGATGGCCCGAGGCCTCCCACGTGCGAGGGTGCATGAGGATGGCGGCGTCGAGGGCCACCATGTCGTCGCGCTGCTGCACGTTCGCGCGCCACCACTCGGCCTTCACGTTGGACTTCAGCAGCACGCCGTAGTGGCCGTAGTCGTAGGTCGAAGCCAGGCCTCCGTAGATCTCCGACGATTGGAAAATGAAGCCGCGCCGCTTGCACAGCGAGACGATCTTCTCCATGGTCACGGCGTCGGCGCTCATCGACGGACAACCCTATTCATGGGTCCTCGGGAAACACAATCTGCCCGCTATTTGCGATTTTCCGGCGAATGGGCGTCCCGGCCGTGCTCTAGGTTCCCGCGCCGAGGCATGGTGATCTTCCGCCCCATCGGACATCTAGCGGCCTGGCTGGTCTGGCACTCCACCGGGGTCTCTCTGTACGAAGACCTCGAAGCGCCACGCCCGCCGGCGCCCTTGCGCTGAGCAGGTTTTTCGTCCCTTCGGCACTCCTATACTGAGAGTGCCATGCCGATCTATGAGTACCGCTGCGAGAAGGGCCACGTGCTCGAGGTGATGCAGCGCATGAGCGACGGCCCGCTGGAAGCCTGCACGACCTGCGGGGCTTCGGTGCAGCGCGTGTTCCACCCCATCGCGGTGCATTTCAAGGGGTCGGGCTTCTACAACACCGACTACGGCAAGGCCAAGAACAACAAGGCCTCCGAGAAGGCCAAGAGTGAGTCGTCGTCGGAGTCGGGCTCGGGCTCAGGGTCCGACTCGAGCTCCTCGGACTCCAAGTCCTCCGACTCGGGCTCGTCCGACTCCAAGTCCTCGGACTCCAAGTCGTCCGGGAAGTCGGACTCCAAGGCGTCCAAGGCCTCGGCGTCGTCCTCGTCGGACTAGGCGCTAGCGGCCCAGCAACTCGTTGACGGCCGAGGCCTTCTCGGAGTCCGAGTAGAGCAGGTCCCCCGTGCCGAACGAGCTGGGCTTGAGCACCCGGGTGTCGCCTGACCCGCCGGTGGCCATGTCGGCGGCGAGCCCCATCAGCCCCGGGCCCCTGAGGTCGGTCTTGATCGTCTTGGGGGCGCGCCAGCTCACCAGCGGGAGCCCGATGAACGTGAAGGGGGAGAGCAGCCGGCGGCGGGTGCCGTTGAGCACCTCCTGCTGGCGAGCGGCCCGGTCGATGTCGTTCTCGCCCGGTGCGCAGGGGTTCTTGCGCACGCGGGCGAAGCCGAGCGCCCGGCGGCCATTGAGATGGCGCTCGCCCTTGCGGAGCTTGAAGCCGCGGTAGAAGTTGTCGAACTCGGGCGCGCAGATGCGCGTCTTGTTGTTCACGGTGATCCCGCCCATGGCGTCGATGAAGGCGGGGAAGTCCTTGAAGTCCACCTCGATCAGGTGGTCGATCTCCAGGTCGTTGCCAAGGAAGTTCTCCACGGTCTGGATCATCAGGGGCGCGCCGCCGAGCGAGTAGGCCCCGTTGATCTTGCCGGTGCCATGGCCGGGGATCTCGGCAGAGGAGTCGCGCGGGATCGAGAGCTTGCGCACGCCGCCGAACTGGGCTCGTACGAGCATGATCGAGTCCGCTCTGCCGGGGCCGCCCTGGGTCTCGTCGATCGAAGCACCCTTGCGCTCATCGGAGCCGAGCACGAGGATCGTGGCGCCGCTGAAGAGGTTGCCATTCCCGTTGAGGGCCTCCTCGGCCTGGGGTGACGAGCCGCCCTCCAGCTGGGCGCTCACGATAAAAAGCACCAGCGAGAGGATGAGCCAGCCCAGGATGGCGAGCAGGATCCACCTGATCACGCGGCCCGGTGAGATCTCGCGCCTGCGCCGCGGGCGGCCGTCTTCGCCGTCGCGGCCCCCGTCGCCGCGCGTGCCGCCGCGTTTGCGCAGGCCCTGAAGCCCGCCGCCCTTGCCGAATGGGCCAGGACGCCGCGAGCGGTAGACCTTGTAATCGGGGCGGTCGCCTTGATCGGCCAAGCCCTCTCTTATAGCTCGCGGGGCCTCCAGCTCCTCCACGAATATCGTTCGGCCATGCCCCCACGGCGAGTGATCGGGATCGACGCCGGTGGCACGAAGCTGCTCGGAGGGGTCGTAGACGACACCCTCACGGTCCACCACAGGGTCCGCCGGCTCTGGCGCGGGGCGGATCGCCGCGAGACGATCGACATCATCCTCGACTCCGTCGCCGAGGTGCGCGCGGCGGCGCCCGACGTCGAGGCGGTGGGGTTCGGGATTCCCTCGCTGGTGAACGGCGAGCGTGGCATGTCGGTGTGGTCCAACCACCTGCCCATCGACGACGTCCCGTTCCGCGACCTGATGAGCGAGCGCCTCGGCCTGCCCGTGGTGGTCGACAACGACACCAACGCCGCGGCCTTGGCCGAGCACCGCCACGGTGCTGCCAGGGAAACCGACCACGCGGTGATGATCGCGCTCGGTACCGGCATCGGAGGCGGCCTGGTGCTCGGCGGAAAGGTCTACCGCGGGGCCCACGGCTTCGCGGGCGAGCTGGGCCACATGGTGGTCGATCACGAGGGGGCGGACTGTCCCGGGAACTGCCCGGGCCGCGGATGCCTCGAGGTGCTCGTGAGCGGTAACGCGATCGGGGTGGCCGGTCATGGCGCGGCCACGCGGGACCCGGGCTCCGAGCTCGGCCGGCGGCTGGCCGAGGGCGGGCAGATCACGGGCGGCCTGGTCACCGAGCTGGCACATGCCGGGGACCGCGACGCTCGGGTGGTGCTGGCCGAGATAGGCCGGCAGCTCGGGTCCGGGCTCTGCGGCGTGATCAACGCGCTCGATCCCGAGGTCGTGGTGGTGGGCGGCGGCGGGGTGGCCGCCGGAGATCTTCTGCTCGGCCCGGCACGCGAGGTGGTGGCGCAACGGGCGCTTCCGCCGATGGCGGACGCGGTTCGCATCGTTCCGGCCCACTTCGGTGACGAGTCCGCAATGCTCGGCGCCGCCCTTCTCGCTCTGGACGAGATCGCACGATGAGCCTGGTGGTCTGCCCCACACCGATCGGCAACCTCGAGGACGTGACCCTGCGGGTACTCGCCGCGCTGCGCGAGGCGGACGTGATCGCCTGCGAGGACACACGGCGAACGCGCACCCTGCTCGACCGCTACGGGGTGAGCTCACCGCTGGTGAGCTACCACGAGCACAACGAGGAGCAGCGCGCCGCCCAGCTGGTGCAACGGATGCAGGGCGGCGACACCGTGGCCCTGGTGTCGGACGCCGGCATGCCGCTTGTCTCAGATCCCGGCTACGTGCTCGTGCGCGCGTGCGTCGCGGCGGGGATCGGCGTGGAGGTGCTTCCCGGGCCGTCGGCCGCGATCGCGGCGCTCGTGGCCTCCGCGCTGCCGGCGGATCGCTGGCGCTTCGCGGGCTTCCTCCCGCGCAAGCGGGGGGAACTGTCCAAGTTGCTCGCCGAGGGCGGCGGCACCCTCGTGGCCTTCGAGTCGCCGCGCCGGGTGCCCGCCACCCTGGCGCTGCTCGCCGACCTGGAACCTGGCCGCGAGGTGGCCCTCTGCCGCGAGCTCACCAAGGTGCACGAGGAGGTGGTGCGGGGTAGCGCCTCCGAGCTGGCCGAGCGGTACGCGGGCAAACCGCCGAAGGGGGAGGTCGTGCTGGTGCTGGGGCCCTCGGACATCGGCCCCGGAGGAGCAGGAGCGGAGCCCGCGGGGCTAGAGCAGCTGCGCCGCCTGGTGGACGCGGGGGCCAAGCCACGCCCGGCGGCCACGGCGGTCGCCGAGCTCACCGGCGGCAGCGCGAACGCGCTCTACAAGGCGCTCACCGAGTAACGGTTCCCACACGAGCGTTGCCGCCCGCCACGCTCGTGTGACGATTCGGCACGCCCCCATGCATGGGCATCGGGCCAGCCCCTAGCGTCGCGAGCGTGTCCCGACCACTGGCCACCCTCACGCGCCTCGCGTGCGTCCTGGCGCTTCTCGCGGCGCCGGCTTCCGCGGCCGCCGACTGGAGCTGGCCCGTCGCCGGCGATGTCATCACCCACTACCGCAACGGGGCCGACCCGTACGCGGGCGGTCAGCACCGGGGTATCGACATCGCGGCGGAGGCCGGCAGGTCGGTGGTGGCCGCGGCCGGAGGCACCGTGCGCTTCGCGGCGGTGGCGGGCTCCTCGGGGCTCACCGTCTCTGTCCGCACCGTGGACGGGCGCTTCGATACTTCGTACCTGCACCTCTCGGCCCTGGCTGTGCGCGAGGGGGACGCGGTCTCCACCGGCGACCGGATCGGCACGGTGGGAACCAGCGGCCGGCGCTCGGCCGAAATCGCGCACCTTCACTTCGGCGTGCGCGAGGCCGGCACGCGGCACGCCTACGTCGACCCGCTCACGCTGCTGGGCCCTCCACCGCCGGCGGGCCCGCCCGATGCGCCGCGGGTGGCGCCGGTGCCGGAGTCCGTGCCCGTGGTTCCGGACCCCGTCGGGGTGCCGGCGCCCGTGCGCCTCCCGGCCGCCCGACGGTTGCGGCTGCCGGCGGGGCGGCGGGTGCCCGCGGCGCTGCGCCTGCCCGCCGGGCACCGGCTGCCCGCTCCGCGTCCGGGATCCGTCCCGGCGCCGGGTGGCGCTCCGGCTCGGGCGCCCGCCCTGAAGCCGCTGCCCGCGCTCGGTCGGCCGCACGAACCGGAGCGCAGCCGCGCTGGCGGTGGCCTCGACCACGCGGTGGTCCCCGGTCTGGGTCCGCATGTGGCGGGCACACCCGCCGGGGCACCGGCGGCCCGGACCGCGCCCGCGGGCGGCGCTTCGCGGGCGGACGGGAGGGGTCCCGACTTGGGCTGGGCGGTTGCCTGCCTGGGCCTGCTGCTGGCGGCCGCGCTCATGGGACGAGCTCGGGATGGCAGGGGCGGCGCGGCGGCCGCGGCTCGCCCGGATCCGCGCGCGGCGCTACGTGCCGGAGTTCTGAAACTGCGCAGTAAGGGGGGGTAGGCGTCTCCGACGCGGGGCTGAACCTGAGCCGCCCGCCAGTAGCATCGCTGCCCAGTGTCCTTCTACCTCACCACGCCCATCTACTACGTGAACGGGGAGCCCCACCTCGGCCACGTGTACACCACGGTCGCGGCCGACGTGGTCGCCCGCCATATGCGCCAGCGCGGCGAGGATGTCTTCTTCCTCACGGGTACCGACGAGCACGGCGAGCCCGTGGCACAGGCCGCCGAGCGCGAGGGCGTCCCCCCGCGCGAGCTGGCCGACCGCAACGCCGAGCGGTTCAAGCGCGTGGCCGAGCGCGTGAACGCCACCAACGATTTCTTCATCCGCACCAGCGACGAGGAGCACAAGGCCGTCGTCACCGAGGTGGTGGCACGGATGAAGGAGAACGGTCACGTCTATGAGGGCACCTACGAGGGCTGGTACTGCCCCCGGTGCGCGGACTTCAAGACAGACAGCGAGCTGATCGAAGGCGACAAGTGCCCCATCCACCTGATCGTGCTCGAGCGCGAGAAGGAGGACAACTGGTTCTTCCGCCTGTCGCACTTCCAGGAGCGGCTCGAGCAGCTGTATGCCGACAACCCCGCCTGGGTCCTGCCGCCCAACCGCTACAACGAGGCGCTCTCGTTCATCAAGGGAGGGCTGCGCGACTTCTCGCTCAGCCGGGCGCGGATCTCGTGGGGCGTGCCCGTGCCGTGGGACCCCGAGCAGGTGGTCTACGTGTGGGTGGACGCGCTCTTCAACTACTACACCGCGCTGTCCTACGCCCGCGAGGGCGAGGACCTCACGGAGCGCTTCTGGCCGGCGTCGCTGCACGTGATCGCCAAGGACATCCTCAAGTTCCACGCGGTGTTCTGGCCGGCCCTGCTGATGGCCGCCGACCTCGAGGTGCCGCGGCGGATCTTCATCCACGGCTACCTGCTGATGGACGACCACAAGATGTCGAAGTCGCTGGGCAACGTGCTCGACCCGTTCCACGTGATGGACCTCTACGGCACCGACGCCCTGCGCTACTACCTGCTGCGCGAGGTGGCATTCGGCCAGGACGGCTCGATCTCTCCAGAGAGCTTCGAGGCGCGCTACAACACCGAGCTGGCCAACACCTACGGCAACCTCGCCAGCCGTGCGCTGGCGATGATCGGCCGTTACCGCGACGGCACGGTGCCCGACGCAGCACCCTCGGCCGAGCTCGCCGCTGAGTTCGAGGGGCTCCCCGACCGCGTGTGCGAGCTGCTGGACGGGGTGCAGGTGAGCGCCGCCCTCGACGAGATCTGGCAACGCGTGCGCCGGCTCAACCGCTACGTGCAGGACGAGACCCCGTGGCAGCTGGCCAAGGAGCCCGACCAGGCGGAGCATCTGGACCAGGTGCTGGCTGGGGTGGCGGAGGGGCTGCGCGTGGTGTCGGTGCTGCTGCACCCGTGGATGCCGGAGTCGGCTGAGAAGCTGCTCGCCGCCCTGGGGCGCGAGGACCGCTCGTTGGAGCACGCGCAGTTCGGCACCGGTGCTGGCGGCGCCCAGGTATCCGAGCTGGGCCAGCTCTTCCCGAAGGTCGAGGCCTCCGAGCCGCCCGAGGCCTCGGCCGCCTGAGAGAGCGGGAGCGCGGGTGGTCGACACCCATTGCCACCTCGACTCGTGCGCGCCCCCCGACGCCGAGCTGGTGCAACGCGCCCGGGCGGCCGGTGTGGGAAGGCTGGCCACGGTGGGCATGGATGGCGGCTCGATCGAGCGCGCTCTCGGCGCCGCCCGCGAGCACGACGGCGTGGTGGCCATCGTGGGCCGCCATCCGCACAACGCGGAGGGCTTCGGCCCGTCCGACCTCGAGGAGATCGAGCGCGCGTGCGCGGATCCGCTGGCTCGGGGCATCGGGGAGACCGGCCTCGACTACTACCGCGACAACGCCCCGCGCGAGGATCAGCGCCGCGCCTTCGAGGCCCAGCTCGACCTCGCCGCCAGGAAGGAGATGCCGGTGGTCATCCACACGCGCGCGGCGGAGGACGACACCTTCGCGATGCTCGCCGAGCACGCCGCGCAGGCCACGGTGGTCCTGCACTGCTTCTCGGCACCCGACCGCGTGGAGGAGTGCGTGCAGCGCGGCTACTTCTGCTCGTTCGCCGGCAACGTGACCTACAAGAACGCCGAGGCGCTCCAGGCAGCTGCCCGCGAGGTGCCCGACCACCTGCTCCTGGTGGAGACGGACTCCCCCTACCTCGCGCCGGTGCCTCTGCGGGGCAAGCCCAACGAGCCGGCCAACGTTGTGCACACCGCCGAGTTCGTCGCGGGACTGCGCGGGCTGTCCTACGACGAATTCGACGCGCTGGTGGAAAGCAACGCTGCCCGCGTCTTCGGGCCGTGAGCGCCGAGCAGCTTCCCCGTCAGGCCAGCCTCAACCGGCTCCGGCGGTTCGGCGTCCGGCCCAACCGCGAGCTGGGGCAGAACTTCCTGATCGACAACAACCTGCTCGAGGTGATCGCCCGCGCGGCGGAGGTGTCCAGCGAGGACGTCGTGCTCGAGGTGGGCGGCGGGCTGGGCGTGCTGTCGGAATACCTCGCGTCCCGTGCCGGCCACCTGCACGTCATCGAAGTGGACCGCTCGCTGGAGGCGCCGCTGCGCGATGCCCTCGACCCGTTCGACAACGCCACCCTCCACCTGGCTGACGCTGTGAAGCTCGACCTCGCCACGCTGCGCCCGGCGCCGGGCAAGGTGGTGGCCAACCTTCCCTACGGCGTGGCAGCCACCGTGCTGCTGAACTCGATCGAGCAGCTCCCCGGCGCCACCCTCTGGGTGGCGATGGTGCAGCGCGAGGTGGGCGAGCGCCTTGCGGCGGCTCCGGGAAGCAAGACCTACGGTGCCACGACGGTGCTCGCCCAGCTGGCGTGCGAGGTGAGGGTGCTGCGGCGGGTGCCCTCGACGGTGTTCCACCCCGAGCCGGGCGTGGAGTCCGCGCTGGTGGCCCTGCGCCGGATCGCAGCCACGCCGGCGCGGGAGGTGCGTGCGCTGGTGCACGCCGCCTTCGCGCACCGTCGCAAGGCGCTGGCCGGCTCGCTCGGCCTCGCCCCCGGCGCGCCGGACGATCTGCGCGCCCGCTCCCGAGCCGCCCTCGAGGAGGCGGGCCATCCCGCCGACGCCCGCGCCGAGCGCCTCTCGCCCGCCGATTTCGATCGCCTGGCCACCCTCTTGGGCCACGACTCACTGGCCGGCCTGCGGCCCAGCGGCAGCGCGCGATGAGCGTCACCGAGCGCGCCCCGGCGAAGGTGAACCTCGTGCTGCGGGTCGGCCCTCTACGCGCGGACGGCATGCACGAGCTGTCCTCGCTGTTCGCCTCGGTCGAATTGGAGGATCGGGTGGAGCTCCATCCCGCCACGCAGGAGGAGGACGAGGTGGTCTGTCCCGGCGTGGATGGCGAGAACCTCGCCTCGAAGGCGTTGAGCCTGTTCCGGGATGCGGCGCCGGACGCCGAGCTCGGGCCGGTGCGGGTGGAGATCGACAAGGCGATACCGGTGGCCGCCGGGCTGGGTGGCGGGAGCGCCGACGCCGCGGCGGTCCTGCGGGGCGCCAACCGCCTCGCGGGCCACCCCCTGTCCGGCCAGGACCTGCACGCGCTCGCTGTGCGCCTGGGCTCGGACGTGCCGAGCCAGCTGCGTCCCGGGCACGCGATCGTCACCGGCGGGGGCGAGCTGGTGGAGCCGGTGGCGCTGCAGCCGATCGACCTCGTGCTGGTCCCACAGGAGCGGGGGCTGGCCACCGGCGAGGTCTACGGCGAGCTCGACAGGCTGCGCGCGACCGGCGCGCTCGCGCCCCCTGCCGCCCTGGATCCTGAGCCGCTTCGCGAGCTGGCATGCCACACCGGGCTCCAGCTGGCCACCGCCCTCGAGAACGACCTCGAGGCAGCGGCGCTGTCACTGCGCCCGGAGTTGGCCAAGGGCCTGGCAGCCCTCGAGCGGCTCGGCGCTCTCGCAGCGAGGGTCACCGGGTCCGGGCCCACCGTCTTCGGAGTGTTTGCGAGCGCGCGCGAGGCTGAGGACGCCGCGCGCGAGCTTCCCGCGGCCATCACCACGCGCACGTGGTGAAGCGCATCGGCGAGAACAAGGGGAAGGTCGTCCTGGCGTCGGTCGTGGCGGTCGTGGTCGTGCTCTACGCCACCGGGCTGACCCCCGACTTCCCCGACCCCAAGAAGGCGATCGAGGACATCGCGCAGGCCCTCGGCCCGTGGACCTACGCGCTGGTCGGGGCCGCCGCGTTCCTGGAGACGGGAGCCTTCGTCGGCCTGATAGCCCCGGGGGAAACCACGGTGATCGTGGGCGGCGTGATCGCCGGCCAGGGAGAGGTGGACCTGGTGCCGATGATCGGGCTGGTGTGGGTGGCCTGTGTGCTCGGCGACACGGCCAGCTTCTACCTCGGGCGCAAGCTCGGCCGCGGCTTCCTGCTGCGTCACGGCCCGAAGTTGAAGATCGACGAGGAGCGTCTCGAGCGAGTGGAGTCCTACTTCGAGCGCCACGGCGGGAAGACCATCCTGATCGGGCGTTTCATCGGACTGGTGCGAGCCGTCTCGCCCTTCGTGGCGGGCTCCTCCGGCCTGGCCTTCCGCCGGTTCTTCCCCTACAGCGTGATCGGCTGCGGCCTCTGGGGGACGATCTTCACGCTGCTGGGGTTCATCTTCTACCGCTCATTCGACCGCGTGGCTGCGATCGCCGGGCAGGCCGCGCTGGGCTTCGCGGTGAGCGTCGGCTTCGTCGTGGGCGTGGTGGTGGCCTACCGCCGGCTGCGCGATCCCGAGCAGCGCCGCAGGCTGGGCGCCTGGGCCGAGCGCCAAGCACGGCGGCCGGCTCTGCGACCGCTCGCGGCGGCCGTGCGCCCCATCTGGCGGCGGGTGATCGCGCCCGTGGTGGGAGTCGTCCGGCCGCGCCTGCACCTGCTCTCGGATCGGCTCACCCCGGGTGAGCTCGGGTTGGAGCTCACCACGGTCGTGGCGGTGGCCGGAGTGGGCGCCTACGTCTTCGCTCTCTACACGTCCATCGTGAGTGGCGACACCGCCAGCGTGACCGGCGGCGACCGCGAGCTGCTCGACCTCGCCACCGACCTGCGCGGCGACACGGCCACCGACGCCGTCGGGCTGATCACCGATCTGGGCTCGTTCACCTTCGTCGCGGCGCTGGTCCTCGCCGCGGCGATGGTGCTGACCGCGCGCTCCAGGTTCGGGGCTCTGGGGGCGCTTATCGTCGGCTCGCTGCTCACCGTCTTCGCCGTGGACATCGCAAAGGACGCGGTGGACCGGCCGCGGCCGTCGAACCCGCTGCAGTCGGCACAGGGGTCGAGCTTTCCGAGTGGGCACGCCGCCTACTCCACGATCTGGGTGGGCGTGGCGCTCGTGATCGCGCGTGTGATGCCGGGACTGGTGCGCGACGCTGTGCTGGTGGGACTGGCGGTGCTGGTGGCCGTGGCGATCGGCCTCTCGCGGGTCTACCTGCGCGTGCACTACTGGTCCGACGTGGCGGCCGGCTGGGGGATGGGCGCCGCCATCCTGGGCTTCGTCGGAGCGATTGCGCTGGTCGTCGCCCATGTCCGGCACAATCAGGACGCGTGAGCTTCGATCTGACAACCACCGAGCTAGCGGTGGCGGTGGCCGCGGGCATCGTGGGCGCGGGCTACATCGCTTTTATCCTCGTGCCCGCGGTTGCCTCCTACGGCCGCCTGTGGGAAAAGGCCGCAGCCGGGTTCCTGTCGCTGTTCATTCTCGCGACCCTGTTGGGAATGGGGGCGTCGCTGGGTCTCGCGATCGTGTGGTCCTACGACCGCTACGGCACCTAGACCGCGCTCCGAGGCCCCGGCTTCAGGCGGTCGAACCTACAATTGGCGCAATGCCCGCCGCCCCACAACGTACGCAGACCGCCGGGCCGGCCACGTTCCTGAATGCCTTCGAGGAGGTGTCGGAGGCGGTCGAGTCCGGTGCCGGGCTGCCCGCCGTCGCGCGGGCCGCCGGCCACGCCCTCGATGCGAGCGTGGCGGTGTCCGACGCCGCCGGCGGGGTTCTCGCGGTGGCCTGCCTGTCGCCGGAGGATGAGCGCGCGGTGCTGGCCGGCGAGGACGCCACCGAGACCCTGGATCTGCGTGTGGCCGATGAGCGCGTGGGCCTTCTGCGACTGCGCCCGCGGGGAACGCCGCCCGAGGCGGCGTTGCTACGCATCGTGACCACGCTCATCGCCCAGGAGGTGGACCGCGCCCGTGCCCCCGAGCGCGCGAGCGAAGCGGCGGTCACGAGCTTCCTGTCCGACCTGCTCTCCCGCAAGGTGACCGACCGCGAGAACATCCTCGCTCGCGCCGCCGAGCTGGGCTGCGATCTGTCTGCCGGCGCCTCGGTGGTCGTGGCCCGCGCGCGTCCACAAGGGCCCGAGGAGGGCGACTGGCGCGCCCGCGTCCTATCCGTGGCCTGGCGCGGGGCACGAGCCGTGGAGCGCACCTCGCTCGCCGGCACGGTGGAGCTGGGCCCCAGCAGCCCCGAGGCGCGCGAGCTGGTGATCGTGGTACCCGGCCACGAGCGCGAGCCCGGCAAGCGCACCATGGCAGCCGTGTTGAAGGAGCTCGAGGCAGGCCTGTCGGGCTTTGCCGTGGGGGTGGCGCTCAGCCGCTTCGCATCCGATCCGACCGACCTCCATCGCTCCGGCGCGGAGGCGCTCCTGGCGGCCAACGTGGCCGAGGCCCGAGGCGAGCCCCAGATCACCTTCGAGGAGACCGGCGCCTACCGGCTGCTGCTGCCGGCGATGAGCGAGGACCCCTCCGAGCTGCAGCGCTTCCACGACGAGACCGTGGCGGCGCTCGTGACCTACGACGACCAGTACGAGACCGAGCTGCTGCGCACCCTCGAGACCTTCCTCGATGCCGACGGCAACGTAGCCAAGACCGCCGAGCGGCTGTTCACTCACCGCCACACCATCCGCTACCGCCTCGACCGAGTGCGCGAGCTCAGCGGCCTCGACGTGGGCTCCACCGACGGCCGCGAGCGCCTGAGCCTGGGGCTCAAGGCCATGCGTGTGCTGGGCATCGCGCCACCGGGCGGCCCCGCGCGCGAGGCCGGAGCCAAGGGCGGCCGCGTGCCGCTGGAGGCGAAGGACCGCTAGCTCGGGGGCGAGGACTCGAACCTCGATTACCAGGACCAAAACCTGGCGTCCTATCCCGTTGGACGACCCC
>Ga0136620_10001161_pt1 | contig 12424 bp, 11 predicted proteins | sample AntDrymUQ4162106_2_FD_104806 | JGI IMG/M metagenome (GOLD analysis project Ga0136620, IMG submission 104806) | Polar desert sand microbial communities from Dry Valleys, Antarctica - metaG UQ416 (21.06) | ecosystem: Environmental > Terrestrial > Soil > Desert | place: Antarctica: Dry Valley... | reverse complement strand
GAGAGCTTCACGCTCGTGCCCTGGCAGCCGAACCTGGCTCGCTTCGCGTGCGACATCACCGTCGAGGGCGAGCCCTGGCCGTACTGCCCGCGCACGATCCTTCGCAACGTCCTCGCCGGCGCGCGCGAGCAGGGCTACGAGTTCAAGATCGGCGCCGAGCTCGAGTACTTCCTCGTCCGGTTGAACGAGGACGGTTCGCTGGAGATCGCGGACAAGCTCGACACGCTCGAGAAGCCCTGCTACGACATGGCCGGCCTGACGCGCCAGTACGAGTTCCTGACCACGGTCTCCCGCTATTGCAACGAGCTCGGCTGGGGCAACTACGCGAACGACCACGAGGACGCCAACGGCCAGTTCGAGCAGAACTTCGAGTACGCCGACGCGCTCGTCACGTGCGACCGGGCGATCTTCTTCCGCTACATGGTGCACACGCTCGCCGAGCAGCACGGGATGCAGGCGACCTTCATGCCGAAGCCGTTCACCAATCTCACCGGGAACGGCTGTCACTTCCACATGTCGCTCTGGAAGGACGGCGAGAACGTTTTCCTCGACGAGGCCGATCCGCGCGGGCTCGGCCTGTCCGAGCTCGGCTACGCGTTCGTCGGCGGCCTGAAGGCGCACGCTCGCGCCTACAGCGCGCTGACCGCGCCCACGGTGAACTCGTACAAGCGGCTCAAGTTCGGCACGACCTTCAGCGGGGCGACCTGGGCGCCGGTCTGGATCTCGTACGGCTACAACAACCGGACGCAGATGCTGCGGATCCCGGGACCGGGGCGGGTCGAGGACAGGACGGTCGACGGCGCTTGCAATCCGTACCTGGCGGCGGCTGCGATCCTGGCGGCAGGCCTCGACGGCATCGCCAACTCGCTCGACGCCGGCGAGCCGAACTCCGAGAACCTCTACAGCTTCTCGTACGGCGAGCTCGTCGGGCGGGGCCTCAGGGCGCTGCCCGCGAGCCTGCTCGAGGCGACCGGCGAGCTCGAGGGCGACGCCGTCCTGCGGGGGGCACTCGGCCGAACGCGCGAGGACGAGGAGTACGTCGACTACTACCTCCGGGTCAAGCGCGACGAGTGGTTCCGCTACCACGAGCAGGTGACCCCGTGGGAGGTGCGGGAGTACCTGACGCGATTCTAGCTATGGAGGTTTTCTCCACCTGGACGAGGTGAAGTCTGTGTAGTCAAAACGAATTTCTCCGTTAGCGTATGGAGAGATCCTCCATACGCCGTAGGAAGATGGAGCCTCGCCATGTGTGGAATCGTCGGTTTGTTCGCCAAGTCGCCCGCGATCGAGGAGAGCCTCGGCCGGCACCTCGCCGCGATGCTCGCGCAGATGAGCGCCCGCGGTCCCGACAGCGCCGGCGTCGCCGTCTACCGGAACCCCGTCACGAGCGGCTCGAAGCTGACGCTGTACTCCCGCGACACGTTGTACGACTGGGACGCGCTCTGCGGGCAGCTCGACGGCGCCTTCGGCGGTGCGACCGTGCCGAGTGTCCGCGCGAGCCACGCCGTCGTCCTCGTCGAGGCGGACGCCGCCGAGGCCGAGGTGTGGGTGCGGAGGAACTTCCCCGACCTGCGCGTGATGAGCGCGGGCTCGGTGATCGAGATCTACAAGGAGGTCGGGCGGCCGGAGGTGTTCTCGGAGCAGTTCTCGCTTGCGGACTTCCAGGGCACGCACGTGCTCGGGCACACCCGGATGGCGACCGAGAGCCGCGTCACGACCGAGGGCTCGCATCCCTTCTCGACTGGGCTCGACCTCTGCCTCGTCCACAACGGCTCGCTCTCGAACCACAACCGGCTGCGACGCACGCTTCAGCGTGACGGAATCGAGTTCCACACGGAGAACGACACCGAGGTCGCGGCCGGATACCTGGCGTGGAAGCTGCGCGAGGGCGCCTCGCTCGAGCAGGCGCTCGAGGAGGGGATCGAGGATCTCGACGGTTTCTACACCTTCGCAGTCGCCACCGCGGACGGGTTCGCCGTCCTGCGCGACCCGATCGCGTGCAAACCCGCAGTGCTCGCCGAGACCGACGACTGGGTCGCGATGGCATCCGAGTACCACGCGATCGCGGTGCTCCCGGGCGCCGACGACGCACGTGTCTGGGAGCCCGAGCCTGGGATCGTCTACGTCTGGGAGAAAGCGGCGGTCTGATGGCGGCAGGCACCGCCTCCGGGACCGCAGTCGAGGTGGTCGACCTGGCGACGACGCCGCTGCGCGAGCTCAATCAGCGCCTGCACGACCTAGCCGGCGGCAAGGAGGGTCCGACCCACTGGCGCGTCCTCAACCCGCGCGGCGCACATGCGGTCGCGTGTGGCCTCGACGCGGAGATCGACATCGAGATCGACGGCCACGTCGGTTACTACTGCGCCGGGATGAACCAGCTCGCGAACGTGTGCGTGCACGGAAGCGCGAGCACCGGACTCGCCGAGAACATGATGTCCGGGACCGTCGTGATCGAGGGCAGCGTCAGCCAGTCGGCAGGCGCGAGCGCACATGGCGGACTGCTCGTCGTGCACGGCGACGCGGCCGCGCGCTGCGGCATCTCGATGAAGGGCGTCGACATCGTCGTGCGCGGCTCCGTCGGGCATCTGAGCGGCTTCATGGCGCAGAGCGGCTCCCTCGTCGTCTGCGGCGACGCGGGCGAGGCCCTGGGCGACTCCCTCTACGAGGCGCGCATATACGTCCGCGGCGAGATCGCGGGCCTCGGTGCAGACTGCGTCGAGAAGGAGCTGCGCGCCGAGCACGTGGCCCAGGTGCGCGGCCTGCTCGAGCGAGCCGGGTTCGACGACGTCGACCCGTCCTCGTTCCGCCGGTACGGCTCGGCTCGCGAGCTCTACAGCTTCAAGATCGACAACGCCTACTGATGACGATCTTCGACGAGCAGGCGCAATGGCGCCCCGGCCTGCGCGAGTCGTATCTCTTCGACCGCAACGCGATCGCCGAGATCCAGCGGGCGGCGCGCGAGGGGATCTACGACATCCGCGGCTTCGGCGCCAAGCGCCGCGTGCCGCACTTCGACGACCTGCTGCTGCTCGGCGCGAGCATCTCGCGCTACCCGCTCGAGGGCTATCGAGAGCGCTGTGACACGAATGTCGTGCTCGGCAGCCGCTTCGCGAGCAAGCCGATCGAGCTGAAGATCCCGGTCACGATCGCTGGCATGAGCTTCGGCGCGCTTTCGGCGCCCGCAAAGGAGGCGCTCGGTCGCGGCGCCAGCGAGGTCGGCACCGCGACGACCACCGGCGACGGCGGCATGACCGCCGAGGAGCGGGAGCACTCGCAGACGCTCGTCTACCAGTTGCTGCCGTCGCGCTACGGGATGAATCCAGACGACCTGCGCAAGGCGGACGCGATCGAGGTCGTCGTCGGCCAGGGCGCGAAGCCCGGCGGGGGCGGGATGCTGCTCGGCCACAAGATCTCCGACCGCGTCGCGGCGATGCGTGACCTGCCGCAGGGGATCGACCAGCGAAGCGCCTGCCGGCACCCGGACTGGACCGGACCGGACGACCTCGAGATCAAGATCGGCGAGTTGCGCGAGCTCACCGACTGGGAGAAGCCGATCTTCGTCAAGGTCGGCGCGACGCGGACGTACTACGACGTCCAGCTCGCCGTGAAGGCGAGGGCCGACGTGATCGTCGTCGACGGCATGCAGGGAGGGACCGCCGCGACGCAGGACGTCTTCATCGAGCATGTCGGCATCCCGACGATGCCTGCCGTGCGGCTCGCGGTCGACGCGCTCGAGGAGCTCGGCCTGCACCGGCAGGTCCAACTGATCGTCTCCGGCGGCATCCGCTCCGGCGCCGACGTCGCGAAGGCGCTCGCCCTCGGCGCGGACGCGGTCTCGATCGGGACGGCGGCGCTCGTCGCCATGGGCGACAACAGCCCTGAGTTCGAGCAGGAGTACCGCAAGCTCGGCAGCTCGGCGGGGTTCTACGACGACTGGCAGGCGGGCCGGGACCCCGCCGGTATCTCGACCCAGGACGACGAGCTGTCCGGGCGGTTCGACCCAGTGCTTGCCGGCCACAAGCTTGCGAACTACCTGCGCGTTCTCAACCTCGAGACGCAGACGCTGGCCCGCGCGTGCGGGAAGTCGCACGTGCACAACCTCGAGCCGGAGGACCTTGTCGCGTTGACGATCGAGGCCGCGGCGATGGCACGGGTGCCGCTCGCCGGCACGGACTGGATCCCCGGGGTGGGTGAGCACGGCTCCTAGGAGGATCGGCGAGATGACCCCGTCGGAACGGGCTACTCCGCCGGCGTTTCACCTAGGGATCTTCGTCCGCCTCTGCGGATCCTCAGCCTGCGCCGACTAGAGCTAGAGGAGCGCGACGCCGGCGGCGACGCCGAGTGTCGCCAGCGCCGGGGCGTGCCAGTTCCGGTGGTGCGCGACGCAGCCCGGGCACGCCCGCACTGTCGAGCCGTGGACGGCCGGGTGCTCGAGGGCGACGCCCGGCGGCAGCGCGAGAGTTCCCCACGCGGCGCCGGAGAGCAGGCCGTCCGCCTGCTTGCGGCTGCACAGCACGCAGTGGAGGTACAGCCTGCCCATCGCCCCGACTAGCCCCAGGGGCCGATGAACGGCCCGTCGAGCCCGGCCAGCAGCATGATCACGACGACGACGATACAGAGGAGCGAGAGGCCGAGCATGAAGGGGGCGACTCGTGGATCCTCCTTCTGCAGCGGCTGGAAGTCGATCTGCTTCTCGGGCATCGCTCCTCCTCAGACGGAACCGGTCGGGTTTGCCGGCGGGGCGGGGCCCAGGCCGGCCGCGCCCCGCAGCGCCTCGGCCTGACGTTCGAGCTTGCCCCGCTCCAGGATCACGAAGCCGTACAGCGCACCGACCATCAGGATGATCCCGAGCACGGTCATGATGTACGTGCCGGTGGAGTTCGCGCCGCCCCAGGCCCAGAAGTCGGCGATGTCCTCGCCCCACTCGTCGTACGGGAAGCTGTCGAACATCGTCCCTCCTCACCTCCTCGACCGGATCACGGCTCGGTAGTCCTCGAGCAGGATCGGTCCGGCTTCGACTTCGTGGCCGTCGGGGGTCACGATCACCTCCGGTACGCGCTCGAACTCAGGATAGAAGTCCTGCTGGAACTCGGCAAGGTCGAGACCCTCGAGTTCCACCTCCGGCGGGACGCGCAGCAGGTTCGCGCGCTTCAGCAACCAGCTGACGGCATAGCCCGGCAGGAACGCGAGCGGCAGGAACGCGAGCATCCCCATCAGCTGCCCGCCGAACGACGAGGGCACGTTGTTGATCCCCGTCGGGTAGCCGCCGGCGAAGATCCCGACCAGGAGGACGCCGTAGAAACCGCTGAAGCCGTGCACCGCGACGGCTCCTACCGCATCGTCGATGCGAAGCGACTTCTCGATCCAGGTGCCGACCCAGACGACCAGCATGCCGCCCGAAGCCGACAGGAGGTAGGCGAGCGACGGGTGGTAGACGTCGGCGCCGGCGGAGACAGAGATCACCCCCGCGAGGCCTCCGGACAGCGTCCAGAAGGGATCGCCCTTGCTCGCGAACCAGCCGCCGGTGAAGCCGCCCGCGAAGCCGAAGGTGATCACCATCGCGATCGCGCCGAGCGTCGTCGGGGAGAGATAGATGTTCAGCCACCCCGGGAACGCCGTCGACTGGATCACGAGGCACGCCGCGTAGAAGCCGTAGAAGCCGGTGAAGATCAGCATCAGGCCCATCAACGTGATGTGCAGGTTGTGGGGCCTGAAGGACCGGGCTCTGCCGAGGGCGTCGTACTTGCCGATCCGCGGCCCCAGATTGAGTAGCACGCCGAGCGTGAACGCGCCGGCGACCCCGTGGACGACGAGCGACGCGATCGCGTCGTGGAAACCGAAGCGCGTAACGAGCCAGCCGCCGGAGCTCCAGCCCCAGGCGGCATCCATGATCCAGACGAACGAGCCGAGCACGACGCTCAGCAACAGGTAAGCGGAGAGCCGGACGCGCTCGATCAGGGCACCGGACATGATCGAGGCCGTCGTCCACGAGAAGAGCAGGAACGCGAGGAAGAAGACGAGGCTGACGTGATCCTGCAGGTTCGGTCCGAGCCCGGCGCTCCACGGCGCCGTGAGGCCGCAGAAGCCGGGGAGCGCATCCGGGCTCGCGTGGCCGCTTTTCGGCCACCCCTCCTCGAAGCACCCGTAGACGTACCAGCCGAAGTAGTAGAAGGAGGGCGTGACGACGGCGATCGTGAGGATGTTCTTCATCGCCGTCGACATCAGGTTCTTCCGGCGTGCGATGCCGCCCTCGTAGGCCATGAAGCCCACGTGGATCAGCCACATGACGACGACCGTGTAGAAGTAGAACTGCTCGGTCAGGATCTGCGAGTCCAGCCGCACCTGGTCGGCGAGTTCCTCGATGGTCGGCCCGGCTTGGGCGAGTAGCGACGACAAGATCGACGAAACCATGCGCGGGCCTCCCTCGGCTCACTCCGGCGGAACGTGGCGCAACCGTACGGAACGGCGCTCGTTCGTTCCATGTGCCAACGGGCCGACCTTCCAGCCCCGCTTATGGAGGTTTGTCACATAGTCCGGAAGGCCTATCCGTCGACGATCGCGCCGGTCCGCCCGTCGACGAGCACGACCTTCACCCGCGTCGGGTTGTTGTTCACGTCGACCTCGTAGAGCGAGACCGCCCAGACGGCTCGCGGCGGGATCCCCCGCTGGACGAGCCGGATCTGCACCTTGTCGGGCTCAAACCGCGTCGCCTCGCGGGCGATCGCGATCGCCCGCTCCTGCGAGACCTCCCGGTCCGAGGCCGCGCAGCTGCGGGAGACGAGCAGCGCGACGAGCAGCAGCGCGCCGAGCGCGACCGCCCGGAAGAGCCGGCTGTCGCGCAGGTCGCGCGGGACGCTACGCGCGTCGGGCCTGGAATCGTCGGGCAAGGGTGTACGCACGCAGGATCAGGTAGCCGGCGAAGTGGGTCATGACGACGAGCAGCAGCCACCAGAACCACCAGACGTAGTGGGGCCGGAACTCGCGGAGCTCGACCACGGTGAGATAGAGCGCGACCGCGAGGGCGAGGACGAGCACCCACGGGACATAGCCGAGCAGGATGAAGATGAGCACCGGCCCATCCTCCGGTAGTCGGGACGCCCCTGCAACCCCGGACGCGCCGAGCAGCTAGACCGCGCCCTCAACGCGTCGCAGCCAGACGGAACTTCTATGAGCTCGTACCCGCGAAGAATCCGCGTCTCGCCTCCGCAGGCAACACTGTATCTCTATTTGCAAGGATTTTCTTCAAGCACTCTGACGGACTCGAACCGTCGACCCCCTCCTTACCATTTCTGGGGAGGGAAGCGCGGGTACGGGCGGGCATTCACGGCCAGGAAAGTCCCGCACACCGGGAGGATCGGAGGGCGAGACGTGACCGCGCGTGGACGGGCGCGGTCTGGCTGATGTTCGCATCGCCCCGGCCGTGACACGAAAGGTTGGGCCTTCCGTGCATTACTCATCGTACGAACGTCTCTGGGTCCTCGCAGTCCCTGGGGGCGAGGAGGATCGGACGGCGAGACTTGACCCGCGCGTGGACGGGCGTGGTCTGGCTGGTGTTCGCATCACGTTCGCAGGAGGCTCAGGGATTGACGAGTGGCGGAGTCGCTCGAGCGTGATGCAGTTGCGGAGATGCTCGCAGACGTGGTTGACCACGGCTTCCTCGTCCTGGGATAGGGGTTGGCAGCAACGCCAAGCCCAGCTTGCCGAGCACCGTCTGGGAACGGAGATCCACCCGCTCGAGGTGCTGCACACCAGTTTCCCTGGTTGAACCGCGAGTCGACCAATGATGAGACGAGCGAGGATGTCCTCGCCAAGCGGCGGAGTTCAGCCACCGCTGTTACCGCCGCGGATGCACAGGGCGGCGATGTCGATCCCGTACACGGGGTGCGCGATCTGGCAGCCGATGCGCGAGGAGAAGAGCTCGCCTTGCGTCAAGACGGCGTACGCGGCGAACGGTGCGGCGTCGCGCGCGAGTGCGACGTCGAGCGCGCCGTAGGCGCGGTAGCGTGCTTCCCCGGTCAGCATCCGGGCGTTCCTCAGACGGGAAAGCCAGCCAGGGTCGGTGAAGAACTCACTGCCGTCGAGCGGATCGAGGACGTCGCCGGGGTCGAGGATCGTCGGCGCCCAGCGCAGGAAGCCGATGTCGAACGGCTCGCCCGGCGTGTTCTCTCGCTCGTACAGCTGCTCGAACGGGAACTGCTCGACGCGCAGGTCGATTCCGATCCTTTCCAGATCGCGCCGGAGGATCTGCGCGATTCTGCCGCACCAACGCTGGTTGCACGTGTACATCACGCCGGTACGACGAGCGGAGCCGGCTAGCCTCCGTGCGCGCCGCAGGTCGGGTCGAAACGGGTACAGCTGAGCATCGCGAAAGCCGGGCGTGTTCGGCGGCAGGTACTGGTCGGTAGGCGTGCCTCCGGGAACCGCCGCGGCGAGCGCCGTCCTGTCGATCGCGAAGTTGACTGCGCGACGTAGCCGCGCCGATTCGAACAGCGGCCGCTGTGCGTTGAGGATCAGATAGGCAACGCCACCACCGGCCTCGTTCCGCATGAACGTCGGCCCATGGCGCCGCGCGCCGGAGCCGTACCGTGCGACGAGACGCCCGACGTCGGAGTCGTCGACGCCGTCCAGCGCGTAATCCGCGCGGGCCGCCTCGACGTCGCCCACGATCTCCTGCCTCGAGGCATCTCCGAAGGTGTAGACGGCACGCTCGAGCCGCTGCGGCCGTCGTCCGCGATAGTTCGGGTTCCGGGCGAGTACGACGCGCTGATGCGGGACGTGCTCGACGATCGAGTATGGCCCGGCGGACGGAATCGGCCGCGGGCCGACCGGCTTGATCGGGGTGTCGCCTGGGACGGCGCAAAAGAAGGGCGTTGCGACCTTAGCGAGGAACGATGGGTCGGGCCGGGTGAGCGTGACGGTCAGCGTGTCCCCGTGGGCGACGACGCCCCGTAGCTGGCGAGCTCGGCCGGCGGCGTACGCGGTCTGCCCGACGATATCGGTGAGGACGAACGCGGCTGCAGGTGAGCGCAGCATCGGGCTGAGCGTCCGCTCGATCGTGTGCTTGAACGTCGCGGCGGTCACGGGGGCGCCCGAGGGGGGCGAGAACCGGAAGCCGTTCCGGATCCGGAACGTGTACGTCCTGCCGTCGCGCGAGATGACTGGCATGGCGGCCGCGACCTCGGGAACGAGCCGCGATCCCGCAGGAGCGCGCGCGTCGACGTAGTTCACGAGCTTCGCGCAGGTCGCGTAGAAGAGCTTCCAGACGTCCGAGTTCAGGCTGATCGCAGGGTCGAGCGAGCGCGTTCCTTCGGGGAAGGCGTCGATGTCGGCATGGCCGGCGAACAGCGCGGTGCCCCCGCGCGTGGAGGACGCCCCGGGACCGACGGCACGCTCGCCGCGGTTCGCGACCCAGACGAGCCCGTCTGCAAACGCGAATCCCTGTGGCCTCCCGCCGACGTCTATCGTCGCGGTGACCCGATTGTCATCCGGGTCGATCCGCATGACCGTCCCGTCGCCCGAGTTCGCGACCCAGACCGAGCCTTCGCCGTACGCCACAGTCGTCGGTCGCCGCCCGACCGGGATCGTCGTCACGACTGTTGCTGTGACAGGATCGATCCTGACAACCGAGTTTTCGCCCGTCTGGGCGACCCACACCGCGCCGGCAGCCGCTGCGATTCCCGTCGGCTCACGACCGATTGCGAGAACAGTCGTCGCGTTCGTCGGCTCCACTCGCGACACGGTGTTGTCGACGTCGTCGGTGACCCACACGTCGCGCCCGTGCGCCGCGATGCCGCTCGGGCTGTCTCCGGTCGCCACTCGCCGAGTGACATGGTTCGAGCGGGCGTCGATCTGAGCGATCCCGTAGCCGTCCGCGACCCACACCGCGCCGCGGAAACGTGCGGACGGCGCCCGCGCGCGACCCCAGTCCGTCACACGCCCGACCGGAAGCGTCGCGACGACCGTGTCGAAGCGCGGGTCGAGACGCCGCATCCGCTCCCCGTTCGGCACCCACACGGCGGATGGGCCGACAGTCAGCGACTCGGGGCTGCCGCCGACGGCGATCGTTCGCGTCATGCGGCGTTTCTTCAGGTCGATCCGAGAGACGCTGCCGTCGACCGCGTTGGCGACCCAGAGGGACCCGTGCCCTGCGGCAACGGCCGCGGGTTGGGCGCCGACGTCGACCGTGGCGACGACTTGGTTCGTCCCGGGATCGATTCCGCCGACGGCGTTGTCGGGAATCCCGGCTCGACCTCGGCCGTCCGACCACGCCAGCGCGACGATGCCCGCGGCGAGCGCAACGAGCGTCGCGGCGACCGTTGTGAGAACGCGTAGCCGGCGAGAACGAGGAATCGACGCCGTCGACGTGGCTCGGTCGACTCCGGTAGCCGTCTGCGGCGCATCGAGTGCCGGATCCTGCTGAAGGATCGCCTGCTCGAGTCGCCTCAGCGTCTGGCTCGGCTCCAGCCCAAGCTCGCCGCTGAGGGCGCGGCGAGCCACGGCGTACGTTTCGAGCGCGTCCGCCTGACGGCCCGACTGGTAGAGGGCGAGCATCAGCTGACCATGGAACCGCTCGCGGTACGGATGCGCCGATACCAACGCCTGAAGCTCGGGCACGACATCCACGAACCGCCCGAGGGCCAAATCCGCTGCGACCCGATCCTCGACCGTCTGCAGCCGCAGATCCTCAAGTCGGCGCGCCGCGGCCTCGGCGAACGGCACGTCGGCGAGATCCGCGAGCGCAGGCCCGCGCCACAACGAAAGAGCCCGCGAGAGTGACTCCGCAGCGTGTGCCGCTTGGCCGCCGGCAAGCGCTTCTCGGCCCTCGCGCGCGAGTTGCTCGAACCGCGTCGCGTCGAGCTGCTCGAGATCGAGCATCAACGCGTATCCGTGTGGGTGGCGGACGAGCAGCCCCTCACCCCCATTCGAGCCGAGCAGCCGGCGCACCCGCGACAGGTAGACCTGCAGGCTGGCGCGAACGGTCGGCGGCGCGTCCGCGCCCCAGACCTCATCGATCAGATCCTCGGCCGAGACGACGGTGCGCGCGCGCACGAGCAGTAGCGCGAGCAGCGACCTCTGCTTGGGGCCGCCTAGCGGAACCGGCCGGCCGTCGGCGACCGCCTCGACCGGGCCGAGAATCCGAAACTCGATGTTTTGCACGGGCTTCCGACCACCTTTACCTCTTTTTTGCGCATCTGCAAGCCCACGTTTGCTCGTGGGGCGCAGGCTTCGATCGTCCCGATCAACGAGGCAAAGGAGAAAGCATGCGCCGCTTACTCATCGCCGTCACCGCCGCGCTCGCCGTCACGCTCGCAGCCGCGGGCGCCGCCACCGCCGCGGACGTCGTTCGTTTCCGCATCGACATCGGCTTCGAGGAGCCGTTTCTAAGAGCCGACATCACACAGGCGTGCGGCTTCCAGGTCTACGTTCAGGGCGACGGATACTTGAACGTGATGCTCCAGTACGACTCGGCCGGCCGCCTGTTGCGGGAGACGTACTCCACCCCCGGCGCGTTCGTCACCTACACCGCGCCGGCGATGGGGACGTCGTACCGCTTCCCCTGGATGCCGAGGGAGCAGTTCACCTATCCCGAGGGCGCGACCATCGGGGGTCCCGCCATCCTCCGCTCGACGGGAATGATCGTCAACCATCCCGGCGAGCCAGCCGAGGCGGGGGTGGTCGTCCTGAAGGGTACGGTGGTCGGCATCAGCCCCGACGGCGTGCCGTTCGTCGACTTCACCGACGACCAGATCGCCGACGTGTTCGCACGGGGCAGCCTTGCTCGAGCGGACAATCCCACGAAATCCATCTGCAGCGCGCTCACGGCGACGTAACCGCAGGCGCGAACAGCAAGGGCTGCCGCGGCAGCGGCGCATGCCAGAGGGGGAGGGGCAGTCTCCTCCCCCTCTGCAACCAGAGCCGCTGCACGTGATCCGTGCCCGCGCTCATGTTCCCTCGGTGTCCCCTGGGCGGAGCCCGCCAATCACCCGCGGACGCGTGCTCGGGAACGCGGAGATCGCGGCGGACTTGCGCCGCCCGGGACCTGTTCCTCGTTCTCCACCGGCACCGGCGGGATGCGTTCCCCTCGACCGGCTGCCCGGCACCTCGCGCAGACCGTCGTCTCGATGATCGGCGACGGCGGGCGGCGCCGGCTGCGGTTGCCGGGCCGCGGGCGCCATTCGCCGGCCTAGCGGTTGGCCATCCGCTGCAGGTCGTCGAGGAGTAGGGGCACGAAAGCCCGGCAAGCCGGAAAGAATCAGCCGGCGAGACGTCACCTGCGCGTGGACGCGCGTGGTCGTGCTGGTGTTCGCATCACGTTCGCACGATGCTCAGCGCGATGTGGCAGCGATCAGGAGGGGACGGATGCGCTCGCGAGCTGTTCCGGCGTGAGGCCGCCGCTGAGCCTGATGATCCATTCGGCGCGTTC
>Ga0136620_10001159_pt1 | contig 12446 bp, 20 predicted proteins | sample AntDrymUQ4162106_2_FD_104806 | JGI IMG/M metagenome (GOLD analysis project Ga0136620, IMG submission 104806) | Polar desert sand microbial communities from Dry Valleys, Antarctica - metaG UQ416 (21.06) | ecosystem: Environmental > Terrestrial > Soil > Desert | place: Antarctica: Dry Valley... | reverse complement strand
GTGGCGGGTCGCACTCGACGACAACTCGATGGCGACCTGGTTCCGGCGCAGCGGACGGCGCTACGACCCGGGCCCGGATCCCCCACTGCGACTCGACCTCGGGCCCGCGCCCGGGGCCGAGTCACCTTCCCGGCATGACATCAATGCACCACCACCGCTCGCGGCAGGGACCTACGTGCCAGATCGCCACATGCACGTTGGGCCGCCACCCGATGCGAGTGGCCTGGATGAGAGCGTGCGCGATCGGGAATTGCTCGGCGCGGCGTTCTGACCGGGAGTTGGACGGCGCTCCTGAGGGGATCCCCCCACGGTTCTAACTGTCAAGCCGTCAAGCTAGGAGGGCGCGGCACAAACTGCGAACGGAGAGGCGCCGGGCTGCGTCGAATCAGTGTGATGAAGGTCCTTTTGACAGCCGCGCTCGCCTTTCTGAGCTTCGCTGCGTGCACCGACGACGCCCCCACACGAGCGCAACACATGGGTCGGGACGCCTCGAGTCCCGTGAGTGATGGTCCAGCTTGCGAACCGCAATCTCGCGACCTTAGCTACGGCAAAACGATCCCAGGACGCTGGCTGCAGGATGTCCTCGTTAGTTTCGGCGCACCTGGTGATCACCCGCTGAGGCAGAAGGAAATACGGGACACCGGGACGGCGCTGTGGATCGACATCCCGGAATATGAGGACGCGATCTACGCCATCATGCTCACTCCGGATTTCGATCCAAACGTCACGCGCTCGAAAACGGAAAAGGAGGTCGGCCGGCAGCACAGCTACACCCTCTACTTCGACGACAGCAACTTCGCGTGGGAGAGCTACAGGGCCGCCAATAACAAATGGCAGCTAGCCCTTTTGGCGTATCCAGGAGCTGGCAAGGACGACGTGACATGGCCGCAAGGAACCACTCGCTGGCTCAAGGCGGCAGTTGGCCGAGCCCAACAGTCCCCACCCCGATGCGGAGGACCCGTGCCTTGACTTCTCGCCACCGGACGGGCCGCAGCTTGAAGGGGGCTGGCTGAGAGGTCACCTTTCCCGCGAGGTTTTGCAACCCCGTTAGATGGAAGCCGGGTAGCCCGCTTCCTGGAGCGTGTGGAAGATCTTGTCTCGTTCGATGACGGCGGGGTCGTAATCGACGTCGACGCACTTCTCGGGGACCCGGACGGTGGCGGCATTGACTCCATCGAGGTCGCCGAGCGCGCCCTCCACCGCACGCTTACAGTGATCGCACGAGATATCGGGCACTGCGAGAGTCTCCTGCACGCATTCCTCCTACCGAGGTTGGTCAGTGCCCATAAGGCTACCCACACTCCGGGAAGGAGACCACATGAAGATCGGAATGGTCGGCCTCGGGAAGATGGGGGCGAACATGACCCGCCGTCTTCTCCGCCACCACCACGAGGTCGTCGTTTACGACGTGAACCAAAAGGCGGTCGAGGGGATGGCGACCGAAGGGGCCATCGGGGCGGCTTCGCTGGGAGACCTCGTCAGCCAGCTCGAGGGCCCTCGGGCGATCTGGATCATGGTCCCCGCAGGGGACGTGACGGACCGGACGGTGGCGGAGCTCGGTGAGCTGCTGGAGTCGGGTGACACGCTCGTAGACGGCGGAAACTCCAGGTACACGGACAGTATGGCGCGAGCGCAGGCCCTCGCCCCCAAAGAGGTGTCCTTCGTGGACGCCGGCACGTCGGGGGGCGTGTGGGGACTGGAAGAGGGCTACTGCCTGATGCTCGGTGGGGAGAAAGGGGCCATCGAGCGACTCGAGCCGATCTTCGCCGCCCTCGCCCCCGAGAAAGGTTTCGCGCACGTCGGTCCATCCGGGGCGGGACACTTCACGAAGATGGTGCACAACGGGGTCGAATACGGGCTCATGCAGGCATACGGCGAGGGATTCGAGCTCTTGCAGTCGTCTCCGTTCGACCTCGACCTCGGGCAGGTAGCCGAGGTGTGGCGGCACGGCAGCGTCGTTCGCTCGTGGTTGTTGGATCTCGCCGCGCGAGCGCTGAAAGAAGACCCTGGACTGCAGCGCGTCGAGGGATGGGTTGAAGACTCCGGCGAGGGCCGGTGGACGCTCGAGACCGCGATAGACAACGCGGTGCCCATCCCCGTCATAGCCCAGGCCCTCTTCGCACGGTTCGCATCACGCCAGGACGAGTCCTTCTCGGCCAAGATGCTGGCTGCGCTCCGTAATCAGTTCGGGGGGCACTCGGTCCGCCCAGTCGATCCCAGGCGGTAGGAGCAGCAGGCGTTTGGAACAACTCCCACGGGTACACGACGTAACCAAGAGGACTTGACTAGGAGATCGGGAGGCAACACATGCTGGGTTGGGTCGGCGATATCGAGCAGACGACACTCGACAACGACAACTTCAGGACCGTGGTCTACACCGGCGAGCACACGCAGCTGACTGTGATGCGCCTCGCCCCCGGAGAGGACATCGGGCTCGAAGCCCATCCGCAACTCGACCAGTTCCTACGCATCGAGCAGGGTCACGGACGAGCGGAGCTCGGACGCAGCGAAGACCAGATGGATGAGACTCACGACGTGGGTCCCGATTGGGCCATCATCGTTCCGGCCGGCGTGTGGCACAACGTGGTCAACACGGGGGACGAAGAGCTGAAGCTGTACTCGCTCTACTCGCCGCCCGAGCACCCCGATGGCACGGTGCACGAGACCAAGCAGGAGTCCGAGGACGCCGAGCACGATCACTAGAACCGTCCCGGGCCGTCCAGAACGATCACTATGGCCCCTAGGCACCATTACTAGCCGCCACGGCTAGCCGGGCGCTATCTGACCGCGCTCGGTTAGTAGTTCGGCGGGGCTCAGCCGCTCGGTCTGACCTGTGAAGAGCGTGGTCAGGCGGTAGCGAGGGCGACCGCGACGGCCACTCCACCGTCGTGCGAGATGGAGATCGGAACCTCCGTGGATGGGCCATGGCCGCCGCGCACCGAGGCATGGGGAACCCCTTGGGGCATGCGGACGATCTCGATGCGCGACGACCAGGCCACAAGTGGACCGAGACGCAGAGCTTTGATCACGGCCTCTTTGGCGGCCAATGTCCCTGCAAAGCTCTCCGCTGGGTCGAAAGCCGAGCGGCAATAGATGCGTTCTTCTTTGGTGAACAACCTGGCCTCGAGCCGGGGTACGGACTCGAGCTTCCTCCGCAATCTCTCGATGTCTACGACGTCGACGCCGAGCATCAGGCCAGCAGACTCGCGCCGCCGTCGATGACGATCGTCTGACCGGTGATCATCGACGCGTCGTCCGACGTTAGGAAGTCGACCGCGCGAGCGACGTCCTCGGGGGTGACGAGACGACCGGCGGGCGTCTGCGTACGCGCTGTCGCGAGCATCTCGTCCCTCATGGGGAAGTGTTTCAGGGCGTCGGTGTCGACCACGCCCGGCGATACCGCGTTCACGCGGATCCGCTCGGGGGCGAGCTCCACAGCGAAGTAACGCACGAGAGCCTCGATGGCCGCCTTCGAGGTCCCCACGACCGCGTAGCCGGGCAACACCCGGTTGGCGCCGCCACTGGACAGACCGATGATGCTTCCACCGTCCGGCATCAATGCCCGGGCACGTAGTGATCCCAAGAAGAATGCGCGCGCGTTCGCGTCCATCGTCCATCTCCAGGCGCGCTCGTTGAGCTCCGGAACCGGCTTGATGACGCCGGTCGCAGCATTGCTGACGAAGATGTCGAGCCGTCCAAACGTCTCCTCGACCGAGTCGAAGAGTTTGTCGATCTGGGCTTCCTCGCCCATGTGGGCCTTGACGGCCATCGCCTTCACGCCCTCGCCCTCGAGCTCGGCCGTTGCAGCTCGAGCTGCGTCACCGTTGCGGAGGTAGGCCATGACGAGGTTCGCGCCGCGCCGCGCGAAGGCGCGCGACATCGCAAGGCCGATCCCACGGGTCCCCCCGGTGACCAGCGCAACGCGACCCTCGAGATCGCGCACGGTCCCCGTTGCTCCAGGGTCCAAGCGGCTGGCCTCGCTCATACCGCCCTCAGAACCAGGCAGGCGTTCTGGCCCCCGAACCCGAACGAGTTGGACAGAGCCACCTGGATCGCTCCATCGCGGGGACCATCGCCGACGTAGTCAAGATCGCAGTCGGGATCGTCCTCTTCGAGGTTGATCGTGCCGGGGATGATCCCGTGCTCGATCGACAGCGCACACACGGCGGCCTCAACCGCTCCGGCGGCGCCCAGCAAGTGCCCCAACTGAGACTTGGTCGACGAGATGGGGATGCGTTTCGATTCTTGGCCCAGGGCGTTCTTGATCGCGAGCGTCTCGATGCGATCGTTGTACGGGGTGCTCGTCCCATGGGCATTCACGTAGTCGACGTCCTCCGGCCGAGCATCTGCATCTGCGAGTGCCATGCGCATAGCCAACGCCGCTCCCTTGCCTTCCGGGTCGGGCTGAGTCACGTGGTACGCGTCGGCGGACGCGCCGTAGCCGGCCACCTGGGCAAGGATGCGGGCACCCCGTCCCTCCGCGACACGTCGGTTCTCAAGTACGAGCACGCCGGCCCCCTCACCGAACACGAAGCCGTCGCGACCTGCGTCGAAGGGTCTACTGGCCCGGGCCGGCTCATCATTCCGAGTCGAAAGCGCGCCCATGCGCGCGAAGGCCGACACCGACAATGGAGTTAGCGCGGCTTCACTTCCACCCGCGAGCATCACGTCCGTGATGCCCTCGCGGATGAACCGGGTCGCCTCGCCGACCGCGTGCGCGCCGGTGGCGCATGCAGAAGCAGGGGCGTAATTGGGTCCGTGCAACCCAAGTTTCATGGCAACCGCGGCGGCCGCGGCATTCGGCATCAACCGCGGGACCATGAACGGGCTGACGCGACGCGGGCCCCCATTCAAGAACGCTTTGTGCTCCTTCTCGATGGTCGAGAGCCCGCCGATGCCGCTTCCGATGACGACCCCGATGCGTTCCGGGGAGACACTCAGCTTCGAGCCGCTCGCCTCCTCCCACGCGAGGCTCGCAGCGCCGATCGCCATCTGCGCGAAGCGATCGGTCCGCCCGACCTCACGGGCGGGCATGTAGTCCGAGGGATCGAAATCGTTCACCTCGGACGCGATCTGCGTGGAGAACCCGGACGCGTCGAAGGCACTGATCGGCCCCGCGCCGGACTTGCCCTTCATCAGGGCACTCCAGAACCCGAGCGTTCCGGTTCCGATCGGAGTGATCAGTCCGATGCCGGTGACGACGACTTCATTCCTCGTTCGGTCCACGGCAGAACCCCCGGTCAAGGCGTCCGTCACGCTCCTACGGCGAGCTTGCGCTGGATCAGATCGACCGCGTCGCCAACCGTCGCCACGTTCTCGAGGTCGGAATCCGGGATCTCGATCCCGAACGACTCCTCGAGGCCCAGGGTCATCTCGACGGTGTCTAGAGAGTCCAATCCCAGGTCCTGAGCAAGGGTCGCGTCGAACTGCACCTTGTCTCCCTCGATGCCCCGTTCAGAAAGCTGCGTACGCATCGTTTCGAGGATCTGATTCCTCTTCTCATCCATCTGTTTCTCCTTTCGCTCGTGCATGTGATCCGCTCACGCGCTCATGCCTCCATCCAATGTCAAGACGCTTCCCGTCATGTAGCCGGCCTCTTCGCCACACAACCACCGCACCGCTCCCGCGACCTCCTCCGGAGTTCCGGGGCGACCTTGAGGGACGTGCGAGGTGATCTCAGCGAGGCGCTTCTCGCCGAGGGTCTCCGTCAACTCCGTCGTGACCAGACCGGGAGCCACTGCGTTGACGGTGATGTTCTTCGCTGCCACTTCGCGCGCCAGGGTGCGGGTGAATCCGACAACGCCTGCCTTGGCCGCGGAATAGTTCGCCTGGCCTGGGCTTCCTTGTATCCCTGCGATCGACGAAACGTTCACGATGCGGCCCCATCGGGTTCGCAACATCCCTCTAAGAGCGCGGCGAGAACATGCGAACGTTCCGAAGAGATTGGTGCGAATGACGCGATCCCACATCTCGTCGGTCATAGAGAGTGCGAGGCCATCCGCTCGCACCCCTGCGTTGTTCACGAGCACCGTCACGGCACCCAGTTCTTTCTCTACCTCCGAGAAGCATCGATCGATCTGTTCGGAATCGGTCACGTCAGCCTGCACGCAGATACCGCGTCCGCCGAGCTCTTCGACCATCGCGAGGGTCTCTTTCGCCTCATCCGCCCCCGACCGGTAGTTGATCGCGATAGGCCTCCCCTCGGCGGCGAGCGCGAGAGCGACCGCTCGGCCGATGCCCCGGGAGGCGCCCGTCACCAGCGCCGCTTGCTCAGACATTCATCTCACCCGCCAGCACGAGCTCGTTCTGGCCATCAATCGGAGCCCCCCAGCGAACCAGGGCCGCTCCCCAGACGAAGCCGGCCCCGAAAGCCGTGATGATCACGTGGTCGCCGTTCTCGAGGTCCCCCTCATCGCTAGCCTGTGCAAGAGCAAGAGGTATCGATGCTGCCGATGTGTTCCCAAGCCGCGCGATGTTCAGTGCAACCTGGTCCGGTCGCAGTCCAAGGCGCTGGCCCACCGCCTCGACGATGCGGGCATTGGCCTGGTGGGCGACTACGAGATCGATCTCGTCCAACTTCATCCCGGCGCGCTCGACGATCTCGTTCACCGAACGTGACATCGCGTCGACCGCTCGCCTGTACACCTCGCGGCCCTCCATGCGCAGGAACGGATCACCGGAAGGGATGCGCAACAAACCGGCACCCGATCCGTCGGATCTCAGGACGAAGGGGCCCAGACGCGATTCTCCATCGACCCGCTCGATGACGACCGCCCCCGCCCCATCGCCGAAGAGCACGCAGCTCGATGGATCGGTGTAATCGGAGACGCGCGACAACAGGTCCGAAGCGCAGAACAAGATCTTCCGGGCTGTTCCCGAAGCAATGAGGCCGTCCGCTTGCGCCAGACCGTAAAGGAAACCGGAACATGCAGCATTGGTGTCGAACGCGCCTGCCTTTTCAGCTCCCAGAGCGGCCTGAACGAGCGGAGCCGTCGCCGGGAGCTGATAATCCGGCGTCGAAGTCGCCACGATCACCAAGTCGAGATCATCCGGCTCGACCCCGGCGCGCGTCAACGCTGCGTGTCCGGCCGTGATCGCGAGACTCGATGCGGAATCCTCAGGGCCTGCAATGCGCCGCATCTCGATCCCTGTTCGATCGCGTATCCACTTGGCGGTCACGGGGAGGCTCTCGGCGAGCTCATCGTTGCGCAGCTCGCGCGAGGGCAACGCAACACCCCATCCGGTTATCGCCGCTCCCATCAACAGCCCCTTATCCAGAAGAGCGCATCCCCGGCCTTCACCGGTTGACCCTGGATCGCGAGCATGCCCATGACCCAGCCACGGAATGACGACTTCACATGCTCGATGTCGCCGTTGTTCACGACCTCGGCAAGGATCGTTCCGGGCTCGACCCACTCGCCCTCGCTCGTGAATGTTTCGGGAGGCAACGAAACGAACCGTCCGGAACACGGAGATACGACTACGCGCTCCCGGATCGGAGTTGTCTCGGGGACCGCGAAGAGCGTCTCGGGCGCAGCAGTCATCGCGTCATGCACCGACACTCACCTCCGCCCGCCGGAGAGGACGAGTGATCCTCTGGGCAAGTCCCGCGGCGACCCGGCCAGGACCGAGATCCTCGAAGTCACGGAACCCCTGGTACCAGAGCCACTCGATCGACTCACGAAAACGAACCCGACCGGTCAACTGCTCGACGAGCAACTTGCGGATCTCGCCGGGTGCCCGATAAGGCGCCGCTGTCACATTCGAGATCACTGGCACCTCGGGCATCCGGACATCCACGTGATCGAGCGCGTCGCGAAGCGCTACGGCCGCCGGTTCCATCGCTTGTGTGTGGAACGAACCGCTCACCTCGAGAAGAACCGACCGAGCGCCCTCCTCGCGGACCCGGGTCGCCGCAGCCGCGAGACCATCGTCGGAACCCGAAAGGACGACCTGTCCGGGCGCGTTGTCGTTCGCGACGCTCACACCGGTCGAGTCCGCTATCTCAGAGACGCGATCTAGATCGAGTCCGAGGATCGCAACCATGCCGCCGGAGCTAGCTTGAGCTGCCGCCTGCATCGCGCCGGCCCTAACCTTCACGGCTTCCATCGCCTGCTCGAAACTGAACGATGCACCGGCCACGAGCGCGGCGTACTCACCGAGGCTATGTCCGGCGAAGGCGTGCCAGTTCGCCCCTGCTTCCTGAGAACGACGGAACGAGGCGAGGCCGGCGACGAACATCGCAGGCTGCGCTATGAGAGTGGGAACGGCCGCTCCCTTACGTCGGGATGCGATCTCGACTCGACGGCGAAGGTCGTATCCGAGTACCTCATTCGCGCGCGTCAAGAGGTCATCACTTTCGGGAAGAACAGCCAGCACTTCGGCGGCCGGCACGCCCTGGCCGGGGAACAGGCCGGCTTTCAAAAGCGCCGTCCACGAGCGAGGCGACGGTAGGCGAGAACCGCGGCGCCGGCGGAGCCGATGGCTGCCCCGGCGACTGCCCCCGCCAGGGGCCAGGGTGCGCGCGTTGTGTGATCAACCGCAGCAAGGCGTACGGGCAGATACGAAGCATGTCGCAGTGCGCTCAAGAGTTCAGCTGAGAAGCCGGGTCGCGGCGAGATACTCATGAGCCCAACCACTACCGATCGATCGAACGGATCCATCACCGATGCAGCTCCTTTCCTTCCAATGACCTGCGAAGCCGAAGGCGAGCGCGGTGAAGGAGGATGCGAACCGCACCCCTGCTTCGATCGGTGACGTCGGCTACCTCTTCGATGCTGAAATCCTCCAGATAACGCAAGGCGATGACCTCGCGCTGAGCGGGGGGAAGCTGTGCGACCTGAGCCCGCACCATCTCTCGTTGCTCACCGTGGATGACCTGAGTGGCCGGAGAGGGGGTCATGTCCTCCGCGTCCGGCAGGCTGGCAACGACGAGCGGCGTCCTTGCCCGCTGACGACCCCACGTGGCGATCACGTTGTGGGCGATCCGGTAGAGCCACGAGTGGTATGCGGCCTCACCCCGGAAGGAACCTGCAGAGGCCATCGCTTTGAAAAAGATCTGGGCCGTCAGGTCCTCTGCCGTACTGCTATCCGCAACCTGCGATCGCACGAACCGATAGATCCGGTCGAGATGACGGCGGTATAGCTCCCCGAACGCGTCGAAGTCGTGCGGTGCTCGCGCCGCGAGAACGTCGTCTCGTTCCTCAACAAGGACGTTCTCGTTTCGAGCGTCCAATTCCATTTTGTGGGCAGCCTCCCCAAGCAGTCGAGCTTTCTTCTTAGACTCGTGTGTATGCGCGTGCGTTACCCAATTACAAGGGAAAGAACGAGAAAGATCAGAAAAGGGACGCGATTCTCTGCAACTCTCCGAACGTGCGGTCAAGAGACGCAGTCGGTTCTCCGAACCGACGGTCAAGAACGAGCGTAGGTCTCCGAACCGACGGTCAAGAATCTGTGCGACGATTTTCTTCGTGCCACAGACGATCGCGCCCGACACGATTGAGGACATCCAGGACGATACTCAGTCCGACCTCGAGCGCGTGTGGCTCGTCATCGTGTGGAACGACCCGGTCAACCTCATGTCCTACGTGACCTTCGTGCTGCAAAAGCTCTTCGGGTACTCGCGCGACAAGGCGACGAAACTGATGCTGCAGGTGCATCACCAAGGCAGGGCGGTCGTGTCCAGCGGCAGTCGCGAGAAGGCCGAGCTCGACTGCTTCAGACTGCACGGCCACGGTCTGTGGGCGACTCTCTCGAAATCCGATTGATGCCGTCGGCAAGACGTGGGGATGGCTCGTCATTGAAGCTCAAATTGAACGCGCAGGAGGCTGCGCTGATGAGGCATGTGGTGAGTGAGATCACTCAAGTCATCAGCGGAGAAGGAACGACTGACGTCCACGACCGACTGTTCCCGGATGCCTTCGACGATCCTGAAGAGACGCGGAAGTACAACGCCTTGGTTCAGGACGAATTGAGAACGCACAAGCTCCGTGCGCTGGACACCATCCGCAACACCCTTGGAGACACCGGACGCCTCAACGCTAGTCTTCCTCCGGACGAAGCGCACCTCTGGCTAACGGCTCTCACGGACATGCGCTTGGCTCTCGGCGTGCGATTGGAGGTGTCGGAGGAGGACATGGGACGGGAACCGGATCCGGACGACCCCAACGCGCCCGCATTTGCCGTGCTCCACTGGCTGGGATGGTTGCAGGAAACGATGGTGGAGAAACTTGACCCATACAGCGAAGGGACGGATTCGTGAAGCTCGAAGCAGGGATGGATGCGCCCGATTTCAGCACCGTGGATGCGGACGGACATAGATGGACGATGTCTGGGCTGCGTGGGCAGAAGGTCGTTCTCTACTTCTACCCTGACGACGATACGCGTGGTTGCACCGCGCAAGCGTGCGATTTCAGGGATTCGCAAACCGAGTGGAAGGAAGCCGGCTACGTCGTGCTGGGCGTCAGCGCTCAGGGGGCGGATTCACATCGAGCGTTCGCGCAGAAGAATTCGCTCAACTTCCCCCTCCTGATCGACGAGGACCTCTCGCTCGCGGATAGTTACGGGGCGAGGGCCGAACCCGAGGATGGCATCCCTCCGTTGTCGAACCGAAGCACGTTCGTGATCGATGAGGATGGGAAGATCGTCGAGGCACTGTACGGGGTGCAGTGGCGGGGGCACATAGACCAGCTCAGGAAGAAACTGTCCGTCTAGTCCCGCCGCCCTACGTCCCGGCCTCTCAAGCCCCAGAACAGCAAGCCCAGCAGGGCGAGGGCGAACAGGAGCAACAACGCCTCTCTCTTGCGGTCGACCTCGTCACCTGCGTCGGCGCCGGAAGTACGCGGCTCCCACACCTCGACGCCGGGATAAGCGAGCTCGGCGGCGCGATGCGCGGCCTCCCTGCTCGGCCAGGAGTCATTGCTCTGCAGTTCCACTTCCGCATCGCGCTCCAAATAAGTCCACGTCCAATCGCCCTCATCGTCCCGCCATAGCTTGACTATCCGATTGGGTGGCGCCTGCACCGTTGCGCTCATGTCAGATGCTCCCGTAGGTAGGCGATGTCGTCCTTGATCTGTGGCCACGGCGTCTCGCAGATGACCGCTGGGGCACCCGCCGCGGCGACCATGGCGAGGAGGTGCTCATCCGCGATGTTTCCTTCCGAGAAGTTCGCGTGACGGTCGGCTCCCGTCCCGGGAGGATCGCGCGAGTCGTTCGCATGAACCAGATCGATCGTGCCAACGGCATCCAGAACGCGCTTTATGACATCGTCCAGGTCCTCGCCGCCCGCGTGTGCGTGGCACGTATCGAAACAGAAGCCCACGTTGAAGTCGGCTAGATGGGGCCACAGCTCGGCGAGAACGTCGACCCTGCGGCCCATGGCGTTCTCCCCTCCGGCGGTGTTCTCGATCAGGATCGGGATCTCGGTATCGAGCTCCTCGAAGACCTTCCGCCACCGCATGAACCCCCGCCGGACGTCATCCTCAGCGTGACCGGCATGAACGATCACGCCGGTGGCTCCCACTTCCTCGGATCGCTCGATGGTGCCTGCCAGGATCTTCCTGGAGGGGATCCGCACACGATTATTGGGCGACGCCACGTTGATGAGGTAGGGCGCGTGCACGTACACGGGCATCTCCGAGGCCCGGAGTTGCTCCGCGTCCGCACGCGGTGGGGGCTTCTTCCAGGACTGGGGGGGGCCGACGAACAGCTGGATGCATTCAGCCCCCACTGCGGCCGCCGCTCCCAACGGGTCCTCGTCCGGCACGTGTGCACCGATGATCATCCCAGGACGCTAGCGCATCCATGGCCCTTGCCAGAAGCGCCAAAACGGACCAAGATTCGCGCCATGAAGCTTCTCAGGGACGTCGCCATCCAGCACCTACTGACGCTCGAGCCTCACTCGAGTCTCCGGCAAGCGGCGAAGTCGATGAGCGGCCGGGGTGTTGGTAGCGCCGTGGTCATGGAACTAGGCGATGTGGGCGGCATCGTCACGGAACGAGACCTCATGCACGCTCTGGCCTCGGACCTCGATCCGGACGACGTGAAGGTGGTCGATGTCATGACACGAGATATCGTCAGCGGCTCGCCCGGCTGGACCATCCTCGAAGCCGTCAAGACCATGATCGACGGCGGGTTCCGGCACCTCCTCGTGATGGAGATGGACGGACCCGAAGGGATCGTTTCGCTGCGCGACCTGATGGATTCGATGGCGGAGCTGATTCAGGAGCAGGACGCCTCGGCCTGACGAACCAGCTCGTCCAAGGCGGCTCGTTGCATCCGCCTGAGCCTGGAGCGAAGAAACAGCGACAACACGCGTCCCCAGATGCCCGTCGGTAGATCCGACCTGAGGCTATGGGTGATCACAGCTCCGTCGCCCGACGGCGCGGTTGCGTAAGTCACCCGCATCCTCACGCCCACGATCACGTCCTCCACGAACACATCCGGGG
>Ga0136620_10001158_pt1 | contig 12448 bp, 14 predicted proteins | sample AntDrymUQ4162106_2_FD_104806 | JGI IMG/M metagenome (GOLD analysis project Ga0136620, IMG submission 104806) | Polar desert sand microbial communities from Dry Valleys, Antarctica - metaG UQ416 (21.06) | ecosystem: Environmental > Terrestrial > Soil > Desert | place: Antarctica: Dry Valley... | reverse complement strand
GTCCTCCTCGGCCCCGGGTGCCTCCCCGATGATGAGCCATTCGGCATGCGGATCACCGACCCCGAACACCGTCTGAGTGCGCCCCCGGTGCAATTCGCACTTGGTGCAGACGGCCACCGTGCGGCGCATTGCCTCGAGTCCCATGAGATCCCTGTCCGCCTCGCCTCCCGACGTACCCGGATCGGACGCACCCCCCGCCTCCCGCGGGGCGACGCGTCGCACCCACACATCGATCCCCATGACCGAGAGGTATCGCCGGCAGAGCGGAGACGCCACCGACCCCCTTACCGATCGCTACAGCGCGTCGCCCGACTGGGGATGCTCGCGCGGCGCATCGCAGAAGAGCTTATTGACCGCGTTCATATAGGCCTTGGCGGAAGCGGCCAGGATGTCGGTGTCCGCGCCATGGCCGTTCACGATACGCCCGCCGCGCTCGAGCCGTACGGTGACCTCGCCCTGGGCGTCCGAGCCCGTGGTGATGGCGTTGACCGAGTAGAGCTGTAGGTTGGCCTGGCTTTGCACCACGCTCTCGATCGCACGAAACGCAGCATCGACGGGGCCGCTGCCCGCGGCCGCACCGGGCCGTTCCTCCCCGGCAAACCACAGCGTCACCTGGGCGCTCGGGGTCTCCCCGGTCTCGGAGCACACCTTGAGCGAGATGAGCTTAGCCGATTCGTTCCTAGCCGCCAGATTGGTTTCGGTGACCAGGGCCTGGAGGTCCTCGTCGTAGATCTCATGCTTCTTGTCGGCCAGGTCCTTGAAGCGCAGGAAGGCCTCGTTCAGGTCCTCTTCGCGCGCGAGCTCGGCGCCCAGCTCGCGCAGGCGGGTCTTGAAGGCGTTGCGGCCGGAGTGTTTGCCGAGCACCATCCGGTTGGCGTGCCAGCCGACGTCCTCGGCGCGCATGATCTCGTAGGTCTCGCGGCTCTTGAGCACCCCGTCCTGATGGATCCCGGACTCGTGAGCGAAGGCGTTGGCCCCCACGATGGCCTTGTTGGGCTGCACCGGGAACCCGGTGATGTTGGAGACCAGCCGCGAGCAATGCAGGATCTGGGTGGTGTCGAGCCCGACTTCGCAGGGAAACTGGTCCTGGCGGGTCCTGACCGCCATCACGATCTCCTCGAGCGCCGCGTTGCCGGCCCGTTCACCCAGGCCGTTGATGGTGCACTCGACCTGGCGTGCGCCGTTCAATACCGCGGACAGCGAGTTGCCGACGGCGAGGCCCAGATCGTTATGACAATGCACGGAAAACACCGCCTTGTCGCTGTTCGGGACACGCTCGATGAGGGTCTTGATCAGGGCCCCGAACTGGCCGGGCAGGCTGTAGCCTACGGTGTCGGGGATGTTCACGGTGCGCGCGCCGGCGGCGATCACCGCCTCCAGCACCCGGCACAGGAAATCGATCTCGGAGCGCCCGGCGTCCTCCGGGGAGAACTCCACATCGTCCACGTACCGCCTAGCCTGCTTGACCGCGGCGACGGCGCGCTCCACGACCTCCTCGGGACGCATTCGCAGCTTCCGCTGCATATGGATCGGCGAGGTGGCGATGAAGGTGTGGATGCGTGCCGAGCGCGCCGGTTTCAGGGCCTCTGCGGCGCGCTCGATGTCGCGCGGTAGCGCCCGCGCGAGGCCGCATACGGTGCTGTCGCGGACGGCCTCGGCGACCGCGTGCACGGCCTCGAAATCGCCCACGCTCGCGATCGGGAACCCGGCCTCGATGACGTCCACGCGCATGCGCTCGAGGGCCTTGGCGATGCGCACCTTCTCGTCCCGGGTCATCGAAGCCCCAGGGCTCTGCTCGCCGTCCCGCAAGGTGGTGTCGAAGATGATCAGTCGTTCATTCATGGCACTGCTCCGCTGCCCGGCGGCTGGACCGCCTGGGAACTCTACAGGTCTTTGGGTTGCTTGCGTATCCCCTCGCCAGGGTCGATGTGTAGAGTCGGTCTGCCCTAGACGGGCAGCAGCAGAGACAGCGGCCCAGGCCGCGAGCGACATAGTAGGACGAGCTCGTAGGCGCCTCGTCTGGCGGTCGGACGGCTTGACATGCTTCGGAAATATACCCGGCGGCGCGCGACAACACAACCGCTTGAGGATTCGGGGATGCGCGGCTTCCCCTTATGAGGCCGCGCAGGACATGGCCTTCGAGCCCTGGATGCGCGTGCCGAGGCGCAGTTCCACCACTTCCTATCCTTATCCTCTATCTTCTTCTTTCCCACTCTCAAAAGCCCGTCCCCGCCGGGTCGCCTTCAGAACCCTTGAGCGGTACACCGCCCTTCGCATGGCATTCCTTTTCGGGCACATTGAGATAACCGCGGCGCTTGCACGCGTTCTGACCGTTGCAGGCATTGAACGCGGTCGTGCACGCGCTCGTGCCCTTGCAGGCGTTCATGCCCCAGCAGGCGATCTCGCCCGCCTCTAGCCGGGGCGCCACGGCATTGACGGACTTGTACATCACGTAGAAGGCCGCTGCCGCCGGTGGTTACCCCGAAGATCACCGGTTTCAGAGACCAGTGCGCAGTTTTCGATCAAAATGGTTCGTGGCTTCGTGTCATGGGCCGTCAATCCCTTTGCCGCGCCAGACCCAGATGGCGGTGCAGAGCGAGAGCAAGAAGAGCACGGAAAACAGCATAAGCGCCGTCTCGAAGTGCGCCGCGAGCAAAGCGCCGGCAGCGGTCCCCGAGAGTGCGAGCGCAAGGAGCGGCACATGACAGGGGCAGGTGATGAGCGCTGAGAAAGCCGAGGGCGCGGCTCCACCGGCGGCGCCGTGCGGGAGCGGGGTCATGCGTGAGAATGAGCTCGTCGCTTTTGATCATCGCCATCTCCTCAGAGAATTGAAATACACGCGATCAGCCGCCGAGGGAGGCTCTTCTTCGCCCCCTGCCGGCTCAGCTCCTCGACTTATTTGGGCTTGGACGCCTCTTTTCTTTCTCGCTTCTCTCGTCGACGCTTCTCTGCATCGGTCTCCTTCCGCGGATCTAGCCACATGAAGCTTAACTGCCACATCGCGGCTATTATCAGCCCGATTGCAGCCAACCCTAATCCAATCGTCTCGAGAGTCTCTGATTCCATAACGCACCCCTATTTCATCCTGCGCAGCAGGACAGTTGTTTCACGTCTTTGGTGAAGGTCTGGGCGCAGAGCTTGAGCCCCTCGACCATGGTGAGGTACGGGAAGAGCTGATTGGCAAGGTCCGGCACCGTCAAGCGGTGACGGATGGCGAGCGTCGCCGTCTGGATCACCTCCCCGCCCTCTCCGGCCAGGACCTGGGCCCCGAGCAGTCGCCCGCTCTCGCGCTCGGAGACGAGCTTGATGAAGCCCCGGGTGTCGAAGTTCGCGAGCGCCCGCGGCACGTTATCCAGGCTCAGGGTGCGGCTCTCGACGTCGAGGCCCAGTTCATTCGCCTGGGCCACCGTCAGGCCTACGGTCGCGACCTGCGGATCCGTGAACACGACCTCGGGCACGGCGGAGAGATCCAAGGCCGCCTCCCCGCCCATCATGTTGATTGCTGCACGGGTGCCGGCCGCCGCGGCGACATACACGAACTGCGGCTGGGTCGTGCAATCGCCAGCCGCATAGATATGCTCGGCGCTGGTCCGCAGGTGATCGTCGACGACGATGGCGCCGCGCTTGTCTGTGTTGATCCCGACCGTCTCGAGCCCCAGGCCGGCCGTGTTCGGTGCGCGGCCCGTCGCTACCAGCAGGCGATCGCCGATGAGCGTCTCCCCGTCTATCTCGACGCTGAACCGCTTGCGGAACCAGCGGCTCCCGTAGCGCACCTGCTTCACGGCGGTGTGGGTCAGGATGCGCATGCCTTCGCCTTCGAGCGCCGCTCTAAGCCCTTCCCCGATGGCCGGATCCGTCTTGGATAACAGGGTCGAGCGCGCGATGAGTGTGACCTTCGAGCCCAGGCGCAGAAACGCCTGCCCGAGCTCCAGCGCGACCACCGAGCCCCCGTGGACGATGAGGTGCTCCGGCAATCGTTCCGCCACGAGCGCCTCGGTCGAGGTCCAGTAGGGGCTATCCTTGAGACCCGGCGTCTCGGGGAGGGCGGGGGAAGCGCCGGTTCCGATCAGCACGCGGTCGGCGCGCAGCCTCCGCTCCTGGCCGCCCGGTTCTTTTACGACCAGGGCTCTCCCCATGGTGAAGTGCGCGGATCCGCGTAAGAGCGTGATCCTGGGATTTGATTCTAGGATGCTTTCGTACTTGGCATGCCGCAGCTCCTCTACTCGACCCTGCTGCTGGGCCAAGAGCGCCCGGCGGTCGAGGACGGCGGCGCGCTTCTTGATGCCGTCGAAGGGGTGGTCGGATTGCAGGTGCGCGAGATGCGCGGCGCGGATCATGATCTTCGAGGGCACGCAGCCGACGTTGACACAGGTCCCGCCGAGAATCCCCCGCTCGATTAAGGTAACAGTAGCGCCTTCCTCGGCCGCGCCGATGGCGCAAGCAAACGCCGCCCCCCCGCTCCCGATGATCGCGACGTGGAGAGCGCCTCGCGATGCCCATCGCGGTTTGGCGTAAGGCGTGGGCGTGTCGACGACCGAGGTGCGCGGCCGGTCCGACACCTCCTTCGCCACAGTCGAACCCTTGCGATCCAGCACCTCCGCGCCAAACCCTTTGCCCTGGACGGCATCGATGAGCTTGGCGCTATCGATCCCCGCTTCGGTCTTGATGCGGGCGGTGCCTTCGTCGTAGGAGACGTTGGCTTCGACCACCCCGGTCATACCGGCCAGCGCCTCCTCGATCGACTTCGCGCAGCGATCGCAGGTCATGCCGGTGATGCGCAGCGTTTGCACGTTCATAGTGCTTGGCTCCTCGTTGCTTCTCGACCGGCGGTCTATTCGCTAAGCCCCGCCTTGAAGCCTTTCGACTCGATGCGCTCGATGAGGCGCTCGACTCCCACATCCGAAGGCGCCTTCACCCGGGCAATCCCGTCTTCGTACGAGACCTCGGCCCACACACCCGGCAAGGCGTTCAAGGCGTCTTCGGCCGTTCGCGCGCAGTGGTCGCAGGTCATTCCCGTGATGTGAAGCGTATAGGTACTCATAGGCTCTCTCTAAAGGTTAGGTCTCGGCTTTTTTAGGGTCGCCTTCAGACCCCATTCGGGGGACTCCGCTGTGTGCGATCTCATGGACAAAGCCGCGGCAATCGTTCCGGAGGGTCGTATGGTGCCGTGATGTCAGGCTTCCTTTTGATGCTTGCCCTTGAAAGTCGAAGCGGAAAAATTGTCCCCACAGTCGTTCGCTTCCCCACCGCAATCCCGCTGTACCGATCACCAATCCCAGACCGAGCCAGGTCCAAGCTCGCGGTCCTAAGACGAGTAGCCCAAGGCCGTCGAGCAGCGCGACAAAGGCCATGAGGAAAAACAATGGTGCGGTGAAGTAACAGTGGGTCCGGCCACAGCGCCGTGCATTCGCCGCACAAGCTGCCCCCATCCAGAGGAGGCTCGAGACCCAGATCCAGGCACGCACCGGCGGTTCCACGAATAGGGAGCTGGCGAGCGCCAAGCTAGGAAGACCCCAAGCAAGGGTGAGGCTTCGGCGCCTGGCAACCCAATCCCTTGATCTATGACCAGGCGCTTCCCCCATGTCACAGCGTGGTCTCGTGTGTCTCGGAGGCATGCTCAATGAGCGGCACGCGATGGATACCCCGCGTCCGTGGTGGCCTCAATGAGCGTGGACACATCCGTCTTGGCGTCGTCGAAGGTCACCACGGCTTCCTTCCTTTCGAAGCTCACCTCGGCGTCGGTGACGCCATCGACTTCGGTCAAGGCCTTCTTGATGGTAATGGGGCATGCCGCACAGGTCATGCCGGGAACCGACAGGGTGACGGTCTTCGACGCGGCCCACGCATAGGTGCAGAGTGTGGTCAGGAGGGAGACTACAGCGGCGGCGAATAGCGATTTCATCGGGATATCCTCTTAGTAAAACCGTGGGGCGATGTAGGGGAAGGCGAGCGCGACCGCCACCAGGATGGCCACGACCCCAAACATGGCCTTATAGGCGCGCTTCGTCTGCGGTCGCGCACAGACTTCGCCGGGCTTGCATTCGGCGGCTGGTCGGAAGATGCGCCGGTAGGCGAAAAAGAGGGCGACGAGCGCCGCGCCGACGAAAACCGGGCGGAAGGGCTCGAGCGCCGTCAGGTTGGCGATCCAGGCCCCGCCCAGACCGAGCGACACCAGCACGAGCGGACCCAGGCAGCAAGCCGATGCCAGGATCGCCGCGATACCGCCGGCGGCGAGCACGCCGGCACTGCCGTTGTCTTTCAGCATGGTGCCTTCCTTTCGAGATGAGGAGCGATGAGATAAGATTACTTCCGTACTCAAGTACGGAGTCAAGGGCGTGAAAGAGAATTCTCAGAACCTCACCATCGGCACGCTCGCCAGGGTGGCCGGGGTGCACGTCGAGACCATCCGCTTCTATCAGCGCAAGGGGCTGCTGCCGGAGCCTGACAAGCCCTACGGGAGCATCCGGCGATATGGCACCGCGGACGTCGCACGGGTTCAGTTCGTGAAGTCGGCGCAGCGGCTCGGTTTCAGCTTGGATGAAATTTCACGCCTGCTGTTACTTGATGACGGGACGCACTGTGAGAAGGCGAGGGAACTAGGGGAAAAGAAGCTGGCGGGTGTGCGAGACAAGCTTGCCGATCTACAGCGGATCGAAGCCGTTTTGATATCGCTTGTAGAGCGGTGTCGAACGACACAGGGGAAGATCAGCTGCCCGCTTATTGCGTCACTCGTAAAGCGGGGCGAGTAGTCTCATGTCTCATGTGCTGCGCGGAGCGAAGAAACGGCGACCGTGACATACACGTCTCCGTATTCCCGCCAGGCTCGACCGGAGATCTGTGCTGGTGCAAGGTCAAGAGCCACGCGAAAGCAGCCAGACTCACGCCTCCAGCTACGGCCCGATCAGGCCGGGCCGGATCAGCCCCGACCGGCGAGACGCATGCAGATCTCGTCGAGGGCGAGCCACGGATCGTGCCGCTCGCCCATGCCCTTGATGCCGCGCTCGGCCCGGCCGGCGAGGAGCAGGAGTGCCCAGAGCCCCGTGCTCGTATGGCGCTTCAAGGCGTCCCGCAAGGGTCCCTGCCGCGCCGGCCAGATGTGGTGGTCCGCAAACAGCGCCTCCAGCGCCTCACCCCGCCCCGAGCGCCAGGACAAACGGCACGCGAGCCGCAGCTCGCGCAGGATGGCCCAGAGGATCATGACGGGCTCCGCGCCTTCCGCCTCTAGGCCGCGCAGGACCTTGAGGGACTGATCGAGCCGGCCAGCAAGGGCCGCCGCGACCAGATCGAAGGCGTCGTAGCGGCTGTTGTCGGCGATTGCGCCCTGCAATTCCGCGAGGCCGATCCGAGCACCGGGAGACCAGAGGGCCAGCTTCTCGATCTCTTGGTTGGCCGCGAGCGGGTTATTTTCGACGCGTTCGGAGAGAAAGGCTGCGGCCTCGTGCTCGAGCGTCAGCCCGAGGCGCCGTGCGCGCTCCACGATCCACCGGGGCAGCATGGCCGGGCTCACCGGTCTGACCTCGATAACGACACCCGACTTGTCGAGCGCCCGGTACCAGGCCGACTGTCGGGCCTTGGCGTCGAGCCCGGAGGCAGTGGTCGAGCCCGGAGGCAGTGATCAAGACGACGTCTCCCGTGGGCGAGCGCTCGGCGCAGGCGATGATCGCCTTCGAGCCCTGAACACCCGGCCCCGACTCGCCGAGGCGCAGCTCGATGAGACGCGTGGCGCTGAAGAGCGAAGGACTGTCGAGGTGGTGGCGGAGCGCCTGCCAAACGAAGCCGGCATCGGCATACAGCACCACCCTTTCCGCATCCCCGCCCGCGAGCGCTGGGTCCCGGATGGCCGCGACGATCTCGATGCGCCGCCTTCGTCACCGACGCTGGATCGATCACGCGCATCCTCGCCTATCTCGGCGAGCCCACAAAGGCACCGCACGTCGCCCCGGCCGCCCGCGGTCCTCCCTGGGAGGAGGGCTATCGATACGCGCGAGGCGATACGTTCGCCCTGAGTGAACCCCTACCCGCGTATGAGTTTGGCCAGCGGCTGAGCGGGTAGCGCCTTCTTACTTCCCCGGTTCCTGCCGCTCGCCGCACCTCTACCGGCAAAGGTGTACTCGTGCCCAGGCACCGGACACCACCCCTAAGACTTACCCTCGAGCCCACCGCTAACCACCGGGGCCGACCGCCTTCGCGCTTCCGCAACGGCGCGAACTGCTTTCAGACCGCCAGATCACCCCCAGACCCGTCCGACGAAACAGTACCCCGCGTTGCGAACCCGCGTTGGATCTTCTATCCTTCACGGATCAGGGATAAGCTGCTTGATGCCCAGTCCAATCCTCTGCCTATCGCAGTCGACGCTGAGAACTACAACCTCCACCTCATCTCCTGTTTCAAATGAGTCGCGAGCTTTGATTGGGGGATTAGTCCAAGAGATCTCGCTGACGTGAACTAAGCCTTCAATGCCAGGCTCCAGTTCGACGAACACGCCGTAATCAGCGACACTAACGATCTTGCGCTTCAACCGGGTGCCCACGGGGTATTTCGTTTCGACGTTGTCCCACGGATTAGGCATCAGCTGCTTGAGACCTAAGCTGACATGTTGCCTCTCTTTGTTTACCTTGAGTACAAGCACGTCAAGGGATTGGCCAACCTCGAGCAACTCGGACGGATGCTTGATGCGACCCCAGCTCATCTCGACGAGGTGCAACAGCCATCAATGCCTTTGAGGTCAATGAACGCACCATAGTCGGTGATATTCGAAACAGTGCCTTTGAGGGTATCTCCCGGAGTTATCTCATCCAGCCTTCTGGCGCGGTCTGGCATGGCTAGGTCCCGGCGAGACAGGACAATCCCCTGACGCTTCCAATCGAGCTTGACGATATGGAAATCATAGGTGTTGCCGACGCAAGCTTGGCGATCGGGCGCGCCGGCGCCTTTGAATAGCGATGAAGGCACGAACGCCTTCCCCATGCCAATGTCCACCGTGTAGCCGCCCTTGACGGCTCTTCCAACCTTGCCCGGAATTGCCTTCTTAGCCTTCTTAACGTCGCGTAGTCTTTTCCAGGAGTCGAATTTCTCAAACCTTCTGGACAGTGTGAGGCCATGAGTGACAAAATCGATTGCAATAATGCAGAAATCCAGTGTCTTTCCAATGAGGTGTTGAGTCGTTTGCTTTTCAGAAGCTTCTAATTCAACGAATGACACGAACGTCTTCATGCCGTGCACGTCCACGGCAAATCCACTGCGCCCGGATGCCGTCACCAGTCCAGCAAGGGTTTCATTCGCGTCAAAGCGCTTTTGGATCTCTTGCCAAACCTCAATGGGCGGAGGCAGGACAGGGGAACTGGTGGCAAGCGAAACGTTGATTGCCAGGCCCTTTCGATCAAAGGTCGTAATTACGACCTCCACTGTCGAGCCAACGATGTTGTCAGTGTCGAGGCCTGCTAACAGCACTTGTCTTTCTTCTAGGAAGGCGTCGCACCCGATATCGACGCAATAACCGCGCGTTGACCAACACTTCACCACGCCGCTCAGCGCTTGTTTAGCCTCAAAGGCGCGTTGCAACGTGGCCCATACTTCGCGTGCATCGTCGAGCCGATACTCCGCACCGGCGGCTGTTGTTAATAGTCTTGGAAGGTAGGTTGCCCGAGTCCATGCGGGTGGTCTGCGTTTCGTGAATTGCAGCACCTTCTTGCGAGGTCGATCGGGGTCCGCAACGATTAAGACCCGAGGCCAAGTGTCCGGAACGTCTAACACTTGGTTGCCCTGGAGTGGGGCTCCCGTACTAAGATGCAGTTGCCTGTCCAAGCAACGCCGATGCGGGTGATTGCATCAAAAATCCACCGCGCATTGTGAGCCGCGACAATTTCAGCAACTTCAACGTGGGAAGTGTTGAGAATGACTGAGGCGACCGCCTTCAGGATTTTCGCAGCTTCGGTTTGTCTAGCGGATTCAGGCAATTCTTCTATAAAGCAAAGTGCCCAGCGCGCTGAGACCGGATTGCGCATTCTGCCAAGAAGCGAACGGATGACGCGAGCAAAGGCGTTCTTCAAGGAATCTGGACTATCTGGGGTCGAGTGGAGAGTGAGATAGACGACTTGCTCCTCGAACAGCACCCGGTCCCAATCGCTCGTTCTTGGGCGCTCCTTTTCCAGTAGACGTCGGGCTGCTTCCAATAGATCAGGATCCTGAGCCAGTTCCCATCTCAACCGTGCGGCCCAACCAGGAAAGAGCACTATAACGCGCGGGTTACACGCAGCAGTCCACGGACCATTGGCAAAGTCGGCTTCCGTGCCAACGTCTGCGCCAGGGAGGATGTACATCCGGGCCAAGCGCAGAAGAGCAGGATCGATGACCGCCGCGAGCGAAAGCGCTTGCGCCAACTGGGTCAACTTCCGAGGGCTTGCAGGTGTAGCGGCGTTGCCGGGACGGTGCCAATGCACCATGCGGATTCGACGCTTAAGGCTGACGGGCCACCTCTGACGATGGAATGGAACGATGGCGGTTAGGTAAACACCTCTGCGATGCTGCACCATAGAAAATTTCTGCCAGCCAGCCAGTTCCAATCGTCTGACCAACGGGCGGCTTCCAATGCCAAAATCGGAGACGATCAGCACCATCTCCCCCTGAGCCCCGGGTGACCTCAATTCTGTCGGAGGCGGGCCGTGTATCATTTCTCACTCATAATCGCAGGGCCGGCAACGTCGCGAAGCGCCCTAACCAGCTCAGTTGCATCTCGCTGGAACAGTCGCATTGAACCCGCGCTGTCCAGCAGCACATGGATCTTGCGGGCCATGCCTTTCCGTTTCTCCTTTGGCAGGACCCTTGGCAGCCGCCCTCTGGCTAAAACTTCGACGAGTTGCGGAATATCCGGACCTCCCGGAACAGGAGCAGCGATGAGGTGGGCGATCAAAGCTCGTAATTGACCAAGCGGCACCAGTGGCTCCGGAGCAGGCAGATGCCGATGAGTCCTTGAATGAAAATCGAGCTCCTCCGCGTCAGCCACGTACGAGGGCATGCCACCCGCCGGTGGTGGTTTCAGTTCCGTAAGTTTTACGGGGAGCGCAATCTCATCAGGGCCTGGGGGGTCCACCCTGGGCTCATATTGCCATCCACGGATTCGCGTAGGTAATCGATGCGCTCGTGGTAGGGGCCCATCTGCGTCTGTCTCCGAAGCATTCGCTAAGGCTGCCCAATCTGCAGAAACCGACAAGTTCACTTGATGGTCTGGCTGCTGAATGTCGGATCCAAGCCCAATAACACTATCGCCCTTGAGACCAAGAAGGCGAGCGATTGCTGCCCACTCGCTACACGCCGGACTCAACGCCTCAAACGCTCGGACCAGATCAGCAAGACCGGTTGGCGCCTTTTTCATGGTTGTCGAGAACGTTCGACTTTGCGCATCGTCCGAAGAAGACGGGAGCCGTCAGTCCCGTCCGGCCATGGTGCTAGTCCACGACGTTTGCAGAATGATGTCCTTCCATTGTTCCGTATCTGCGCCAAGGAGCTGAATTGCTTTGATGGTATCCAGGTATTCTGCCGGGCTAACTTGCTCATAACCACGAAATCGCCGCAACGACTCAGCGATTTGCTGCCACGTCTTCACCGCTGCTTCGTTCTCGTCCCGAAACGTTGCCCGCGCCAAATCGACAAGTTCGTCATTTCCCAGGGGCTGAATCTCCAGTACCACACATCGCCTGACAAAAGCTACTGGAAGCTCCCGCTCGCGATTGGACGTGATTACCACAAGAGGCATAGCGCTCGCACTTTGGTCGTTGCCCAGCTTGATCAGATCGCCCGTCTCCTCCACCAAGAACTGTCGCGATCCCAGAGGTACGAGTAAATTGTTTGGAAAGTCGGGATCAGCCTTATCGATTTCATCGATCAATAGAACCGCCGGCGATATTTCCGTGATTGGTGCTGTTGGTCTATCCACCGGTTCGGCATAATCGTCGGGCCAGCGACCTGGATCGATCGCGGGTCGCAGCTGTGGCCTTTCTCCCCGGCTTCCGCGTAATCTTGCGGTCTGTGGGCTATACACCCACCATAGCGGCCCCGGTTCGACGACCGGATAGAAATTCCTCCAATCCGCATTTCCTTCAATTTGACCTGCTGCCCCGAGTTGGGCTTCACCCAGACGCCGTACTGCATCAAAGTGATAGTACTAAATCGCGGGCTTCACTTCGAGACTGAACCACAAACTCGTAATAACGGCCAACCTCTAGTCCTTCATAATCCAAGAATACCTCATCGGCATGCAATTCGCCCGCGAGTCGGTCGTGGAGCCACTGCGCCAATGCTGGTTGATCAGCCCGGCGGTAACTGATGAACACGCGATAACCCGACTTCATAGGTTATGTAGTTAAGGAATGCCGAATATTGGCTCCAGACCGAACTGCAAGCGCCCGCGTTTCCGATCGCGCTTAGGGTGTGCGCGTTTGGCGTTGCCGGC
>Ga0136620_10001157_pt1 | contig 12448 bp, 12 predicted proteins | sample AntDrymUQ4162106_2_FD_104806 | JGI IMG/M metagenome (GOLD analysis project Ga0136620, IMG submission 104806) | Polar desert sand microbial communities from Dry Valleys, Antarctica - metaG UQ416 (21.06) | ecosystem: Environmental > Terrestrial > Soil > Desert | place: Antarctica: Dry Valley... | reverse complement strand
GATCAGGAGCACCGGCCCGTAGCCGATGCCGACCGAGACATAGAGCTCGCGACCGCCTTCCACAGGCGCACCCGCGCCCTCGAGGCCGCTGGCGATCTCGCGGCTCGCCGCGACCGCGGCCGGAACTGAGGGAAAGAGGCAGAAGAGGTTGTCCGCCTCGGCCTTGACGATGTCCCCGCCCAGCTCCGCTACGACGGGGGTCGCGAGCGCGCGCAGGCGGCGGATCACGAGCAGGTACTCGACGATCCCGAAGGTCTGCGTCGTCCGCGAGAAGCCGCTCATGTCGAGCACGAGCACGGCCCGCTCGGCGACGAAGCTCTCGGCGATCCGACGCTCGAGCTCCTCGCGGCGACCAGGCTCGGCAAGCAGCTCGTCCAGCAGGCTGTCGAGCTCGTCGCGACCCGGCACGGGAGGATTCTAGGAGTTGCAGGCCCCGTAGACTGGCCCCCCCGGAACCGGCGGTTCCGGCCCTCGTCATGGACCGGCCCGTACTCCATCCCTTCGTGCGCGAGCTGCTGGCGCTGCCACGCCTGCGGGCGTTCGCCGAGGCGCTGCCTGCGCGGGCGCGGGTCTCGGAGCCGGCGCTTCCGCTCCTCCTCGCGGCTCTGTACGAGCAGCTCGGCCGGCCGCTCGCATGCCTCCTGCCGGAGGACGCGGACGCGCGCGACGCCGCCGAGGCCGCCGCCTGGTTCCTCGGCGAGGAACGAGTCGCGCTCCTGCCGAGTCGTGGCGTGCAGTGGGCCTCGGGCCTCGAGCCGCCGCCGCACTTGGTCGGCGAGCGAGCCCGGGCACTCGACGTGCTCGCGGCCGGGGGCCTCGTCTGCGCCTCGGCGGCCGCCGTCGCCGAGGGCCTGCCGCCCGGGCGGGCGCGGCCGGCGCCGCTCGAGCTGGCAGCCGGCGACGAGCCTGGCGTCGATCTCGTCGTAGAGCACCTCGCGCTCGCGGGCTACGCGCGCGTGGAGCGGGTCGACGAGCGCGGTCAGATCGCGGTGCGCGGCGGCATCGTCGACGTGTTCCCGACCACGGGCCGCGAGCCGTTGCGGCTCGAGTTCTTCGGCGACGAGATCGAAGGCATCCGCGCCTTCTCGCCGTTCACCCAGCGCGCGCTGCACGCGGTCGAGCGAATCGCGATCTACCCGGCCGCCGAGCGGAGGCTCGACCTCGTTGAGCCGTGGCTCGAGGAGCGGCCGCGGCCGGAGCCGGGTGACCTCGTCCCGCCGCTCCCGCGGGGCCCCGACCTCGTGTGGCAGGCCGACGAGGTCCGCCAGGTCTGGCGCGAGGAGCTTGGTCGGGAGCTTTCGCTCGCCGACGTCGGCGAGCTCGATCCGCTTCCCCAGGGCCAGCCGTTCGCCTTCGAGGCGCAGCGGCCGGCCCTGACCGCGCGGGGGCTCGCGGAGGCAGAGAACGAGCTCGCCTCGTTCGTCCGCGGCGGCAACCGCGTGGTCGTCACGTTCCCACACGCGGGCGAGGCGCTGCGGACGCGGAATCTGCTGCGGAAGGTCGAGGCGGGGCAGCTGGCTCCGGGCGGCGAGCTTCCCCGGGACGCCGAGGTGCTCTTCGCGGTCTCGCCCGCGAGGCGTGGCTTCGTCTGGCGCGAGCTCGGGCTCGTCCTGCTGCCGGACACGCAGGTCTTCCGCAAGCGCCCACCGAGAGCCGACGCGCGCCTCGGGCGGGCCCTCCAGTCGTTCGCCGAGCTGCGGACGGGCGACCACGTCGTCCACGAGGATCACGGCGTCGGCAAGCTCCTCGGCTTCGAGACGAAGGAGGTCGCCGGGGTCACCCGGGACTACCTGTTCCTCGCGTTCCGCGGGGACGACCGGCTCTACGTCCCGCACGAGCAGATCGGCAAGGTCTCCCGCTACATCGGCGCCGACGCGCGGGCGCCCGCGCTGTCGAAGCTCGGCGGCAAGGCCTGGGACACCCTGAAGGCGCGGGCCCGCGCGTCCGTGCGCGAGCTCGCGACCGAGCTGATCGGCCTCTACGCGCGCCGCCAGCAGGCGTCGGGGTTCGCCCACGACCTCACCTCGGACTGGCTCGAGCGGCTCGAGACCGAGTTTCCGTACCGCGAGACAGAAGACCAGGCGCGCGCGATCGAGGAGGTGAAAGAGGACCTCGAGGCACCACGCCCGATGGACCGGCTCGTCTGCGGCGACGTGGGCTTCGGCAAGACCGAGGTGGCGGTCCGGGCCGCGTTCGCGGTCGCCTTGAACGGCAAGCAGACGCTGATGCTGGTGCCGACCACGATCCTCGCCGAGCAGCACTGGCACACCTTTCGCGATCGCTATCGCGACTTCCCCGTGCGAGTCGAGATGGTCTCTCGTTTCCGGAGGCCTGCGGAGCTGAAGCAGGCGCTCGCCGACTTCGCCGCCGGCAGGGTCGACGTCCTGATCGGCACGCACCGGGTGCTCTCGCGGGACGTCGTCCCGAAGGAGCTCGGCCTCGTCATCGCCGACGAGGAGCAGCGCTTCGGGGTAGCACAGAAAGAGCTGCTGCGCGCGCTGCGCCTCGAGGTCGACGTGCTCGCCCTCTCCGCCACGCCGATCCCGCGCACGCTGCACATGTCGCTCGCCGGGCTGCGGGACATCTCGGTGATCGAGACCCCACCTCAGGGGCGCCGGCCGATCCGGACACACGTGGGCGAGTGGGACGAGGAGCTCGTCAGGATCGCGCTCGAGCGCGAGCAGGCTCGCGGGGGGCAGTCGTTCTACCTCCACAACCGGGTCGAGACGATCGACGAGGCGGCGCGCAAGCTCCAGGAGCTGTGCCCGGATCTCCGCATCCTCGTCGCGCACGGCCAGATGCGCGAGCGCGAGCTCGAGGAGCGGATGCTCGCGTTCCTGCGCGGCGACGCGGACGTCCTCGTGTCGACCACCATCATCGAGTCCGGACTCGACATCCCGGAGGCGAACACGCTGGTCGTCGAGCGGGCCGATACGCTCGGGTTGGCCCAGCTCTACCAGATCAGGGGGCGCGTCGGCCGCTCCGACGTCCTCGCGCACGCCTATCTCTTCTACCCGGCGGCGAGCGAGCTCTCCCCCGAGGCCCGCGCCCGGCTCGCGACCCTCGCAGACCACACCGAGCTCGGCGCGGGGTTCGCGATCGCAATGCGCGACCTCGAGATCCGTGGAGCCGGCGACCTGCTCGGCGCCGAGCAGTCCGGGCACGTGGCCGCGCTCGGGTTCGAGCTCTACGTCGAGTTGCTCGGCGAGGCCGTGGCGGAGCTCTCGGGCCAGCGCCGGCCGGTGGGCCGGCCTGTGCGGGTCGAGGCCCAGGTCGACGCCTACGTGCCTGCCGCGTACGTCTCGTCCGAGGCGCAGAAGATCGACCTCCACCGGCGGCTCGCGCTCGCCGAGTCCGAGGACGAGCTGCGTGAGCTCCGTGCTGGGCTGGAGGACCGCTTCGGGCCCGTCCCGGAGCCGGTCGAGAATCTGTTCCGGGTTCAGGAGGCGAAGCTGAAGCTCGCCACGCTCGGCGCCGACTACCTCGTTTACCGCGCCGGGCGGGCGACTGTCGGCCCGCTCGTGCTCGGCTCCGGCGAGCTCCGCGAGCTCAGGGTCGCGGTCGACACGGCCGTCTACAGCAGCGGAAACCGCGAGCTCACGCTGCGCGACGCGGGGCGGCTGAGCCCCGAGGGCGGCTTCGCCGGGGCGGTGCAGCTCGTCGATGCTATACTCGACGCGCGTCGCGCAGCGTGAGCGAAACCGCTGCCAGGGCGCATTTTTCATGAGGAATTACGCCCGTCCGCTCCTCCTTCTCGCCGCGCTGCTCTCCCTGCTCGCAGCAGGTTGCGGCGGTGGTGGCGGCTCGATCCCGAAGGACGGGGTCGCGAAGGTCGGCGACAAGGTGATCACGAGGGCCTCGCTGCAGACCCTGCTGATGCAGGCGCAGCGAAGCTACAAGCAGCAGGGTCGGGACTTCCCGAAGGCCGGCAGCCCGGAGTACCTCCAGTTGCAGGCCCAGGCCCTCCAGTTCCTCGTCCAGCGGGAGCAGTACCAGCAGAAGGCCGACGAGACCGGGGTCACGATCTCCGACAAGAAGGTCGCCGACCGGCTCAAGCAGATCAAGAAGCAGTATTTCGGCGGCAGCGAGAAGCGCTACCTGGCCGAGCTGAAGAAGCAGGGGCTGACCGATACCCAGGTCAAGCGCGACATCAAGGCGCAGCTGATCTCCGAGGCCCTGTTCAAGCGGGTGACCGACAAGGTGAAGGTCACCGACAAGGAGGCCCGCAACTACTACGCCAAGCACCCCGAGCAATACTCGACCCCGGAGTCACGCGATGTCGCCCACATCCTCGTCAAGAAGAAGCCGCTCGCCGACTCGATCTACAAGCAGGTGACGGGCCGCGGCGATTTCGCCGCGCTCGCGAAGAAGTACTCGGAGGATCCGGGCTCGAAGGCGCAGGGCGGCAAGCTGACCGTCTCGAAGGGCCAGACCGTGCCGGAGTTCGACAAGGTGGCGTTCACACTGAAGACGGGAACGATCTCGAAGCCGGTCAAGACCCAGTACGGCTTCCACGTGATCAAGGCGCTCTCGAACATTCGCCCCCGCAAGGCGACGCCGTACAAGCAGGTCGCCGACGCGATTCGCCAGCAGCTGACCTCGACGCGGCGCACCGAGGTGATCACGAAGTGGCAGAACGAATTGAAGAAGGAGTACGAGGGCAAGATCACCTACGCCAAGGGCTACGAGCCGCCCGAGACCGGCACGACCGGCACGACCGGGGCGACGACGACCACGGGGTGAGCCGGTGGTGACGCAGGGTCTCGCCGAGGCGCTGCTCGCCCTGCAAGAGCTGACGGAGCGGCTACGCCGCGACTGCCCGTGGGATCGCGAGCAGACGGCTCGCACGATTGTGCCCCACACGCTGGAGGAGGCCTACGAGGTCGCGGACGCCGCGCAGGCGGGCGACACGGAGAAGCTGCGCGACGAGCTCGGTGACCTCCTCTTCCAGGTCTACTTCCTGTCGGAGCTCCTCGCCGAGGAGGGAGCCGGGGGCCTCGAGGAGGTCGCACGGGGCGTCCAGGCCAAGCTGGTCCGCCGCCACCCGCACCTCTTCGGAGCGGCGACCGCGGACAGCGCCGGAGCCGTACGACGGCGCTGGGATCAGATCAAGCGGGACGACGAGGGCCGAAACGGCATCTTCCACGACCTGCCCGAGGCCTTGCCGGCAGCTCTCTACGCGCGGAAGGTGCAGCGGCGGGCGGCCGCCGTCGAGTTCGAGTACCCCGACGTCGCAAGCGCGCTCGCCGATCTCGACGACGAGGTGTCGGAGCTCAAGGAGGCGATCGCGGCCGCCGGCGAGCCCGAGTCCGAGGCCGAGCCCGCCCGAGAGGTCTTCGCCGAGCTCGGGGACGTCCTCTTCGCGGCGGTCAACGTCGCGCGCCATCTGAACGTCGACCCCGAGCTGGCGCTGCGGAGGGCGACGCGGGTCTTCGTCGAGCGGGTCGAGCGCGCCGAGGCGCTCGCCGCCGAGGAGGGCCGGGCGTTCGCCGAGCTCGCTCTGCCGGACAAGGATCGCTACTACGATCGCGCCAAGGAGATGCTCCGTTGAGCTCGTCGACGATCGCCGCCGTGGCCGCGCGCCAGATCCTCGACTCGCGCGGGAACCCGACCGTCGAGGTCGAGGTCGAGCTCGCGTCCGGTGCGCTCGGGCGCGCCGCGGTGCCGTCGGGGGCCTCGACGGGCAGGTTCGAGGCCGTCGAGCTCCGCGACGGCGACGAGCGGGCCTACCTCGGCAAGGGCGTCCTCCAGGCGGTGCGGAACGTGACCGGCGAGCTCGGCCCGATCCTCGCCGGTCGCGACGCGCGCGACCAGCGTGCGGTTGACGCGCTGCTGATCGAGACGGACGGGACCCAGAACAAGTCGCGCCTCGGGGCGAACGCCATCCTCGGCTGTTCCCTGGCGGTCGCGAAGGCGGCTGCAGCCGACGCGCGCCTGCCTCTTTACCGCTGGATCGGTGGCGCCGACGCTCACGTGCTCCCCGTGCCGATGCTGAACGTCGTCAACGGTGGGGCGCACGCGGACAACTCGATCGACTTCCAGGAGTTCATGGTCGTCCCGGCCGGGGCGGAGAGCTTCGCCGAGGCGCTCCGGATCGGCTCGGAGGTGTTTCACTCCCTGAAGCGGGTGCTCGAGGAGCGCGGCCTCGCGACTGCGGTTGGTGACGAGGGCGGCTTCGCGCCCGACCTGCCGGGGACCGAGGGGGCGATCGAAGCGATCCTGGAGGCCGCCGAGCGCGCCGGGCATCGGGACCGGGTCGGGATCGCGCTCGATCCGGCGGCGACCGAGTTCTACCGCGACGGGGGGTACCGCCTGGACGGCGAGGGTCGCATCCTCGATGGGGACGCGATGATCGACCTGTACGCGGGGCTGGCTGACCGCTTCCCGCTCGTCTCGGTCGAGGACGGGCTGGCCGAGGACGAATGGGGTGCCTGGGGCAATCTCACCGAGCGGCTCGGCGACAGGCTCCAGCTCGTCGGGGACGACCTGTTCGTCACGAACGTCGAGCGGCTCCGGCGCGGGATCGACGAGGGCGTCGCGAACGCCATCCTCGTCAAGGTGAACCAGATCGGCACCCTCACCGAGACGCTCGATGCGATCTCGCTCGCTCGCCGCAACGGCTTCGCTTCGGTGATCTCCCATCGCTCGGGCGAGACAGAGGACACGACGATCGCCGATCTGGCCGTCGCGACGGGAGCGGGCCAGATCAAGACCGGCGCTCCGTCGCGGAGCGACCGCGTTGCCAAGTACAACCAGCTCCTGCGCATCGAAGAGGATCTCGGTTCGGCGGCGGCCTACCCGGGCTGGGACGCGTTCCCGAGAGCGCACCGCTAGCGGAGGCGCCGGCACTCGATGGATCCACTTCGGTTCGTCCGCGAGCTGCCCGCGCTCTTCGACGACTTCCCCGCCTCCGCAGAGCCCCGCGACCCGCGCTTCGCCGAGGTGCTGGAAGCGGTCCCCGGTCTCGCCCGCGTGAACAATCTGGCGCTGCTGAACCTCGCCGGCTCGCTCCTCGAGCCCGGCGAGAGCTACGTCGAGATCGGCACCTTTCACGGCACCAGCCTGATCGCCGCGATGCTCGGAAACGAAGGCGACTTCGTCGGGCTGGACGACTTCTCGTTCGGCGACGGCGACCGCGGGGAGCTCGAGCGGAACCTCGAGGCTTTCGAGCTGGCCAATCGGGCGGCGATCCTCGAGGGGGACGCCTTCGAGCTCGTGCCGGCCGGCGCGCTCGGCGAGCGACAGGTGGGGGTCTACTACTACGACAACGGGCACGAGTACGAGCAGCAGCTGGAGGGGCTCAGGATGATCGAGCCCTACCTCGCGTCTCGAGCCCTGCTGATCGTCGACGACTCGGACTGGGAGCGCGTCGGCGCGGCAACGGCCGCGTACCTGGCCTCGCAATCCCGGGCGCGGCTCCTGCTGCAGCTCGATGGCGCCGATCGCGGGAGCCCGGCCTGGTGGGAGGGCGTCCAGATCCTCGCCTGGGGGGCCTGACCGACCGGTCCGACGTTCTGGAGAAACCGGCACGAACTCGTACGTCCGCGCGGGTGCGAGGGTCGCTACGCTCGAAGCGGAGGAGAACCGAGCATCTAGGCTAGCCGCATGGCACCGGCTCCGCAGCCGCGCCGCACGAAGATCGTCGCGACGCTCGGGCCCGCGACGTCCTCGCGCGACCGGGTCTCGGCGCTCGTGAGCGCGGGAATGGACGCCGCCCGTCTCAACTTCTCGCACGGCTCGCACGCCGACCACGAGACCTGGGCGGGCCTCGTCCGCGAGCTCCAGGCCGACGCCGGGCGGCCGATCGCGCTCATCGCCGACCTCCAGGGCCCGAAGCTTCGGCTCGGCGAGCTCGGGACGCCCCGGCTGCTCGAGAACGGGAGCGAGATCGTGGTCGCGGGCGAGGACACGGCCGCCGACGGCGATCTTCCCGTCAGCCCCTCGGTGATCGGCGAGGTGCTCCAGCCGGGCCACGAGGTCCTGATCGCCGACGGCCAGATCCGGCTCCTCGTCCTGAAGGTCGAGGCCGGCCGGGCCCGCTGCGCGGTCGTCAACGGCGGCCTCGTGTCCTCGCACAAGGGGGTCAACGTTCCCGGCGTCCCGGTGCCGATCCCGTCGCTGACGCGAAAGGACCTGGACGACCTCGACTTCGCGCTCGGGCTCGGGGTGGACTTCGTCGCCCTGTCCTTCGTTCGCTCTGCAGCGGACGTTCGGGATCTGCGGGAGCTGATCGAGGCGGCCGGCGCCCCGGCGCACGTGATCGCGAAGATCGAGAAGGCCGAGGCAGTCGATGCCCTGGACGCCGTCGTCAGCGAGGCGGACGCCCTGATGGTCGCGCGAGGCGACCTCGGTGTGGAGATCGGGCCCACGGCCGTGCCGCTGCTCCAGAAGCGCATCATCCTCACCTCGCTCGAGCGCGGCAAGCCGGTGATCACGGCGACACAGATGCTGGAGTCGATGGTGCACGACCACGAGCCTTCGAGGGCCGAGGCCAGCGACATCGCGAACGCCATCCTCGACGGAAGCTCGGCCCTGATGCTCTCGGAGGAGACCGCGATCGGCGACTACCCCGTCGAGGCCGTCGCCTTCATGGATCGGATCGCCTGCGCGGTCGAGCCGAGCCTTGGCTACCGCCACGAGCTACCCGAGGCGAGCGACGAGCCCACCGTCGGGCAGGCGATGTCGAACGCGGCGTGCGACCTCGCAGAGGCGCTTGGGGCGAGAGCCGTGCTCGTGCCCACGTTCTCCGGTCGCACCGCCTCGGCGGTCGCGCGCCTGCGTCCCAGGCGGCCGATCGTGGCGCTGACTCACCATCCCGAGGCTTTGCAGCACCTGGCGATCGAGTGGGGAGTGACGCCGCTCCTGATTCCCGAGTGCCCCGACGTCGAGGAGCTCTGGGCCCGGTCGATCGAGGCCGCGCGGCGAAGCGGCCTCGTCTCGGCCGGCGACCGCGTGGTCATCACCGCCGGGACGACCGTCAACGTCCCGGGCGGCACGAACGTGATCAAGGTCGACGTCGCCTAGCCCGCGCTCGCAGGACCGGGCCCTCGCGCGACGAACAGGGGCGCCCGTGCCTCGCCGTCCTGATCGTGGCCGCCTGCGGCTGCTCCGACGCTGGTTGCCGGTTGCCGCCCTCGTCCTCGTTGCGCTGCTGTACTACCGCCCGGCGCGCACGTATCTGAGCACCCGTGACACCGTCTCGGAGCGAAGTGCCGAGGTGCGCGCGCTGCGCGCGCACAAGCGGGCGCTCGAGGACCGCGTCGAGCGCACCGCGGCGGACGAGGAGCTCGCGCGTCAGGCGCGGCGTCTCGGGCTCGTCAAGCCCGGTGAGCGGCTCTTCATCGTCAAGGGCATCGGAGCCTGGCGGCGCGCTCGGGCAGAGCGGCCCGTGCCCTGACCAGCTGCCTGGTGTGAAACGGCAAGCCTCTAGGATCGCGGGATGGACGACCGAGCGGTGGTCGCGCTGCAGCTGGGCCGTTGCCCGCGAGCGCTTCTCCGAGTTGCCCGACGTTGTCCTCACGGGGCCCCTGCGGTCACCGAGCAGGCCCCCTACGACGACGCAGGCGAGCCCTTTCCGACCAGCTACTACGTGACCTGCCCCCACCTCGTCTCCGGCCTGGCTCGGATCGAGGCGGCCGGCGGAGTCGAGCGCTGGACGGGCGAGGTCGAGCGCGACCCGGCGCTCCGGGTGAGCCTCGAGCGCGCAGAGCGCCTGCAGCGCGAGCTTCGCCGCCTGGCAGCGGCCGGGCGGACGGGAGTCGACGGCGGTGCCTCCTTCGATCTGGGGGTCGGAGGCTCGAGCCGCACCGGGAGCCTCAAGTGCCTGCACGCCCACGCGGCCTTCGCGCTCGCGCGGCCCGGCTACGAGCTGGGCGAGCGCATCATCGCGGAGCTCGACCCGCTGTGGCCGGCCCGGTGCTGCATGAATGCATACGATCCAGCGCCCATGTCGGCCATCCTGGAGACCTCGCGCCACCAGTGGAGGGAGGGCAGCCGCCGACTCGACGCAGCCGCAACCGACAGCCGGCTGCACGAGCGCCTGATCGCCGAGGTGGAGCTCGTTCAGGAGGAGCTTGCGCGCCGCGTGGGCCAGACCTTCGGGCTCGAGGAGCTCGCCCGCGCCTACGGCGAGTCGGATCGCTGGGTGGGGGAGGTCGTGGCTGAGCGCGCGCCGCCCGGGTTCCGGCCGCAGGATCTGTCGATCGCCCAGGACGCCGGCTTCCACCTGTTCTCCCGCGCCGCCTACGACTTCGAGCCGTGACCGGGGGCGATCCGTTCGCGCCACGCCGTTCCAGGCCCTCGGCGCCTCGCCGCAGCCGCGTCCCGTGGCGCGGGCTCGCGGTGGCCGCATTCGTCCTCTTCGCCTTCGTCCTCGGCCTCGCCCTCGGCCAGGCGCTCGGCGACAACCCCGAGCCCGGCCAGCGCACGGACGTCCGGACCCTGAGGCCGCTGCCCTTGCCGCCCGAGCGAGAGACGGTCACCGTGACCACGCCGGCGCGGTGATGCAGGTTACGTCACTTTTAGTTAGATTCAGCCGGCATGCGTGCGCCTCCGCCGGGATCACGACGGTTCCCCTCGACGGACGTCGAATGGTTCACGCTCGGACAGGCGGCCGGCTACCTGGGCGTGGCCCAGAGCACGATCCGGAAGTGGACCGACGCGGGGCGAGTGCCCGCCTTCAAGACCCCGGGCGGGCACCGGCGCTACCGGCGGAGCGACCTCGACGGCTTCCTGGCGCAGTCGGGTCCGCGGCCCGAGCTGCGCGGGCCTGTGATCCTGATCGTCGACGACGACGACGGGCTTCGGGCTGTCGTTCGCTCGAGCCTCGAGCTCGCGGGGTACGCGGTGCTCGAGGCCGCTAGCGCCGAGGAGGGGCTGACGATGCTCGAGCAGCGCGCACCGGATCTGATCCTGCTCGACGTGGTGATGCCCGACGTCGACGGCTGGGAGATGCTCAAGCGCGTGCAGGAGCGCCATGGCGTCGGCTCGATCCCCGTGCTGATGTTCAGTGGGCAGGTCGACGAGCGGGCGCTCGAGCAGGCGACGGCCCGGGGGGCCAACGCCTTCCTCCCCAAGGGCGTCGACCCGCAGGAGCTCGTCGAGTCCGCGAGGCAGATCCTCCCGATCTGATCGGGGTCGATCACCGGCTCGAGCGCTGGATCGTCGGGCACCGGGTTGGGTGGCTCGACCCGGTGTTCGAAGGGCTCTCGCTGCTGGGCTCGCTCGGTCTGATCTGGATCGCGATCGCGGCGGTGCTCGCTCTGACAGGTCGCTCGTCGCGGTTCGACCTCCTTGTCGTCATGGCGGCCACGGCGCTCGGCAACCTCTCGGCCTACGGGGTCAAGCTCGCCGTCGACCGGCCGCGCCCGCCCACCGTCTACCCGCAGCCCGACCCGCTCGTCCGGGTGCCGCTCGATCCCTCGTTCCCCTCAGGCCATGCGACGATGGCCTTCGCCTGTGCGCTCCTGCTCGCCTGGGGACGGCCCTTCCGGCCCGTGCTGGCGCTCTTCTCACTCGCGGGTGCGATCGCCTTCTCGAGGGTCTACGTGGGTGTCCACTACCCCCTCGACGTGCTCGGGGGGGCGCTCCTCGGCCTCGCGCTCGCTACAGCTCTTCGTTGGCTCGTACGAGGCCCGCGACGATCAGCGCGAGGGCTGCGAGCAGGCTGATCCAGATTCCGATCCCGCGGCGCGCGAAGGCGAACTCGTCCGGGATCCGGAGCACGCGCATCGAGACGACCGTCGTCGCGATCGCTCCGAGCGCGATCACGACGATGCTCTCGGGCACGCTCGCCGGCAGCTCGATGCCGACCGCGCGAAAGCCGGCCAGGACGAGCACGGCGATGCCGATGAAGAAGACGAGCTTGCCCGGCAGGCCTGTGTGCCAGGCGATCACCGCGATGGTCGGGCCCTCGACCGAGCTGCCGGCGTACCAGTCCGTGAATGCCGAGAGCGCGAGCACGAGCCCGGCGACCCACGTGACCCGCTCGACGACGCGCCAGAGGAGGCTCGGGCCGTGCGGAAACGGCGTCGCCGGGTGGCCGGGAGGCCGGGGTCCGGCCGGACGCTGCGGCGGTGCCGGGCCGGGTGTTTGCACGTTCAGAAATTACCTTGACCCGCGCAGACCCTCCGGCTACGCCGGAGGACCTACCTGGACCCGCGCAGACCCTCCGGCTACGCCGGAGGCCTGCACGCTATGAAGTAAGCGCAACAAGCCGGTTCACGAGCCTCTGTTCCCTTCTAAGCGTGCAGGCCTCCGGCGCCAGCCGGAGGGTCTGCGCGGGTCCAATTAAATCCCGAACAGCTTCTGCACCTGGTGCCACACGGTCAGCGCCAGGAAGACGCTCCCGGCGATCAGAACCGCGAGGGCGATCCAGAACCGGAGTCGCGCCCGCCGGGTGCTCCGGCGTCGCTCGATGATCGCGTGGCGCCGCGCGCGGTGGGCGCGG
>Ga0136620_10001155_pt1 | contig 12453 bp, 8 predicted proteins | sample AntDrymUQ4162106_2_FD_104806 | JGI IMG/M metagenome (GOLD analysis project Ga0136620, IMG submission 104806) | Polar desert sand microbial communities from Dry Valleys, Antarctica - metaG UQ416 (21.06) | ecosystem: Environmental > Terrestrial > Soil > Desert | place: Antarctica: Dry Valley... | reverse complement strand
TGATCATCATCGGAAGCGGGCCCGCCGGGTATACGGCGGCGCTCTACACGTCGCGCGCAGATCTCAACCCGCTCGTGTTCGAGGGCTTCCAGTGGGGCGGCCTGCTCCAGCAGACCACCGACGTGGAGAACTACCCGGGCTACCCCGAGGGGGTCATGGGCCCGGACATGATGCAGCAGTTTCGCGACCAAGCCGAGCGCTTCGGCACCCGTTTCGTGACCGACGACGTGACCCGCGTCGAGCTCTCCACCGACGGAGGAGTGCACCGCGTGTTCGTCGGCGATGAGGAGCATCTGGCAAGGTCGCTGATCCTGGCCATGGGAGCCGAGCCCACCAAGCTGGGCGTGCCCGGCGAGGAGGAGCTGGCCTCACGCGGCGTGAGCTACTGCGCCACCTGCGACGCCGCGTTCTTCCGCGACAAGCCCACCATCGTGGTCGGTGGCGGCGACACCGCCATGGAGGACGCAACCTTCCTCGCCAAGTTCGCAAAGGACGTGAAGGTCGTGCACCGCCGCGACGAGTTCCGCGCCTCGGCGGTGATGCTCAACCGCGCCCGCGAGACCGACAACATCGAGTTGCTCACTCCGTACACGGTGGACCGCTTCGAGTCCGGCGACGGGGGCATGCTCACCAAGGTCGTGCTCGACCATACCGGCGGCGGCGAGGACCGCGTGCTGGAGATCGATGGGGCGTTCATCGCGGTCGGCCATCGGCCCAACTCGGCGATCGTCGAGGGCCAGGTCGACACCGACGAGAACGGCTACGTAGAGGTCGAAGGGCGCTCAACGCGCACCAACCTCGACGGGGTCTTCGCCGCCGGCGACGTGGTGGACCACACCTACCGCCAGGCTGTGACCGCCGCCGGCTCGGGCTGTGCCGCCGCCCTGGACGCCGAGGCCTACCTGCGCGACGCGCCGGTGGACGCCGAGGCCCACTGGGAGCCCGACCCGGACAAGATCGAGGCGGCGGCCGAGAAGGCCGCGACCGGCAGCTAGCCGTCCGAGTGCGGCCTCAGAGGAAGCAGCGACCCTCGCCGCGGTAGGTAGGCACCTCGTCCACCACGTCGCCGCCGCTCACGAGGTGAAGCGTCTCGAAGCGCTCGCACAGCTCCCCTGCCTTCGCGTGGCGCAGGTAGACGTTGTCACCCACGCCGAGCCGTCCGGCGGCATCGCCGGTCACCGGCGTCTGCACCTCGCCCGCGCCCTCGAGTGAGTCCAGCTCCAGGCCCCCGGGGAGGTGGGGCTCGGGCAAGCGGTCGGCGCCCCCTGCGCCCGAGGCCGGATAGCCGCCGCCGAGAAGGGTGGCCGTGCGAGGCCCCGGGCGGCGCCCGACGGGCAGCGCGAACATCGCGGCCGGCTGCAACCGGAACGCCGAGTAGCGGTCGAACAGGGTGGGGGCGAAGAAGCCCGAGCCGGCGGTCAGTTCGGTGACCGCAGGCTCGGCGCCGGTGGTGTGCAGGCTGCCGGTGCCGCCGCCATTGACCAGCCCCAGCGGAGCCACCCCGCTCACCGCCTGCACCACCGCGGCGCGGCGCTCGGCGATCTCTCTGGCCGAAGCCCGCTGAATCCGGCGGATTATCCGGCCCTGCAGGGGCTTGCCGAGCGGACGGTCGCCAACACCGGCGATGTGTCCCTCGTAGCCCATCAGCCCGGCCAGCTCCAGGCCTGGCCGGCGGACGATCTCCTGCGCCATCGCCGCGGCCTGCTCGGGCGTGCGGATGCAGGAGCGCTTGGGACCGATCTTCACGCGCCCGCGCGCGAGGTGGAAGCCCACATCGAGCTCGATGCAGACCCTGATCGGAGCGGCAGGCGTGAGCACCGCGCCGGCGATGAGGTCGAGGTGGTCGATGGCGTCGACCATCACGATGGGGCGGCCTTCGCCCTCCAGTCGGCCGAGCGCTGCCAGCGCGGCGCGGTCGGAGGTGGGGTAGGCCAGCAGCAGATCGCGAAAGCCGTGGCCGTGCAGCCAGAGCGTCTCGTCGAGAGTGAAGGTCATGAGTCCGCGGTAGCGCTCGTCGCGGGACAGGATGCGCTCCAGGATCGACCGGCAGCGCACCGACTTGCTGGCCACGCGGATCGGCTTGCCCGCCGCGCGGCGGGCCATGGCCTCCGCGTTGAGCCACAGAGCGTCCAGGTCCACGAGCGCGAACGGGCCATCGAGGTCGGCGAAGATCGCCTCCAGCGCGGCGTGATCGAGCGGGGCCGGTGCGGGGCCGGGCGCGGACCTCGCGGTGTCGGTGGCGGCCACGCCGGGATGATCGCGCGCGGGTAGCGTCAGCGCAATGAGCGACGAGCCCGCGGCGCGCCGGTCGCCAACCGACGCTGTGCCGCCCACCGTGCTCGTACTGGGCGCCGTGGCGTCGGTCCAGACGGGCGCCTCGCTGGCCAAGTCGCTGTTCGACGAGGTTGGGCCGGGCGGCACCGTGCTCTTGCGCGTGCTCCTGGCGGCGATCCTGCTCATTGCCCTGTGGCGCCCGGCGGTCCGGGGACGCAGTCGCGCCGACTGGATGCTCGTCCTCGCCTTCGGCCTCTCGCTGGCGGGCATGAACTTCGCCTTCTACTCGGCCCTGGACCGCATCCCGCTGGGCGTCGCGGTCACCCTGGAGTTCGTCGGGCCGCTGGGCGTGGCCGTGGCCGGCTCGCGGCGGGCGCTTGACCTCGTTTGGGTGGTGATGGCCGCTGCCGGCATCCTCCTGCTCGCCGATCCGCTGAGCGGCGGCGGCACCGACGCCCGCGGCGCCGGGCTCGCCCTGCTGGCGGGCGCCTTCTGGGCCGCCTACATCCTGCTGGCCGCCCGCGCCGGCCAGGTGTTCCCGGGCGGGTCGGGACTGGCGCTCGCGCTGGTCGCCGCCAGCGCCGTGCTGTTGCCGTTCGGGGTGGCACAGGGCGGCGCCGATCTGCTCACACCCGAGGTGCTGGCCGTAGGCGCCGGCGTGGCGATGCTGTCCTCGGCGATCCCCTACTCGCTCGAGTTGGAAGCGCTGCGTCGCCTGCCCGCGCGGGTGTTCGGAGTGCTCATGAGCCTGGAGCCCGGGATGGCGGCCCTGGCCGGCTTCGTGGTGCTCGGGGAGGTGTTGGGCGCGCGCGAGGTGGCAGCCATCGCCCTGGTGGTGGCGGCGAGCGCCGGAGCGGCTCGGTCAGCGGGCGCCGAGCGGCCGCCGGTGGTGGACTAGTGGTCCGTCCGACAAGTTCGAGGATGGACCACTAGGCGGGGCGCTGGCAGCGCTGGGCCGCATTGACCTTGCATATCAATGCAAAATGCGGCCCACTTCCCAGGAGGCCGGTCGTGCGTTGCGGCCCGGCCTCGTGCGTTGCGGCCGGCCTCCTCAACGCAGATAGACCGGGTTGGAGAGCACCCACGTGCGCTCCGCGCCGTGGCTCGCCAGCCGCGCCTCCACCCGGTAGACGCCCGGCCCCTCGACCTCCTGCACCAGGGCCTGCGTTCGAGCGCGCGCCACCGTGTGGCCGTCGTGCAACAGGCGCACATCGGCGGGGCGGGGCAGACGCGCGTGCAGCGTCCAGCCGCCGGCGCCGGCCTCGCCGCCCATCTCCACACGCTCACCGCGGAAGCGCTCGCCGAAGAAGCGAAAGCCCGTGGCGGGCGCCACCGAGTGCGCCGCGATGTAGCACCGGCCCTTCCGCAGAGCGGAGTACACCAGGCCCCGATCGTGCTCCATCCGGCCGGTGGGCTCGCGCTCGATGAGCACGTGGGTGCGCAGCTGGCCAAAGGATCGCCGGTAGCTCATCAGCCGCAGGGTGCGCCCGGCGAAACGCAGCCCGAACTGGTGGGCGTCGAGGCCGCCGATGCCCACCACGCGCCTGGCGGCGCCCAGCCGGTCCCACTCGCGCAGATTGCGTTCGGGGGGATGGGTCACGAAACGCTCGGGGCGGGTGATGAAGCGCAGCGCCTCGCGCAGACCCGCCAGCGCCTGGCCGTTGTCTGCCAGGAAGCTCCACAGCTCCAGGCCGTCGAGGCAGTCGAGGTCATCCCAGCGCATGTCGACCGAGAGGCGTTGGAAGCGCCCCGAGCCCGAGGCGAACGGGTGGGCGGCGAAGCCGAAGCCTCCCTGCTCGCGGACTGCCTCGACGATGCCCGCGGGGCCCAGGCCCCGCCAGCGAATCTCATCGTCCAGCCCGAAAGCGAGAAAGTGGTTGCGCTCGGGCGGGGAGACCTCATGCCCCGCCAGGAGCAGGGTGCGCCCGTACCACCCCTCCTCTCCCCGGCGGCGGGCGGCAAGGGTGTCGTGATCGGTGAGCAGGACCACGTCGGCGCCCGCCTTTTCCGCGGCCCCGGCAATCTGTGCGACCGTACCCGTGCCGTCTGAGTGGGTGGAGTGCACGTGCAACACGCACGAGAGGTCATGCAGGCGGTCCACCGCGCGAGCGTACCCCGGTGCGCCGGTACGCTTGCCCGCGCATGGGTCCCGTCGCCAGTCCCGAGGCCGTGGGCATCCGCTCGTTCCACGAGTTCGATGACGCCAACGCGACCTGGCCCCGCGGCGAGCGCCTCGTGGCCATCCGCACGGCTGCCGAGAAGTTCCGCCGCCGCTTCAAGGAGCAGGGGCAGGTGCGCGGTCTGCGTACGGTCGACCTCGTGAGCGTCGGGTACCCGGTGCGCTACGCGTTCGGAGGTGCGGTGCGGCGCCCGGTCAACCCCTACGTGAACATCCTCAACCGCTTGGTGGTCGTGCAGTACGCGGACTTCGAGGGAGAGGTCAAGACCCTGTGCTGGGAGCCCACGGTGCCCGAGGGATCGAGCGAGGCGCCCTTCTACGCGCAGTTGATCGAGCGCTACGGCAAGCGGCTGTCGCGCAGCGTGCTCTCCGAGGAATTTCACACCGTGCGGGAGGCCCTGGCGCTGTGCGGCCTGAGGCCGGAGGACGTGGACTTCGTGAGCTTTGACCACCTGCACGTGCAGGACCTGCGCATCCTGATGGGAACGACCCGACCGGTGCAGGGCGAGCCCGGCCCTCGCGCGCCGTTCTTTCCCAACGCCACCTTCCTGTGCCAGCGCAAGGAGGTGGACACCTTTCGTTCGCCCCACCCGATGCAATGGGCCTGGTATGTGCCCGGCGGCATGGATCACGTGATCGAGGATCGCCTGGTGCTGCTGGACGGCGACGTGGAGCTGGGCGAGGGCGTGGCGCTGGTTGCCACGCCCGGCCATACCTACGGCAACCAGTCGCTCGCGCTCAACACGCCCGACGGCGTATGGCTGTCCTCCGAGAACGGCGTGGCGGCTGACAACTGGCACCCGCACCTCTCAAAGATCCCCGGCGTGCGCAAGGAGGCGGAGTTCATGCGGCGCGAGGTGATCCTCAACTCCAACACCCTCGAGGACTCGATCGACCAGTACGACTCGATGGTCAAGGAGAAGGCGCTGGCGGATCCCAACCGCGAGGACCCCCGCTGGATGAACGTCCTCCCCTCCTCGGAGTTGACCGCGTGGCGGCGCCAATGGCCGGTCCTGCCGAGCTTCAGCTATGGCGGCATCGGATACGGGTCCGTAGGGCCTCTCCCGCGCTAGTACATCCGGCCGAAGGTTCGAGCGGGAATCGGCGAGCGGCTGGACGCCGCCAGGCGCGTCCAGCCGCCGCCGAAACCGCTCGAACTTGAGGACGGGTGTACTAAGCCCCGATCGTCACACCTTCCGCCCGCCGCTGTTTGAGTGACGTGCGCAGGGGAGCCCTCACGATCGCACTGCTGGCCATCTTGGTCGCCACCGCCCACGCCGCCGCGCCGTCCAACGACGACCGCGCCGATGCGACGGCGATCGAGCCGCCGGCGAGCGTGCGGGGTAGCACCACTCAGGCCACGCTGGAGGACGGCGAGGCGGCCTCGGGGTGCTCGGACAGCCGGGGCTCCGTCTGGTACGAGATTCGCCCGGGTCCGGCCCGCCGGCTGGCGCTGCGGTTGAACGCGGGCGGCGACCTCGACGCGGTGATGGACGTCTACAGTCGGCGGCGCTCGCAGCTGACCCCCGTGCGCTGTGACAGCACCGACGACGACGGCGAGGCGGCCATCGCCTTCCAGGCGGCGGCAGGCACCAGCTACTTCGTGCGGGTGGCCAAGCGCACGGGCTCAGTGGACGGTGCGTTCAGCCTGGACCTCTTCGCTCCCCAGCCCGCGGCGCGCCCGCCGGGTCGGCGGTTGCCATCGAAGGGCGTAACGCGCTCGCTCGACCGCCTGGGCAACACCGACGACGCCTGGTCGCGCCCGATGCGGGCAGGGCGCTCCTATCGCGTCAACCTGGCCACGGAAGGGCGCTGCATGCGTCTGCGGATCTTCGGTCCGCGCGCCCGCTCGTTCGAAGGAGGGTTCAAGCGCCAGCGGTTCTGCGGCGGATACCTGCTCTACACCCCCGGCCCTGGCGAAGGCGGCCGCCAGTCCCTGCTCGTCGAGGCCGAAGGCCGTGCCCGTGGCCGGCAGCGCTACCACCTCCAGGTGGCGCCGGCCGGCGGTGACGACTCGCTGCCCGGCCGCCGGCTCGGTCGCCGAGCACGCGGCTCTCTCAACGGCTCGCGCGCCGATGTGGTGGACCTCTATCGCTTCGACGTTCTGCAACGCAGCAACGTGACCCTGCGGCTGCGCGCGAGCGGGAGCGACTCGTTCGACCTCCTGCTGCTCCGCCAGAGCGGGCGGCGACTGGAGTGCGGCTGCGGCCAGAGCGGCGACGTGGCGGCCTCGAGGCGCCTGCGCCCCGGGCGCTACTACGTCGCAGTCCGGGCCAACGGCGGCAGCGCGGGCGGGTACCGCCTCGGCCGCTCGGTGCGCACCATTACATCCACCGGCATCACCATCGACGGTGCCCGTCGCGTGCGGTCCACTCCAGGGCGAGCCGTGTCGATCCGCGCCTCGGTGCGCCCCTCCTCCAGCGGCCCGTTTACGATCCTTGTGGAGCGTTTCGACCCGCTGTTCGGGTGGCAGTTTGCGCAGCGCTATCGCACCCGCGCAGTGGCCGGGAGCGCGGCCGTGCGGTTCCGCCCGCCCGCCGAGGGCCGCTACCGCGCCAAGGCGTTCTTCCGCGGCTCGCGCTCAGCGGCGGAGAGCCAGAGCCGGTACGCCGGGCTCTTGGTGGCCGGCCCTCTGCGCCCCTGACGCGGCGGCCCGGCTGGGTGGCCGGTAAGTAGTGTTGAAGCCGTGAGCCACCCCGACAGCTTCGGCGCGCGCTCCACCCTCGAGGTTGGCGGCGAGAGCCACGAGATCTTTCGTCTGGACGCACTCGCCGATGCCTACGACGTGGCCCGGCTGCCCTACTCGATCAAGGTGCTGCTGGAGAACCTCCTGCGCAACGAGGACGGCGACGCGGTCACCAAGGAGTCGATCGAGTCGGTGGCCGGCTGGCAGGCGGGCCACGAGCCCGCACACGAGATCGCCTACAGCCCGAGCCGTGTGCTGATGCAGGATTTCACCGGCGTGCCCGCCATCGTGGACCTCGCCGCCATGCGCGACGCGATGGAGGCCCTCGGGGGCGATCCCACGGTGATCAACCCGCTGGTGCCGGTCGAGCTGGTGATCGACCATTCCATCCAGGTGGACAGCTTCGCGGAGAAGCTCGCCTTCCAGAAGAACGCCGAGCTGGAGTTCGAGCGCAACCGCGAGCGCTACGCCTTCCTGCGCTGGGGCCAGGGAGCCTTCGACGACTTCTCTGTGGTGCCGCCCAATACAGGTATCTGCCACCAGGTGAATCTCGAGTACCTGTCGCGGGTCGTGGAGTCGCGGGACGGGCAGGCCTTCCCCGACACGCTTGTGGGCACCGACTCCCACACCACGATGGTCAACGGCCTGGGTGTGCTCGGCTGGGGCGTGGGCGGGATCGAGGCCGAGGCGGCCATGCTCGGCCAGCCCGTGTCCATGTTGCTGCCCCAGGTGGTGGGCTTCCGGGTGGAGAACGAGCTGCCCGAAGGATCGACGGCCACCGATCTGGTCCTCACCGTGACCGAGATGCTGCGTGCGCGCGGCGTGGTGGGCAAGTTCGTGGAGTTCTACGGCCCGGGCCTGGCCAATCTGACGCTGGCCGACCGGGCCACGATAGGAAACATGTCGCCGGAGTTCGGCTCCACCTGCGCGATCTTCCCGGTAGACGCCGAGACGCTGCGCTACCTGGAGTTCTCCGGCCGCCCTAAGGAGCGCCTTGACCTGGTGGAAGCCTACGCGCGGGAGCAGGGCATGTTCCACGACGAGTCGTCGGTGGACCCCGAGTACTCCGACGGCCTGGAGCTCGATCTCTCCTCGGTGGAGCCCAGCCTGGCCGGCCCCAAGCGCCCACAGGACCGGGTGCCGCTCTCGGCCGCGGCCGGCGACTTCCTGGGCGAGCTGGCCGACCAGGCCAATGGCAAGGATTCCGACCATGGGGGCAACGGGGCGCGTGACACCTTCCCCGCCAGCGACCCGCCTTCCTCGATCGCCGGCCAGGACGACGGCGAGGACGATGGCAAGCCCGCCCGTCAGCACCGTGGCAGCGACCGCGATGCGGTGACCCGCTCCAGCGCCCGCGTCAAGCTCGACGGCCACGAGTTCGACCTCGAGGACGGCGCCGTCGTGATCGCCGCGATCACCAGCTGCACCAACACCTCCAATCCGTCGGTCATGCTCGGCGCCGGCCTTCTGGCCAAGAACGCCGCGGACCGCGGCCTGCAGCGCAAGCCGTGGGTCAAGACCAGCCTTGCGCCCGGCTCCAAGGTGGTCACCGACTACCTCGACCGCGCGCAGCTCACGGAGCCGCTCTCTGCCCTGGGCTTCGATCTCGTGGGCTACGGGTGCACCACCTGCATCGGCAATTCGGGCCCGCTGCAGGACGAGATCTCGGCGGGGATCGAGGCGGAGGACCTGACGGTGTGCTCGGTGCTGTCGGGCAACCGCAACTTCGAGGGGCGCATCCACCCCGAGGTCAAGATGAACTACCTCGCATCGCCGCCGCTGTGCGTGGCCTATGCGCTGGCGGGCCGGATGGACCTGGACCTCTACAACGAGCCACTGGGCCAGAGCAGCGACGGCGAGGACGTCTACCTGCGCGACATCTGGCCCTCCGCCGCGGACGTAGAGGCCCAGATCGAGTCGGCGATCGATTCCGACATGTTCCGCAAGAGCTATGGCGAAGTGTTCGAGGGCGACGAGAACTGGAACGAGCTCGAGGTCCCCGAGGGCGATCGCTACGCCTGGGACGACGACTCCACCTACGTCAAGCGCCCGCCCTACTTCGAAGGGATGGACGCCGAGGCGCCCGAGGGCTACGAGCAGATCACCGGGGCCCGCGTCATCGCCCGTCTGGGCGACAGCGTGACCACCGACCACATCTCGCCCGCGGGCGCGATCAAGAAGGACACCCCGGCGGGGCAGTACCTGATCGGCAACGGCGTCGAGCGGCGCCAGTTCAACTCCTACGGCTCGCGCCGCGGCAACCACGAGGTGATGATGCGCGGCACGTTCGCCAACGTCCGGTTGCGCAACCAACTCGCCCCCGGCACCGAGGGCGGCTACACGAAGAAAGATGGTGCCGAGCGGTTCATCTACGACGCCGCGATGGAGTACGCCGACGAGGGCGTGCCGCTGTGCGTGCTGGCGGGCAAGGAGTACGGCTCGGGGTCATCGCGCGACTGGGCGGCCAAGGGGCCGCTCCTCCTGGGCATCCGGTTCGCGATCGCGGAGAGCTACGAGCGCATCCACCGCTCCAACCTGGTCGGGATGGGCGTGCTGCCGCTGCAGTTCCCCGACGGCGAGTCGGCGGAGTCGCTCGGCCTCGAGGGCACGGAGACCTTCGATCTGGCCGAGCTGGAGGACGGGGCGCGGGAGCTGACGGTCACCGCCAAGCCCGCGGGCGGGGGAGACCCAATCGAGTTTGACGCCCGTGTGCGCATCGACACCCCCAACGAGTGGCTCTACTACCGCCACGGGGGCATCCTTCACTTCGTGCTGCGCCAGCTGCGCGACCGCGGCTAGCCCCGCCGGACCCGCTCGCAGTCGCTCGACACGCGGTCGCTCCCGTCGGCCGAGACGGTGTCGCGGCCACGGCCGCAGCTGATCCGGTCGCGGCTCCCGTCGCGGGCGCGGATGCGGTCGTTGCCGGCGCGGCCGAACAGCCGGTCCGCGCCCGAGCCGCCGACCACCAGGTCATTGCCCGCGTTGCCGGACACTCCGTCGGCGCCCGGTCCTCCGAAGGCACGATCCTTGCCTGCTCCGACAATCACGCGGTCGTCGCCGTCGCCGCCGGAAGCAGCGTCATCGCCCGATCCGCCGCCGACCCGGTCGTTGCCCGCACGCCCGAAGACCCGGTCCGCGCCCGGGCCGCCGGTCACGCGATCGTTGCCGTCGTTGCCCGAGACCTGGTCGTCGTCCTCGCGGCCGAAGACCCGATCGTCGCCGGCCATGCCCTGCATCAGGTCCCGGTCGGCGTTGCCGGACAGGCCGTCGTTGCCGTCTCCGCCGTTCACGCAGTCGCCACCCTCTCCGGCACGGACCTTGTCGTCGCCGCCGAGAGTGGCCACGTTGTCACCACCTCGAGTGGTGCGGGCCTCGTCGTTGCCGGCCGTGCCCGTCAGATTGTTGCCACAGGAGTTGGTGTACACGAACAGCCCCTTCTGGCTGCCGAACTGGACGAAGCTGCGCGAGAGCGAGGGCTGGCCCATGCCGGACCTGTCGAGGCGGTCGCCTTCGTTGCCTGCGTTCTCGTCGAAGTCCCCGCCGGCTACCGGCTGGGCGGTGTCCAGGCGCAGCACGAACTGCGCGCCCTCGTCGTTTGTCACGTAGATGAAGTCACCTGATGCGGCCGCCGTGGTCTGGCCAAAGCCGGTGGTTCCGGGGCTTTGGGCGGTCGAGCTGAGCACCGCGTCCTGGGCCAGGTCATCGGTGCCCAGCACGTAGAGGTTGGTGCCCGTGGTCACGATCACCTTCCCGGGCAGGATGCTCGGCTCGGACTCTTGGTCGGTGGCGAGCGCGGGGGCGGGAGAGCCTCCCAGCACCGGACTGGTTGCGGCGGTGGAGAGGGACTGCTCGTTGGCGTTCTGCATCAGCCTGTAGACCCTGGTTCCTCCGCCCGCTGCGGCTGCGACGTAGATCACGGGTGCGGTACGCACCGGGTTCATGGGATTCGGCGTCATGCCGTTCGGCTGGATCGGTACCGTTGCGGTCTGCACAGACCCGCCGAGGCCGGCCGAGGCCGGACCGCCGGACAGGTCGCTCACCGCGAAGGTTCGTAGGTTCTGTGCGGTGCCGACCGCGATGTAGGGCCTGGGGTTACCGGCGGGGTCGCGCAAGAAGACGAGAGTCGGGCTGGCCTGCGGATCGGCGTCAACATCGGCTGTGCTGGTGACCGAGCCGAAGCTCGCGCCTGTGCCTCCGGCCCCGGTGATGGGCACGCGGAACAGGCGCTCGTCGTCACCGTTCTCTGCGACGAAGAAGAGCACCCGGCCGCCCTGGGGGTCCGGGCCGGTCGTCACGGCCGAGGATCGGATCGAGAAGCCGTCGGTGCCGGCTAGGGGCTGCTGCTTAACCAGCGACCCGGAGCTCTCGTCCAACTGTGCGATCGCGATGTCGCCGGTGGCGCTCTGGTCGTTGTCGTTGTGCACCGCGAAGACCTGGCCGAGGGATGTGGGGCCGGAGGTCTCTGCGAAGCTCACGCTCGAGGGCTCCGGGGTTGCCGCACCGGGGCCGAAGACGTCGGGATCCGCCAAGCCGTCGTCGATCTTCACGCCCTCCTCGGGTCCCACGGCGGCTCCGCTGTCCAGCCGCCGCACGTGGACCCGGCCGTTGGCGTTGGCGGGACCGCCCGACATCGCCTCCTGCGGGTTGACGGTGCCGTAGATCACACGCTGCGACGAAGGCACGCCGGTGCTGGTGAGGGGGGAGGTCTTGAAGAACTGGTCGCCGGCGGCGGTCTTGGAGTACAGGAACTTCACGGGCGCGATGCCCTCGCCGACGGGCTGGTAGCCCGAGCGTCCGTTGTCGCCTCCGAAGAACGGCCAATGCACCGCCTGCGCGCTGGTCGCCGTCATCCCCGTCATCGCCACTGCCAGCAGACCAACTACAGCGTTCCGTCGCCCACGCACTCGTGTCTCCCCCGTCGTGCCGTTCCCCGAACGGGAGGCGGCTTGTAGGTATATTCGCGACAGAGCCGCGGTCGGTTCAATCCGGCTTAGCTGACGGTGCGGCGAAACAGCAGGCCGCAGATGGCGGCGGCGATGAGGGCGAGGATGGGCAGCCCGAGGCTGATCACGCCCACGAGCGCAAGCACGATGCCGCCCACGGCCAGGAAGCCAAAGGTGGCCGTGGCGAGTGCGAAGCGGTAGGCCCGCTGCTCGCGGACGCTGCGGGACGGGCGGCGCTCGATATCGCTCATGCAGCCATCTTGGCAGGCTGGCCTTCAGCAGTGGCCATCAGCGCTCGGCGGCCGCGGACAGCGCGATGCCCAGTGACGCGGCGCGGCGCAGCAGCGGCGCCGCCCGGTAGCGCTCCTCGC
>Ga0136620_10001154_pt1 | contig 12456 bp, 10 predicted proteins | sample AntDrymUQ4162106_2_FD_104806 | JGI IMG/M metagenome (GOLD analysis project Ga0136620, IMG submission 104806) | Polar desert sand microbial communities from Dry Valleys, Antarctica - metaG UQ416 (21.06) | ecosystem: Environmental > Terrestrial > Soil > Desert | place: Antarctica: Dry Valley... | reverse complement strand
TGAGCGGGACTTTCCTTAGGAGCCCAGTGCCGGACTCGAACCGGCGACCCCTTCCTTACCATGCGCTCAGCCGCTCTCGCTAACAGTCGTCAATGGTCGCGAGGCCGCAGCCGGGCGCCGCGTCGCCCTTCAAGCCTTCGCCGCCGGTGTCCGCGAACCGTCACCGGCGGTTTCCAACGGGGCGTTCCAAATCGGTGCCCGCGGTCGCAGATGCGCCCTTGCACAGTCTCGTACCCGCGCCGGGCCGTTCTCGCGCCCTGCTTGGCGATCGTGAAAGCGCCGCGTCGCTCTGGCGCTCCTCTGTATTCAAGTCGCCTGAGCGCGGCCCGCATCCAATAGCAGTCGAGGGGGTGGTTGAGAACGCCCGCCGTCCACCCCGCGATTCCGCCCTCTTCCCGCGATCGCTTCCGCGGCGGCCGCTGTAGAGGATGACCTATACAACACCAACCGACCGCACTCGGCGCTTGGCATGATGGCTCCGGCCCGCTTCGCCGCCAGCTGGCGGCGAAGCGACCAACAGATCAAACGACTCTCATTGGCGGTGGACCGATGAGGGGGGTCCGGTCACATCTGCTCGCAACGCTCGGAGCCGCAGGGCGGCGGACGGTGGAGGACGCTACGACGCGGATCGCCAGATCGCGCGGCTCGGAGCTGCTGAGGATAGTCGCAGGCCGTTGACCGGCGGCGGCGGACCCAGGCGAGCGTAAGGCCGGGATCGGGGCGTCCCTCAGCCGGTCTGGCAGGACGGGCCACCGCCTGCGGGAACCCAGTACGCACCGCTGGACGGGACCTTCATCGAACGCGGCGTTCGCGGCGGGACTCCCGCGTCCTGAGAAAAGAACACCGGCCAGCCCCTCGCGGCGCATCCGCGCGTAGGTCACCTTCTCCGCCTCCGCGAAAAGGACGACACGCCGTCCGAGCCTGGGACCGAAAAGCGGGTAGTCCAGCGTCTTCCCCGCCAACGAGCCGAGCGACTCATCGAAGCGCGACCCGTCGAGTACGCGCGCGAGGATCTCGCGGGGGTCGAAAGGCACGGCGCAGATCGGCCGAGGGGATCCCCGAGGAGTCGGCGGGATCCTCGAGCGGATCGTCCGCGACCTCGGAGGGCGCGGGACCCCCGGGATGCCGGCCGCCGACAGGCGCGTCAGGTCGCGGAAGGCCTGGCCGCCGGGGACGAAGGCCTCGGCCTGGGTCGGCAGGTCGGCGCCGCCGGACTCGACGAGGCTGATGTAGGGCAGCCGATTCTCGAGCGCGATCTCCTGCCCGCGGACGACCTTGCGAAAGCCGTAGGGGTTGAGGGTGCCGCCGCGGACGGTGGGGTCGTTGGCGGAGATCACGCACTCGACGCCCTCGATCACGCCTATCCCGCAGACGATGGAGGCGCCCGGGTGAAAGTCGCTCTCGGCGGCCGCGAGCGGCATGAGCTCGAGGAAGGGCGCGTCGCGGTCGAGCAGGAGCTCGATGCGCTCGCGCGCGGGGAGCTTGCCTCTTTGGCGATGGCGCTCGACGTAGCGCTCGCCGCCGCCCGCGCGGGCCCGGGCGAGCAGCTCCTCTACGGCGTCGAGGTGGGCGAGCATGGCCTCGCGGTTGACCCCCGCGGCGTCTGAGCCTGGGTCAAAGGCACTCTTCAGCGCGGGCATGCGCGGATCCTACGTCCAGCCCGAGCTTGGGACGAGTGAAGCGCTCGATGAGGCTTGCGAAAGGCTCCGCTCAGGTGGTGATCGCTCGCGCCACCGGCGGCGCCAGCTTCTCGCCGAGCTCCCCAGGCTTCCAGCGTGTCTTGGGAGCGATCGCCCGCTCGACCACGCGGGCCTGGTAGCGCTGGACGACCCGGAGCGTCGACTCGATCAGCTCGTCGCCGAGCAGGTGCGGCTGGAGGCCCAGGTCGCGCAGCTTGGTGTTGGCGGCGTTATAGTAGTGCTCCTCGGCCTCGACGCGCGGGTTCGGGTAGCTGCGGATCTCGACCCGGTGCCCGAGCTTCGCCGCCGCCCGCTGGACGAGCTCGGCCAACTCGAGCACGGTGAACTGCTCGGTGAACTGGTTGAAGACCCGGAACTCGCCGAGCTCGGCGGAGTTGTTCACCGCGAGCTCGACGCACTGCAGGGTGTCGCGGATATTGAGGAACCCGCGCGTCTGGCGGCCCTTGCCGTAGACGGTGAGGGGATGGCCGATGATCGCCTGAACACAGAAGCGGTTGAGTGCGGTACCGAAGATCTCGTCGTAGTCGAAGCGGGTGAGCAGACGCTCGTCCTGAGCGGTCTCGCCGGTCTCGATGCCGTAGACCACGCCCTGGTTCAGGTCGGTCGCGCGCAGCCCCCAGATCCTGCACGCGAAGTGGATGTTGTGCGAGTCGTGGACCTTCGACAGGTGGTAGATCGAACCGGGCAGCTTCGGGAACGGGAGGGTGTCCCGCCGCCCCTTGTGCTCGATGTCTATGTATCCCTCCTCGATGTCGATGTTGGGGGTCCCGTACTCGCCCATCGTCCCGAGCTTCACGAGGTGGCAGGCCGGCACGTGATCGCGGATCGCGAACAGGAGGTTGAGCGTGCCGATCACGTTCGTGTGCTGGGTCTTCACGGCGTGGCGGCGTGAGATCATCGAGTAGGGCGCGGAGGGCTGCTCGCCGTAGTGGACCACTGCCTCGGGGAGCGTCTCCGCGACCACCTTGTCGAGGAACTCGCCATCCTCGACGTCGCCGACGAAGGAATGGATCTCGCGTCCGGAGATCTCCCGCCAAGCGTCGATCCGCTCACCGAGCGACCGGATCGGGGTGAGCGAGTCGGTCGAGTGCTCGTTGTGCCAGCGACGGCGCGAGAAGTTGTCGACGATCGACACCTCGTGCCCGCGTGAGGAGAACCGCAGGGCGGTCGGCCAGCCCAGGTAACCGTCGCCCCCTAAGATGAGAACCCGCATTACCTTGACCCTAACGCGGGGGTCGGCCGGAAGTTGCGGGTCTGGCCGGATGGCCCGGCCACGCACGGCCGGGCCATCTATGTCCTCGCAGGGGAGTGGCGCTCTTGCGCGCCGCTCGATGCGGCGTTACTCGCTCGACTTGCGCCGCAGCACCAGGCCCCCGCCGAGCATCGCCAGCCCGCCGATCAGGAGGGGAAAGGCGACGAGGCCCGTGTTTGCGAGTGACCCGTCGCCCGTGCCGTCCCCGGCTCCCGTGCCATCGGCGAAGCCGTCGCCGGCGGCGTCCCCGTCGCCCGTGCCGTCAGCGAACCCGTCGCCATCGCCCGTGCCGTCATCGAAACTCGCGCCCGAGCCGTCGCCGTCGGCGTCTTCGTCACCGCCAGCACCCCCTTCGTCACCTTCGTCGCCTCCGCCTCCGCCGCCGCCGCCGCCGCCGCCGCCGCCGCCAGCGCTGCCATTATCCTGCGCCAGGTCGGGGGACGAGGCGTCGAAGCCGCCATCGGAGATCGCCGAGCCGGTCAAGCCGAGGCCTGCGGACGTCGTCAGCAGGCCGATAGTCAGGAGAAGGGGGACAAGCAAGCGTGGCTTCATGGGGCTGAGTCTCCTCATCGAAAAGAGTTGCCAGGGTGATCGCCGGCTCGCAGCGCGATCGAGCGTGCGTCGCCAGAGGTGGTCCAGCTCGATGCCCGTCGGCTCACCGCGAGCGCTGCGAAGCGCCTCGCCGAGCCGGTCGAGGTCGCGAGCTTCATGGTCGGAAGCATCCATCCTCCACTAAGACGAACGACCCGACCGATTCCTTACTGGCCCCGAAGCGAGGATGCGCCTTCACGATGTCGAGCGGCTCTACGCCGAGCACGCGCGCGGCCTTCTCCGCTTCCTCGCCTATCGCGCAGGGGACGAGAGATTGGCCGAGGATCTCGTCTCCGAGGTCTTCGAACGAGCCATCCGCGTGCCACGTCTCAGGGCGAGGGATTCCGCGGCTGAGAAGGCCTGGCTCTACAAGACCGCCCTTAACCTGCTGAGGGACCGCTTCCGTCGCCAGGATGCCGAGGGGCGCGCGCTCGACAGGGCCACCCCCCCGACCGGAGCCGGCGCGTCGAGCGGCTTCGAGGAGCGGATCGAGGATCGCGAGCTGCTCCTCGGCGCCTTGGCAGGACTGAGCGACGAGGAGCGAGAGGCGCTGGCGCTGCGCTTTGGGGCGGAGCTCTCGGTGCCCGAGGTCGCGCGCATCACCGGTCAGTCGTTGAGCACCGCCGAGGGCCGGGTGTACCGAGGGTTGCGAAAGCTGCGCGACCTGCTCGACGAGTAGGGCCGAGGCGCGGCGCAGCGGAGAGACCTCGCCGCGTGGCTCAGGTCGAGAGCCCCTTTCGCAACACGAGCGTGCCGCGACCGCGATCGTCGATGCGCGTGTTGGTCGGCGAGCGGCCCATGTCGCCGAGGGGGTTGAGGATCAGGGCGGAGGTGCACCCGTCGGTGATCCCGATGCCGGTCTGACCGGTCGCGTCAGTGCAGTCGGTACACGGCGCCATGAGCGTCGGCACGTCGTCGTTGAGGCGAATGTGGGTGACGCCGTCCGCGTTCGACGTGCAGCGCATCGCGACGGCGGTGAGGCCCTCGCCTGCGTCGAGGTCGAAGCCGAGCCGCGTGTAGCCGTAGACGCGGAGGCCGTAGAAGTTGTGGAAGCTGGGCCCAAAGGTGGCCCGATCCTCGGGCGCCTTCGCGAGCCGCGCACCGGTCGTGCAGTTGGCGATCTCGAGTGAGTAGAAGTTGTTGTCGGCGGCGTTGCGGTAGGTGCCGGCGTCCTTCCAGCCGGTGACCTCAAGGCCAACCGCGTCAGGACGGCGCAGGCCCTCGATCCGCAGGCGCGAGAGGTTCGATCGACCAAGGCCCTCGAGTAGGATGCCCCTCCGCGTCCCTGCGTTGCCGAAAATCCCCAGGTCCTCGACCACCACACCGCTCGCGGGGGGGTTCGCACCCCGCTCCTTGCGGTGGCCGAGCAGGCTGGTGAGCTCGCTTCCGGGGGCCGCGCGCAGGACGGTGGCGTCCTTCCCGGCACCTCGAAGCGCGACACCGGAGGGGACCTCGATCGTCGTTCCCGTCCGGTAGGTGCCGGCCGGCAGGTTCACCACCCCGCCCCGCGGCGCTGCCGCGTCGAGCGCCCTCTGGATCGCGTCGGCCTCGTCGGACGTGCCCCGGCCCGTCGCGCCGAAGTCCCGGGCGTCGAGGCCTGCGGGTGTACGCCCCGCCCGAGCCGGCCCCTCCCGCCTGTCCAGGGCGCTCGCCATGCCGACCCCCCCCGCACCTCCCACTCCGGCGCCCAACAGGAACCAGCGCCGGCTGATCCTCTTCGAGGAGGGATCCACTAGCTAGCCCACCGGGCGCGGGCCGGGGCTCGGAGCGACGTCGGTGACCGATGGGCTGCGGTCGACCTTGTAGATCACGATCTGCGCGTCGTCGAAACTGCGCACGGGACGCAAGTTGGGCTCGCGCGCGAGCGCCTCGTAGTCGGTGAGGAACTCACCGCCGCCCAAGTTCACGCCCGTCCCCGCCACAAGGAGGTAGTCGACCGGCGGCGGAAGGTCGTCGCGGTGGCCCGGGGGATCCGAGAAGTAGACGCGTGCCTCCTCGAGCGATCGGGTCGCCTGGTCACGCCACTGCGGCGACTCGAGGTACGGGACGCGGCCGTCGAGCCAACCCGTGCGCCGGGAGACCGCGCCCAGGCTCCCGGCGGTGAAGGCGTTGGTCATCACGATGGCGTCGGGGGGAAGCCTCGCCTCCATCCAGGAGTAGGCCTCGCCGCCCACCGGCGAGAGCCGCCCGGGCACCTCCTGGTCGCGCTCGGTTCCCCCGATCGGCGTCAGCCACACCAGCAGGCCGGCACTCACGGCCGCGGTTACCGCCGCCCCGACGACGCCCGGGCGGGCGATCCGCCCCAGCCGAGACCTCGCCGACGATCTCCAGCGCGAGACGGCCCGCGCCGAGCCATCCGAGGCCAGCCAGCCGAAGAGGGCGAGGAGGAGGGCCAGGGCGAGGGCGTAGTAGGGAAGGATGCGGGTCGGCCCCGCCCGGGACGGAACGTAGTTGGTGTAGGCGAGGCAGAGGGACCCGGTCACGGCATAGGTCACGCCGACGAAGACCGCAGCGGCGAGCACGAGCCTTCGGCCCGGCCAGCGCGCGCGCGGCCCCAGCACGAGCAGGGACATAATCACCAGCCCCATGCCGGCCTGTGCGGGTGCGGAGAAGGTGTCGAGGCGCTCCCAGGGCACCCGCACCGTCCGCAGGCGCAGGGCCTTGCCGCACATGTCGGGAGGCCCGCTCGGCAGACCGACCGCGTCATAGGTCGCCGCGTAGTAGAGGGCCCAGGTCGGGTCCTCGCGCGCCATGGGAGCGGCCTCGCCACCGTGTCCAGTGAACACGCTTGCGAGGCGCGACGCGGTGCCCGTGCCGCCGCTCACCGCCGCGATCGTCACCAGGAAGGCGACACCGCCCGCGGCGAGGAGGCGGACTGGAACGGAGCGGGCAGCCGGCGTGAGCCAGGCGAGCCCGCCCGAGCCTCTTCGGCGCGCCGGCCTCCGAGTGAAGCGGCCGGCGAGTATGGCCAGCCAGAGAGGCGCGCAGATCAGCCACACGCTGCCGTGGGCGAGAAACGCGCAGGCGGCCACGATCCCGGCCAGCGCGGCCCATCTCCACGAGCGGCGCTCGCAGGCCTCGTCCAGGAGCCATCCGGACCAGAGCACGAGGGTGAGCCCGAAGGTCTCCGGACGGTAGGAGGCGAGCTTCGGAAGCAGGTACACGCCGGAGACGCCGAGGGTCGCGGCCATGAAGGCCCACCACGCGGGCAGCCAGCGACGGACCAGCGCGAACGACGCGAGCAGCGTGAGCACGAGCACCGCGAGCCGGTACCTCTCCTGGAGCGCCAGACCGGTCTCATCGGCGACGAGCGCGGTCACCGTGCCGTGAACGGTCGTGACGAGGTACTCGAAGGGGAACGGGCGCGGTGAGCCCCACTCGCCGAGCGTGGCCGGGAAGTACCCCCCCCTGACCGTCTCCTGGACGAGCTGCCAGTAGTAGAGCGAGAGGCCGTTAGGCCACGGATTCGGGTTCGGCTTCACCTGCGGCCCGAGGACGACGAGCCAGGCGACCGCAATCGCCGCGCAGACGCCGATCACGTGGACCGGCGAGACCGCTCTGCGCACGGCCGTGAACGAGACGTGGGCAGGGTGCCGGAGGGCCCGCCATCCGGCCACCACCATCAGGACGCCCGCGCTCAGGGCAAGCGAGACCGGCACGAGCTGCTCGGTGAGCAGGCCGGGTAGCGCGAGAAGGGTCGTCGCGGGAACGGACAGCGCGAGCGACAGCCAGAGGCGCTTCGCCCCGGGGAGTCCGGAGGGGACGAGCACGAGTCCGAGCAGCCAGCCCGTGAGCCCGAAGGTCACGGTCAGCGCTGCTACGTCGGTGAGCCAACCCGGCGCGCTCACCCCTCTCCCTACGTGTCCGACCCGGGCCCGAGCCGGGTACCCGGGCGGTCTTCACCGAGCGGGCGCGGCGCGACCTCACGACCGCCGGGCTCCGTCGGCTTGCGGGCGACGATGAGGTGGTTAAGACCCCATTGCGAGGTGAAGCGCCGCTTGCGGGCGCCCCCGAAGCCCGCCTGCGCCAAGCGGCGGCGTATCTCGCGGTCGAGCACGTAGTAGGCCTCGCCCTCCTCCATCCCGCGCTCCGAGTCGACGTCGAAGTTGGTGCCGAGCGCCCTGTCGTAGAGCGCCTGCACCTTGTGCACGAGGACCTCGGCGACGGGGTTGCCCATGGTCACGATCACCCGTCCGCCCGGCCGGAGACACCGGTAGGCTTCGGCGACCTCCCGATCCCGCAGCGGCTCGGGGATGTGATTGAAGTTGGCGTTGAAGGTCACGGCGTCGAAGCTGCCGTCCGAGAAAGGCAGGTTGGTCATGTCCTCGACCAGGTGGCGCTCGTCCAAGCCCTCGTATGGATAGAGGTCGATGCCGACGCCCTCGCCGCCCAGGAACTCGGTGACCAAGCGGTTGTGGCGCCCGCACCCGATATCGAGGCAGTAGCCGTCGACCTCCCGGGTCACGTACTCGAAGCGCTCCGTGGCGAGCGCCGAGAGCCCAAACCGGTCGCGGCCGCCGAACATCAGGAAAGCCCGGATCGGGAAGGTGGCGAAATCCTTTGCCCTCTGGACGGTGGAGCGCTGCCGATTCACGGCCACCACTGTAGTGACGGGGTCGGCCCGTACGACACAGTGAAGTACTTCGAGGCCGACTCTCGGACCTCGGCGGGCCTCGCACGTGAGGGCTGGGCGCGTTTGTTGCCGCCAGGCGTCAACCCTCCGCGCCGACGCCTTCCCGCCCTAAGGCAGTGCCGCCGATACCGCTCCTGCCCATGAGCTGGGTTCCGCTCGGCCTGGCCGCCTTCGGACTCGTGCTGGTCCTCCCCGGCTTCGGCATGGGCTGGCTCCTCGAGCGTGCCCCGATCGGTCGCCGAGTGTCGGTGCTGCCTGCACGCGAGCGGTCCACGGGCGGCGCGTTCGTACTCGCGATTGCCTGGAGCGCAATCGTCGCGGCGGTCGCTGGCGCAACGATGCTCTCCCTCGGCGTCTTCTCGGGCCTCGTGCTGGCGGTGGTCCTCGCCGCCCTGGCGGCGCTCGGCGCGCGGGACCTAGTCAGGGCGACGTGGCGGAGCAGAGGCGGTTGGCCCGTCGCACTGTTCGTCGTCGTCCTCGCGCTGCCGTGGATCCTCTCGGTCACCTCCGAGGGCTTCCCCCCGGCCCAGACCTTTCAGTGGTACTACTGGGACCTCGGGCGCCAGCTCGACCTCGTGGGCGGCGTCCCGGCGTGGGTGGCGGAGTACGGGCTGCGGCTCGAGTGGCTGCCCAACTACGTCCTCTCCGACGTGGCGTCGGCCGCGTACCGGGGCTTCTTCCCACCCGCGGCGGAGGTGGCGGCGCTGGTCGCCTGGCGCGTGCCGACGCTGATGGCGACGCTCGGCGCGCTGTATCTCGTCTCGCGGCTGTGGCTCGACCGGTCGCCGGCGCTCGTGACGATCGGTGCGGCCGGCGCTTCCGGCCTCGTTCTCACGAAGTTCAGCAGCTACCGGCCTGAGGCGCTCGGGGTGCTCCTCGGCCTGCTCGCGCTGTGGCTCGTGGTTCGCGGCCTTCGAGACGGCGAGCGCCCGAAGATCCTCCTCGCCGGGGCGCTTATCGGCCTGGCGGCAGGCTTCCATCCGATCTCCACGACGGCCCTGGGGCTCTTGGTCGCCTCCGCCGCGGTGGTCGAGTGGCGCGGCGGCTCGGCCGCCGCCCGGCGCCCGATGCTCGGAGCCCTGGTTCGGGCGGCGCTCCTGGCCGCGGCCGTCGCGCTCTCGCCCGGCTGGGTGCTCCAGGGGCGCCTGTCCCCGGTTCAGGACGCCGCCATTCCGGCCGTGTCGGGCACTAGCGACCCCACATGGTCCTTCCTGAGCCGGTCGGAGGGCCTCGACCCCGAAACCATGCCTCCCTCGCGTGGAGACCAGCTCCTCACGACGCTGCGAGAGCCGTGGCCGGGGATCGACCTGGCCGCGAGCCCCGAGCTGATCGTCCCGATCCTCCTCGGTCTGCTGGCCGCGCTGAGGTGGTCACCACGCCGGGTGCGACGACTCGCGTCGGTGACGCTCCTCGCCGCGGGCCTGCTGTCCGTCCCGATCGCCGGCTTCGCCCTCCAAGACACCTACGTCCCGCAATACACGGGGCTCGTGCGACTCTCGCAGTACGCACTGCTCCTGCTGGCACTCGCCGTGGGACTGGCCTTCGAAGGATACCGCGCCGCCGCGACGTCGCTCGGCATGCGGCTCGAGACCCCCGTCCCCGGTGTGCTCGCGGTCGGCGTGATGGTGGCCGCGTGGCTCGTCCCGACCGTGAGCGCGGAGTTCGCCCGCGCGCCGAGGATTGGCGAGGACGGCCTCGACGCGCTCGCCACGGCGCGGCGCGTGTCGAGCCCGGGAGACGTGCTTCTCTCCAACGCGGCGACGCGGGGGACGATCGCCTTCTTCACGCGACGCGAGGTCCCGCTCGAGAGCCGACAGCCCGTGCTCGAGGACCCGGCCGTCCTCGAGTTCGCCACCGAGCAGCTCACCGAGGCCGACGCCTTCTTCGACGACCCGGCGAGGCAGCCGCTGCCGAAGCGCGTTGCGGCGAGGTGGATCCTCGTGACCGAATGCCCGGCGAGCCTTGGCGCGACCCACGCCTACGGGAGCGCGCGGGGAGCGCCCGCGCGGGTCCGCGCAGCGGGACGCTTCGAGCAGGTCTGGCGCCGAGGCTGCATCGCGCTCTTCGAGGACCCCACCGGCCGGCGAAACGAGGCGAGCGTCGGGCCGCCGTCCCTGCGCCCTCGGCGTCTCCTCGTCGTGACGGTGGCGCTGGGGGTCATCGCAGTCCTGCCGCTCCTCGCGTCTCGGCGCCGCGCCGGCGGCACTGCAGGGCGCGCGCGCGGTTCGTGACCACCCCCGGCCCGCGCCGCCCCGCGGGGCACCGCCGTCATCGGATAGAGACGGGGAGACCCTGCTGTACAGTGCCGCGCTCATGAAGAGGGCTGCCCTGCTCACTCTGCTCGTCTCCCTCGTCGTTCCGATCGTCGCGGGCTGCGGAAACTCGGGAGGCGGGGCGCCGAGGCCACAGGCGCTCACCGCCGATGGCGTCTCGCGCTATCGCCAGGGCTCTCCGGAGAGGGCCGCAATCGAGTGGTGGCGGGACGTCCAGTACGCCAACGTCGGCGACCTTCCGGGCCGTTACGCGCCTGAAGTGAAGGTCACGGGAGAGGATCTTCAGGAGCAGCTCCCACCGGTGAGGCCCTTCTTCGAAAGCACCCCGAGGGTCGACAGCGTCGTCGAGCGGGGAGACACCGCTACGGTCTACGTCCTCGCCTTCCCCCAGCGCGGAGGGCGTCAGGTCGAAGCCGTTGCCGTCCGGCTCAAAAAGAGGAGCGGAGAGGGGTGGGAGCTCGCCGATAACCTCCTGATCGAGCAGCTCAGGAGGGACTCTGCCTCACGGCGGGCTGCCAGTCGCGACACCACGGAACGTGCAGGTCAGCGTGACGAGCAGGAGCGTCGCGAGGAGGGCGAGCGACGCGAGAGGGCGGAGCGGCGCCAAGAGCGGGAGCAGCGTCAGGGCCCGGCGCCTCCTACTAGCCCCTGACCTCGGGTCAGTCCTCCGCGCCACTCTCGGCGGCGGCCAACACGACCGGCGGAGGCGGATCGACGCTCCGCGGAGCCAGCTTCCCCGCTCGCAGCCAGGTCCGGACGATGGCGTTGGCGAATCCCAGGCCATAGCGGAGCGAAGCCGGCTTCTTTGTCGTCCCGTGGCTCCGGGAGATCACGGTCACGGGAAGCTCGCGAACCCGGAAGCCGCCCTTGATCGCCTCGAGCAGGAACTCCGAGCTGTGGAACTGCTCCTGGCGGAAGGCGAGCTCGGGAAGGACGTCGGCCCGGATCACGCGATATCCGTTCGAGCAGTCGGTCAGGGGCTGACCGGCGAGCACCGAGATCAGGCGGTTGAAGACCACCGAGCCGATCTCGCGGCTCAGCTCGCCACGCTCGGCGTGCCCGAGGATCCTCGACCCGTGCGCGACGTCGACCTGTCCCTCGAGCACGGGTCGTACCAGCCCCTCCATCTCCTCGGGCAGGTGCTGGCCGTCGGCGTCGAGCGTGACGACGACCGCGGCCCGCGCGTAGCTCATGAGCCGATAGCCGGTTCGCAGCGCGGCTCCCTGCCCGCGGTTGATCGCATGATGGGCGACCGACGCCCCGTGCGCCTGAGCCGCACTTCCGGTCTGATCGCGCGAGCCGTCATCGATGATGAGGATGGCGGTCTCGAGGCCGCAGACCGTCTCCGGGATCCGGTCGACGACCGCTCCAATCCCCTCGGCCTCGTTGTAGGCGGGGATCACGACGGCCGCCTTGCCCGCGAACCGCTCCGCGAGCTCGGCGTTGCGAAAGTCGTTCCAGGCAATCCCCTCGATCAATCCGGCGACCCGGCGGCTGAGCCGCCCGTTCTCGAGCAGCGCTCGGAGGGCGATGAAGTAGAGCGCGGCGGTGGCGAAGACCGTGGCGCCGAGGATTCGCTGTCCACTTCCCTCGTCGAAGGCGAAGTAGGCGAGCACGCCGTTGACGAGGCCCGTGAGCGAGACCGTGATCAGTACGCCCCCCGCGATGAGGAAGAGAATCACGTCGCCGTTGCGGAGCGAGCGCCTTCGCACGAGGGCGAACGCGATGGTGATCAGGCCGACGACGAGGCCGGCGGCTCGCAGCGTGGACAGCTCAATCAAGGTCGTGTCCCTCCCCGGGGCCCACCGTACGTGTTCATGGGAGGCATGATCTAGCAGAGTTCGGCTGGCAAGCGGCTCCCTCAGCTCCACGGGCCTGGCGACCGTGCCTGGGAGGAGAGCTACGGTGGTAGCGTGCCCGCGCCATGCAGCGCGTATTGGTCACGGGAGGGGCCGGGTTCGTCGGGGCAAACGCGGTTCGCGCGCTGCTCGAGACCGGGAGCGAGGT
>Ga0136620_10001153_pt1 | contig 12456 bp, 20 predicted proteins | sample AntDrymUQ4162106_2_FD_104806 | JGI IMG/M metagenome (GOLD analysis project Ga0136620, IMG submission 104806) | Polar desert sand microbial communities from Dry Valleys, Antarctica - metaG UQ416 (21.06) | ecosystem: Environmental > Terrestrial > Soil > Desert | place: Antarctica: Dry Valley... | reverse complement strand
TCGCCGGCCTAACCGCCCCGCCTGAGCTCGCGATGCACCCAGTACGCGCACAACACAACTGGCACATCGACCTGCCGACACGAAGGCGAGCCCGGGCTTAGCCCGGTCAACGATCCCCTGCGGGCAGCCGTGAGACCGCCCGGTGATGGTCCGTCCTACGAGACGAACATGATCGTCGAGCATTCGCCCGCCCGCGGGACTCGTCGGCGTCATGCGGACGTTCGGCCTACGAGACGACGATGTCATCATCGGGCTCAGGCCACCGGCGGGTGGAACGGTGCGGTGTGGCGGCTGGTGATGCGCCATCCGGTGTGGGTCGGCATGAACTGCTGTGTGGTGTCGAGGACGCGGTCGGTGACGTACTGACCGTCTCCGCTGCGGACGAGGAGTACGAGCACCGCGTCCAGGGTGACCGCCTCGCCCGTGTCATCGGTGCGAGCCGTCTCGTTGGCGATGATGTGGGCGGTCTGCCGCGCGGTCTCGGCCTCGCGCTGGGCGAGGAATCTACTGATCGCGTCACGGCCGTGCAGCTGCTGGCCACGGGCGGTGAGGGACGCATCCTCGGTGAACAGGTGCAGCGCGCTGGTGGCGTGTCCGTGGTCGATGGCGGCGAGGAACTCGACGAGCACGGCGTGACAGGCTGCCGCCGCGTCCGCGTGGTCCGGCGCGGTGGGTCGCGTCATGGGCGGGATCCTTCGGGGTCGCCGAGGGCGGGCCTCGGGTCGCCGCCGGGGTTCCAGGTCTGCAGGAACGCGGGCTGGGCGGCGATGTCGACGATCTCGATGCGGGCGCCGATGCTGTCCACGCGGTGGTAGGCGAAGCTGCGTCCGTGGGGGCAGCCGTCGAAGGTCTGCGGCAGGCCGGTCTTGGCCAGCTGCCGGGCGCTGCCGGTCAGGGAGTGGGTCCACCAGCCGAGGTGGTGGAAGTGGGCACCGCCGGTGGTGTCCCACGGGCTGCCGGACGGCCCTTCGATCAGTTCGATGTGCGGGGCGGTGCGGGAGAACACGATCCGGTAGGGCCAGTCGCCGAGGGTGTCCGCGCGGGGCTGGCTCCACTGGATCCCGGCGGCGGCGGCGAGGTCGCCCATGGCGGCGTTGAGGTCGGGCACGGCGAAGCAGAGGTGGTAGAAGTCGGTCACCGGGTCAGCCTCCTGCCCGAGTCGGCGTCGCGTCGAGGACGTCGACGGTGTCGCTGCGGTCGGGTAGCGGGAACGCGTGGCGTCGCGCGCCGCTGACCACGGCCAACGCGGCGGCGAAGATGACGACCCCGACCCATGGCAGCGCCTCGACGCCGAGGCTGCTCAGTGCGATGCCGCCGGTCAGGCTGCCGGCGGCCATCCCGGCGTTCAGGACGGTCACCAGCATCGATTGGGCCACGTCGGCGGAACTGCCGGCGGCGCCGGCCGAGGCGGTCTGGAAGACGGTCGGCGCACCACCGAGGGTGAAGCCCCACACCACGGCGGTGAGGACGACGATCACCGGTGCCGTCCCGGTGGCCGCGAGGGCAGCCATGACCAGCGTGAACAGGGCGAGGCTGCCGATCGCTAGAGCTCGCAGGTGCCGGTCGATGAGCAGGCCGGTGACCCACAGGCCGGCCATCGCCGAGATCCCGAACACCAGCAGCACCGCGCCGACCTGGTGGCCGAGCCCGGCCCGGCTCAGGACCGGCGCCACGTAGGTGAACACGGCCATGTGGCCCAGTTCGAACGCGAACGCGCCCGCCAGCACCGCCACCAGCCCCGGCCGGCGCAGCACCCCGCGCAGCGGTGCCCGGTCCCGGGCGGGCTCGCCCGCTACCTCCGGCACCGATGCGATGACCCAGCCGGCGGCGGCGATCGACAGCACGGCCACCGCGGCGAAGATCGTGCGCCAGCCGAGCAGGCTGGCTGACAGGGTGCCGAGCGGCACCCCGAATGCCAGCGCCAGCGGTATCCCGGCCATGGAGATCGCCAGCGCCCGGCCCTTGACCTGCTCGTCGACCAGGCGCATCGCGTAGCCGGCGATCATCGCCCACTGGATGCCGGCGGCCATCCCGGCCAGCAGCCGCCCGGCCATGGTTACCGCGAACACCGAGGATGTCGCGGTCAGCAGGTTCACCGCCGCCACGGTCACGATCGTGACCAGCAGCAGCCTCCGTCGCGGTACGCCGCGGGTCAGCGCGGTGAGCGGAATCGCGGCCACCACCGAGCCGGCCGCGTAGATGCTGAGCAGCTGACCGGCGCGAGCCGGAGACTCTCCCAGGCCGGCGCCGATCTGCGGAAGCAGCCCGGCCGGGATTGTCTCGGTCAACATCGTCAAGAACCCGGTCGCGGCCAAGGCGAGCAGCCCGACAACGGGAATCGTCTATGCACCGAGGCCGGGGCCACAGCGGCGGGCGGTGCGGTAGTGGTTTCGGTCATGTCTTCGATGCTCAACCGTCTGGACTGATAAGTCCAAGACCTGTTTGCGCTGATGTCTATACCCGGTCATGCTGAATGGGTGGAGCTTCGGCAGCTGGTCTACTTCGACGCCGTTGTGCGGCACGGCGGGTTCACCCGCGCCGCCGAAGCCCTGCACGTCGCCCAACCCGGCATCTCCGCGCAGATCCGCCAACTGGAGGCCGAACTCGGCGTCGCCCTGCTCGCCCGCACAACCCGGCAGGTGCGGCCCACCGACGCCGGGCAACTGTTCCTGATCCGGACCCGGCGCATCCTCGAGGAACTGGACGCCGGCCGCGCCGACATGGCCCAGCTGACCGGCGTCCTGACCGGCCGGGTCCGCATCGGCACCGTGGAGGCCCTGGAGCCACTCGACCTGCCCGGTGCCCTGGCCGCCTTCCACGACCGCCATCCCGGCGTCGAGGTGATCCTGCGGCCCAGCCCCGTCGGGCAGCAGCTGCTCGACGACCTCGACGCCTACCAGATCGACCTGGCCATCGGACCCGCCCCGGCCGGCCTGCCGGATCGGTACGTCGCGTTTCCGCTGTTCAGCGAGGAACTCGTCGTCATCGCCGGCGCGGACCATCACCTCGACGCCCACCGAGGGGTCTCGTTCGCAGCGTTGCGGGAGGAGCGGTTCGTCAGCTTCCCAGCCGGCACCGGACTGCGCCGGATCCTCGACGCCGCCGCCGCTCCGGCCGACTTCGTGCCGCGCGTGCCCTACGAAAGCACCAGCCTGACCCAGATCCGCGACCTCGTCAGCCACGGTCTAGGTATCGCGCTAGTACCGGCCTCCGTCGCCGCCGCACCCGGCCGACCCGTCACCACCCGCTCGGTGCAGCCCGATCCGATCCAGCGCGCCATCGCCCTCACCCACCGCCGAGATCCGCCGTTGCCCGCTGCCGCCCAAGCCTGCCAAGAACTCCTACAGCGCTGGCCCACCGCCACAGCGAAGCGTCGCCGATAGGCGATCGTCTACCGGCTCGGCCTTGCTGCCGCCTTGGTCTTGGCGGCTCTCGCTTCGTCGCGTTGGATGGCGCGGTAGACGGTGGAGCGGGCGACGCCGAAGAGGTCGCCGAGTTCGGCGGTGCTGTGCTCGCCGGCATTGTGCAGTGCGACCAGACGGGCTTCCTGGCGGGGGTTACCCATGCTGTCCGGCCCCTCTCACGCGGCAATTCTGCTTGCGTCACACGATTGCGCGGCATGAGGTCGGCGACGGGAAGAGTTGAGACGCCGCAGCGCTCCTCCGCACCTCAGATGTGGATCGTGCTGCGGGCTCCGAGGGCGCGCCCCGTCAACCGGGTTCGGAGGCTGGAGGCGGCCGGTGTCGGGTTGTGAATCGATGAGAATCGGCAGCTGCACCGGTCTGTCCACACACACCCCACGACGGACGGAGTAGCCCGTGACCAGTCAGCCCAGCACGGAGATGGACATGCAGTCCCGCACCCTGGACGCCCCTGGCGCGAGCATCACCTACGACGTCCGGGGTGACCTGACCGGCGCGACGCCGGAGCGTCCGGTGCTGGTGATGGTCGGCTCGCCGATGGAGGCCAGCGGCTTCATGACGCTGGCCACGTACTTCACCGACCGGCCGGTGGTGACCTACGACCCGCGCGGCGTCGGCCGCAGCGCGCGCACCGACGAGGCCGCGGAGTCGACCCCGGAGCAGCACGCCGACGACATCCGGCGCGTGATCGAGGCGCTGGGCGTCGGCCCGGTCGACCTGTTCGCCAGCAGCGGCGGATCGGTCAACAGCCTGGCCCTGGTGGCCGCCCACCCCGACTTGGTCGGCACCTTGGTCGCCCACGAGCCTCCACTGGCCGCCTTCGTGCCCGATCGCGAGGAGGTGCTGGCGGCGAACCGTGACATCGGCGAGACCTACCAGCGGTCGGGGAAGGGTCCGGCCATGGCCAAGTTCATCCAGCTCGTCATGGTGCAGGGTCCGCTGCCCGCGTCGTACGCCGACCAGCCCGACCCCGACCCCGCCATGTTCGGGCTTCCCGCTGACGACGATGGCTCCCGAGACGATCCCCTGCTCGGGCAGAACAACCGCACCTGCGTGCCCTACCAGCCCGACGTCGCAAAGCTGGGGTCCGCGTCGACCCGGATCATCGTGGCGGCGGGCGTGGAGTCCGCCCAGCAGCTGGCCGGCCGGACCGCGGCCGGGTTCGCCGACGCGCTCGGCACGGAGCTCACCGTCTTTCCCAGTCACCACGCCGGCTTCCTGGGCGGGGAGTTCGGGCAGCAGGGCGAGCCGGAGCGGTTCGCCGCCCGGCTCCACGAGGTGCTATCGCCCGCCTGAGAGGCCGGCCGGCACCGCCAGCCGCGCGATCACGCGCACTGGAACGTCACGACCCGGCGGAGGGCTGGTGGCTCGGCGACGAATCCCAAACGGTCTCGCCTGAGCCCGACATGGTTCGGACAATCGCGGGCGTGTGTCGCAAGCGGATTGTCTGCCGGCATGCGTTTGCAGGCGGGTCACGGGTGCGGTTTTGCGAGCGCGAGCGCGGCGGCGGAGAGTTCGTCGGCGATGTCGTCGAGATCGCGGTGCTCGTCGTGGAGCCAGTGTCGGACCTGGTCGGCGGCCAGGGCGGCCAGGAGCAGGTCGGCGCGCAGGTCGGGATTCGGTGCGCCGGTCTGGGTGAGCAGGTAGCGGCAGTGCTGGCGCCAGAAGCCGTGGGCGCCGGTGCGCTGTCGCGCTCCTGGGGTGGAGGTCTCGGACAGCAGCACCAGGTCGAGCTGGCGGTCCAGGAAAGCCAGGTAGCCGGCGACGAATGCACTCAGCCGGTCGGCGGGTTCGGCGCCGGGGCCTAGCGGCGGTGGGCCGGTCAGGATCTGCTCCTGCAGGTGGCGCTCCCGCTCGTCGAGCAGTGCGACCGCCAGTCCTCCCTTGTCGACGAACCGCCGGTACAGCGTCCCCTTGCCGACCCCGGCCGCCGCAGCGACGTCGTCCATCGTCACCCCCGGCACCCCCCGCTGGGCGAACAACCGCTCGGCCGCGGCCAGCACCCGCAGCCGGTTGCGCGCGGCGTCCGCACGCTCGCGCACCACCCCGACCCCCAGGACCGGCAGCTGCGTGCGGCACGTCACGGGTTCCGGCGACGGCACCGTTGACGAAGCGGACTCAGGTCCGGTAACGTCCTCGGGCATGAACCGGACTCTAGTCCGACTACGGCCGAGGCGGAAGCCTGCGCCGCAGCCACCGACCTTGGAAGGTACGACCGTGACCGCGTTGCTCCACATCTCAGCCTCTCCCCGGGGGGCGGCCTCGGAGTCGCTGCAGATCGCCAACACGTTCCTGGAGACCTACCGCGAGACCCACCCTGGCGCCGAGGTCGAGACGTGGGACCTGTGGGACGGGTCGCTGCCGGAGTTCGGCCCGGCGGCGGCCGGCGCGAAGATGACCGTCTTCGGCGGCGGGACACCCGAGGGCGAGCAGGCAGTGGCGTGGCAGGCCGCGCAGGACACCTTCGCCCGGTTCGCCGCCGCCGACCGGTTGCTGTTCAGCGTGCCGATGTGGAACCACAGCGTGCCCTACATCCTTAAGCAGCTCATCGACGTGGTCTCCCAGCCCGGCATGGTCTTCGGCATCGACCCGTCCACTGGCTACACCCACCTGCTCGCCGGGCGGGACAAGCGCGCCGCGGTTGTCTACACCAGCGCTGTGTGGGGGCCGCCGCTCGGCCCGGAGTTCGGCAGCGACTTCCAGTCCACCTACTTCAACGACTGGCTGGCCTGGACCGGCATCACCGACATCAGCCAGATCCACCACCACCCCACCCTCACCGGCGACGCCGAGCAGGCCCGCCGCTCCGCGCACGCCAGCGCCCGCGACACGGCCAAGACCTTCTGACCCACCAGCGCACCGCCGCCGGCGACCCAGCTCGCCGACTCCGAGGTACCCCTGGAGTCGGACGCTAGGCCCTGCCCAGGACCCCCGAACGAACCCGACGAGCCCGGCGACGACGGGCATGATCTTCTCCGCGGACCGCTCCGATCAGAGCGTCCGCTCGAAGTGCCCGCGGGCCACCGCGACCGCCGTGTCGACCTGGGCGGGTCGATCGTCGAAGTCGAGCTGCTCCCCTTCCGTCCAGACGATGTCCTTGGGTCCGGACAGCTGTGCGTAGAACTGCTCGGCACCGTCGGGGACGGCGCCCTGGTGGCTGTGCACGATCTGGACGGGCTGGGTGATCTGGTCGGCGACCGCGATCGGGTCGTAGGTCAGCCAGCCTGGCCAGGCCATGACCGCGAACCGGGCGCCCCATTCGGGGATCCGCCCACGGTACGGCTGTCAGACTGCGCCGAGCCAGGGGGCAGAATGCGGTATGGAAATCGTCGAGGTTGAGCGCTGGTTCGCCTCCTACCTCGGCGACTTCGTCGCACTGGGACGCGGCGATACGGACGACGGCCGGCGCCAGCTCGCCCATTACGGTGTTCCGCTCCTCCTCAGCACTGACGTGGCCTCCACGTTGCTGTCCGACGAAGCACAGGTTCTGGCCTTCGCGCAGCAGCAGATCGACGGCATGCGGTCAGCGGGCTTCGACGGCAGCGTAGAGCTCACTTCCGAGACGGTCATCCTGAACCGCTCCTGCGCACTGCACCGCGGGCAGTTCTCCCGGGTACGCTCGGATGGCACCCAGATTGGCAGGCTCGAGGCCACGTACCTCATCACGGACGGACCGACGGGTCGCCGCATCTCGGCGATCATCGTGCACTCGCCGACGTGACCAGGAAACGCTGCACGGGAGCGTGAGCGGTGACCCGGTGGCGTGCGAAGGCAACCGCCGGAGGTCCGGCAGCTCCCCGTCAACGCGCCATCGCGTCAGCTGGCCGGCATCGGTCGGAAGAACAGCTCCCACGCGATCCCGTCCGGATCTTGGAAACTGAGCACCTTGCCACCGCGGGGAGGCGCATCCGCGATCGGTGAGTGCAGCACGCCCATCTCTGTCAGTCGCTCCTCCCAGGCATGCAGGCCATCGAAGGTTGACGTGCTCAGAGCGACATGGTCCAGGCCGATCTGCCGCTCGTCGAACTCGTCACTACTGGTCGGAACATGCTGATGCAGCACGAGGGACACTCCTCTCTGTGGGTGCTGGCAGAGGGTCCGTTGCCACCGGTCGGTCGTCTCGCTGGCAAGGGCATGGAACCCGAGGACGTCTGAGTACCACTGGACGCTGAGGTCATGCCGGCGCACCGACAGCGTCACGTGCGCCCACCCCGTGATGCCGGTCATGCGGCAGACCGTAGGACCTAGCACCGGGGCGATCAAGGCGCGGGACGTCGCGCTGCCAGACCGCGGTCGACCGGATCAAGAGTCGATACCTGGGTGGCGATCCCGCGGCCTCAACGCGGCGACGGCAACGTCGGCGCCGCACACGTTGCGATCTCGACCTGATCGGGCGCACGCGACATCGGGACAGGGCCATGCCCGCAGACGTGACCTATCACATGCAGCGAGCCCGATCGCGGATCGTCAACTGCGACGTCCTTCTTCTTGCCGTGGCCACCAGTTGCAAGCATCATGTAAGCATGCCTCACGTCCTAGTCCGTGACGTCCCTGACGACGTCCACGCCGCGCTACAGCGCAAGGCCGAGCACCACCACCAGTCGCTGCAGCAGTACCTGACGGTCGAACTGCGCCATCTCGCTGAGCGACGTTCGATCAGCGAGGTCCTTGACGAGGTCGAAGTCCAGCACGGCGGACAGGTCGGATTCGCTGCGGCCGTCACTGACCTGGACGAAGAGCGCTCGCAGCGGTGATCATCCTGCCGAGCACGCGGTGATCGTCGTAGACGCCTCCGTCCTGGCCAATGCCCTCGCCGACGATGAGAGGAACGGCGAGAGTGCCCGCCGTGAGCTGCGAGCTGCCGGAGAGGTCGCTGCTCCCGACCTGGTCGACGTCGAGACCGTGTCGGTGCTGCGCAAGCGCTGGCTGCGTCGCACGCTCACTGAGCAGCGTTTCAGCACCGCCATCGCGCATCTGCAGCAGCTCGGCTTTGAGCGCGTGCCGACGCTGCGACTGGTGCGGCGTGCCTTCGAACTGCGAGCCAACGTCAGCGCCTACGATGCCTGCTACGTCGCGCTGGCCGAGCACCTGGACTGCGAACTGATCACCGCGGACGGCCGGCTGGCCGGCGCGACCGGCCCGCTGTGCCCTATCCGCGTCCTGCGCTGATGGCACGGGCCGAGCCGGAGCGTCGATTGAGGATACCCATACGACGATCGGGTCGCGGTGCCACGCGGTGTCTGGCCCGGTCGGCCAACCATGGCCTCGAGACCGCACATACCGGGCACACCCATGGGCTCGACCTCAACGGCGGTCGAGACTCTAGGGTGCGGGTCATGCCGACTGCCGAGACAGGACCGCGCCCATCCATGGACCAGGATGTTTTCGGTCGCCAGGGATTCGGCGCGATGAGGTTACGCGACGAAGTCGCCGACGGCACTGATCGCGACCCGGTGGCCGTAATCCACGCCGCCCTCGACGCAGGTATCACGATGGTGGACACCGCAGATGCTTACCAGAATGAGGAGTTGGTCGGCCGGGCAATTCGGGGGCGACGCGATGAGGTGCTGCTAGCCAGCAAGTTCGGGCTGGTGTGGCGCAATGATGGCGCCGGCGGATTCGACGTACGAGCCGATGCGTCATACGTGCGACAGGCGAGCGAGGCGAGCCTTCGGCGGCTCGGTGTCGACGTGATCGACTTGTACTACCTGCACCATCGCAGCGCCACGATTCCGATCGAGGAGACCGTCGCAGCGATGGCCGAACTGGTCGGCCACGGAAAGGTGCGCGCCCTCGGCCTGTCCAACGTGACGGCGGAGGACCTACGCCGCGCACACGCCGTCCACCCGGTCGTGGCGCTCCAGGAGCAGTGGTCGCTGCTGCAGCGCGGCGTCGAACAGCAGCTCTTGCCTACCGTGGCGGACCTCGGGGTGGCCGTCGTGGCTCACTCCCCGACCGGTCACGGCCTGCTGCACCGCGCTCCCAACACCGCCGACGAGCGGGCAATGAGCGTCCTGCACACCGCGCTTGACGAGATCGCCAGTACACACGACGCCACGGCCGGACAGGTCGCGCTGGCCTGGGTGCACCACCGGCAGCGGGTACACGGCGTGCCGGTGGTCCCGATCCCCGGGACAACCAGCGTCGCACATCTCCGCTCCAACGTCGCCGCGGCTGTCCTAAGCCTGTCCGATGACCAGCTGCGGCGGCTCGACTCCCTCGGAGTGGCACCGTGACCCGCGCCCCATCTCGCGCAACCCGGAACTTCAGCCCGACGTCATGTCAGACGCGACCGCGCCAAGTTCGTTGATCTTCGTAGTCGCACAAGCCGATCCGCTGTCAACGCAGGCTCACGTAGGAGTGAGCTGCGGCCGCCGGCCTCCGCCGCCTCCGGTCGTCGCGTCGCGGTTCAGACGGCGGTGGCGCCGTCGATGCGCTCCCGGAGCAGGTCAGCATGACCGTTGTGCCGGGCGTACTCCTCGATCATGTGGACGTAGATCCAGCGCAGGCTGACGTCCTGGTCCATGAACCATCCGGTGTCGGTCAGAGGACGGGCTGCGCAGCGCTCGCGAGCCACAGCGACCTCGGAGCGCCACGTCTCCAGTGCATCATGGAGGGTGGCGCCCTCGACGACGTCAAACCCGCCGTCGGGCCCACCCGGGTAGGCATGCGGGTTGTAGATGCGCGGGGCGCTTCCCCGGTGAACACCCGCTGGAACCAGCTGCGCTCCACCTCAGCCATGTGCTGGACCAGGCCAGTCAGTGTGAAACGCGACCGGCGGGGGCCGAGGCAGTGGCGGCCGGCGCGTCGTCCAGTCCTTGGCACTTCACAGCGAGGGTGGCGCGGTGGAACTCAAGCCACGCCTCGAGGGTGGTCCGTTCGTCGGCATTCAGAGGCGGCATGGGGGACGCAACGGGGTTGGAAGCGATGTAGCCCCGGGCGGCGGCACCCACGCTTGCGCGCCGGGCGCCGAAAAATGCCCGACAGGTCCGTCCGGCTCCATACTGTACAGAACGTGTAGTCTGTAGAGATGACTGAAATCGGGGTGACCGAAGCCCGCGACCAGCTTGGCGAGATGGTCAACCGCGTCGCGTACGGCGACGAACGCATCGTTCTCACCCGTCATGGTCGGCCCGTTGCCGCGCTGGTACCGATCGCGGTGCTCCACGACGTTGAGGACGCCGAGGATGCCGCTGATCTGGCGGCGGCCCGAGCGGCGGCCGCCGAGAGCGGCCCGAACATGCCACACGCGCAGGTGCTCGCCGATCTCGTGGCTGACGAGGCACGGTCATCCCGTAGCGCGTGAGCTACACGATCGAGTGGAAGGCCTCAGCCCGCAAGGAGATCCGCAAGCTTGACCCGACCGTCCGCCGACGGATCATCGAGGCGGTCACAGCCCTCGGCGCCGAGCCTCGGCCTCCCGGTTCGGTGACGTTGACCGGCTCGCCCGGGTGGCGGCGCATCCGCATCGGCGGCTACCGCGTCCTCTACGACATACGCGACGACGCTCTTGTCGTCCTCGTACTTCGATTCGGATCCCGAGGCAGCGTCTACCGACGTCTGGACGACTAGCTCGTCCCGCAGCCCGATCGCTATCCGGTGACGTTGGGCTGATCGGCGACCCACAGCCAGGTGCCGTCGCTCTGGCGTCGCGCGATCTCTGCTGTCGCGCCGCCGCGGAACCGGGTTGAGGTGAGCGCGAGATCGCCGCGACGCACCGCCGGACGTACGTCGCCGGAGAACTGCGGCGGGTCAGCGAGCAGCGTTTCGTACATGCTCTGGATCGCCTCGGCGCCGTTGACCAAATCGCCACCCGCAGCGACGACCACGGCATCCGGCTCATAAAGAGCGGTCACGCCCTCCGCGTCGCCGGCGTTCGCTCGCTCCAGAAACAGCCTGCCAAGGTCCTCGGGCTCGGCGGCCCGCTCGCGGTCATCGGGGTCGGTCACCATCGACACCTTCGTCGTCGCTCGTGGTCCAGAGAAGCATCTCCTGCGGCACCGACACCGGTCCGACAAGCTGATCGGCAACCGGGTCAGCCGCTTCGTCAGGTGCGGGTTGCGACCGCGAAGCCGCCGGGGACGAGTCGGCCTGCCCGCGTCCGTAGTTCGCGGTTGCTGCTGTCCGGTCGTGCAACTCCGGGCGCCAGCCGGGCTCAGCCAGCCAGCTGGGCGTGTACGGCGCTGAGGATCCGCTCGAGGTCAGCGATGGTGTCGGCGAACACGCGGTCCGAGGAGATGTCACCCGGAAGGGCATGAGCCAGCAGGTGCCGATAGCCAACGAGCTCTGACCAGGGTTCGACGCCCGTGGTGACGCCACGCTCGATGCGGTAGACCTCGGCGAGGTTGCCCGCCGTGATCCAGAGTCGTTCGACGGCGAGGCGGACTACGAGGCGGCTGTCCCAGGTTGCCTTGTCTTGCGGGAAGGTCTGGCGAAGCTGCTCGAGCGTGCCGACCAGAGCACCGAGCGCCTCGTCAGCGGTCACAGCTCCCGGGCGCCAACCGCGCCGGGCACATCGTCAGTGATGACGTGGACGTAGGCGCCGACCAACTCCGAGGCCGCGGCAGACAGACGGGTCACCGCCCGGTAGCCGGCTTCCTCGCTGTGGACGACCATGGCACCGTCACTGCGCAGGCGGGGGTCACTTAGGCCGAGATTCGTCGCCAGTTGGCGGATGGCGCCAGCGTGCGACTCCACCTCAAAGGACGTTGCCTTGCGGTCGACGACCGTCGGGTTGGCCATCTGCTGAGTTTATCCCTCAACATCGGCTTCCGAGCTCGGGTACGCAGCGCCTGAAGCCAACCCCGACGACGCCGCCAGCCTGCAGTCCGTAGCCGACCCGCCCGCAGAGCCATCGGCGGATTCTGGCGGTCATCGCAACAGGAGGTCGCCGATGAGTTCGATCGGCTTGTTGAACGCTAGTCGTTTGCGGGGGCGGTCGTTGAGTTCCTGGGCGACCCAGTCGAGGTCGTCGGCGCTGTGCACGCTGAGGTCGGTGCCCTTCGGAAAGTATTGGCGCAGCAGGCCATTGGAC